>Ga0187819_10000871_pt1 | contig 15353 bp, 18 predicted proteins | sample NC_wetland_sal_i_15_FD_132411 | JGI IMG/M metagenome (GOLD analysis project Ga0187819, IMG submission 132411) | Wetland sediment microbial communities from Neuse River Estuary, North Carolina, USA - SO4_4 | ecosystem: Environmental > Aquatic > Freshwater > Wetlands > Sediment | place: USA...
AGCGAGGATTTTCTCGGCACCGCCCATCATGTCCACATAGAGCGGTGCGGAGACGGCCGGCGACTCGCCAAACGCCTGCTCGCGGATCAAGGGCCGGTTTGACAGTTCCTTGCGTTGGGTCTCAAGGCAAGGGAACACCTTCTGTTCGATGAAGCGGCGGAGGCTTTCGCCGGACGGCGAAGAGGTTCCAACGATCCGCGAATTGGAGCGATGGAGGCAGCCCACCACGCGAGGTGCAGGATAGGTCTACCTGTTGAACAGAACGTAGGCCGCGTAGCACAGCATGATCCCGAGCACAGGCCGTAGGATCCATTCGGGGGCAACGCCGGCAAGCCGCGCGCCAAGCAAGATGCCGGGGATCGACCCCACAAGCAGCGCCCCGAGCAGCTCGACGTCGACATGGCCAAGCCCGAAATGGCCTAACCCGCCGACCAGCGTGAGCGGCACCGCGTGGGCGACGTCGCTGCCGACGATGCGTTTGGCCGGCAGCAAAGGATATAGCGCCGCGAGCACGGACACGCCAATGGCGCCAGCGCCGACCGAGGTAAGCGTCACGAGCAATCCCAAGGCGACGCCGAACAGCACGGTCGCAAGCGTGCGTGGGGGCATCTTCCCGTCAGTGGTTCGCTCCGGTGTTCGCGCCAAGAGGGGGTAGAGAACGATGGCAAGACCGCTCAACGGTAGAGCCACGACAAGGCCTAAGCGAATCCAATGGGCGAGCGCCGCGGTGTTGAGCGGGATGAAGGCGATGGCGGCAAGCAGGATGATCGAGGCCGGGATGCTACCGGCGGCGAGCCGGAACACGATCGGCCATTCGACGTGATCCGAAACATGATGTCGCCAGCTTCCGGCGGTCTTGGTGATGGAGGCATAGAGCAGGTCGGTGCCGACCGCGACCTGCGGAGTCACACCGAAGCTCGATATCAGCAATGGCGTCATCAGCGCGCCACCGCCGACCCCGGTCAATCCGACCAGAAAGCCTACGCCGAAACCAGCCCCGGTCAGCGGCAGAAAACTTGCCGCCCAGCTGAGATCGATCATTGGCCTCTTGTCTCCACCTGGCGTGGCCCGATTATTCTCCGCGTTAGCCGAATTTTGGGAATTTTTTTATTTAGATTTCGATGAGAACGGGAATTCCCACTGAGCGTAGCAGAATTGCAGCTTCTTGCGCACGCCGATGAAATTCGGCGAGGTCGGCGGGAGAATCGCCGAGATCGGAGCAGAGACCGCGGGCCAACAACTCCCGGTCGAGCACGAAGACGTTGTCGCCTACCGCGGAGGCGCCAGCTTGTGCCCAGGTGATGACCCCGCCGGCGACGGTGGTGCCATCTACGGCGCTGACCAGTACGAAGCACCCGGTGGCCGGCAGGTGAGAAAAGAGATCGAGTGACGTCGGCCGCCCGAGCAGGACGCGACAATCGGCAATGTCATTGGCGGCGCAAGCATGCGCCGGAGCGGAGGCCAAGGTCTCGAAGTCGATGAGCGCCGAGATGCTCATGCTCGTCACCGGCGTGAGATCCGTGGCGGTGCGAAGCAGATAGCCAGCCTCGGGATCGAAGGGCGTCTCGGCAAGCCAGACGAGGCGAGCCTCAAGGACGTCGGCATTGATCGGGCGCCGCTGAACTTCCGACAGCACCGCTCCGCGCGAAATATCGAGGTCGGTATCGAGTTCGATCGCCACCGCGTCGCCCTTGGCGGCGACGGCTAGGTTACCATCCATGGCGGTGATGCGGCGCACCGAGGCGCCGAGCCCGCTTCTCGCGTCGACCAGCCGGTCGCCCGGCCTGATGCAGCCCGATGCGACGGTTCCGGCATAGCCGCGGAAATCGCCGTGACGGAGCACGAGCTGTACCGGCATGCGGAAGGGCGCATCGCGCCGTTCGGTGCTTACATCGAGGGCTTCCAGATGATCGAGCAGCGTGGGACCGCCATACCAGGGCATGGCGGCGGAGCGGCGCACCACATTGTCGCCAGGCAATGCTGCCACAGGAATGGCCACGATCTCAATGAAGCCGAAGCTTTGCGCCAGCGCACGGAACTCCGCCTCAATGGCGCGGAAGGTCGCTTCCGACCAATCGATCAAATCCATCTTGTTGACGGCGAGCACCACGCGTTTGATGCCGACGAGGTCGCAGATGGCGGCGTGGCGGCGGGTCTGGCGCTTAACCCCATGGCGCGCATCGACGAGCAGGATCGCCACATCGGCGTGGGAAGCGCCCGTCGCCATGTTGCGCGTATATTGCTCGTGGCCCGGCGCATCGATGATGACGAAACGGCGGCGCGGCGTTTCGAAGTACCGCCACGCGATGTCGATGGTGATGCCCTGCTCGCGCTCCGCCTGGAGGCCGTCGAGCAGCAAACTGAAATCGACTTTCTCGCCGTTGAGCAGGCGGTTCTGTGAGGCATGCATGACGGCAGCGCGCTGGTCCTCGGCGACGGCGGCAGAGTCCCATAAGAGCCTGCCGATCAAGGTCGATTTGCCGTCGTCGACCGAGCCGCAGGTGAGCAGCCGCGCCATGCCTGAAGCCTCAGGCGCGGGCGCGACGGCGACCTCTTCTCTCAGCGCAGCAACATGCATCAGAAATAACCCTCACGCTTTTTCATCTCCATGGCGCCGGCCTGGTCGTGATCGATCAACCGCCCTGCCCGCTCAGAATATTTTGCGCGTAAGACTTCTTCCACCACCGCATCGATCTCGCTTGCATCGGACTCAACAGCCGCGGTAAGCGGCCAGCATCCGAGAGTGCGGAAGCGGATTTTGCGTAATTCTGGCTTTTCCCCTGGCTCAAGCTTAATGCGCTCATCGTCGACCATGATGAGCTGACCATCCCGTGTCACCACGGGGCGCGGCGCGGCGAAATAGAGGGGAACCACGTCGATCTTCTCGAGCGCGATGTAGCGCCACACATCGCCTTCGGTCCAGTTCGAGAGCGGGAAGACGCGCACCGTCTCGCCTTTGCCGAGCCGCCCGTTGAGCAGCGTCCACATCTCCGGGCGCTGGCGGCGCGGCTCCCAGCGGTGGCCGGCGGCGCGGAAGGAGAACACTCGCTCTTTGGCGCGTGAGGCTTCCTCGTCGCGGCGGGCGCCGCCGAAAGCCGCGTCGAAGCCGCCGGCATCAAGCGCCGCGCGCAGGGCTTGCGTCTTCATGATGTCGGTATAGACGGACGGAGGATGGTCGAAAGGATTGATGCCGCGGGAAAGACCGTCATGGTTCGTGTGCACGATCAGGTCGAGCCCGAACTCGCGCACCGTCCGGTCGCGGAAGGTGATCATGTCGCGGAACTTCCAGGTGGTGTCGATGTGCAAAAGCGGAAATGGCGGCTTCGCCGGCCAGAAGGCCTTCCGCGCCAGATGCAGCAGCACGGTCGAGTCCTTGCCGATGGAATAGAGCAGCACAGGCGCACGGAATTGCGCCGCGGCCTCGCGGAAGATGTGGATGCTCTCGGCCTCGAGCAGCTTCAGATGCGAAACGGGCGCGGTCATGCGGCCTTCCCCTCATGGCGGGGGTTCATATGCAGCCCGCACTCTTTCTTCTCCTCATGCTCCCACCACCAGCGGCCTGCACGCGGGTGTTCGCCGGGCTGTACCGCGCGGGTGCAGGGCTGGCAGCCGATGGAGATGAATCCCCGAGCGTGGAGCGGATTCACGGGCACGTTGTTCTCGGCAATGTAAGCGGTCAGCTCCTGCGTCGACCAATCGGCGATGGGGTTGACCTTGAGCAGCCCACGCTCCTCATCCCACGATGCAAGCTCGACATCGGCACGATCCTCGGAATGCTCGCGGCGGACGCCCGTGATCCAGCCTTGGGCTCCGGCAAGCTCGCGGTTCAGCGGGCGCACCTTGCGCACCTCGCAGCAGACCTGGCGGTTCTCGACCGAATGGCGGAAGCCGAACACGCCGTCGCGAGCAACGAGCGCCTCGACCTCGGCGGCTTCCGGCGTCACGAGGCGGATGCGCACACCATAACGAATTTCGGAAAGCTCGACAGTCTCCAGCACCTCTGGGAATAGGCGGCCAGTATCGAGGGTGAAAATGTCGATGTCGGCGCCGGACTCGGCGATGGCATTGAGGATCGCTTGATCGTCGAGGCCGAGGCTCGTGGAGAAGGCGATGCGTCCCTCCACCGACCGCCTCACCTCGGTGATCCGCTCGGCGAGGTTACCGACCTGTTCGAGCCGCGCGTTGAGCTCCTCGGCGGTGCGCTTGGAGGCATCGCGGCGGAGCGGCTGCGGGTTGCGGAAGCCTGGCTGATAAAGGTGGCGGATGCGAGTCAGTGACCCTTTCCAAGTCTCGACGTCGTTCGCGTCGGTTATCTCCGCGGTATCGAAACCTGAGCGCAGCAGGAAGGGGGCGACGTCCGGGATCAGATAGCCAATGGCCCTGACCTCTCCCTCGAAGCCGTGACGCTCGCGAAGCAGCACGGCGAGCGAATGGCCGCGGCCGTCGCCAAAGGTGGGAAACCGAATGGCGACAACGCCGCCATCGGCCGCTGCAGCGGCAAGGGCGCTGGCATCGGCGGTGGGCTCGAGCACAACAGCCGGCTCTTTGCCGGCCGTCAGCAAGTCCCCGTTGGCAAGATCAAGCAGCGCCATACAGGGCCTCCTTGAAAGGCGCCGCACCGATCCTGCGCCAGGTGGCGAGAAAGTCTTCGCCCTCGTTGCGGTTGGCAAGATAGGTGGAGATGATGGTGTCGATGGCGTCCGGCACGGCTTCCGCCCTGAAGCCCGGACCGATGATGGTGCCGATCGAGGCGTCGTCCTTCGGGTTGCCGCCGAGCGAAATCTGGTAGAGCTCAGTGCCTTTCTTGTCGACGCCGAGAATGCCGATATTGCCGGAATGATGATGCCCGCAGGCATTAATGCAGCCCGACATGTTAAGGCGCAAGGGTCCGATCAGTTCCTGGCGATCGGGATCGGCGAAGCGCTTGGCGATCTCCTTGGCGATCGGGATCGAGCGCGCATTGGCGAGATTGCAATAGTCAAGGCCGGGGCAGCAGATCATGTCGCCCAAGAGATCTGAGTTCCCCGTGGCCAGTCCGGCGGCGGCGAGTTCGTCGTAGAGCCTTGGCAGATCAGCGCGGGCGACGTGCGGCAGCACCAGGTTCTGAGTGTAATTCACCCGCGCCTCGCTCCGGCTATAACGCTCGGCGAGATCGGCAACGAGGTCCATGGTGTCGGAACTTGCATCGCCGGGGGTGCGCCCTGGCTCCTTCAGCGAGATGACCACAATAGCGTAGCCCGGTACGCGATGCGGCCGCACATTGTGCTTGAGCCAGTTGGCGAAGACCATATCGGTGATGCGCCGCTGCTCCACGTCCTCGTCCTTGATCGGGCCCGGCATAAGATCAGGCGGGGTGAAATAGGAGCTGATGCGCGCATATTCCGACGCGGGCAAATCGACGGCGTCTTTCCGGGTCGCCTCCCAATCTGCCTCCACGTCCTCACGGAATTTGTCGATGCCGAGCTGATTGACGAGGATCTTGATGCGCGCCTTGTTGAGGTTGTCTCGCCGCCCATGGAGATTGTACACGCGCAGGATCGACTCGATGTAGGAGAGGAGGTGCTCCTTCTCGAGGAACGCCCTGATCTCGAGCCCAACGTAGGGCGTCCGCCCCATGCCGCCGCCGACAAAGACGCGGAAGCCATTCCGCCCTTCAGGTCCGCGCACGATGCGAAGCCCAATGTCGTGGAAGGCGGTCGCGGCACGATCTTCGGCGGCGCCGGAGACCGCGATCTTGAACTTCCGCGGCAGCCAGCTGAACTCTGGGTGCAGCGTCGACCATTGGCGCAAGATCTCGCACCAAGGCCTTGGGTCTTCCAGCTCGTCATTGACCGCGCCGGCGAAGGGATCGGCGGTGACGTTGCGCACGCAGTTGCCGCTCGTCTGAATGCAATGCATCTCGACATCGGCGAGCGCGCTCAGGATCTCGGGCACGTCGATGAGCTTCACCCAGTTGAATTGCAGATTCTGCCGGGTCGTGAAGTGGCCATAGCCGCGATCCCACCGCCTTCCGATCATGGCGAGCTGGTGCAACTGGCGGGGCGAGAGCACGCCATAGGGAATGGCGATGCGCAGCATGTAGGCGTGGAGTTGCAGATAGAGTCCATTGCGTAGCCGCAGGGGACGGAACTCGTCCTCGGTCAGCTTGCCGGCGAGCCTGCGCCCGACCTGCTCGCGAAACTGCGACACCCGCTCATGCACGAAAGCGTGATCGAACTCGTCATAGCGGTACATCGTACCAATCCTTGGTCAGAGTGGTTCGGTGAGAGGCGCGGATGCGCTCGCGCACGGAAAGCGCAACTGGCACGCCATCGTGGAGAGCGACCTCCATGGGATAGATGGCGACGACGCGGCGCTCGGCGACGGCCTTGGCCGCCTCGCTTTCCAGCGCCCTTGTCTCCTCCTCGGTATCGGCAAGCTTCGCGCGCGCAAGCTCCTCCACCCAGCCGCCATCGGGAGCGAGATAGACAACGATGCCGTCGATGAGGCGGTTGGCGGTGACGACGTTAGGCATACGCGCGACTCAATTCGGTCAGCGACAGCACGTCTTCGACCAGACCGGAGGTGGAAAGACCGGCCACCTCGCCGAAGATGAGGATTGCAGGACTCTGCAACTGGAGGCGTTCAGGCGCGGCGGCGAGCTCAGCAAGGGTGGTGGCGATGCGGCGCTCGGTGTCGCGGCTCGCGTTCTCCACCGCGATGACGGGGCAAGTAGGTTTCCAGCAGGCCTGAAGCAACCGGCTCGCGATCAGGCCCGCGGTCGATACGCCCATATAGACGAGCAGCGTGCTATCCCCGTTGCCCAAGGCTGCAAGATCGAGATGGTCGAAGCTTGGCTCGTCGCCGCCCGCTTCATGGCCGGAGACGAACGTCACGCTGTGGGAGATGTCGCGATGGGTCAGCGGAATCTGCAAGCTCGCGGCGGCGGCAAGTCCGGCGGTAATGCCGGGGATGATCTCGACCTCGATGCCGGCCTCACGCAGCGCGGAAATCTCTTCGCCAGCGCGGCCGAATACGAGCGGGTCGCCGCCCTTGAGCCGCACCACAGTCTGGCCTGCGCGCGCCCGTTCGATCATCAGCTCCTGAATCTTGTCTTGTGGGACACTGTGGGCGCCCTTCGACTTTCCGACGGGGATCAGCTCGACCTCGCGGCGGGAATGCTCGAGCACTCCGGTGTCAGCCAAGCGGTCGTAGAGAATGACGTCGGCGGCTTTCAGCGCGCGCACGGCCTTCAGCGTCAGGAGCTCCGGATCGCCGGGACCCGCGCCGACAAGAAGCACGCGGCCTTGCCTCGTCTCCGCTTTCACCGCGGCTTCGATCGCCTCGCCCACGAGGCGGCGCGCCTCGCTCTCTTCGCCGGCAAGCGCCGCTTCGCTCGCGGCGCCATCGAACACGCCTTCCCAGAATTTGCGCCTCGGGCGCCCTGCCGGAAGTTTCTCGGCGACGACATCGCGGAAGTCTCCGGCAAGACGCGCCAGCGCATCGAGACGTGGATGCAGCTCGCGCTCGAGCCAGGCGCGCAGGCGCTGGGCGAGCACGGGCGAGGCACCTGACGTGCCGATGGCGACGGTCACTTCGCCGCGATCGACAATGGCCGGCATGACGAAGCTGCATAGCGCCGGCTTGTCGGGAACATTGACGGGAACGCCGAGCGCGCGCGAGATCGCCGCAACGCGCGCGTCTTCCGCATCGTCGCCGCTCGCGGCAATGACCAAGGGGCGCCCGCGGATCTGGTCGACGCCAGGCTGCGCGGCGATGACCACAACACGGCCGGCGCGCTCAAGCTCGGCAAGCTCCGGCACGAGCCGATCTGCGGCGACATCGACAATTTCGGCGCGCTTCAGAAGGAGCCGCGATTTGATGGCCCCTAGTTCGCCGCCACCCGTGACCAAGGGTGGCTTGCGCTCGACGCTGACGAAGATCGGAAAGGTCCGCATCGGCTTCCTAGCTCCCAACCGCGAGGCGCGCCGGCGGTGCATCGCCGAGGCTCTCAGGCGCAAGCTCCACCTCGAGCCCGTCAAGCTCCGGCGACATGATGATCTGGCAGCACAGGCGCGAGCGCTCATCCACATGAAACGCGCCATCGAGCATTTCGAGTTCCTCATGGGTAGGGGCAGCCAGTTTCGGAACCCACTTCGCGTCCACCCACACATGGCAGGTGGCGCAGGCGCAAGCACCGCCGCATTCGGCTTTGATGGGCAGGCCCCAGTCGCGGATCACCTCCATCACCCGCCAGCCCTCCATCGCCTCGAGGCGATGGGAGGTTCCGTCCGGCATACGCACAACGAGAAACATGTCAGGCCACCTTCAACAGACGCCGCAGCTCGGACGATGAGGTTGTGTACCGGAAACGCAAGGGTTTTTCAGGATACACGTAGCGATGGGCGGCTTGTGCCATGAGCGCCGTCTCATGAAAGCCGGAAAGGATGAGTTTCAGCTTACCGGGATAGGAATTGATGTCGCCGATGGCGAAAATGCCTCTGGTGCTGGTCTCGAACTTCTCGGTGTCGACCGGGATCAAGTTCTCGTTGAGATTGAGGCCGAAATACGCGATCGGCCCAAGCTTCATGGTGAAGCCGACGTGGCTTTTGAGCCGCGCGAGGCCAAGCTGAAACACCGCGAAGAGACCGACGGGCCCCGCGCCGATGATGGCGATAATAATGACATCGGTGGAAGCGCCGTTTGCCGCCATCGCTCGCTCATCCCGCCTGGAAGTTGCCTGACGCGCTATGTAAGGGAGCTTACTGAAAAATCATTCTGCCAGGAAGCCGTACGGCGCAAAAGAACGCCAAATTATTCTACAGAGTGGGAATTTGCGGAAATTTTTTCTAAACAGGCCAGAATGCATAACGCCGATGCCGCTAGAGCCCGGATCCGCGCAAAATCATTCTTGCGCGGGCGCCTCCGCGCAGGCAAACCTACGCGCTTGACCAGCGCGTCACGGATTTCCTCGAGAAGTTGCACCTCGCGGGACGGTGGCGGCTCGCTTTGCGGCTCTTCCTCTTGCTTGCGGTGAAGCTGGTTCATGGCCTTGATCGCCATGAACAGGACGAAGACCACGATCAGGAAGCTGATCACGTTGTTGATGAACAACCCGATGTTCATGGTGGGGGCACCGGCTTGCCTTGCGGCCACGAGCGAGTCGTAATGCTGGCCGTTCAGCGGAATGAAAAACTGCGGAAGTCGACGCCGCCGGTGATGACGCCGATCGGCGGCATGATGTCGTCCACGAGCGATTTGACGATGGTGGAGAAGGCGGCGCCGATGATGATGCCGACCGCCATGTCCATGACGTTGCCGCGCAGCACAAATTCCTTGAATTCTTTCAGCCTCGCCCGAGCCTCCTGGTCCTCGGCGTCAGCCTCTAGCTCGCCATGTTTGGGCTCCAATCCAAACCGCGCCGATAGGAACGCCTGATTTCCGGTCTTTCCCGTTTGCAAGGACGAACTCAACTGGTAACTCGTTGGCTGCCCAGCGCTTCTGAGGGAGGGACCTTCGGTGTCGGAACAGGCCGCACGCAATCGTCACCGCTGGATGACGCTCCTTCTCGTGATCGCCACCCTCGTCGTCGCGCTTGGTGCCGTTGTGGCCGTCGTGGCCATGGCAGGGCCTCTCAATCAGATTGATTTCTTACGCTTTCCGCTCGGATTCTATCTGCTGGCGCAGGGCCTCTTGATTGGCATCGTCGCGCTCGCTTTCTGGTCGACCAGAGTTCAGGAGCGCATCGACCGAAAGCTGAGCGAAAGCGAGGAGCTTTGAGCGCGCCATGAGAGCAGCCTCGCGCCCGCGTCAAGCAAACCCGCATCTCGGCGCTTATTACGGCATCATCACCAGCGTCTTTGTCTCGCTCGTGATCTGCCTTGCCATGCTCGAGCAGCTCGGCTGGCAGGAGACATGGCTCGGCCGGACCATGATGCTCGCGCCACTTGTGCTTTATCTCGTCGTTGCGCTCGGCACGCGCACGCTCAAGGTCGAGGATTTCTTCGCCTCGGGGCGCCGTGTGCCTCCGGTGTACAACGGCGCCGTGCTGGCCGCCGTGCTGGTCGGCGGCACGGGCTTCTTCGCCTATACCGGGACGCTGTTCTTTCTCGGCTTCGACGCGCTTGCCATTGGACTTGCCTGGACGACGGGGCTGCTTGTTTCGGGACTTCTGTTCGTGCCTTATCTGCGGAAAGCCGGCGCCTACACGCTGCCAGCCTTTCTCGGCCAACGCTTCCGCTCGCGCACACTGCGCGCCACGGCGAGCCTACTTCAGCTTCCATCGGCAGCACTCTTGCTTGCCGCCGAGATCAAGATCGCGGCCCTGATCGGCGTGATGTTCCTGCCGGTTTCCTATCAGCTTGCCGTCGCGGCCGTAGCAGCCATGATCACCTGCGTCACCATTATCGGCGGTATGCGCTCCCTCACCTGGACCGCGAGTGCACAGTTCATCGTCAGCGCCGTCGGCTTCGCGGTACCCTTGATCATCGTCTCGGTGCTGTACACCAATCTACCGGCACCGCAGCTCACCTATGGGGAGATGTTTGAGCCGCTCAAGCGCTCGGAGATCGTCGCTGGCATTTCGCCATCGGCGCCAGGGCAACTCGCAACGGCTCTTCCCTCCGCGCAACCGAAGCCAAGCACCAAGCCCTTTCTGCAGGCTTTCGGTGCCATCAGCCAAACCGATTTCTTGACGCTATTCCTGTGCCTAACCCTTGGCACCGCGGCGTTGCCGAGCTTGCTCGTGCGGAGCGGCGTCACGAGTTCCGTCGCCGACCAGCGACGCTCCGTCGCCTGGGGCGCGTTCTTCGTGGCGCTGTTCGCGATCAGTGCCCCGGCGCTCGCCGCATTCGTCAAGCTGCTGATGTTTCAGGACATCGCCCAATCGCAGGCAAGCGCGCTTCCCCCCTCGCTTAAGGACTTGAGCGCTTACCGGCTCGTCTTCATGCAAGATGCCAACGCGGATGGCACCATCGAAGCCTCCGAGCTTTTCATCGCGCGCGACGGCATCGCGCTCGCCCTACCTATGGCGGCTCGGCTGCCTTTCGTCTGTACCGTGCTCATGGCCGCGGCCGGAATGGCGGTCGCACTCGCTGCAGCCGCATCCCACCTCTTCACGCTGGCCGGCAGTCTCGCCGACGACGTCATTCGGCTGGTCGCCCCACGCAGTGGGGTGCTCCCCCGGCTAGTGGTCGTGTGGGTGGCGATCGGCGCTTCCGCGCTCAGCACCGGCGTGTTTCTTGCTCTTGCCGATATCGACGTGGTGCAGGCTAGCATCAGCGCCTTTGCCTTGGCCGCGGCGACCTTCTTTCCCGTCATGCTGCTCGCCGTCTGGTGGGGGCGTTGCACATGGATTGGCGCCATACTTGCCCTCGGCCTCGGCTTCGCGACAATGGCTGCCAAGATGGCCTACGGCGACGCTATGGTCGCCGGTCAATTCCACCTCACCATGGTCGTCGCCGCGCTGATCGGCGCCACGCTCGGCCTGATCGGGGGCTTGATTGCAAGCCTGCTCGGACCGAAGCCTTCGCCCGCGGTGCAGGCCTATTTCGAGGAGCTGCGCGATCCGGCCAGCGACGCGCTTTATGATCGCGCGCAACGCCACGCCGCCGCAGCAAGCCAATAGTCTTCACTCCCCGATCGGGGCTCCGTCATGCAAGATCAGTATGACATGGACGAGCGTCAAACCTCTGCCGGGGGGCGGCTGAGCCTCCATCCGGAGATCGTTCCGTACCGCACGGGACGGCTCAAGGTGTCTCCCCTGCATGAGCTTTATTACGAGGAGTGCGGGAATCCGAACGGCAAGCCCGCCGTGCTGCTACATGGCGGCCCCGGCGGTGGTTCCACCGCTGTCATGCGTCGCTACCACGATCCGGACCGCTACCGCATCGTGCTTTTCGACCAGCGGGGCTGCGGCCGCTCGACGCCGCATGCCAGTATCGACGAGAACACGACCTGGCATCTTGTCGACGACATCGAGCAGCTTCGCGAGCATCTGAAGATCGAGCGCTGGCAAATTTTCGGCGGCTCCTGGGGCTCGACGCTCGCGCTCGCTTACGCTGAGACGCATCCCGAGCGGGCAACCGAGCTCGTGCTGCGCGGCATCTTTACGCTCAGGCGCGCCGAGCTCGAATGGTTCTATCAGGAGGGCTGCAGCTGGATGTTCCCCGAAGCCTTCGAGGACTACCTTCGTCCCATTCCGCCGCGCGAACGCGATGACATGATTTCCGCCTATTACCTGCGGCTCACAGATCCCGACCAAGATGTGCAGCTCGAAGCCGCCCGCGCCTGGAGCGCATGGGAGGGAAAGACCCTATCGCTGCTGCCGGACGCTGAGCGCGTGCGCCGCTTTTCGGAGGACGCCTATGCGCTCGCATTCGCGCGCATCGAATGCCACTACTTCATTCATGGCGGTTTCTTCGATGCCGACGACCAGCTGATTCGGGCGGCTCATCGTCTCAAATCGATTCCCGGCGTGATCGTGCATGGCCGCTACGATGTGGTGACACCGCCGAAGATCGCCATCGACCTTGCCCGCGCGTGGCCGCAGGCGGATTTGCGCATCGTCGCCGATGCGGGTCACGCCATGACCGAGGCGGGTACCGTGCATGAGCTTGTCATGGCCACGAACCGCCTTTCGAGGTGAGGCGCAGGGCGAGCGTCACGCCTCGACAGATACCCGATAAAGCTCAAGACGATGTTGCGCTCATGCGGCGCCGCCCGGTGCTCGATGAGATAAACCCCCTGCCGGGTACCAAGCGCCATCCGTCCATCCATGACCGGAATGGAGAGGCTCACCTCCGTCAGCATCGACTTGATGTGGCTCGGCACGTCGTCCGGCCCCTCTTCCGCATGGGTATGGGTGCGTCCTCTGGCGCGAGGCGTTCCAGCGTTGTCATCAGGTCGCGCCGTACATTGGGATCGGCGTTCTCTTGGGTGGTGAGCGGCGCGGAGATATGGCAGACGAACACGGTGAGGAGCCCATTCCCGGCGGAGATACCGCGGAGCCAGCGCCGCAATTCTTCAGTGATCCCGATGAAGCCCTTGCCACGCGTCGTCACGCGGAGCTTATGGCTCGCTTGCGTGAATTCCGCCATTGATCAGGCTGACGCTACGAAAGAGATCAGGTCTTCCGGGTTCAAAGCTCCTGCCCCACCTCCTGCTGCTTCAGGTCCCGCACCATGTCCTGCAAGCGACGGATCATCTTGTCAATGAAATCGGTCATCTCGTCGAGAGCAAGCCCGGGAAACTGGGCGTATGGGTTCGCCGGCACCTTGCTTGGACCTGATTCCGCCTCATTCGCATCCGCCTTAGCGAGCTTGTCCTTAAGCTCCTGGTTCTCCCGCGTAAGGCGATCGACCTCCTGCCTGAGCGTCAAGGAGTCGTCGGCGACGCTCTCGCAGGACCAACCGCCGAGCTTACGGCCGCAGATCGACACCGCGCCCGTGGCGCTGTCCAGGCGCAAGACGCTGTCCCCCACGGGGGGTCATGGTGTAGCGGCCAGGCTCCTCGCCGGCAAAGCAGGGCGAAGCGGCGGCGGACAGGCTTAGAGCAGGGGCGAAAAATCTTGCGTTCATGGCCTCTCCTCTCCTCGGTCTCATCATCGTCGTCCTCTCCCAGAGGCTTGGCAATTTCCCACGATTCTCTGGCCAAATGTCCCACAACAGGGCGCGGCTTAACCCAAAATTTACCCCAACTTGCCACGGTGATGGAGACCGTTCGGTGGCGTGTCTCCCTCAAGACGAACCCCACGACTAAGGCCCATCGAACAGGGCGTCACTTTCGCCAGGGGAACGGGATGGCTCCGGAAGTACGTTGGCAAGCGAGTAGCGTCGCCACCAGAAGCGGCCGCGACGTCCCTTCATCTGACCAGGATACGGTCGAGAGCCTGCTGCGCAGGCTGATCAAGCGGATCGAGGAGAGCGAGCGCCGCTACGCCGAGGCGCTTGACGAGTTGCAGGCGCGGCTCGGTCAAGTCTCCTACACCGCCGGCGCGACCGAAGCGATCGGCACCCCGGAAGAGACCGAGACGCTCGAGCGGCTGCGGCTTCAGCTAAGCGGTCTTGCGCGAAGGCTAGAGCAGCCCACGGAGCCCGTGGTGGAGATCGAACGCCTTTCCCCGCTGGACAAGGCCTTGGCAGAAGTCTGCGCGGTTTCAGTAGGTCTCGCGGTGGCCGAGCCGGATTGGTTTGCTTCGCCACGATCGACCGCGAGTGGTCCTTTGCCCGAAGCCGAGTCCATCGTTAGCTCATCTTTAACGGGGAGCGGGCCGAGCCACGCCTCGCCGCCTTCTGCACCTCCCTCTCTCAGCGATGAGGACGCCGACTTCGACAGGCGCCTGATCGACATGGCGCAGCGGCTCGAGCGTTCAATCGGCGAGGCCATACCTTCGACAGCGATCGAATCCCTCAATGCCCGCATGGAGGAGATCTCGTCGCGTTTTGAGGCTGCTCTCGCGCGAGCCCCGAAGCTAGAGACCTTGCAACATGTCGAGCGGCAAGTTGCGGATATGGGGCAGCAGCTTGGCCGCGTGGAACAGCAGATCGTTCGCATCGGCGCGGTGGAAGGGCACCTGCAGCGGCTGATCGAACGCTTCGAAGACACGCCTGTGCAAATGGAGCGAGCGGCAAGCAAGGCCGCACAGGAAACTGCCCGCCTCATTAGCGAGACCGGCCTCGGCAAGCCGAGTGCAGCAGAGCGGCTCGATGCCTTGCACCGCGACATCGTGGCGATGAACGAACGTAACCTCGTCACCGGCGACCGTCTCGTCGATACGTTGGCGGCGATGCACGAGTCCTTGAAAGGGCTCGTGCAGCAGGGGGAACGCGACAGAGCTCCGGCGATGGCCCCCTCTCCGGCTCCGCCGCGGATGGAGCCCGCGCCGAGAGAGGTTGGACCTGCTGATTTCCCTCCGCCGGAGCCGCGTATGGTGGCGCCCCCAACTCCAGCACCGCCAGCGAGGACGACCAAGACGGCACCCCCTTACCGACGCGCCAAGCACGCCTTCGCCGAACAGGCCGTCGGTGTTGAGGCGAGCGAGCCATCTCGCCGCGGCACGGTGTTCATTCGGGACATTCCCTTCGAGTCGACCGAAGATTTGGTGGCGGCGGCCCGCCGGGCTGCCCAGGCCGCTGCGGCTCGGGCGGAGGAACGGGACGCTTTGCGTCTGCGACAGGCGCGCGGCGCGGACGAAGCGAAGCGGGCGAATGAGGAGCCCGGTCATCACAAGATCTCCCTGCTCATGGTGCTCGCCGCCTTGCTGCTCATGATCAGCGCGGCCCTGCTCCTCACCAGGCTGAAGTTGAAGCCCGATTTTGACGTCCCGCCGCCCGCGGCCGAACAGACAGTCCCAGCACCGGCTGCCGAAGCGGCTC
>Ga0187819_10000873_pt1 | contig 15345 bp, 11 predicted proteins | sample NC_wetland_sal_i_15_FD_132411 | JGI IMG/M metagenome (GOLD analysis project Ga0187819, IMG submission 132411) | Wetland sediment microbial communities from Neuse River Estuary, North Carolina, USA - SO4_4 | ecosystem: Environmental > Aquatic > Freshwater > Wetlands > Sediment | place: USA...
CCGGCGCTCGGACCGTCCTTCGGGATCGCGCCCGCCGGCACGTGGATGTGAATGTCGCTCTTCTCGAACAGCTTGTCGTCGATGCCGAGCGAGGTTGCGCGGTTCTTGACGATCGAGAGCGCGGCTTGGGCGCTCTCCTTCATCACGTCGCCGAGTTGACCCGTCAGAATCAGCTTTCCGCTGCCCAATACTCGCGTCGCCTCGATGAAGAGGATGTCGCCGCCGACCGGCGTCCAGGCAAGCCCGGTCGCGACGCCCGGCACGCTCGTGCGCATCGCAACCTCGTTCTCGAACTGCGGCGGCCCAAGCACGCCGGCGATGTCCTCGCGCGTGATGCGGATCGGCCCGCTCTGCCCTTCGGCGATGCGCACCGCTGCATGACGCAAGGCTTTGCCGATCTCGCGCTCGAGATTGCGCACTCCCGCCTCGTGCGTATAGAGGCCGATGATCGCGCGCAGCGCGTCGTCATCGATCTCCACCTGCTCGGGCTTCAGCCCGTTGGCGGCGAGCTGACGTGCTATGAGGTAGCGCTTGGCGATGGCGAACTTCTCTTCCGCCGAGTAGCCGGAGAGCGAGATCACCTCCATGCGATCGCGCAGCGGGCCCGGGATCTGGTCGAGCACGTTCGCGGTAGTGATAAAGACCACCCGGCTTAGGTCGAACGGCACGCCGAGATAGTTGTCGCGGAAGGTATTGTTCTGCTCGGGGTCGAGCACTTCCAGCAGCGCCGCACGCGGGTCGCCCTGGATTCCGGCGCCGAGCTTGTCGATCTCGTCCAGCATCATGACGCAGTTGCGCGTCCCCGCCTTGCGGATCGCCTGGATGATGTTGCCCGGCAGCGCGCCGATGTAGGTGCGCCGGTGGCCGCGGATCTCCGCCTCGTCGTGCGTACCGCCGAGGCTCACGCGCTGAAACTTGCGGTTCATGGCGCGCGCGATCGATTGACCGAGCGACGTCTTGCCGACGCCCGGCGGCCCCACGAAGCACAGGATCGGCGCCTTGCCCTGGGGGGCGAGCTTGCGCACGGCGAGATACTCGACGATGCGGCGCTTAATCTTGTCGAGGCCGTAATGGTCCTCGTCCAGGACCTTGCGCGCTTGCGCGATGTCAATTTCCTGCTCCTCGGGCAGCTGCCATGGAAGCTCGATTAGCCAGTCGAGATAGGTGCGCACCATGCCGTACTCGGCCGCTGCCTCGGGCATGCGCTCGAGCCGGCGCAGCTCCTTGCGCGCCTGCTCCTCGACCTCCTTTGGCATTTGCGCCTTTGCAATCGCCTGGCTCAGCTCGGCCATCTCCTGCGCCTTGCCCTGCTCGCCCTCGCCGAGCTGGCGCTGGATCGCGGCCATCTGCTCGCGCAGCAAGACCTCGCGCTGGCGCTCATCGAGCGCAGCCTTGGTCTGACGGCCGATCTCCTGCGACAAGCGCAGCACCTCGATGCGGTGCGCAAGCAGGCGCGAGACTTTGTCCACGCGCGCGGAAACGTCGGTCGTCTCCAGGATCTCCTGCTTCTCGTCGGGCTTAAGGTCCATGTACGCGGTGGCGAAATCGGCGAGCGCGCCGGCCGAGCGAACGCTCTGCACGGCAGCCGTCATCTCGGCCGGAACCTGCGGCAGAAGCTCGAGCGCTTCAATCGTCTGCCGCTGCAGGTTGAGGAAGCGCGCCTCGATTTCGGGCGTCTTGGGTTCCTCATCCGCAACGCGCTGCACGCGCGCGACGAGGAACGGCCACCCGGAGAGGAACTCGAGTGCCTGAAAGCGCTCATCGCCCTGGCAGACGAGATGGTGCGAGCCATCGGGCGCTGTGACATAGCGCACGACGTTGGCGACGGTGCCCATGCGGTGCAAGTCGACGGGCAGCGGCTCGGCAACCTCGCGGTCGCGCTGCATCAGGAGCCCGACCTGCCGCTGCTCGCGCACGGCGTGTTGCGCGGCCGCGATCGAGCGCTCGCGCCCGACCGTCACCGGCATGACCACGCCTGGGAACAGCGTGATGTCTCGCACCGGGATGATGGCGAGGGCATCGGCGGGCAGCGGGGGATGGCTCGAGGATTGCCGCTCCCCGGCCGGAGCGCCCGCACCTTTGGTTTCCATTTCAGCCACGCGGGGCCTCCACTTTTCTCAACACCACCACCAGACAACCGTCGGCCGAGGTGCGGCGGATATCGTTGTAGCGTCCGTTCGGCAGACGCAGACGGCGCTCGAAGCGGCCCTGCGGCAGCTCGAGCCGATGAATGACGGCAGTCGCAAGCTCGGGCGGAAGCGTGCGTGTTCCTCTGAGCACGAGCTCGGGGCCTTCGATCTTGGCCTCGACGCGATCAGCGTTGACGCCAGGAAGCGCCACGATCACCAACACCTCGCGCTCGGTCTCGAGCACGTCCGCCGGCGGCTCCCACGCGGGAAGCCGGGAAGAGGATCGAACCGGCTGAAACATCTGGCGATGCAGGCGATCCGCCCGCGCCAGCGTCGCACAGGCCTCAGACCACATCCACCGGTCGGGAAAATCGTCGTTCATGGGCTTCCCCTGGGGCACCGCCGCAACGCCGCGCTAAGCGCGGGTGCAAATAAGCGTCACGGACGCAAGAACATAGGGATGAACGGGAGGAAGTCCAATGCGCCGCGCGAGCGCGCGTGTCTACTTCAGACGCGGGCCAGCTTCTCCAGGCCCGGCACGAGGCCGCGCTCCTCGAGCGTCTTCAGAAGGCTCGCCAGCGTCGTGATGGAGCGCCCAGCAAGCCGGCGACGAAACCGCAAGTTAACGAGTCCGAAAGCGCCGAGGGGTCGCGGCGACGAGGAGGGTAGCCACCCGCTCGAGCGGAGCACGGCTGCAGGCGCATACAATGGCGCGGCGGCGCGCCTCGAAGGCTTCGTTGGCGGGATCGGCCGCCCGCAAACGGAGCGGCTTGGCGCCAGCCGCGAGGACGTCCGTCCCGAGGGCGCCGGAGACGGGCCGGAATGCCCCCAAGCCACATTCTGCGGCGGACATGGGCATCGCGCGAATTCCTCGGAATGTGCCCCGAGGTTGTAGGTGCGGGACTAACCATTTGTAAATTATAGGTTTTAACTTGACCGGTTGAAGAATATTGCTTGATATTTCGCCTTCATATCCCCATATTCGGCCCGACGTTCACAGGTCTGAGCGCGTTAGCGCCGGATCGATTGGCTATTTACCCGGATTGCTACCCTTTCCCTGCGAACGTGCCGCGCGGCGGTTTCGTTGTCCGCGCTGTATTGAAGATGGCGGCTGTTGCGCGCAGGCGCTGGTCGCGAGAACGCCCGAGAGAACTGAGTTGAGCAGCTTGAAGGAAATCAGCGACGATCTTACGGACTGCCGGGCGGCCCCCGAGGAGGCGGCTTCGGCTGCGCCCGAGGAGCATGACGAGTTGCACCGGGCGGGCGAGGAAAAGACCCGCAAGTGCCTCATCTGCAAGACGCCGTTCCAGAGCGCCTGGGCGGGCGAGCGTGTCTGCCGGCGCTGCAAGGCGACCTCGACCTGGCGCAGCACCGGCCTCGACTAATGGCAGCCCCGGTGCCCGGCCTTGTTGTGCCCGAGCGATGCTTGGCAGGCCGCACCACATCTCTAGATCCTGAACGAAGGGCCACGTTCTAGCGCGGCTGGCATGCCGCGGTGTCTGGCATGCGATGCGCGATCAAGCCAAAATCGCGCGGCGCGGGCGCCTATCCCACGGGGAGCACATCGACGCCAACGCTCACCGAATGCTCGTTGCCGCCGAGCAGGATGCCGCTGATCGGGCTCACGTCGTCGTAATCGCGTCCATAGGCAATCGTGATGTGCTCGTCGCGCGGCATGAGCCCATTGGTAGGGTCGAAATCGACCCAGCCGGCCTCCGGCGCCCACACGGAGATCCACGCGTGCGACGCGTCCGCACCGGCCAGCCGCGGCAACCCCGGCGCCGGGCTCGTCAGGATGTAGCCGCTGACGTAGCGGGCCGGCAGGCGCAGCGCACGCAGGCCCGCGAGTGCCAGGTGCGAGAAGTCCTGGCAGACGCCGCGGCGCTGGCGCAAAACCTCGGTGACCGGCGTCGAGATGTCGGTCGCCGTCGTGTCGAACACGAAGTCGTGGTAGATGCGCGTGACAAGATCCCACGCGCCAAGCAGCACCGCCCGGTTTGCGGAGAACGACTTGCGCGCGTAATCGGCGATCTCCAGCGTCGGCCGCGTGTGGCGCGAGGCGCAGGCGTAGCGCACGACCTCAAGCGCGAGCGCGCCGCCGCCGGTGGCGGGTGCCTCGGCAAGCGTCTCCCAGGGCGCGCTGCCGGGCAGGTCGGCCGGCTCGCGCGCCGCCACGTCGATGGTGCTCTTGGCGTGCACGGTCAACTCCTCGTGCTCCTGCTCGATGTCGAACAGCACCACGCGGTTGCCATAATAGTCCTCGCGCTCGATGCGGAGCGTGGGAGCCGGGTTGACGAGCAGCGCATGCCCCTTGACGCGCTGGCGCTCGACCAAGCGCGGCGACATGTGCACGATGTGCTGCGACTGCACCACCGGCGTCGCATAGCGGTAGACCGTCTTGTGGCTCACGTCGTAGATCATGGCTTCGGCTCGAGCCGCGTGTGCACACGGTGCGGCTGCTCCTCGGTGAGGCTGAAATAACGCCGCTCGATCGCGGTGGTGAGCTGCGGCAGCAGGTGCAGTTGCTCGCCCATCGCGGCGCGCAGCTCGCGCCGCGTTGGATCGGCCGCGAACGCCTCCACGTCTGCGAGGCGCACAGCCGTCAGCAGTGAAAGGATCACGCGGCGTTCCTCGGTCAGGCTCGCGCCCTGCCGCGACTGCGGCAGGGCCGCGAGGTGGCTCGATATCCCGGAGAGCTGGTAGGCGAGGCTGCGCGGGTTCGATTCGTCGAGCAGCAGGAGGTCGAGCACCAACGGCAGCATCGGGTCGAGGCGATAGCGCGAGCGGTAGGTGATGAAGCTATCCGCCAGCTCGAGCAGGAACAACAGCCGCCCCGTCTCCTCCTCCCGCTCGAGCGGCTCCCCGAACAGCGAGAGGATCGCCTCGCTCAGGTTGAAGGCGCGCTCCATGCGGCGCCCCATCTCCAGGAACGACCAACCGTAGTTGCGGGTCATGTTCTCATGCATCAGGCCGTTGAAAGCCGCGAGCCAGCCGAGCCCGTCCTCGATCTGATCGAGAATCTGCTCCGTGCCGCCGGTTAGAAGCGTCTGGCGCCAGTCCTCCCCAGGGCGGAAGTGGCTCAAGACGCGCCAGCCCTCGAGCGACAGCCGGTCCCGCGTGAGGCTCGCGACGCGGTAGAGCTTATCGAGCGTGCGGTCGAGGGTGCGCCGGCCGCTTCCAGAGGAGATCAGGAGCCGAACCATCCGCTCGATCGCAGCGCGATTGCCCTCGCCGGCGAGCTCGGTTCCGGGCACCTCGTCGCGCAGGAGCAGCGCCCTGAGGCACGTGCGCGCCGCACCCTGGCCGTCGGAGGGCGCGTTGTCCTCCTGCAGCCGTTGCAGCGCGCTGCGCAAGACGCGCATCAACCAGTCGGTGCGCTCGCCGTAGCGGCCGAGCCAGAACAGATCGTCGGCCACCCGGCTCTGGATCACGCGCTGCGAGCGCTGCACGCGCGCGGTGTCGATGGTCGGCTGCCACAGGCTGCGGTGCGGGGGCAGCTCGCCGTCGGAAATAACCCAAACGTCGCGCGTGCGGGCTTCCGGCGCGCTCAAGGACACCGCCAGGTCGGGCGCAATCTGCATAGCGAGCCCGCCCGGCATCACCGTGTAGCCGTCGGCGGTGGCGGCAACGAACAGGCGCACGGCGAACGGCTGCGGACGCAACCCCTCGGGCGTGAACGTGGGCGTGGTGCCAAAGCCCATGCGCTCTTCGGCCACGAGATCGGCCCCACGCAGATCGATCTCCTCGGCGAGCGCCGTCCGCTCCTCCTCCGACAGCGCATCGCCCACCCGGCCATATTGCGCGCCGCCGGGACGGCCCGTCCCCTCCTGCGCCGGCCGGATCACCATGCGATCAAGGTTTTCCAGAACGTGCCTGCGGTTCGCGGGCTCTCCGAGCCAAAGGCGCGGCGCGTCCGAAACGAGCAACTTCTCGCCCAGCAGGTGCTCGCAGATCGCCGGCAAATAGCCCCCTAAGCCGCGGTTCTGCGCGATCGCCGCACCGAGTGCATTGCGGACCAGCTCGGGCGCCTTGCGGCAGGCATGCACCAACCCCGGCGGCCCGTGATAACGGTTGGCGTCGAGCTCGAGCGGGTCGCATTCGCTCCCGTCAACGCAGCGCACGATGAGGTCGATGCGCTTCAGGCCCTCGAGCGTCTTGAGATACACGCGGTCGCCGGCGATGCGCAGGTCGCCCGCTTCGACTAGCAGATAGCCGAGGTAGCGTGCGAGATAGGCGTGGCTGAAATAATCCTCGTGATGCGGACCGGGTGTGAGCAGCGCGATGCGCGGATCACGGCGGCCGCTCAACTGCGTCAGGTCCGCTTGCAGGCGCTGGAAGAACGGGGCGAGCCGCAACGCGTTGCATTTCTGGAAGAGATCACCGGCAAAGTGCGTGTGCACGACGCGGTTGGCCAGCGCGTAGCCGACGCCGGCCGGCGTCTCCGTGTGGTTGTCGATCACGCGCCACTCGCCGTTTGCCTCGCGTGCCAGATCGACCGCGTAGAACTGCACATGCCCTGCCGCGGGCTCGATATTCTGGCACGCGCTCAAATAGGCGGAATCGGAGAAGATCAGCGCCGGCGGGATGAGCCCGTCGCGCATCAGGCGCTGCTGGCCGTACGTGTCGGCGACGATGGCGTTCATGAGACGCGCACGCTGGATCAGCGCCGCCTCGAGCGCACGCCATTGCTCGCCAGAGAAGATGAGGGGGACGAGATCGACGTCCCAGCGCTTTCCTGGTTGCGTCGGGTCGGCGAAAATATCGTGCGCTATGCCCATCTCGCGCACGCGCCGGTTGAGCCGATCGGCGCGGTGCGCCTGGTCCTCGGGGGCCAATTCTCCGAGCGCGTTGAGGAACTTGCGCCAGTGGGGGCGCACATCCCCGGCCGCATCCATCAATTCGTCGTAGCAGCCGTTGCGCGCGATCGCATAGGCCGCGAGTGGATCCTCATCGGGGCGATGGGCAAGGCGCGCTTCCACGTTCATGGCGCGCTGCACCGTCGGTCTGCGTGTCGTCGATCGCGCATGGGAGAATCGATCTGCGCTGTTGTACGAGGCTTGAGGATAGTGCCTCGCGGCGACGCGTACCAGCAGTCAGGCCGGCGGGAAAAAGGGAATCATTCCTAATGTGACCGCGACGCCCCGGCTGTGGCCCCAAGGGCTTCAGCGGCGCAGGTCGAGGGTGAAGGGGTACTCCGGGTTGATCTCAGCGGGCGCGAAGCGCGCGCTCCCCGCCGTGTGCCCCATTCGCTCGAAGCGCGCGAGCCGGCGCCCCTCGGCCTCGTAGGAGTTGACAGGCGCAGTCTCGAAGTTGCGTCCCCCGGGGTGGGTCACGTGGTAGCGGCACCCGCCGAGCGAGCGCCCCGTCCAGGTATCCATGATGTCGAAGGTCAGCGGCACGTGCGGTTGGATGGTCGGGTGCAGGCAGGAGTACGGCAGCCAGGCCCGGAAGCGCACGCCGCAGACCTCCTCGCCGATGGTTCCAGTCGGGGCCAGCGGCAGCGCGCGGCCGTTGCAGGTGACGACGTAGCGCTCGCCCGTTTGGCCGCGCACGCGCACCTGCAGCCGTTCGAGCGAATCATCGACGTAGCGCGCGGTGCCCCCCGCGGTTCCCTCCTCGCCCAAGACGTGCCAGGGCTCGAGCGCCTGACGCAGCTCGAGCTCGACGCCCGCCACCTCCACCGCGCCGATGCGCGGAAAGCGGAACTCGAAGTGCGGCACGAACCATTCGAGCTCGATCAGCAGCCCGGCGGCCTTGAGATCGCCGATGACCTTGGTGAAGTCCGTCCACAGGAAGTGGGGCAGCATGAAGCGGTCCTGTAGCGCCGTGCCCCAGCGCACGGGCGTCTCGAGGTAGGGCTCGTCCCAGAACATGGCGACGAAGGCACGCATCAGGAGCTGCTGCACGAGGCTCATGCGCGCGTGCGGCGGCATCTCGAAGGAACGGAACTCGATGAGGCCGAGGCGCCCCGCCGGCCCGTCAGGCGAATAGAGCTTGTCGATGCAGATCTCGGCGCGGTGCGTGTTGCCGGTCACGTCGACCAGCAGGTGGCGGAAGATGCGGTCGACGAGCCACGGCGGGACGGTGCCACTGTTGCGGTCGGGGATCTGCTGCAGGGCAATCTCGAGCTCGTAAACCATCTCATGGCGCGCTTCGTCGAGGCGCGGGGCCTGGCTCGTCGCCCCGATGAACAGGCCGGAGAATAGGTAGGACAGCGATGGGTGATTGAGCCAGTAGGCGACGAGGCTCGCGAGCACGTCCGGGCGGCGCAGGAAGGGGCTGTCGGCCGGCGTGATGCCCCCCATGACGATATGGTTGCCGCCGCCGGTGCCGGTGTGGCGCCCGTCGAGCAGGTACTTTTCCGCGCCGAGCCGCGCGTTGCGCGCCTCCTCGTAGACTGCTGTGGTGATTGCGACCATGTCCTTCCAGCTCATCGCTGGATGGATGTTGACCTCGATCACGCCGGGGTCGGGCGTGACCTTGATGACGTTGATGCGCGCATCCGGCGGCGGCGCGTAGCCTTCGATGTGCACGGGCAGCCCGGACTTGGCCGCGGCCTCCTCGACTGCGGCGACGAGTGCCGCGAAATCGAGCGCATCGCCGACCGGCGGCAGGAACACGCACAGATGACCGTCGCGCGGCTCGACGGCGAGCGCGGTGCGCACCGAGCCGTAGATCTCACTTGGGCTGGGCGGCGGTGAAATCGGCGGCGGCTGCACCGCGACGCCGTAGCGCTGCTGCACGAGCACGGCGCGCTCAGGCAGCGGCGTGGGATCGCTGAACAGATCGCGCGGGACAACGTGCGGATAGTCGACCGCGTGCAGGCTTGCAATCGACGACATCGGCAGCCGTAAGCCCGCGGGCGAGTCCCCCGGCACCAGGAACAGCTTGTCGCGGCGGATGCGCCAGCGCTCCGTCACCCAGCGCCGGCCGAGGTCGGGCGAGTGCCACACCTGGATCGGCAGCACGTAGCTCGCAGGCGTATCGAGGCCGCGCTCGAACACGCGCGCGATGCGCGCGCGCTCGACCGGATCCTGCAACTTGTTGTCTCCTGGCGTGACGTTGATCGGCAGCTTCTGCTCGACGAGCGCGTAGTAGGCGACGTCCTCGTAGGCCGGCATCCCGCTGTCGGGGGCGAGCCCGAGCTGCTCGCACAGCGCGCCCATGAGCTTGCCAGCGTCATCGATCGTGGCTTTCGTCACCGTCTCTTCGCGCGCAATGAGGTCGGGGTTGGTCCACAAGGGCTCGCTATCGCGGCGCCAGTAGATGGAGAACGCCCAGCGCGGCAGTGCCTCGCCCGGGTACCACTTGCCCTGGCCGTAGTGCAGGAGCGCGCCCGGAGCGAACCGCTTTTGCAGCCGCCGCACGAGGTCCTCGGCGTAGCGGCGCTTGGTCGGGCCGACGGCCGCGGTCTTCCACTCCGCGCCTTCCATGTCGTCGATCGACACAAACGTCGGCTCGCCGCCCATGCTCAAGCGCACGTCGCCCGCGTTGAGCCTGGCGTCTACGGCGTCGCCGGCGCTGAGCACCTTGCTCCACTGCTCGTCGCTGTAGGGCAAGGTCACGCGCGGCGTCTCGCGGATGCGCTCGACCCGCATGTCGAACGAGAACGCAACCTCGGCCGGCTCGTGCGAGCCACTGATCGGCGCCGCGCTCGACGGCTGCGGCGTCGCCGCGAGTGGGATGTGCCCCTCGCCCGCCAAGAGCCCCGATGTGGGATCGAGCCCGATCCAGCCGGCGCCCGGCACGTAGACCTCGGCCCAGGCGTGCAGGTCGGTGAAATCTGCCGTCGCCCCCTCCGGTCCCTCAAGCGGCTTCACGTCGGGGCGGAGCTGGATCAGGTAGCCCGACACGAAGCGGGCGGCCAAGCCGATGTTGCGCAGGATCTGCACCAGCAGCCACCCGGAGTCCCGGCACGAACCTGACGCTTTCTCCAGCGTTTCGTCCGGCGTCTGGATGCCGGGCTCCATGCGGATGCCGTAGCGCACCCCCGCGGCGAGCCGGCGGTTCAAGTCGCACAGAAAGTCGATGGTGACACTCTTCTCGCGCTTAATCGTTGAGAGAAATGCCTTTAGGTGCGGACCGACTGGGAGCGGCTCGAGATAGGGTCCGAGCTCCTGCTTGAGCGCCGGTTCGTAGTCGAAGGGCCACTCGCGCGCTTCCTCGGCGAGAAAGAAGTCGAACGGATTTATGACGGCCATGTCCGCCACCAGGTCGACGGTCACCACGAAGCGGTCGGTCTTCTCCGGCAGCACCACCCGTGCGCAATAGTTGGCGAAAGGGTCCTGCTGCCAGTTGATGAAGTGGGTCTTCGGCTCGAGGTTGAGCGAGTAGCTCAAGATGGGCGTGCGGCAATGCGGCGCTGGCCTCAGGCGAATGACCTGGGGCGCCATCGAGATTACGCGATCGTAGTGGTAGGCGGTCCGGTGAGTAAGAGCGACGTGCAGGGTCATCAGAGCCTATCGGCAGCCGGGGGCCACTTGTGCAATGCAGCGGAGAAAGCATAGATCATCTTTAGTTGCGCACGAAGTTCGAGCATTGCCTGGCAACCGGGCTCGCTGCATCAAGATTAGGCAGAAAAATGCACCAGGAACGGCCAAGTCATCGCGGCGTTTCTAGCGTCGGTCAGCCAGATGCGGCACTAGATCGAGGTCATCCGTGAAGACGTTCAAATGCTGCGCGTGCGGCAACACGGTCTACTTCGAGAATATCCGGTGCCTCAGATGCGGCCACGCGCTCGGCTTTGAGCCCCAGCGCCTCGACATGGCGACGCTTCAGCCGCAGAGCGGCAAGATCTACCGCGAGCTGCGCAAAGGCGTTTTCGGCCGCTACGCCTATTGCGCCAACGAGGCGCAGGGAGGTTGCAACTGGCTTGTCCGTGACAGGGCCGACACGCCCTTCTGCGTTGCCTGCGCCTTGAACCGCACCATCCCCAATCTGTCCGACCCCAAGAATGTCGACGCCTGGCGCATTTTCGAACGCGCCAAGAAGCGTCTCGTCTATTCGCTTCTGCGCTTCGGGCTCCCCCTCGACGGCTCATCCGTCGGCAAGGGGCCGCTCACCTTCGACTTCATCAACGACGCGCTCACCGGACACTTCGACGGTGTCATCACCATCGCGGTGGGCGAAGCCGATTCGGTCGAGCGCGAGCGCCAGCGCAAGGCCATGGCGGAAACCTACCGCTCCCTGCTCGGGCACCTGCGCCACGAGAGCGGACATTATTATTGGATGCTGCTGGTCGACGGCACGAGCAACATCGACCGCTACCGCGAATTGTTCGGCGACGAGCGTGTGGACTATGGCGCGGCGCTCGACCGTCACCACCAGGAAGGTCCGCCGCCCGACTGGGCCCTGCGGCATGTGTCCGCGTACGCAAGCTCGCACCCCTGGGAGGACTGGGCGGAGACCTGGGCACACTATCTGCACATCGTCGATGCGCTCGAGACCGCCGCCGTACACAAAATCGAGCCGCAGGCCAGTGCGTACGTGCGCAACGGCGCCTGGCCGAGCAGGTCCCTCGACGTCTACCGCACGCGCGATTTCGAGGCGCTGATCAAGCGATGGGTACCGCTGGCGCTGGCGCTCAACGACATCAACCGCAGCATGGGACATGGCGATTTCTATCCCTTCGTCATCCCCGAGGTGGCGGTGGCGAAGCTCTCGTTCGTGCATCGCGTCATCCGCACCGCAACCGCGGAAGCCGCCCCGCGCCTGCACGGTCGCGTCTCCGGAGCGCTGTCATCAACTGCATCGCGGCGTCCCCCATCATCATGAGCCGGCGACGGCGATGACGTGTCCGTCGTGGTAATGGTGGTGACGCAGTTCACCTGAGGCCCGTTCCATCGCATGGCTCGCACGCTCCGCCTCGCCCCCGATTGGCGGGCAACGCTTTTGCTCCGCAAGAATCTGCCGGCCAAGACGCTGGCGCTCGCGCCGTTCCTGATCGGCAAGCTGCTCATCCGCGTGAGCCCTGAGGGAATGGCAGGCGGCCGCATCGTCGAGACCGAGGCCTACCCGCCGGGCGACGCCGCCGGCCACGGCTTTCGCGGGGAGACGCGCCGCAACCGCTCGCTGTTTCTCGCGCACGGCCACGTCTACGTCTATCGGGCGTACGGCAGCGCGTGGATGCTCAACCTCTCGAGCGAGACGAGGGGCGTCGGCGCAGGCGTGCTCATCCGCGCCATCGAGCCGCTCGTCGGTTTGGAGCTCATGCGCGCTCGGCGGTCGCAAGCGATGCCGCGCGATCTCGCGCGCGGTCCTGGACGGCTGTCGGAAGCACTCGCCATAGACCCGCAGATCGACGGTACGGGCATCGGCGCGCGCGGGCCAATCCTGCTCGCGGACGACGGCTTCAAGGCGCAGATCAGCCGTAGCGTGCGCATCGGCATCAGCCGCAACATGGAGCCGCGCTGGCGATATTTCCAGCGCGCGAACCCATTCGTCAGTGGGCCGCGCCGCCTCAATGCATGAGGCTTTGCGCTACCTCGCCTTGTTAGGGCGCCTTTCGCAACGAGACGATGTAGCCCGCGAGATCGCGAATTTCCGTGCGTGACAGATGCGGGTCGGGCATCGGCGCGTGCGGCGCCAGCAGCCAGGTGGTGAGCGTCTCCATCGACTGGTTGGGACGGTTGGCGATTGCCTGGAAGCTCGGCACATCGGCTTGAGGTATCTTGTCGGAGCCCGGATCGAGCACATGGCAGCCGACGCACAGCTTGCGTGCGAGCGTCTCCCCGTTCGCGATGTCAGGCACCTTCGATTCCTTTTCATTCGGCTTGAGGTCGAACTCCGGTTCCTGCGCCTGAAGGCTGATTGGCCAGAGAAACACGATCGCGATGGCAAGTGCAGGCGAAAGTCGACGGATATTGACCATTGATTCCTCTCGTCCCCGTTTGGCCCGTAGGGTAGCGATCGTCGCCCCCGATGGATTGGCGTAAAATGATCTTCCTCAATGCCCGCGCGGCGGGGAGACCGCCAGCGCTCACTCACCGAGGCGCAACGTACCGGTAGAACAGGCGCTTTACGACCTCGACCAGTGTTAGGTAAGCGGCCACCGCCGCGACCAGAAACAGATAGAACGAGAACGGGAGGCACGCCAGCCCGAACCAAGCCCCCAGGGGCGTCCAGGGAAGGATGATGCCGACCGCAACCACGCTAATCGAAAGGATGGTCAATATCGGGTGCGGACTGGTGCGCCAGAAAGGCCCGCGGGTGCGGATGACGAAGACCACCAGCGCCTGCGTTGCGAGCGACTCGACGAACCACCCAGTCTGGAACTGGGCCGCGTCCGCTGCGAACAGCTGCAGCAGCACGAAGAACGTGAGAAAATCAAAGAGCGAGCTGACGGGCCCCAGCACGAGCATGAACCGTTCGATGAGCACCGTACTCCATTGCGCCGGGTGGGAGAGCGCCCTCACATCGACGCGATCGAAGGGAACCCCCATCTCAGACACGTCGTAAAGCAGGTTGTTGAGCAGCACCTGCACCGGAAGCATGGGGAGGAACGACAGGAACAGGGCTGCACCCGCCATCGAGAACATGTTGCCGAAGTTGGAGCTCGAGCCCATGAGGATGTACTTGGTGACGTTCTCAACCGTGCGGCGCCCCTCGATGACGCTCTCGTTGATCACGGTCAGGTCGCGCTGCATCAGCACGAGATCGGCAGCGGCCTTGGCCACGTCGGCGCCGCTGTCGACGGATATGCCGACGTCGGCGGCGTGAATGGCGGAGGCGTCGTTGACGCCGTCGCCGAGAAAGCCCACGACTGCGCCGCGCCGCTTCAGCGCCATCAGGATGCGCTGCTTCTGCAAGGGCGTCACCCGGCAGAACAGATCGACATCAGGCAACCGCGCCAGCAGCGCCTCGTCCGAGAGCTGGCGCAGTTCCTCGCCGGTGAGCAGTCCCTTCGTGGGCAGATCGAGCTCCCGGCACACGTGACGGGTGACCTGCTCGCTGTCGCCGGTGAGGATCTTGATGGCCACGCCCGAAGCCGCGAGCTGGGCGATGGCCTTTGAGGCGCTCTCCTTGGGCGGGTCGAGAAAAACGACGAACCCGGCAAAGATGGTCCTCGTCGCCCACAGCCGCCGTATGCTGATCGGCGCCGACCTTGCGGAAGGCAATGCCGAGCGCACGGTACCCGTCCTCGCCGAGCCCCGCGAAGACATCGCCCGCGCGGGCGCGCGCAGCCTGGTTTAAAGGCGCCATCTCCCCCGAGGCCAATTCCTGATGCGTTGAATGCTTGAGGACATCCTCGGGCGCCCCTTTCACGATGAGCAGCCGCTCTGCCGTCTCGCGCGCCTCCAGCAACACGGAGACGCGGCGCCGCTCGAAGTCGAAAGGGACCTCGTCCAGCTTGATCCATTCGCCGATGTCCGGTTTCGCGTGAGCGAGGATCGCGTCGTCGAGCGGACTGTGGATGCCGGTCTCGAACGCGCTATTGAGAAAAGCAAGTCGCAGCACCTCCGGACAATCCACCCCCTCCGCATCGACATGGCGCACGAGCCGGATCTTGGCTTCGGTAAGGGTGCCGGTCTTATCGGTACACAGCGTGTCCATCGCCCCGAGGTCATGGATCGCCGGCAACCGCTTGGCGATGACACCCAGGCGCGCGAGACGCAGCGCGCCACGCGCCAGCGTCACGGTGACCACCATGGGCAAGAGCTCAGGCGTGAGACCGACCGCGAGCGCGAGCGAAAACATGATCGACTCGAGCCATGGCCGATGGAACAGCACGTTGGTGATCAGCACGAACAGCACGAGAAAGAAGGTCAGGCGCAGGATCAGGAACCCGAACTTGCGCACCCCGATCTCGAAGGCATCGGCCGGCCGGCGGTGAACGAGCTGGCTGGCGAGACCGCCGATGCGCGTTTCTTTCCCCGTCCGGCATACCAACGCGCTTGCGATGCCGCTGACGACCGAGGTGCCCATGAATACGCAATTGGTCGCCTCGTCCGGCTGCGCAATCTCGCCGGCGAGGTCGTCGTCGTGCTTCTCGGCCGGGTAAGGCTCACCGGTAAGCAGCGCCTGATTGACGAAGAGATCGCGCGATTTGACCAGCCGGCAGTCGGCGGGGACAATGTCGCCGGCGGCGAGCTTCACAATATCGCCCGGCACTAGCTCCTCGAAATGCAACTCGCGCGCAAGCCCATCGCGAAGCACCAGCGCCTTTGGCGCCACCGAGCGGCGCAGCGCGTCGACGGCGTTCTGCGCGTGAACCTCC
>Ga0187819_10000874_pt1 | contig 15344 bp, 18 predicted proteins | sample NC_wetland_sal_i_15_FD_132411 | JGI IMG/M metagenome (GOLD analysis project Ga0187819, IMG submission 132411) | Wetland sediment microbial communities from Neuse River Estuary, North Carolina, USA - SO4_4 | ecosystem: Environmental > Aquatic > Freshwater > Wetlands > Sediment | place: USA...
ACCGGTCTGCTCGACGTTGACGCTTCCAGACCCCGTATCCGCAACGATCCGTCCGGTAATCCGCGACCCTCGAATCTCGCCGCTTCCCGTATGCGCGTCAACGCTCCCCTGAATCGAATACAGCTCGATGCGTCCCGATCCCGTGTGAGCGCGAACCTCATCGGCTATTTTGGAAATGGTGACCGAGCCCGAGCCCGTCTCGGCATTCACCGGCCCGTGGATGCCATCCACAATCACGCTGCCGGAACCGGTGTTGGAACGGAGCTTCGTCTCGGCCGGAACTGTCAACTCGTACTCAATAGACACTCCCCGCCGCAGTTCCGGATCCTCCATGTGCCCGATGCGGATGACGTTGCCGTTCTGCTGAATGGGCGGGTGGGTTTCTATCGCATGCACCTTCTCGCGGCCGCCCATGGAGCCAAAGAAGCCCTCCCTCACCCGTATCGTGCCGTGAATGACAACCGCAGACGAACCGCCGGCATGCACCTGGATGCGGCCGGATCCCGTCTGCACATCGAGGTCGACCGGCCCGGTTACGTTCAACGTGCTGTCAAAAGAGCCCTCGGCATCCGCGCCAAACAATAGGCCGCAGCTGAGAGTGGCGGCCGCCACCAGAACGAGAAAAACGTTTCGCATGCTTCCCTCCCTATGAATGGTGGCCGGCGACGCAGAGACCCGCGCCGGTCTTCAAATCCGTTGGAGGATGGGCAAACCTGACTTATGTCGTTTCGATCTTTTCTTCAACCACCCGGCCGTCGAACAGATGAATGCCGCGGTCGGCGAAACGCGCGTAGCGGGGATCGTGTGTCACCATGCAGATGGTCGCGCCGTTGCGGTGCAGTTCGCTCATCAGCTCCATGACCGCCTCTCCGTTCGCCGAATCCAGGTTTCCGGTAGGCTCATCAGCCAGCAGCACAGAGGGCGAACCCACCAGCGCGCGCGCCACGGCCACACGCTGCTGCTGGCCGCCGGACAGTTGCGAAGGATAGTGTTTGACGCGGTGCGACATGCCGACTTTTTCCAGCGCTTCGTGCACCAGTTTCTTGCGCTCAGACGACGGCGTGCCGCGATACGTCAGCGGCAGCTCGACGTTCTCGTACACCGTGAGATCGCCGATCAGGTTGAACGCCTGGAAAATGAATCCGATCTCGCGATTGCGGATGCGCGCCCGCTCTTGCATTTTGAGACCGCTTACCGCCTTGCCGTTCAGCGTGTAATTCCCGTCGCTGGGAGTATCCAGCAGCCCCAGAATGGCCAGAAGGGTGGATTTCCCGCAGCCCGAAGGCCCGGAAATCGAAACGTATTCCCCCTTCTTGATGTCCATGTGAATCCCGGCCAGCGCATGGGTCTCCACTTCATCCGTCACGAAGACTTTGGTCACCCCTTCGAGGTGAATCAGCGCTTCTGATCCGTTCGTCATTTTGTTCCTCGATTCCTAGTTGAGCCGGATGCGGTCGTGCCCGTCCTGCGCCGACATGTCCGACAGAATCACCCGGTCTCCCACCTTGAGCCCGTCGAGAATTTCGATCGTGTTCACCGAGCTGCGCCCCAGCTTCACGGGTACACGCGTGGCGCCTTTGCCATCGGGATCAATTTTGAATATCGTGATCGTGCTATTGGGCTGGCCAAACACCGGCCGGCCCATGTAGACGACATCGGGCAGGTTCTCCAGCTCGATGGTGCCGTCCACGCTCAGGTCCGGAACCGCACCCTGCGGCAACTGGCCGATCAGCCGCACATCCACCGTTCGCGTCCCATTGATCACCGAGGGGTCGATGCGGCTCACTTTGCCGGGAATAATACCGTTGCGCGTATCGACCTCCGCGTCCTGTCCGAGAGCGATGTCCTTGGCCTGCGTCTCCGCAATCTTCAATTCCGCTTTCAATTTCCAGGGCTGCGTGATCTTGGCCAGCGGAGTGCCGGCCGTGACCCGCTGGCCCACTTGCACCAGCAGTTCCGTCATGATTCCGTTGGTTCCCGCTTTGACCTTCAGAGATTCCACCTGGCTCTTCTTCAGCTCGAACGATGCGCGAAGCTGGTCGATCTTGGCTTTCTGCGCCGCCAGTTGCGCTTTGACCGCTTCATCCGCGATTGCCAGCCGCTGCTCTTCGAGCTTCGTGCGCTGCGACAGTTCCTCCGCCTTCACGGTGGACATCTTTTCATTGATATCCGGGATCAGGCCGTCTTTGGCCAGCTCCTTGTCGCGATCCGCCTGCAGCTTGGCCTGCTTGTAGTCGGACATCACCGTGGCGGCAGCGGCCTTTTGATCCAGGCCCTTGCTCTCGAGCTGCACCTTCAGATCGTCGTAAGTGGCTTCAGCGGTCTTCAACTGGTATTCCGCATCCACCATGGCGTTTTGCAGTTCCGGATTGTTGAGGACTATCAGAACCGTGTTTGGCGTGACCGTCGCGTCCTGGCCCGGCAGCAACAACCGGCGCTCCACGCGGCCGTCCGTCTCAGCGGGAACCAGCAGCGTTTCTTCGGGCACCAAAGTCCCCAAGCCGCGCACTTCCCGCTTCATCGGACCGCGCTTCACGCTGTCCGGCCATAGTGTGGCCATCTCCACACTCGGCGCCGCCGGTTTGAGCCGCGAAAGAGCCCAGGTAATCAGGGGTACCGTAATGACGAGGACGGCGATCCAGGTGATCCGGCGGATCATTCGTTTCTTCGCCGCATCTTTACGTGGTACGTCCATGAGCCCTCCCCAATGAGTTGGCACGCGCCATGCCAATTCGTTAACTGTGGTTATCCAATTGAATTATAAGCTCGAAAAGCAACTCTGGACAGCGCCCGGTGTTCGGGTGCGGAATGGGGCCGTCCCAGGAACGGACATCGGGACGGCCCTCGAGCGCGAGCGTCATTCCGCTGGCCTCTCGAGCGAGTAAACGGTCCGGCTAGGCTTTTCCCGGCTCACTTTAACAACAATGTCATTCTTCTTTCCGCTTTCGAGCGTTTCAGCGGGCAGCGGCGTGGTCTGCTCCACCGTGAGCACAGCTCCGCTTCCCGCCAGCCGCACCGTGCGCCGCCAGCCTTTGCCTCGGAATTCGAGGGAACCGTCGGGGGCAATCTGAACCTCAGTCGCCCCGGTTCCCGCCAACCCGCCCGTTTCGCCAAGCACATTCAAGCCGGAATCTTTCCACACGAACTCCAGCCAGCGCCCGCCGTCTTGCGCGGAGAACACTGCGCGCGCCCGCTGATTTTCCAGGACCCATTCCGGCTGGCCGTCGCCATCGAGGTCGGCCGAATAGGCCAGCGTCTCGCCACGCGGAATGACGGCAAAGCGCACGGGAAGGTCAACATCCACGGCGCCCGAAACGTGAACGCGCGCCGGAACGATTCCCCTTTGTCCCTCGGCCGGAAAGACGCGCAGAAGCACATCGCGCTCCATGCCTCCCGCCATGGCGATTTCGGTGCGCGCCGGCGAGAATTCCAGCCCCTGGCCTTGGGCTTCGACGACGAAGTTGCGAATTTCGGCGGCATTGTTGTGAATCACGAAGCTGATTTCGCGGCCGGCTGGCCCGTCCACGGGCACCAGGGCAGGCTTCACCGGCAATTCCGCCACGGATCCGTAATGCAGGCTCACCGCTTCGCGCACCCGCGCGGAAGCCGGCCGCAGCAGTTGCAGGCGCGCGCGGCTCATCAGCACCCCGTCGGCCTCGAGTGCCAGCCGCGCCCACTCGCCATGCAAGGCGTCGGGCGGGACGTCGATCACGTATTCGATCTCCATGGGTGATTTCACCGTGTTCACGGCATGAAAATTCTGCGGAACCTTCAGGCGCGAGCGCTGCGCCACCTCTTCGGACGAATAGGTCGTCGCCAGGTGGTTCGGCTGCCCTATCAGCAGCCGCTTCGCATCCCCGAAGAATGCCGAGCTATCCGGCGGTTGAATGGCGAGCCCAATCCGCACGCGATAGCCCGGACCGCTGCCGGCGGGCACCGGCAGCCGCGCGCGCATGGTATGCGCATTCCAATCGAAACTTACGGGGTATCCTGCAGCCAGTAAGGGACCGCTCGGCTCCCGCGAAAGTTGCAGCACCACCTCGCCGGCGCGGGGTGCGGCAAACTCCATGGCCAGGATGCCGTTTTCGTACTCCACCGCGTTGAGTTCCGCAGTGGCGTAGATGATGTGATCTCCGTTCCCGAAGCCCGAGCAGTCCCGGCAGAACCCCTCCGTTGCCAGCGGGATGTGGAGAGGCAGGCACAAAGCTTCTCCCGGCGCCAGGGAGACGGAGGGCAGCTCCGTGTGCCGTTCCGTCGCCGGATCGGTCACGCGCAGGGAACCCTGGAATGCCGCGGAACTTTCATTGATCAGGTTCACCGCGGATGCGCCGCGCGACGCAAAAAGCTGGTGGGCCAGGACTCGAGGCGGCAACTTTCCCGTCGCCAGACGCACGGGCCGCGCCGGCTTCATCATCGGCAGGGCCCCGCCCCAATAGCGCCACAGAAGGGCATCACGGCGCAACGGCATCACGCTGATGCGCTCTTCACCCGAGAGAGAAACCGCGCCGGGCCGGATGATTGCGCCACCGGCAGCTTCCCACCCAACGGGAGGCAGGAAGTCCTCAATGTCCTCCCAAACCAAGGAGCCGTGCCCCGCGGCCAGCAGTTCCCGGCTCTTGACGAGTGCGCGAGGATCTCTTCCCGACAGGCTGGTAACGGGAGGCGGCGGCTGCGGCGCGGCGAAAACTACGGCTGCGCCTTCCACAAACGCAATCGGGCCGCCGTGCGCTGCCAGAAACGGGTCGAGAGCGGTCTCGAGATCCCAGAGCCATTTGCGCAGCGCGCGCGGGTCGGATTCTTCGCTTTTGACATAACCGGAATCGATCCAGCCCTTGACCGGAGGCGCGGGCCGGATCCACGCGTGCAACCCCGCCCGCTTGACCAGGCGCACGAAGCCGATGAGATCACGCCGCGGACTGGTGCGCCCTACCAGGTCCAGCGTGTCTGCATCCACCTGATGCCAGTTCCAGGGGATGGAGAATGCGACCGTGTCGATCCCCAGATTCTTGAGCCACACCAGCTCACGCTCCCAAAGCTGAGGCGGGTACGCGTAATAAGGGAATTCGACGGCCTGAACCAGCGGCGCGCGCATTTCCTGCGCAGGCGCCACGGCAGCCAGCAGGAGAAGGAGGAAGAGGGGACGCATCACCAGGCGGCCGTCTTACGCAGCCGGTAATCCCGGACCAGCGGCATGCGCACCACTTTGCACATCTCAAACAGACGTGAGCGGGCGCGCTCACCGATTTGCTCCACCAGCTTCCGGCGAATGTCGGTGGTGCCGTCCGGCAGTTTACCGCTGAACCGGTCGCCGGCGTCCGGATCCGGCAGATTGGTGGTCGCGATCAGTGCCAGCCGATTGTTGCAACGCTGCGTGATGATCGAGGTCACCACATCTTCGATCCAGGGCAAAACCCGGTGGGCGCCCAGATCGTCGAGCAGCAGAACTTCAGCCTCCAGCGCGTCGCGATAGGCTTCGCGATCGCTCGAACCCGAGTTGGCGTCGAAGCCCGAACGAATGCGGTCCAGAAGATTCTGGTAGTCGAAAAAGACTCCCTGAAACCCTTTGGCGATGATCCGGCGCAGCGCGGCCACAGCCAGGTGCGTCTTTCCAGTGCCTGGATCGCCGATCAACAACAACCCCGGCTTCTGGCCCGTAGGAAATTCGTGCGCATAATTCAGAACCGTTTGCCGGATGGCGCTCAGATCCCGGGCGGCGAGGTCATTGTCTTTAGGGATCTGAAAACTGTCGAACGATGCGTTTCGATAGAGCGGCGGGATGCCGGCAGCGTCCTCCAGCCGTCCGGAGCGCTCTTCTTTGGCGCATTCACACCGTTCAGCGCCGGAGATGCCGTCGCGCTCCACGATCTTCCAGCCGGAACCGCCACAGTGGGGACAGACTTCTTCCGCCATGAACCTTTATTATCCTACTCGATGGTGGCCAGAACCGCGCCCGCCGCCACCGTTTCGCCTTCGCGGACCGCGACCGCGACCACGTGCCCGCCGCGCCGCGTTTTCATTTCGTTCTGCATCTTCATCGCTTCTACCACCAGAATGCCCTGCCCGGCTGCGACGCTGTCGCCTGGCTTCACCAGCACGCGGATGATCTTGCCGGGCATGGCGGCGACCACGTTCTCCCGCTCGGCGCCGTGTCCACCGCCGCCCTTTGGCAACCAGCGGCGCGGATCGGTGATGGCCACGCGAAAACGGTGTCCCCGAATGGTGATCCAGGCGCAATCCTCGCCGGGCTCGGCGCGCGCTTCATAGCTGCGGCCATCGAGCAGCACCGAGTAAACGTCGGGCTCCACTTCGGTGAGCTGCGCGCGGCGTTCCGGCTGAGGGCCGAAGCGAAACCGGCACTGTTCCCCGTCGCGGTCGACTTCCAGGCGCGTGGCTGCGCCGTCGATCTCCACGTCGAAGGTCATTGCAGAAGCTGCTCCCTCCCCTCCGTTCGCCACGCGGAAGCGGCATGCGTGCCTCTGCCGTTGTCTTTAAGCGCCGAACGCGCCGGCAGAAAGGCCTGGCCCACTAATGCCGCCACGGCTTGCAGTTCCGGGTCCTTCTCCGGCGCCGGGCGGCGCGCAAGGAACTCATCCACCAGGCCGGTGTGCAGTTCCCCCCGCCGGTACTGATCGTCTTCCATCAATTGCCGGAAGAAACCGATATTGGTCTTGATCCCCACGATGTGACACTCGTCGAGCGCGCGGATCATCCGCGCCACTGCCTGTTCGCGCGAGCCCGCCCAAACCGCCAGTTTGGCGAGCAACGGATCGTAATCCAGTGGCACGGTCCAGCCGGGGTACACGCCCGAATCAATGCGAATGCCCGGTCCGAGCGGCCGGTCGAGGTGCTGGATGCGCCCCGGAGACGGAAAAAAGTGATTGTCGGGATCTTCGGCATAAATCCGGCACTCGATGGCCGCGCCGCGCCAGCCGATCTCTTCCTGCCGCAGCCGCAGCGGTTCGCCGGCGGCGATCTCCAGTTGCAGGCGCACCAGGTCGAGACCGGTTACCAGTTCGGTGACCGGGTGCTCCACCTGCAAACGCGTATTCATCTCCAGAAAGTAGAAATTGCGCGCGGCGTCCACTAAAAATTCGGCTGTGCCGGCGCTGTGATAGCCGGCCGCGCGCGCAATGCGCACGGCGGCTTCGCCCATGTCGTGCCGCATCTCCGGATGTTCGCTCACCAGCGGCGACGGGCACTCCTCCATGATCTTCTGGTGCCGCCGTTGCAGCGAGCACTCGCGCTCTCCGAGGTAGATTATGTGGCCCTGGCGGTCCCCCATCAACTGCACCTCGATGTGGCGCGGCTGCTCAATCAGCTTCTCCACGTAGATCGCGGCATTGCCGAAGGCCCGTTCGGCTTCACTCGCGGCGTCGCGAAACGCAGAGCCGAGGTCCTCGTCCCCATCCACGCGCCGCATGCCTTTTCCACCGCCGCCGGCGACCGCTTTCAGCAACACGGGGTATCCGCAATCTCGCGCGAACATGCGCGCCTCTTCGGCGTCCCGCGCGGCATGCTGCATCCCCGGCACCACCGGAACGCCGGCCGCGATCGCCAGTTCCCGTGCCGGGGTCTTCAAACCCATCTTGCGAATCGACTCCGCGGACGGCCCGATGAACACCAGGCCCGCCGCGTCGCACGCCGCCGCGAATTCCGCGTTCTCGCTCAGAAATCCGTAGCCGGGATGAATGGCTTCGGCCCCATGGGTGCGCGCCGCATCAATCAGGCGGTCGATGCACAGGTAACTCTCCGCGGACGGTGATGGGCCTACATGCGCCGCCTCATCCGCCATGCGCACGTGCAGCGAGGTGCGGTCGGCATCCGAGTACACCGCCACCACGCCAATGCCCATCTCACGCAGCGTGCGGATAATGCGCACGGCAATTTCACCGCGATTGGCAATGAGAACCTTGCGAAACATGGAAAGCCGGGATTTGGGATTTAGGATTTAGGATTTTCGAAAGGGCGGGACACCACTAGCCTTTGCCAAATCCCAAATCCCAATTCCCAAATCCGTAGGCCGAACGTTCCGGCTGCAGCAGAGGCCCTCATTCCAGTCTGTAGTTCGGCGCTTCCTTGGTGATGATGACGTCGTGCACGTGGCTCTCGCGCAAGCCCGCCGGTGAGATGCGCAGGAATCGTGCCTTTTCCTGAAGCTCGGAAATGTCGTGGCAGCCGCAATAACCCATGCCCGCCTTGAGCCCGCCCACAAGCTGGAAAACCAGCTCCCCCAGCGGACCTTTCGAGGCCACGCGGCCTTCGATGCCTTCGGGAACCAGCTTGGCGTTGGGGTCCTGCGAGTATCGGTCGGTCGAGCCCTGCGACATTGCGCCCAACGAACCCATGCCGCGGTAGGTCTTGAACGTGCGGCCTTGATACAGAATCACCTCGCCCGGGCTTTCGTCCGTGCCGGCAAATAAGCCGCCGATCATCACGCAATCGGCGCCCGCCGCAATGGCCTTGGTGATGTCGCCCGAATATTTGATGCCGCCGTCGGCGATCAGCGGAACACCAGCGCCGCGCGTGGCTTTGGCGCACTCGGAGATCGCCGTGATCTGCGGAACACCCGCGCCGCTCACCACCCGCGTAGTGCAGATCGAGCCCGGCCCGATGCCCACCTTGATGCCGTCGACGCCCAGCGAAATCAACTCGCACGCCGCTTCGTGCGTGGCCACGTTCCCGGTGATGAGCTGCACATTGGGCAGGTTCTTTTTCACCGTGCGCACCGCCTGCATCACGCGCGCGGTATGCCCGTGCGCGGTGTCGATGACCAGCACATCCACCTTTTTCGCCACCAGTTCCTGGGCGCGCTCCAGGTAATCGTTGGTCGCACCGATCGCCGCGCCCACCCGCAGGCGGCCCTGCGAATCCTTCGCCGCCAGAGGATACTTCAGCTTTTTCTGAATGTCTTTGACGGTGATGAGGCCCTTCAGCACAAAGTTTTCATCCACCACCAGCAGCTTCTCCACGCGGTGGCGATGCAGGATGCGTTCCGCCTCGTCGAGCGTGGTGCCCACCGGAACGGTGATCAGGTTGTCCTTGGTCATCACCTCGGAAATCGGCAGGTCGCTCCGCGATTCGAAGCGCAAGTCGCGGTTGGTGAGGATTCCCACAAGCCGCCCGCCCTGCGTCACCGGAATTCCAGAAATGCGGTAGCGCTTCATCATCTCCAGCGCATCGGAAATCTTCTTCTCCGGCGAGATGGTGATCGGATCCACAATCATGCCGCTCTCACTGCGCTTGACGCGGTCCACCTCTTCCGCCTGCCGCTCGATGGTCATGTTGCGGTGCATGATACCGATCCCGCCCTGCTGCGCCAGCGCAATGGCCAGGTGCGACTCGGTCACCGTATCCATTGCGGAGCTGACGATGGGAATGTTCAGCCCGATGGCGCGCGTCAGTTGCGTCCGGGTGTCCACTTCGGCGGGAAGCACCTCGCTGCGCGCTGGTTCAAGCAGAACGTCGTCGAAAGTAAGGCCTTCGCGAATGCTGCCGTCAATCATAGGGTGATTTTTCTATGATAGCAGCGCCAGTGCGGACTTCCACGATTAATTGGTGATCTGGAGCGAGCGGCTTTCTTTGTGGATCGGCTCGTACACCTTCATCCACGCGTCGTGCGCCGGATGCTTGGCATAAGCGTCGGCGGCTTCCTTGTTTTCGAACTCGATGGCGAAAGCGGCGTTATAGTCCCGCGGCTGCACGCGTGTGGACTTGATCCAGACGTTCTTAATGCCGGGGACCTCCGCAGCCATGGTTTTCACCCCGTCGAGCGCGGCTTTCTGCTGCTCCGGAGTCGACTCCGGCGTCCACTGCACGGTCACTACGTGAATGACGGAACTCGGCTGGTGGAAGGTGTTCTTGCCGGTCAACACTCCCGCGCCGAACAAACCCAGAGCCACCGCAAGCGCCAGCGACACTTTGACAAACTTCGTTCTGTTCATGGGTATGTCTCCTTGTAGAAGGTCTATTCTACCCGATGCGCGGTCCGCAGCCCGCTCCATTCTTCGCAGAGCACGATGGAGTTGGCGGGATTGCGAGGATCATACTTGATGGATGCGGGGCCGATGGCGCTCCACCGGTCCGATGGAATCTGCGACTGCAGATCGGTGAGGTCCTGGCATGCGGTGTACTCCACGCCGCCAATCGCGTAGGAATAGAAAACCACGTGCTCCCGGTATTCCAGCAGCGTGGCATCGCCCGTTTTGCCGCGGGCGTACAAGAAGTTTCGCCGCCGGCGTTCCAACTCGGCCTGGCTGGGTCGGTTTCTCAGGTATTTGCGGAAGCCCCAGGCGCTCAGCGCAGCGGTGGTCACTCCACCCACCAAGGCCAGCATGGTCCCGCCAGACGAGACAAGATTCGCCACCGCCTGCCTCATGATTCAGGAAGTGCCTAGCCGGCGACCGGTGTCTCGTGGAAAACTTTGTTGTAGTCTTTCAGGAACTGCTCCAGGCCTTTGTCGGTCAGCGGGTGATTGAACAGCATATCGAGCACCTTGAACGGCATGGTCGCAATGTGCGCGCCCGCTGTGGCCGCGTCCACCACATGGGTAGGAGATCGCAGCGAAGCCGCCAGGATCTGCGTCCGGTATCCATAGTTCTTGTAGATCGTGGTGATGCTGCGGATCAGCTCCATGCCCGTCCAGCCGATGTCGTCGAGCCGCCCCACGAACGGGCTGATGAAATACGCGCCGGCCTTAGCCGCCAGCAGCGCCTGGCCCGCCGAAAAGCACAGCGTCACGTTCACGCGGATGCCTTCGCCCGAGAGCGCCTTGGTCGCGCGGATCCCGTCTCGCGTGAGCGGGCACTTCACGACGATGTTCTTATGAATGCGCGAAAGCTCCCGGCCCTCGCGAATCATCTCTTTGCTTTCGGTGGCCACCACTTCGGCGCTGATGTCGCCGTCCACGATCTCGCAGATCCGGCGGATCTGCTCCTCCAGGGGACGTCCTTCCTTGGCGATCAGCGAAGGGTTCGTGGTGACTCCGTCGACGATGCCCCAAGCGGCGCCTTTGGTGAGCTCATCGAGATTGGCGGTATCGAGAAAGAACTTCATGCGTTACCTCTGCGAACAATGTATGAAATTATAGCATTCGCAGACGGCGCGCCAAGCGTTATTTAGGGTGTTCCGGAACCATGGGGACAAACATCACCGGAGCCACCGCCCGCTGGCGGATCTCGCCCGCACGCGTCTTTTCCACCACCACCAGTTCCTGTGTCGCCGGGCTTTCCCCGACCGGCGCCACCAACCGTCCGCCTCGCGCGAGCTGTTCCACCAGCTTTTGCGGCACTTCAGGCGGCGCTGCCGTAAGAATAATCCGGTCAAACGGCGCTTCCTCCGGCCAGCCCTTATAGCCGTCGCCTTGCCGGACCGTCACGTTCCGCAAACCCAGGGCGGCCAGGCGCTCCCGTGCGGAGTTCGCCAATTCCGCAACGATCTCCATGGTGTAGACGTGTTTCGCCAGTTCCGCCAGCACCGCGGCCTGGTACCCGGTGCCGGTGCCGATTTCCAGCACTCGATCCGTTTTCTTCGGCGCCAGCAACTCGGTCATCAACGCCACAATGTAAGGTTGGGAGATCGTCTGTCCCAGCCCAATGGGCAGGGCATGGTCCCAGTACGCGTATTCCCGCAGGTTTTCTGGCACGAAGAGATGCCGCGGCGTGGTGCGCATAGCGCGAAGGACATCGGCATCGCGAATACCCCGGCCCTCGATCTGTTCGCGCACCATGCGTTCCCGCTGCTCGGTGAGGGTGTCTTCGGAAGAGCAACCGAACACCGCAGCAGCGAAGCAGATCGCCGGAAAGAGAATAACGGTGCGTCGAGTGATGTGCCCTACCTGCCGAAATTATACCGTCGCCGGCCCAAGCAGCATTCCGCGGTTTTGGTGCAATCATGCTATCATGCAAATGGAAGGCACAAAATGGCCGTGGAGGTCAAAACGATCGGGGCCAGCGGGCAGATCTCGTTGGGCAAAGAGCATGCCGGCCGCACCGTCACCGTGGAGGAAATCGAGGACGGTGTTTGGCTGGTCAAAGCCGCGCGCGTTATACCCGAAAACGAATTGTGGCTGCATCGCTCCCCGGTGGCCGAGGAACTCGACCGTGCCATCGAATGGGCGGAGAAGCACCCCCCGAGAGCCTCCAATCTGGATGCTCTCCAGCGTAAGCTCTCGAAACGGCGGTAGCGCAGGCACGCCACGATGGCCCGCGTTCTGCTGGACCTGAACAACCCGGTCTTTCAGGAAACGTGGTTTGCTCTCGAACGCGAGAACGCTTTGGCCGTTCTCGCCGCCTTGCGCAAAATACGACAGTTGGATTGGGATCAGTTGTACCGCGACAAGGGACTTCACTGGGAGGCCGTTCTTTCCCGTTTGGGCCCTGCAGGCATACGGCTCTACACTCTGCGCGTGACTCAGCGCATGAGGGCCGTAGCATATCGTGACGGTGATTTTCTACGATTCCTCTCGCTACACCCGGACCATGATTCCGCCTATGAGTGACCGCCTCTGCCGTCGCGGTTTCGCCCCTTCTCATTCCCGAACGGCAAAACGCCCCAAGCCCCCGCCAAAATCAGGCGTGTTCATGCGGTGCAGATTCGCAAGCGGAACTCCACCTTCCGCACGGCTTGCCCCGCCATCCCCGGCAGCAGTTCGCGCATCGTGCGCCGCGACACGGGATCGCGCAACTCCGGCGCCAGCTCCATCATCGGGGCCAGCACAAAGCGGCGTTCCGCAAAACGCGGGTGCGGGATCTTCAACTCCGGTGTCTCCACCACGAAATTGCCGTAAAAGAGAATGTCGATATCGATCGTGCGCGGGCCATTGGCCATCATCCGGCGCCGCCCCAGTTCCTGCTCGATTTTGGCGATGCGCCCCAACAGTTGCCGCGGGAAGAGATCCGTTTCCGCTTCCACCACCAGGTTCAAGAACCACCGCTGGTTGCGCCTCCCCTGCGGCTCCGTTTCATAGATCGAAGAAGCGCGCACGATGCGCAGTTCGGGCGACTGCAGCCGATCAATGGCCGTCTGCAGCATCTCCTCCCGCGCCCCTACATTCGAACCCAGCCCCAAATAAACGGTTTTCCCTGACACCTGGAACCTAGAACAACGCCGCCTGCTCTCCCGTCCGCAACCGCCGCGGCACCTTGAAATAATCGAAAGCGCTATCAGTGGCCATGCGGCCGCGCGGCGTGCGGTGCAGGAACCCAAGCTGAATCAGATACGGCTCGTAGACCTCTTCAATCGTGTCGGGCTCCTCGCCGATCGATGCCCCGATGGTGTTCACTCCCACCGGCCCCCCGGCGTAATTCTTGAGCACCGTCATCATGATCTTCTGATCGATCTCATCCAGGCCAAAGCGGTCCACTTCCAGCAGGTCGAGCGCCGTCTCGGCCACTGGGCGGTTGATACGCCCATCGGCGCGAACCTGCGCATAATCACGCACGCGCCTGAGCAGGCGGTTAGCGATGCGCGGCGTCCCGCGGCTGCGCCGCGAAATTTCCTCGGCGCCCTCTTCGTCGATCTCGACATTCAGCAGCCGCGCCGAGCGCTTCACAATCTGCTTCAGCTCCGCCACGTCGTAATGATTGAGCCGCAGCACCAGCCCGAAACGTCCCCGCAGAGGCCCGCTCACCAGGCCCTGCCGGGTGGTGGCGCCGATCGCCGTGAACTTGGGGATGGCCATCGAGTGCGTCCGCGCGCCCGGCCCCGCGCCGATCAGAATGTCGACGCGGAAATCTTCGATCGCGGCGTACAGGATCTCCTCCACGTCGGGCAGCAGGCGGTGGATTTCGTCGATGAAGAAGACCTGTTTCGGCCGGATGTTGGTCAGGATCCCGGTAAGATCGAGCTTCTTTTGCAGGATGGGCCCCGAGGTCTGCTGGAACTCCACTTCCATTTCCTCGGCAATGATGGCGGCCAGCGTCGTTTTGCCCAGCCCCGGCGGCCCGTAAAGCAGCACGTGATCCAGGGCCTCGCCCCGCTTGCGAGCCGCCGCGATGGCGATGGCGAGATTTTCTTTGAGCTTGGCTTGCCCGGTGAAGTCCGCGAGCCGCCGCGGCCGCAATCCGGCTTCGAACTGCGCTTCGTCTTCAAGCGGTGCGGCGGAAACGATGCGGCGATCGAGCATGTGAGGTTATCCTTTACAGCTTAGCCCCGCCCTGATTTTCATCACAACCATTTCAGAGCAATTCCACAATGGAATCGACGGTGATCGATCTCATCCGCGCAACTTCGGAGAGAATGCCATGAAGGGTGCCGGTCTTGATCGGGTTGTGCAGAGGAACGGTGATCCTGTGGAGCGGAGGTCCATCATGCCGCATCCGGATGTGGCTACCCTTCTGACGAATCACCTCGTACCCGAGACGCTCCAATACACGGATAAGTCGATCTCCCGATACGCCGCGCGGCACTTTTATGCGGCTTCGACGGGGATCAGTTCGTCCCTTGTGTAATGAAGTTGCACCAGGCGGGGCTGCACCGGTTCGTCCTCGAAGTGAAGGGACGTCGCTTCAAGAACGTTGGCGCGGAGTTCTTCCCAGGTCTCCGCTTGCGTGAAGATAGGGTAGCCCAATGCACGCGCGCAATAGCCCCCTTCCTCCGCGTCGCGCACCTCGAAGATTAACTCCATGCCACCTCCAATGATACCTGAGGCCAAATCGGAGGCACAGGTGGACGCGTGCCTTGCGGCGGCTCGAAATGAAGCTGAAGCGCTTCCATCAGATTAGCGAGAGCTTCTTCTTCCGATTCACCCTGGCTGGCGACATCGACTTCTAAGCATTGAGAGACATACCAGTCACCCTCGCGCCAGACGGTTGCGGCGAACGGCCTCTTCATGACCACATTGTTTCACACTTGGGGCAGCGCTCAGCTTACCGCAGCTAGTGCCAGAAAGGCGCGTTGATCCCAAGAATTCACTGTGTGGTATGGTGTCCCGTATTAAGTGGGAATCGATATTTCATCTGGGACGAAATTGCTCAATGCTGCGGAGGCGGGAGACCTCGACGCCCTCGAATGCCCTGATTGTCACCGATCAACAGTCTCCGTCTCGTTCACTCATCCGGCAGCTAACGCGTATCGGGTTTGGTTCACCTGCTCAGAATGTCCATTCTCGATGCGCGTTCAATACGGGGCGCAGCCCCCGCACTATTCCGAAAATCGGGTCGATCCGCATCGCCAAGCATACGATGTCGAACTCCTTCGTAAATGCGTCTTCCCGCTCCCCGAATAACCCCCTCCTCACCTCACCAGCTCCAGCGCCTTCCTGAACAGCGGTTCGAATTCCGCCGCTGCCCCACCCGCCTTCGCCTTCCGCACCGCTTGTTCCGCCGCAGGCCGCGCGCAGCCCAGGT
>Ga0187819_10000875_pt1 | contig 15333 bp, 11 predicted proteins | sample NC_wetland_sal_i_15_FD_132411 | JGI IMG/M metagenome (GOLD analysis project Ga0187819, IMG submission 132411) | Wetland sediment microbial communities from Neuse River Estuary, North Carolina, USA - SO4_4 | ecosystem: Environmental > Aquatic > Freshwater > Wetlands > Sediment | place: USA...
CCGACGTCGCCGTGATCGGCGCCGGAGCCTTTGGCGGGTGGACGGCGTGGCACCTGGCGCGGCGGGGCGCGCGGGTGGCGCTCGTGGACGCCTGGGGGGCGGGGAACCCTCGGGGAACTTCGAGCGGGGAGACGCGCATCCTGCGCTTCTCCTACGGGGAGAAATCCATTTACAGCGAGTGGACGCATCGCGCCCGGGAATTGTGGAGGTCGTGCGAAAAAGAGTGGGGCGTGCCGCTGTTCGTTCCCTGCGGGATGCTGTGGGTGTTTCGAGAAGAAAACCAATACTATCGCCTGAGTGCATCCTCCCTTACTTCCCTGAAAGAGCCGTGGGAACGCCTGACGGCGCGCGAGCTGGCGTGGCGTTTCCCCCAGATGGCGACCGCGCCGGAAGAGTTTGCGCTGTACGAGCCGGCGAGCGGATTCCTGCGCGCGCAACGCGCGATGCAGACGGTGGCGGCGCAGGTGGAGCGGCTCGGCGGAGAGGTGCGCGTGGGCTGGGTGGAGGAGGAGGGCGCACGCTTGGCTGCGCCTCGACGGCTCGAATCAGTCCGCGTCACATGCGCCGACACACGGAACGATTTACACGCCGGAGCATTCGTCTTTGCCTGTGGGCCGTGGCTTCCGCGGATTTTCCCGCGGCTCGTGGGCCGGCGCATCGTGGTGACGCGGCAGGACGTGTTTTATTTCGGCGCGCCGGCGGGCGACGGGCGCTTCGACGCGCCGCAACTTCCCGCCTGGGCCGACTACGAGACCGAGTTCTACGGCACGCCGGGATGCGACGTGTGCGGCTTCAAGATCGCCAACAATGTGGGCGAGGCCGGGTTCGATCCGACGGCGGGCGAGCGCGTTGCGGCGGCGGAAACGCTGGCGGCCGCGCGAGCGTATCTCGAGCGGCGTTTTCCGGCCATGGCGGGCGCGCCGCTGGTGCGCGCGCGCGTGTGCCAGTACGAACGCACGCCGGATTCCCACCTGGTGCTGGACCGCCATCCGCAGTGGGAAAACGTGTGGCTGGCGGGCGGCGGCTCCGGCCACGGCTTCAAATTCGGGCCGGCGCTGGGAGAATTCCTGGCCGGGCTGGTGCTGGACGGCGGGCGGGAGCGGATTCCCGCGCCTTTGCGGCTGGGGGCCAGTGCCCACAGCGAAACAGGAGAATTGTGTGAGAAGGGCGCGTTCTAGATTCCGCCTAAAATGGGGGCATGGGCCTGCCTTCCCTGTCGCGCCAGCGGTGCGTGCTCGCGTCGGCGCTCCTCGTGGCCGCGGCATTCGCCGCGCCGGCGTGCCGCCGGTTCGAGTACGTGAGCATGCGCCCGCTCGACGATGCGGGCTTCCGCTACAGCTCCATCCAGCAGCTCCAGCAACTCGACGTGACGAAGGAAGAGGTGGCGGAACTCGCGAAAGCCGCGAACGGCGGCGTGGATCAGGCCACCTGCATCCTGCTGGTTCACGTGGCGCGCGGGCAGAAGACGCACTTCGCGGAAGGCGACGCGGCCGCGTCGCTGCACGCCGCCGGGATTGCCGACGAAACGATCGTGGAGCTGGCGCGACTGCGGCAGATTGCGTCGTGGTCGGGCGAGGCCGCCGCCATCCGGCTGACGGGCACGTCCGACCGCGTGATTGTGGCCGTGGCGCAGCGCCGCGCGGCAGGCATGCCCGTGCCGTCCGGCGCGTCGCTGGCAAGGATGAAGGACGCCGGAGTGAGCCAGGCCACCCTCGTGGAGCTGATCAACCGCGGCCTGACCGATTCCGGCGCGGCCACCGTGGAATTTCAAAAAAAACACCGCTGGACGGACGAGCAAATCCTGCACGATTTCCCTCCAAAATCCTGAGCGAGCTCACGCATCCCTGCGGACCGCCGCAGCGAGAGCCGGCGGCTCGCGCCCCGATTCCGCTCGTGACTCCAGACCGTTTGGCCAGGGATGCGGGTTAGAATCGGCCCACCATGTGCTCAGCGTCATCCCCATGCCGCGTGCGGCGCGCCGCATTGCCGGCGGCAATGCTCGCCGCGGCGCTTGTTGCCGCGGGCTGCGCCGCACCGCTGGGGCCGGGCTACACCGTGGAGCGCCAGCGCTTGGAGGTCGCCTTCGTTTCCGAGCCGCGGCCTCACGTGGACGTGCGGGCCACCTGGCGCGTGAAGAACACCGGGGATCGCGCGCTCTCTGCCGTGGAAGTGAAGCTGCCGGACGCCGACACGCAGGGGCGGAGCGGAACGCGCCTGGAGAGCGGAGGAAGCGAGATCACGCCGGCACAAACGGAGGCCGGAAACACAGTGAGCATCGCGTTTCCAGCGCCGCTCGCCGTCAAAGCGAAACAGGAAATCGGCGTGAGCTACGAACTGGCCGGAATAGCCGGCATGGGCACTGGGGTTGTGGTGGAAGAGCGCGGGTTCGTGCTTCCTCCGCCGCCGAGCGATTGGGCGCCCGCGCTCGTGCCCCCGAAGGGATTGTTCGCGCACGGCGGTGAACCTCCCAAACAGTGGGAAATGACGGTGCGCGTTCCCGCCGGCTTTCGCGTCCATGCCAGCGGCCGGGAGCGCGGGAAGAAGCGGGAGGCGGGCAACGTCGTCCTTCGCTGGGAACAGGAAAGGGAAGGCTTTTCACCGTTCGTGGCGGCCGGCGCATTTCAAGAAGAGAGATTTGCCGCAGCGGAAGGTGGGGTGATTATCTGGACGTTCCAGGCCATGCCGCCGGGTCTGGCGCAACGCGCCGCAGAGGTCGTTGCACAGACCGCCGACTTCTACGACGAGGAATTCGGCCCACGAGATCCGGACGAGCAGACGATTTGGATCATCGAATGCCCTTCGGGGTTCGTGTGCTGGCCAGTGCCGCAGGCCGTGCTGCCGGGCCGCGAAGTGTTCGTTGCGAAGTTTTGGTCGCCCGGGGAAAGCGAGATTGACCGGCATCTCGCGCGCACGTGGCTGGACTTCCGCGTGCATCCGGATTGGGACGCGGAACTACTGCCCATGGCAGTGCTGGGCAACTACGCGGCCGATCTGGCCGCCGCCGCGTGGGAGGGAGACGATGCGCGGCGGCGGAAGGTCCAGGAACTCATCCGGGAGTTCGACAGGTTGCAGAAGCCGGAGCGGGCCATTCTGTCGATTCGCGCTTCCGATTCCGAGGCAGAGTACGCAGAGGTGAAGAGCGAGCTTTTTTTCTTCGCGCTGGAAGATGCCGCCGGAAAGGAGAATCTGCGTCGCGCCATCGTGCATCTGCTGGGGGCGTATCGCGGCCAGACGTGGCGCGCCGAGGACCTGAGCGCCGCGTTGGAGCGGGAAAGCGGGAAGGATTTGGCGGCGCTGTTCCGCGAGTGGCTCATCGGCACCGGAATTCCCGGCGAGTTTCGGAGCCGGTATTGACCCGTGCGGAAAAGCCCCCCTGCCGCGAAGCCGGAGGAACAGCAAGTGATCGGTGCAGCGACGCCGCGGCGCCGCGCATCGAAGGATGCGAATGACGGGCGGCTCCCACCGGCGAGCGTCCTCTTTCGCGGCGCGCGCCGCCGCGGCTCTCCAGAATCCCGGAGGCGACGATGAAGGACTTCCAGAGTCTCACCGAAAAAGACATCCTCGCGCTGGCGATTTCGCTGGAGGAGGAAGATGAGCGCGTCTATTCCGATTATGTGGAAGGCCTGCGGGAGAGTTTTCCGGCTACGGCCGCGGTGTTCGAGGAGATGCGGAAGGAGGAGACCGGCCACCGCCAGCGGCTGATCGAGCTGTTCCGGTCGAAGTTCGGAGAGCATATTCCTCTGATCCGCCGGCAGGACGTGAAGGGTTTCATCGTGCGCCAGCCGCTGTGGCTGGCGCAGCCCTTGCAGCTCGAGAAAATCCGCGGGCAGGCCAGCGCCATGGAAGTGGAGACGCGCCGCTTTTACGAGCGCGCCGCAGCCCGCTCGCAAGACGCCCGCACCCGCCAGTTGTTCGACGACTTGGCGCAGGAAGAACGCAAGCACGCCGACCGCGCCGAAGAACTGGAGCGGGAGAAACTGGGGCCCGGAGAGTTGGAGAAAGAGGAAGACGCGAATCGCAAGCTTTTCGTGCTGCAGATCATCCAGCCGGGACTGGCCGGACTGATGGACGGGTCGGTGTCAACGCTCGCGCCGGTGTTCGCCGCCGCATTCGCCACACGGAACAGTTGGGATGCCTTCGCCGTGGGTCTGGCCGCGTCGCTGGGCGCCGGCATCAGCATGGGATTCGCCGAAGCGCTCTCCGACGACGGCAGCCTGACGGGGCGCGGGCGGCCGCTGCTGCGCGGCGTGGTCGAGGGACTGATGACCACGCTGGGCGGTATCGGACATACCTTACCCTACCTGATTCACGATTTTCGCGTGGCCACGGCAATTGCCGTCGTGGTGGTGATCGCGGAGCTGGCCATCATTTCCTGGGTTCGGAACAAATACATGGATACGCCGCCGCTCACGGCTGCCGTGCAGGTGGGCGTGGGCGGGGCGCTGGTGTTTGCGACCGGCATCTTGATCGGCAGCTCGTGACGCCGGCGCCGCGCGTCGCGCGAGTGTGCTATCGTTTTGGATCATTCGACTTTTTCGCCGGGGGGAGAACCGTGAGACAGGTCATCGCAACCGACACCGCACCGAAGGCCATTGGTCCCTATTCGCAGGCGATTCGCTCGGCCGGGCTGCTGTTCCTGGCCGGACAGATTCCGCTCGATCCGGCGACCATGCAGCTCGTGGAAGGCGATATCGAGAAGCAGACCGAGCGCGTGCTCGAGAATATCAAGTCCATCCTCACGGCGGCGGGCAGCTCGCTCGACCGCGTGGTGAAGACCACCGTGTTCCTGAAGGACATGAATGAATTCGCGGCCATGAACGAGGCGTACGGGCGCTACTTCGCGCAGAATCCGCCGGCACGCTCCACCGTCGAGGCCGCGCGGTTGCCCCGCGACGCCCGCGTTGAAATCGAAGTGATCGCCCTGGCATGAGTGATGGCAGAGGTTTTCGTCCGCCTTCGACCTCCGATTCCACAGGGAAAACAAAGAATCCAGTGACGCTCGCCTACGCGAAAGCATTGTTCTTTGCCGGCCTGATTCTTTCTGTGAGCGGATGGGTATCGCCGCCCGCTGATCCGCGCCGGCTTTATCGGGTTCTCGTCATGAAAGAAGGAGGGGATGCACTACCGGGGGACAAATCCGGAAACCTCTTTTTCGGCTTCCAGCGTGCAGTATCGAACTTCCAGAATGGTGGGCCTGGGATGACTCGAACATCCGACCTCGCCCTTATCAGGGGCGCGCTCTAACCACCTGAGCTACAGGCCCTCTTGCAGAAGGCCATCTTAGCACGGGACAGCCTACGTTCGCGGTGTGTGGAGCTTGACCGGAAGCACTTTTGCATAATTTAAGAAATCAGGATCGGTGGTGAAGATCGCCCAGTCGCGTTTCGTGGCCACCGCGCACAGGAGGATGTCCACAATCGAGGCGGCAACCCCTTTGGCCCTGCACTGATTGCCCGCTTTGGCAGCCTCCTCGTGGTCGGAGGTTTCCATTGGCTCATCCGGAAAGGCACGCAGGGACTGCCTCAGGTTTTCGTATTGTTCCGCATTTCGCAGGCCGGAAAGCAACTCCTGCCTCACCAAACCAATCAGCCGGGCCCGGCCCTCACGGATGAGCTCGGACAGTTCCGCAACGAGGAGCCTTTCCCTTGTCGCGAGGTTTCCGTTTTTCCGCCGGAGGGCCAGGGACCAAACGGCGGTGTCCACCAAGACATTCATGCCCGCTTGGCCTTGCGTTCGCGCTTGTAATCATAGGAGGGATCATAGTCAATCGTTCCGAAGAGCGAGAGGATCTCCTGCTGTTTGCGGTGACGGATGTACTCCTCCAGGGCCGCGGTGACGGTTTCCCGCTTGGTGCGGTGCTTGCCGGCCTTCTGGGCCTGTGCCAGCAGCCGGTCATCAATTGCCAAATTGCTGGGCATTAGCGTCCTCCTGTGTGTAATATCCTACACAGCCAGTTGTGTAGAGTCAAGGTGCCTGAGAAAGCTGCGACGGTTTCAGTGTTGTGGTTCGGAGCGTGATCGGCCTCGAAGGGGGTGAACGCAACGCGTGCTTTTGGTGTGAACACTGCGCGTGTTTCTGTGTTCATCCTGGTAAGCGCGGCGACGAGTTGCAAAAGAATCTACGAAAAGCTATAGAGATGTTATGAACAGGGCGAGTCACTTGATTAATCAATTCTTTAAGTTTTTGAGTGCCGTGAGTCTTACCGCGATTTTGATAGTGGAGTTGGCACCCTCTGCACGGGCTAGTGACAGCGAGGACGTCCTCGCGGCTTGCGCCGCGTTCGCTTCAAACGGTGGCTGGGTCACTGCCACAACTAATGCCGCGAATCTTTCCGCCGAGATAACCGATCCGGCCGGGAGTGTGTCACGTCTCAGCCTGCCTTTGGTTGATCCGGCGACGGAAAACGAGCCTGCCAATGCGCGGGTCAATTCGTGCAGAGCTTATTTCGATCGCGACAGTGATCTGATCGCCATCGGCGTATCCTATGGGCTTCGGCGGCGTTACAGCCTGCGTATTGGCGTGGCCGATGCAAAAGAGTCGAAATGGATAGGGAAGTGGACGGTCGGGCCGGCATCCGGAACCTATCAGCCTTTCCTCCTTGGCTTTCTTGAAGGAACACAATCCGTTGTTGTCGGCGGAGGGCCTTCGACGCCGACCAAATACGGGCCTGGAATGCGACACGGGTCGTTTGAGTCCCTCTTATTCAATCCACAAGGCCAGCAGCTACCCTCGACGCCCACGATGCGAGACTACGGTTCCGATTCAGATCCCTTCCCCTTCTACGCCGATGCCAGCCATAATCGTCTGTGGTTCTTTCGCTGTGTCGTAGTTTCTGCACCACTGCCTCGCCAACCAGATTGTCCAGTGGGTTGGATGACGCTGGTCGGGGACTCATCAACTTCGTCTGAGTTCAACCCTCGCAGGAGTGGCGAAAAACGAACCGACTTCTGGATGTCCCCAGGGACGTTCGCAGCCCCGGACGGAAGCACGGTCGCTGTTGCTGAGACAGTGGCAGGCCTCAATACAATCTGGCTGGCGGACGTACAGAAACAGACCTTGAACCGGTTGACCTTGCCGAAGCGTCTGCACTTCCCAAATTCTGAGGAAATACACGGTGCGGCGGCACTGTCACCCGATGGGGAGGTTGCGGTGTTCCCGTTGGTGAAGGAAGCAGTTGCGTTTCCTTACCTGATGGACAATTACGATTACAAAGGTACAGATTTCGCCGCAGTGCAACTGCATCCGCTTCGACTGTTGGCCATCCTGCCGGGCGCGGGACCTAAATCCTTCGGGGCATGCGCGGTTGACCATCGCCAAGGACATGTAGCCGTGCTCGTTTTTCGTGAAAATCACTGGGAGCACGTTGAGCTGAAGGTTCCTCCCAGCTCGTAGCCCCCGCTGGACCGGAACGACAGGCTTCAGTTGTCTTCTTGGGTTGACTGCCAAAGGTTCTAAGATCGTCAACTAGGGCCCACCATTCCCTGCCACTCTTTCCGCGAAGTGCAGAAAACTCCTCAATGAAGATGAGGGATTGCTCTTTCGCACCCTATCGCTTTTCCCCCTAGGTCACCCGAGAGGAGCGTATGGCCTCGCGATGGGTGGCGGCGGCTCCGGGTGCGGCTCAGGGAAGACCCTAGATTTTCAAGCCGTTGGGAACCATGGGGAGCCCGCGGAGGCGGACGCCGGTGGCGTCGAAGAGCGCGTTGCCGATGGCCGGGGCGAGGCCGACGATGGGAGTTTCGCCGGCACCGGCGGAAGGCAGGTCTTTGCGGTCGAGCAGGATGACCTCGATTTCCGGCACGTCCTGGAAGCGCGGGACGCGATAGAGCGAGAAGAGCGGGTTGGTGATGCGGCCGTTGTCGAATTCCACGGCTTCAAACAGCGCGCCGCCGAGGCCCATGATGGTTGCGCCCATCACCTGATTGCGCAGGCCGTCGGGATTCACAATCGCGCCGCATTCGAAGGCGGTGACCACGCGCACGACGCGCACGCTGCCCGAGGCGCGGTCCACCGCGATCTCCGCACAGGTCGCGAGGTAGCCGCCTTTTTCCACTCCGCCGCCCAGGCCAAAGCCCTGGCCGGGGCGCTCGCGCTTCCGCGGCCAGCCGAAGGATTTCGCAGCGGCTTCAAAGACGGCGCGTAGGCGCTCGTCGGACAGGTTTTTCAGGCGGAACTCGAGCGGGTCCATTCCCGCGGCATGGGCGAGCGCGTCCATATGCGATTCGCGGGCAAAATGATTGGCCGTGGCAGCGAGGCCGCGATAGGAACCCTGACGGAGCGGCGAATGCACAGGATGGTATTGGATGCGCTGGTTTTCGACGACGTAGGGAGTACCGATGCCTGAGCCGCCGGAATTGTAGTTGTGAAACTCCCAGGCGGCCAGTTTCCCGCCCTGCGTCACGCCGCTTTTGATTTCGATGACACCCGCGGGACGGAAATAGGCCCAGGTGAATTCCTCCTCGCGCGTCCAGAGGAGGCTCACCGGACGATTTGCGGCGCGGGCCAGCCGCGCCGCCTCGACAGCGGCTTCGCCGGTGTGCTTCCCGCCGTAGGCGGAGCCGGTGTCGGGGACGATGACGCGAACGCGGTCCGCGGAGAGATGAAAGGCGGCGGCCAACTCGTCGCGCACGGCGAAGGGCCGCTGCGTGCCGGTCCAGACGGTCAGGCTGCCTTCCTTCCATTCGGCAAGCGCGGCACGGGGCTCGAGAGGGGCGTGGGCGATGTAGGAAACGGTGTACGTCTCCTCGAGGCGATGCGCGGCCTGGGCCAGGCCGGATTCGACGGAGCCGGTCTCGTGGGGACCGCCATGCTCCGCACCTTCTTCCACGTTGCGCTTCAGGTAGTCGAAGAGTTCGCGGCTGGAGGGCTGCGGCGTCGTCTTCCATTCCGCGTGCAAGGCGGCGAGGGCGCGCTCGGCGTCGCGCAGGCGCGGCGCGGTGACTCCCACAAAGTCGCCGTCATGCACCACAACGACGCCGGGCATGGCCTGCGCATCGCGCGGGTCGAGCGAAACGAGCGCGGCGCCGAAGGAGGGAGGCCGCAGCACCTTTCCGCAGAGGACGCCCTCGGGGCGGATGTCCGGCGTGTACTGGTGGCGGCCGGTGACGAAGTCACGGCCGTCCACCTTGGGGAGCGGTTGCCCCGCAACGGTCCACCGGCTCGCGGGCGTGACCGGATCCTCGGCCGGAATCAGGCTGGCATGCGATTGGCCGCGCGCGAGCTCGGCGTAGGTCACCGAGCGGCGCGAGGCGGGATCCGAGACCTTGCCATCCGCTGCCGCGAGAGCCGCGGGCGACAGGTTCCACTGCTTCGCCGCCACTTCCACCAGGAGGTCGCGCAACGCGGCTGCGGCACGGCGGAGCTGCGGAGCCATGGTGGGAGTGGTGCGGCTGCCGAACGTGCCCATGTCCCAGGGCGTGCGCGAGGTATCGCCCATCACCAGACGCACGGTATCGAATGGAACGCGGAGCTCGTCGGCCACGCTCTGCGCGAGCGAGGTGCGGATGTTCTGCCCGACCTCGACCTTACCGGTAAAGACGGTCACGCCGCCGTCCTCGCCGATGTGCAGCCAGGCGCTGATTTCCTGGGGCAGCGGCTGACCGCCGCGGAACCCGGATGCGCGGCCGGATTCCTGTGCCGCGGCGGCCGGAACGACCAGAGCAACCGCAACGCCTGATCCGGCGAGTTTGAAGAAATCGCGGCGGCTCCAGTCGAAATGATGCGCCGGACCTTCGGAGAATTCGCAGCGCTCCGGCTCGGGGACAAACGTGTCGCGCGGCTCGCTCATTGCGGCGCCTTTTTCATGGCTTCCGCGGCGCGCGCGATGGCCTGGACGATGCGCGGATAAGTGCCGCAGCGGCAAATGTTGCCCTGCATGAACTCGACGATCTGCCGGGGCGAGGGGTTGGGATTCTGCCGGAGCAGGGAGACGCCGGTGAGGATCATGCCGGCGGTGCAGTAGGCGCACTGGAACGCGCCGGCGTCGAGAAAGGCCTGCTGCACGGGATGCAGGCGGCCGTTCTGCTCGAGGCCTTCAATCGTGGTGATGGATTTGCCCGCGGCCGCGCGCAGCGACACCTGGCAGGAGCGGCGCACGTTGCCACCGATGAGAACGGAACAGGCGCCGCACTCGCCCTCACCGCAGCCGTATTTCGTGCCGGTGAGGCCGAGTTCCTCGCGGAGGACCCAGAGCAGGGGCGTCTCCGGATCGGCGGCGACCGAATGGTGTTTGCCGTTGACTTCGAGCTCGAGGGGCATTTCCGGTTGTCATTGTACCGCCGGGCGCACTGCAAGGCCACGGCACGCGGAATCTCCCGGGCCTGCCTGCCCGGAAAACTCTGATACCCCGCTTCGCGTTCCGCTCTCGATGGCGCTTTCAGGCGGAAGCTCCGCCGGGGTACGATAGGCGCCTTCAGGTTTCACGCGGGAGAAGACCATGAATTCACGCAATCGTTCCGTTTCGTGTGCCGCGGCGACACTGCTGCTCGGGGCAGCCACGTTGGCGACATGTGTCGCGGGGCTGCTGGTGGCCGCGCCGGCCGCGCGGGCGCAGTCCGGCGGGGGTGTGGAGACGGCGCTCTACAGCGGAATGAAGTGGCGGTCCATCGGGCCGTACCGCGGGGGACGCGTGCTGGCGGTGAGTGGCGTGATCGGCGATCCCGAGACATTTTATTTTGGGGGAACGGGGAGCGGCGTGTGGAAAACGACGAATGGCGGCCAGGACTGGACGCCGCTGTTCGACAAACAACCGGTGAGCGCGATCGGGGCAATTGCCGTGGCGCCATCGGACCACAACGTGATCTACGTGGGGACGGGCGAAGGATGCATCCGCAGCACGAGTTCCTACGGCGACGGCGTGTACAAATCCACGGACGCGGGAAAGACCTGGACGAACATCGGATTGAAGGATTCGCGGCAGATTGGGCGGATGATCGTGCACCCGAAGGACGCGAACATCGTGTTCGTGGCAGCGCTGGGGCATGAGTTCGGCCCCAACGAGGAGCGCGGCGTCTTCCGCACGGTGGACGGCGGGAAAACGTGGGAGAAAGTGCTTTACGAGGACGATAAAACCGGTGCGATTGACCTGGCGTTTGATCCCACGAACCCGCACATCGTGTTCGCGGCGATGTGGCAGGCCAACCGCACGCCCTGGGGATTGACGGACGGCGGCCCCGGCAGCGGGCTCTACCGCTCGACGGACGGCGGCACGACGTGGAAGCGCTTGGAGGGCAACGGCCTGCCTTCGGGAGTCCTGGGAAGAATCGGCGTATCGGTGTCGGGCGGCGAGTCGAACCGCGTGTATGCGCTCATCGAGGCGGAAAAGGGCGGACTGTACGGCTCCGATGAGGGGGGAGACCACTGGACACTGCTGAACGGCGACCGGAACCTTTTCCAGCGGGCGTGGTATTACATTCACGTATTCGCGGACCCGAAAAATCCCGATGTCATCTACATCCTGAACGTGCGGGCGTTCCGGTCGAACGACGGCGGGAAAACGTTTGCCCGGATTTCCGTGCCTCACGGTGACAACCACGGCCTGTGGATCGATCCCACGAACACGGACCGCATGATCCTGGGAAACGACGGCGGCGCAACGATCAGTTACGACGGGGCGAAAAACTGGACGAGGCAGGATAGCCAGCCGACCGCGCAGTTTTATCACGTGGCCACGGACAACGCGTTCCCCTACCGCATCTACGGCGACCAGCAGGACAACTCGAGCGTGAGGATCCTGAGCCGGGGCGATTCAGGCGTGATCGGGCGGTGGGACTGGTACCCGGTGGGCGGCGGCGAGAGCGGCTTCATGGCTCCGGACCCGCGCGATCCCAACATCGTCTATGCCACCGGATACATGGGCGAGATTACGCGCTTCGATCACCGCACCAGCCAGGTGCAGGAAATCGGCGACATCGCGGACCTGACGGACGGCGAGGGCGCGGCGAAGCTGGAGCATCGCTACCAGTGGACCTCGCCGGTGGTGCTCTCACCGCAGGACCCCGACGTGATTTATCACGGCGCAGAGGTGCTGCTGAAGAGCACGGACCAGGGAAAAACGTGGACGCCGATCAGCCCGGACCTGACGCGAAACGACAAGGCGAAGCAGGCGCTCGCAGGCGGCCCCATCATCTTCGAAGATACCGGCGCGGAGATTTACGACACGATTTTCAGCATCGCGCCCTCGAAACTGGAGAAGGGATTGATCTGGGTGGGGAGCGACGACGGGCTGATTCACGTGACGCGCAACGAAGGAAAAAACTGGGCAAACGTGACGCCGAAGCAAATCCCGGAATTCAGCCGGGTGAGCCTGATCGAGGCCTCGCCGCACGACGCGGGCACGGCCTACGTGGCCTACGACCGCCATCAGAACGACGACTACCGGCCCTATATCTTCAAGACCAGCGACTACGGCAAAAACTGGACAAAAATCACCGGAGGAATCCCCGACGGCGTGTTTGTGCGCGCGGTGCGCGAGGATCCCAAGCGGAAGGGGCTGCTCTACGCGGGAACGGAGACGGGAATGCTGGTGTCATTCGACGACGGCGGGCACTGGCAATCGCTCCAGCAGAACCTTCCCACGGTCCCGGTGCACGATCTCGAAGTGAAAGACGACGATTTAATCGCCGCCACGCACGGCCGTTCCTTCTGGATCCTGGACGATCTGACGCCGCTGCGGCAGATCACGGCGGAAGTGGCCCAATCCAGCGCTCATCTCTACACGCCGGCGCTCGCGTACCGCGGGCCGTGGGGCGGGGGATTCCGGCCGCGCAATCCTGTGGGGCAGAATCCGCCCTATGGCGTCATCGTGGACTATTACCTGAAAGCCGCGCCGGAGAAAACGGCGGAAGTGACACTCGAGATTCTGGACAGCGCGGGGAAATCCATTCGCAGGTTTTCGAGTGGCGCCAAGGCGCGCCCGGAACAGGATACGGACGATGACGAAGATGGTACCGGCCCTCCCACGGGAGAAAAGATTCCCGCGGAAGCGGGCATGAACCGCTTCGTGTGGGACATGCGCTATGCGCCGGTGCCGCGGATTCCGGGCTTCACGGCCAGCGAATACGACCAGGGGCTGGTGGGCCCGCAGGTGGTGCCGGGCACGTACCGGATCCGTTTGACGGCGGGAGGGACGAGCCAGGAAACGTCGGTGGAGATCCGGCTGGACCCGCGAATGCGGACGCCCGAGGCGGATCTGAAGGCCGAGTTCGAGCTGCGCCGGAAGATCTACGACCGGCTGGTGGAGGATTACACCGCGGTGAATCAGCTCCGGGATCTCCGCGCGCAGCTCAAAGCACTGGAGAAGCGGCTGCACGGCGACGCGGCGCAGAAGGGGATCGCCGAGGCGGCCGAAACGCTGCGGAAGAAACTCGACGCCAGCGAGAAGGAATTCATCAACCCCAAGCTGCAGGGCACGCAGGACACGCTCAACTTCGGCAACGGCATGGACGCGAAATACGCCCTGCTAGCCGCCGGGGTGGAAAGCGCGGACATGGCGCCGACTGTGACCGAGTACGAGACATTCGCCGGCCTCGAGAAACAATTCGCCGGACCTCTGGCACGATGGAAGGAAATCAAGGAGACGGACGTGCCGGCGTTCAATGAGCTGGTGCGACGCGCCGGAGTGGGCGCAGTGGCGCTAGGCCCGGGAAAGCCGGACGAAGAGGGCGGCAACGATCCCTACTGAGGCGAGCAGAAGGGTAATGCCGGCGTCAGGGCAAGAGTTCCTCGGCGATGGCCACCGAGGAGTACATCGGAAAGATGCTCTGCAGGCGGGCGATTTCCAGCACCAGGCGCACCTTCTCGGGAACGGAAGCGAGCACGAGTTGGCGGTTGGATTTCGCCAGGCTGACGTGGACCTGGAGGAGCGCGCCCACGCCGGAGGAATCGATATACTCGAGGTCGCCCATATCGAGAATCAGGGTGGGAGCTGTTTCCGCGCGCGCGGCGGCGAGGAAAGCAGGCACAGTCTCGATCCCCAGGCGCCCGGTGAGGCGCAGCAGGCGCCGGCCGGCACGCGAGCCGTTGGCCGGGACAATCTGCAGGGAGGGCCGCGTCATCGGGGGGCATTGTAACGGAAAAAGACGCCCCTGCGTAAGTTGATTCTCCTGCCATCCGGCTCGCGGGAGTACGGAGGGGGCTCGCCGACGGAGGGTTTGCGAACACAAATTCCCAGGCTCAGGAGACTCCTGCTCCCCGGAAGATCCGTGGAGAAGAACGCTGCGGATTCGCCGGCGGTTCGAGCCGCCGGACGGCGCACAGCGGACGACAGACACCTCCCATTTGGATGTCACCGGCCGAACCGATAAGATAGCGCTCGCAGAATCGTTCCGTTCCGCGCTACGGGTTGCGCTTGTGGGATGCAGGTATCCCGCAGCGGGGGAACGGACACGCAGGGACTTTTTCTATGATGTGGCTGGTCGAACTCGCGCTGCGGCGTCCGCTCACGGTAGCGGTGATGGCGCTGCTGATGCTGGTGCTGGGCGCTCTTTCCTTCTCCCTGATGAATATCGACATCTTCCCGGCCATCAGACTGCCGGTGGTGCTGGTGGTGTGGAACTATCCGGGCCTGCCCGCGGTGCAGATGGAACGCCGCATGGTGTGGATCAGCGAACGAGCCTATTCGACCACGGTGAACGACATCGAGCACATCGAATCGCAATCCATCAATGGCCTGGGCCTGCTGAAAGTCTATTTTCAGCCGGGGTCGGACCTGGGCACGGATATTTCGCAGATCAACGCGGTTTCCGAGACGCTGCTGACGATTCTGCCGCGGGGAACGCAGCCGCCGCAAATCATTTCCTACGACGCGTCGAACCTGCCGGTGGCGCAACTGAACATGTTCAGCGAAACGATGTCGGAGCAGCAGTTGTTCGACTACGGGCTGAACTTCGTGCGCATCTCGCTCTTCACCATCCCGGGGTTCTCGACGCCGGCGCCGCTGGGAGGCGTACAGCGCGCGGTGATGGTGAACCTGGACCCGCAGAAGCTGTACGCACTGGGCCTTTCGCCGCTGGACGTGGGACACGCGCTTGCCGCGACCAACGTGGTGATCCCTTCGGGGACGGCGAAGATGGGGAACTACGAGGTGGACGTCGACATCAACATGAGCCCGGACACGGTGGCGGATTTCAATTCCCTGCCGGTGAAAGTGAGCGGGGAGACGCCGGTGTTTCTGGGGCAGGTCGCGGCGGCCAGCGACACACACCAGCCGCAGTACAACGTGGTTCGGGTGGATGGGCGGCGCGGCACCTACCTGATGGTGATCAAGCACGCGGACGCCTCGACGCTGCGCGTGGTCCAAGCCGTGCGGGAGCGCATACCGAAAATCCTGGCGGC
>Ga0187819_10000877_pt1 | contig 15309 bp, 15 predicted proteins | sample NC_wetland_sal_i_15_FD_132411 | JGI IMG/M metagenome (GOLD analysis project Ga0187819, IMG submission 132411) | Wetland sediment microbial communities from Neuse River Estuary, North Carolina, USA - SO4_4 | ecosystem: Environmental > Aquatic > Freshwater > Wetlands > Sediment | place: USA...
GGCGGCGAAAAGAGCGTGGTCCAGCGACTCGACCCGATCTTCGCGACGCTTGCGCCGGGCGCAGGCGATGTGCCCCGCACGTCGGGGCGTGAGAATTTAGACGGGACAGCCGAACAAGGCTATCTGCACTGCGGTCCGAACGGCGCCGGCCATTTTGTAAAAATGGTTCACAACGGAATCGAGTACGGCATGATGGCCGCCTACGCGGAGGGGCTCGGCGTATTGCGTTCCGCCAACATCGGCAAGAAACAAGGCGCGATCGACGCAGAGACGACCCCTTTACGCGATCCCGAGCATTATCAGTACGAACTGGACCTGCGCGACATCACCGAAGTTTGGCGGCGCGGCAGCGTGATCGCATCCTGGCTGCTGGACCTGACTGCGGCCAGCCTGGTGAGGGATCCCAATCTCAGCCAGTTCGCCGGACGTGTCTCGGATTCAGGCGAAGGCAGGTGGACGATCAAGGCGGCAATCGACGAGGCCGTGCCGGCGCCCGTTTTGTCCGCCGCGCTTTATCAGCGCTTCGCCTCGCGCGGCGAGGCGGATTATCAGGACAGAGTCCTATCGGCGATGCGCTTCGGTTTCGGCGGGCACCTGGAGAAAGCAGCGGCGAAAGGAGGATGAAATGCGAGTGGGAATAGCCACCGATCACGGCGGATTTGGTTTGAAGGAAGACCTGGTTGTCCGTCTGCGCGCGGCGGGACATGAAATTGTCGACTTCGGAGCGAAGGCTCTGAATCCTGACGACGATTATCCCGACTTCGTCATTCCTCTCGCGCGGGACGTGGCTGCGGGCGGGGTCGAGCGCGGGATAGCAGTCTGCGGCAGCGGCGTGGGAGCATCGGTTTGCGCGAACAAAATCCCGGGAGTGCGCGCGGGGCTGGTGAGCGACCACTTCTCGGCGCGCCAGGGCGTCGAGGACGATCATATGAACATCATCTGCATGGGCGGCCGAACGATCGGGCCTTACGCGGCATGGGACATCCTCGAGCAGTTTTTAGCCGCTGAATTCAGCCAGGCCCCACGCCATTTGCGCCGCCTGGGAAAAGTGGCTTCTCTTGAGGCGGCAGCAATCATCGGGCGCGGAGCCGCGGCGCCAAGCAAGCCGTAGCAGAAGACCCGTGGTGCGGGAAGTGAATCGTGGATTTCGTGACCGACCGAACGGTTACCGGAGGTGAGATTTCTTCCGCGGCGAAGGCTGCCGAGTACAGGGGCCGAAGCTCACCGCTGGGAGCCATCGTGCTACCCGGTGGCGTAAATTTCAGCGTCTATTCGCGGAACGCAACAGGGGTCGAGTTGCTGCTCTTCAACCGGGAGGATGAGACGCGAGCCGAGCGTATCATCTCACTCGATCCGGCGACCAATCGAACCTTCCATTATTGGCACATATTCGTGCCGGATGTCCGGCCGGGGCAAATTTACGGGTTCCGAGTTGACGGACCATTCGACCCCGCGAGCGGGATGCGGTTTGATCCCTCCAAGGTTCTCCTCGACCCGTACGGGCGCGGGGTCGTTGTTCCGCGGAACTACAACCATGATGATGCCCGCCGCGAATGCGACAACGCTTCCTCGGCCATGAAGAGCGTGGTCGTCGATCCGTCTACATACGATTGGGAAGGGGACACGCCGCTGCACCGCTCTGCATCGCGAACCATTATCTACGAAATGCACGTTGCGGGCTTCACGCGCCATCCCACTTCCGGCCTGCCGGCAAAAACTCGCGGCACCTACGCCGGCTTGATCGAAAAGATTCCGTATCTCCAGCAGCTCGGGATTACAGCCGTCGAATTGCTCCCTGTGTTCCAATTCGACGCCCTGGAAGCTCCGCGCGGACGCACCAACTATTGGGGGTATGCGCCGGTATCCTTCTTCGCGCCGCATCAGGGTTACTGCACGAGCCGCGACCCGCTAGCCACGGTAAATGAATTTCGCGACATGGTGAAGGCGCTGCACCGAGCCGACATTGGAGTCATTCTTGACGTAGTCTTCAATCACACCGCCGAAGGGGATCACCGCGGTCCGACGATTAGTTTTCGTGGGCTGGAGAATAGCGCCTACTACATTCTTGAACAGGACCGTTCGCGTTATGCAAATTACAGCGGCACTGGAAACACGCTCAACACCAATCATCCTGTCGTGCGCCGGATGATCCTGGATAGCCTCCGCTACTGGGTGGAAGCGATGCACGTGGATGGCTTCCGCTTCGATTTGGCTTCGATCCTCGACCGCGACGAGTCGGGCAATTTGATGCCGAGCCCGCCTGTGCTCTGGGATATCGATACGGACCCGGTGCTCGCGGATACCAAGCTAATCGCCGAGGCGTGGGACGCGGCCGGCCTGTACCAGGTGGGAAATTTCATTGGGGACAGTTGGAGGGAGTGGAATGGCAGGTTCCGCGACGATGTGCGCAGTTTCTTCCGCGGCGATGAAGGCTTTGTGGGAGTGATCGCCGACCGGTTGCTTGGCAGCCCGCAGATTTACGGCCACAAGAAACGCGAAGAGGAAGAGAGCGTGAATTTCGTGACGTGCCACGACGGATTCACTCTTAATGATCTGGTCTCCTACAATCAAAAGCATAACGATGCGAACGGCGAAGACAACCGGGATGGCATGGATGACAACCGAAGCTGGAACTCTGGCGTCGAAGGCCCGACAAATGACCCCGCGATCGAAAATCTGCGAAATAGGCAGGTGAAAAATTTCCTGACCGTCACACTGCTCTCCCTGGGCCTGCCGATGATTTCCATGGGCGACGAGGTTCGGCGGACGCAGCTTGGAAACAACAACGCCTATTGCCAGGACAACAAGATCAGCTGGTTTGACTGGGATCAGATCGCCAAACATGCCGATGTGCACAGGTTCGCAACGATGCTCAACGCACGACGGCTGATGCGGAGCTGGGAATCGGAAGGGCGGGGGCCCTGTCTCAATGAATTTCTACGCGACGCCAATAAGGCCTGGCACGGCGTGAAACTCGGCCAACCGGACTGGAGCAATTTTTCTCACAGCCTGGCGCTCAACGCAGAGGCTCCCGACAAGAGCCTCATGTTGCATGTGATTCTGAATGCCTATTGGGAGCCGCTCGAGTTCGAGCTGCCGCAGGCGGGAAGCGATGGCGGAAACTCATGGCGCCGATGGATCGACACGACGCTGAATTCGCCGCACGATATTTCTGAATGGGATACCGCGCAACCTGTTCCGGTCCTCACGTATCGAGCCGGGCCCAGATCCGTGGTCGTGCTCTTTGCCCGCAAGCAAGACGGAGCAGGTTCAACTTTTCAATCGATTGCAACGCCAGCGTAAAGAATTGCGCAAATTGACGTCGGTGGGAGGATCGCACATGGGGACCGCAGACGTTGAATCGTTTCGTCGCATGGAGAATCCGGCATCTGCGTCCGTGGTCAAAGGAAATGGCGGATTGCAAGCGGTCCGCGTCTCATGTCCCGAGGCTGCGGGGGAGATGTACCTGCACGGAGCTCACATCACTTCATGGAAGCCCGCAGGGAGAGGAGAGGTGTTGTTCCTCAGCTCGCGCTCGCGTTGGGAAGACGGATATGCGATTCGGGGAGGCGTGCCCATATGCTTTCCCTGGTTCGGCGGCAAGGCGGATGACCCCCAAGCACCGGCTCATGGGTTCGTGCGAACCAAGTCGTGGCAGCTTGAGTCCATCGCGCCAGTTGAAGATGGGATCAGTGTGAGCATGTTCACCGAAAGCGACGAAAAATCAAAGCGCTGGTGGCCCGCCGATTTTCATCTGGCGTATCGTGTAACATTCGCCGCGGAACTCATACTCGATCTTGTAGTAACGAATACGGGAAGGACGCCGCTGCGTTTCGAGGAGGCCCTGCATACCTACCATAGAGTGGAGAATATCCTGAAGACGCGCGTGGCGGGCCTGGACATGGTCCAATATATCGATAAGACGGACTCGAACCACAGGAAGATTCAGAACGGCGAGATCGCAATCGTCTCGGAAACCGATCGCGTGTATTTGAACACGAGCGATCCAATCGAAATGGAAGACCCTGAATTGCGCCGCAGGACACGGGTTGCGAAAGAAAACTCACGCACGACGGTGGTATGGAACCCGTGGGTGCAGAAGGCTCGTTCCATGTCGGATTTTGAGGATAACGAGTGGATCCAGATGATCTGCATTGAGACTAGCAACGTCGCCGATTTTGCGGTGGATCTCGCTCCGGGCCAGCAACACAGAATGAAGGCGATTGTCAGGGTTGAGGATTTCTGAGTTCACGCAAAGACTTGAGCGATTTCCGAGTCCGCTTCGTGGCGATCGATCCCAGCGAACCGCCACGCAGAGCCCGGCCGCGCCGCCTCCCCTCAGATTCCCGCCGCCGGAGAAACATCCTCATGAGCGACGCTGGCCGCCTTCTTGGCAAAGTCATATGTAGCCCGGAGATTTCCTCCGAAGAGCCGCACTTTGCCGTTAATATCGCGCGCCAGGAGCAACTGGCCGTCTTTATCCGTAAATTCGCAGTGAACGCTGATGGATGTCGCCCCGGCGACTGTAGTCACCTGGCGCTCCATTTCACTTCCCTTCTTGAAGCCGCGCACCGTGCTGTGAAGAACGATGAGGTTCGGAGCTCCTGCGGAATTTCGATCGCCTTCGCGATAAACGTGCTTGAAGCCGCCTTTCTTCTGCAATTGTTGAATCAGGTTTTCATAAAGCGAGACCTGAAATTCCGCGGGAAGCTTGACCTCGTCCGATTGAATCATCAGCACCGAGATCGCTGACGCGTTCAACTTGGCCGGCTTCACCGCCTGCGCCTGCCCGGCGGGTTCCTTTTTGTCAGCACGGTCAGGCTTATCCGGAGCCGGATCGCCTTGCGTCGGGATGCTAGTGTGCGCGCCCAGTCCTACGAGTTCGTCCTTTGTATTTTCGGCCGTCCCAACCGGGGAAGTGAAGATAACGCCGTGAAGGCCTCCATCGGCGTCGCGATATTGAATCGTGAGGGTATCAATTTTTGACCGGAACAAGCTCATGAAACGGTCCGATCCGTAGGGACCGAACATGCTCAGCGTGCCTAGCGTCCCTCGAATAACGCGCTGGCTATCACTCCCGGTGACCACATCCTGCACGGAAGAGGGGGGCAGATCCGAAGTACTTTTGGAGTGCGTAAAGCGAAGATTCCCATTCTCAACCGCAAGACTTCCCTTGGTGTTGTTTTTCACTCCCATCAAACCTGTCAGCTGCACGGCCTTTGTGGCCTTCTGCGGCTGTTGGGCTTGGCCGACGGAGACAAATAAACTGAGCAAAACAATCGGAATCATAACAGGGGTTACTTTCGTCGTCGGCGCCACACTGCCTCCTAGTAATTCTACTTTCAGGGCTTCCCGATTATCGCTGATTCATTCGCCCGAGTAGAGGTCTATCTCTCCGTCTTCCGGGGAATATGGCCGCCCGCTGCGTCCTCAGTTGCCTGCGTTTTGAACTGAATCCTCCATGTTCCTTGCGGCGACAATGAAGTAGTTCTGGTGGTCGATGGTAAGAACCTTGAGAAGCAGGGCGGTAAAATACCCAGTTTCAATGTTAATCTGCACCGCGCTGACGCGGGGGCTTGGGTTCCATGTAATATATGGCCATGAATCCGGACACAAGCAAATTTCTTGCCGCATTTTTGGGTAACCTAACGGCCGGACCTCGCGGCTGCAGCACGCCCCGGCGAGCGCGCACAAGTAGGCACCATGGTTGAAGCGGTAAAAAGCCTGTTCTTGTTCATCAGCGGCCTCTTTCCAATTGTCGACCCGTTGGGAGGAAGCCCGATTTTCCTGACCATGACGAGGGCCTACTCGCCGGGCACGCGCAGAGCTCTGTCACTAAGGATTGCAATCAACAGTTTCTTCTTGCTGGTCGGGTCATATTTCACCGGCACGCACATCCTCGCTTTTTTTGGAATTTCCCTGCCAGTGGTTCAGGTAGGCGGAGGATTGATTGTTATCTCCACCGGCTGGTCGCTCTTGAAACAGGGAAATGATGACGACAAGAAGGATGTGAAGAAAAATATTATGCCGGAGGATCCCTTCCACAACGCGTTTTACCCGTTGACCTTGCCGTTAACGGTGGGACCCGGCTCGATTTCCGTGGCGATCACGTTGGGCGCGAACGCTCCCCACCATCAGGGCTTTAATTTCGTGAGCATTTTGACCGCGCTTGTGGGTTCCGTCCTGCTCGCGGCCAGCATTTTTCTCTGCTACGGTTTTTCAGACCGCCTGGGAAGAATGCTCGGGCCGACTGGGATGACGGTGATCATGCAACTTACATCCTTCCTGTTGGTGTGCATCGGCGTGCAAATCCTGTGGAATGGAGCCAGCGCGCTGCTCGTCTCGCTCCCCTTGCACCTCCACTGAGCTGTCCACCTGCCTGGCCACCGGAGGTGTTTCCAATGCGTTCTCCCAGACCGGCGCCTTTCGTTGAATTGCGATGTGAAGCACCAATCCCAGGGGAATCAGGAGACCGAGCTTCGTCAGGAAAGCGATGTTGGTTAAGTATGTCTCGGCGGACACGGAGAAGAGCAGGGATCCGCCTACCACAGCGATTCCAAATCCGATCCAGTTCCAAATAAACAACGCGTCGGAAAGCTGTAAAGAGATTGACACTTTTCTTGGCCCAGGCGGGTATGCGTGCGGTGTGATGCATTGACACCGCACGCATCCTGCGCGCTCTCGGTACGTCGTGCGAGGAATTCGTTCACGCGCGTGCCTGCCGACTCTCAGCTACAACTGGAACGTACGGAAACTTCGTCGACGGCTTCGCCGTGACCGATTCCTTGCCGATGCCCAGACGAATGGGAGTGTTCGCCGCGATGGAGAACATGACGTCGGGCGCGTTGTCTGTAAGCGACCGACCGTTCCACTCTGCGAACCCGAATACGGCGGGTGTGCCAACCTCGTAAGGCAGGATGTTGGGGAAAAATCGGTGTGCGACTTTCTCCCCATAGGCCCGGGGATCTTCCGCTGTTCCATTTGCAGCGACGGCGCCGGCAATTGCCTTCACAACGGCCGCTCCATATGTCACGAAATCATCGGCGGGGCGCCCGGCATTAAGGCGATTGCCGAGATCTTCATTGAACTGGGTGAACAGAGGGTGGATCATTGGTAAGCCGACGCGATTGATCGACCGCCATCCGCCAGCATCGGTGGCCAGTGTTGACACGGCCCACACCCCGATGCGGCGCTTGTCGCCAGCGCCGGCGAGCAACTCGCCATCGGGCACCTCCAGCACAATCGAATACACCGTGTGTCCGGCAAAGAGGTTTTTCGCGCGACGGGGATCCCAGCCGACCAGGTTCACTATGGTGCCGTCCTCGAAGGCGTGGCCGACCGCGTGAAGCACATCGGGCTCAATCCAAAACGGATCACCCGCCTTGCCAGTCCAAACGCGCAGACCGGATGCTGTGGTGACCGTTTCCCCAGTTGTGCCCTCCGCGATGATGCGGCCGGGCGAATGCGGATCAACCGCGTCTGCACCCGTAATGCAACGTACGACGTAGCTCTGTTTCCCATCCTTGTCGCGTTCGTTGAATGTAATGCGGTAGGTGATGTCTTCAATCGCATCTCCATTCAAGTCGACTTTGAATTCGTACATCCCCTCCGGGTGGTAGCCAGGCGCAGGGATGGGGCCGAAAATTGAGTGGCAGACATTGATGACAAACACGGTGCCTGTTTCCCCGCGAAATAGATAGAGGTCCGTGATGTCGAGGCGAATGTCTTGAAGAGCAAGTGGTGAATCGAGGTGATGGGACACAGGACTCCTCCTTTGTTTGTTAGGCTGGCCTTCAAAAACGTCGATGAGACCAGCGCCAAACTTCATGGCGCAATCTGGGTGATGGCTAACTCTTCAAGTGGGATGCTGCAGGGAAAGAAATGATGCAATCTTTTTCTACCTCGAAAGCCCTCCATTGTGGTTCGCAGCGGCTAACCCGCGTAAGGGATCAGGACCGCTGCGGTTGCAACACCCAGCCATAATAATAATTCTGTGAGGCCAGCGATCTTCGCAACGGGAGGGATTTCCAATTCATTCTCCCAGACCGGCGCCTTTCGTTGAATCGCGATGTGAAGCACCAATCCCAGGGGAATCAGGAGACCGAGCTTCATTAGGAAGGCGATATTGGAAAGATATGTCTCGGCTGACACGGAGAAGAGCAGCAATCCGCCTACCACTGCGATTCCAAATCCGACCCAATTCCAAATAAACAGTGCGTCGGAGAGATGCAAAGACGCCGAAGATTTTCGACCTGCTCCGAGAAGACTGAGATCAACAATCACGCTCGTTCCGACCCATAACGACAGTCCGGTGAAGTGAGTTGCCTGGACAATTGGATATGCCCACTCCGACCCTGCTATCGCCAGGGCGAATGGCCTGTTCTGCAACCAATGCCCGAACATCACCAGGGAACTGTCCATGTAAGCGGGCCTCCGAATGCTTCGCACCTCGTCGGTCTTCATCGGCGGAGACGTCTGCGTCCCGCCATTGCTTAGTTCCGACGTAGTCTATGGCCGCACAAACTTCGTGCTGCCTATCCAACGCCTGTGAGCGCGGGCACCTCGACCCCGGCGATGATCGCTCCGATCCACAACCCAATCGAAATGAAGGCTGCCAATTTTGCCGATGCGGGCATCGCCTGTAGCTGACCCCACTTGCGCACTTTTTGATGAACGATGACGTTCGCTACGATTGCCAGCAGGACTACGGCGATCTTGTCATAGAAGATGTCGTTCCGGTAATAGGACGTTGCGGAGCCCGCGAACATCAGGAATCCTGAGACAAAATTAAGTGCCAGCGAAATCCATATCCAGGGAAAGAGCAGTTCGGCGAGCTGTGTCACGTCATGCCTGCGCCCCACAAAGCCAAGGACCCGCAAGTCCACGATCACCATCGCCCCCACCAAAATAAACATGCTGAAGTAATGAATGATTTCAAGAGACGCGGCTGTCCAAGCCGTCCCGTTGATTGCGGCGATGAATGAGTTGTCTTGCAGCCACCGGCAAAGGTGAAGAAGCATGATTCAACAATCTCCCGGCGGGAAATTCCGCGCCGAATTGGCATACCGATCTTGAAGGCGCACGTTAGCGCGTCGTCGCCTTCTTCACATTCTCGGGGACTGGAAAGACCAGATATGGATTGTTAGCGTCCAGCATCTTCACGCGAAGATCCAGAACGGGATGGCCATTTTGTTTTCGCACTATATGGCCGGGAGACTTGACGTCGGTGGCGATCTCTCCATGATCCGCATAGTCCGAATATTCTGTTTCGGTCATCAGGTCAGCGTGCGCGGGATTGTCGGTCCGGGTCTCAACTTTGGCGATCTCGTTCTGGGCATCCAGAGTCGCCTTTACCGCGACTTCGGCAAGTAGTCCGCTCAGGGGAAATGAAATGACTGTGGCCCCGTTCTCCGTCGAAATCCTCGTTTTATCACCCGCGGCCACGGCGGCCTTTATGACGCCATAAGGGAGAATCCAGAGTTGGAGGAGGCGATTGCTGACCGCCGCCGGGGCCGGCGTCGCTGTACCCTTTCCAGGGATCAAGCCCGCGCCAATTTCGGACTCATCCCAGGCGTATGTATCTCGCACGGTCTCAATCGTGTGTTGTGGCGCGGCGCCGCCCGGAGCGGAAGCGCCGGAAGTGGTGCGGGTCATTTCCACGCGCATCGCCGGCGGATTGTAACCGAGCGCGGCGTGATATTCGGTTTTGAACGCCTGCCATGGTTCTCCGGGTTTGCTCGACGGACCGGGGCTGTAGGTTGTGCCGGCGCCCCAAATTTCCATTGTATTGATCACATCGACTTCAGGGAGGCGTTGGCCTCCTACTCCCGACCATCGAGCGAGACCCACCGCTTCGGCCGCGGTCTTTAGTGTCTTGGAAACTTCGGGGCTGTTTGATTTAGCGGTGTCATCCGCGGCTTCGGCTGACGCGGTTTTCGCTCCGGCGCTTGATTTGAAGTTGTTGCTTTGGCCCCCGGCAGCCAGGAAAGAAAGTCCCACAAGTGCCGCAATGATCAGGCCACTTTTCACCAACAATCTAGTCAGTCCTGTTCGCGTAAGCATGCCGCCTCCTCATAGCAACAGCCGGGGCCCGAGCGTGACAAAATATTTTTCTAGTGATGTTCTTTAGTGACCACGTGAGCGAAATCTCTTTCGCTGCAAGGGAGTGCTTCCGGCAATATCGCCTTGGGATCAGGATTCAGGAGCGCTACGCGAGGAGTCGTCGTCCAAGGTTCGAGCAGTACGTCCGGATCCTCAACGGTCGCCGTCCACGTCAGGGTATTTCCGTCCCGACGCAGGCGTTCGATGACGTGCATGTTTTCGCTGTGGAAATATCCGCCGAGCTGATCGAACCAGCTGGTGCTGTTGAATCCGATGGAGTCGATCACCATCGTGTCGCCTTCCCAGTGGCCAATCGATTCCCCGTTCCAGGTTCCATCCAACTCTTCCAAGTCGGTGTGCTTGCGGCCATCCGTGGGAATCATCCGATAGCTCGTTGCGGTGGCAATCAATCCGCCCTGCCCCGGATAAATGAAGATCAGATACGTGGGCGTTTGCGCGATATAAGAGGGCACGCCCATGCGTGGAACTCCTGCGGGCATGCAATTATTGGAAGGATCTTCTTCATTGGAGTTCGCGTCAAAATCTTTCACTCTTTGCCAGTACTGGGGCTTGTAGATCGGTCGATTGGACCCCATCCGCCGCAAAAGTGTGGCTGCGCGCTCATTCTGCTCGTTATTTTGCCGTTGACGGTTCTGCAGCGGCCATGTGGCAATCTGCACGCCGCTATGAATGTCACGTGTGGTGTCCTTGCCGACTTCGATGCCGACATTGTGCATTTGATTCGGGACTCCCAACAAATTGTCCGCCAGACCGTTCCAAAGTCCGGTCAGATCGGGATGTCCATCCGGAGCTATCGGCGTCGCCCCAACCGGTGTAGGAGGCAATGTGTTTTCATGGTCCATGCGTGGACCGCCGTTGTTTTGCGCGAAGATCACTGCTGGAAGCAGGCACAGCAGAGCTGCCGTGACGATGCTCCTCCCAGCCAGAAAGAGACGCGTCATACTGAAGCTCCTTTCTACGCTCAGTTGCCGTTGGGGTCCGCGGCGAACTTGAACACCCGGCCATCCGCCAATTTCAATTCCTGCAGAAACCCGGTAGTGGAACCATCTTTTGCAGCCAAGCCCGAGGCAGTAACTTCGTCACCGGGCTTCAGGCCACCACGATCTTCCCTGCTCATTCCGGCCCGGCGAAGCGCGCCGGGACCTCCGAGTTCGAAAGCCCATTTTTGAATTTTGCCCTCAGCATCCTTGACGTTTATGGTCAGGTAGGAATGGGGATTGATCCATTCCACCTTGGCAACCGTGCCTGAAACCGTAAACGTCTTGTGAATGTCGAATTGGGCTTGAACGGAATGATGGGCGGACGTCGGTCCAGCCAATACAACGGCCAGAACTGACAGTGCTCCGCCGATCAATAAATTCCTGATCTTGAAGTAAATCATATTGCCTCCGCGGCTATGTTGACGCGCAAAATGCTGATTTATTGCAAGAGTATGATTTGCCCGTATCATAACTCTTTGTTCAGACTGGACACAACGAATTCTGCTCTGTCTTTCATTTGTGAACGGTGATCGTATCGGAATAGGACTGAATGTACCGGCCCAAAGTAATGACCGCAAACCACAGGAACAGAGAAGACGCAGCGATAAATTTGGCAAACGGGGGCGCGTCTTCCCCGGGTCCCAATCCGCGGACAGACTCAAAGACGCCCGTTAAATAAAAAGCGGCCACATTCAACCCGAGAAGCATGATCGCCAACATCTTGAGCCAAAAAGCCCAATCGTACGTGTAGAACTGGTCCATGCCGGTAAAAGCCAGGACGCCCGTTACGAGATTGAGGCCGAACCCTGCCATTGCCCACGGGACCAACCTGTGCAATGGGTCGATTGGGATTTGCTTGGCGAACCCCAACATGCGCAAGTCTAGAATGCCGACTGTACCGATCAGTAGAACCAGCCCTACGAAATGCAAGTCCATCATAAATGCCCACCACCATTTGCTGGCGGTCATCAGTTCGGCAAATTTTCCGGGCGACGGCTCCAGCCGCGCCACCATTTTCGAGATTGCTGATCCTTCCGTTATTTCTTCCTGGCCGCTCCCGATTTCAGGGTGGCGGATGTCACCGCCCGTGGTCCCGACTCTGGCCATGAGTCCCACGGTGATAATCGAAAGAATCAGCACGGCTGACAGGCTCCAATTCCAACGTGCCGGCCGCGAAGTCTCCTGTAATTTCCACAATCCTAGGAGGGAGAGCGCGCCCGTGATCTCCATGAAGAGCAGTGCCAGCATGGCCGCGCCCTGGTGCCTTTCAATCAATGCTTCTGAAACACCGGGGAGCTTCTTGATCGCACCCTGCGCGCCCGTGCCGCTAAAAAACGTTGGAATCGCCAGGAGGGCCATGGCCGCAAAAATGATGAGGCTCGCTCGCCTGAGGTCTTCGTTTTCTCCAACCAGGGAAATAAGGAACAGGCCAAGGCCGACGGTCGTGCCAATGATGGGAAAATGATTGAGCAAGAGATGGAGATGAGGAAAATTCATTCGCGAACCCCTTAACGATCCCGTCACGAAGGAAACGTCAGATACTTGTACGTGTATGCCAGCAGGCGGCCCGCTGTAATCGCTCCAAACCACAAGATGAGCGACCACTTTGCCAACGCGGCGCCTCTTGCCATCATCTCTGCTTCATTCAAATTCGCGTCTTCAAACACTTCGCTTCTGATTCTCCACATGACCCACAAGGCGAAACCGATCACCGTCAATTTCACGTAAAAGTCTGGGTTGGTGAGTGACTTTGTCGGATAGGCGATGACAAGCAGTACGCCCGTTACGGCATTCATCGCAAAGCCAATCCACATGATCGAGAACAACCGTTTGAGCGGCGCGAGCGGCACGGCGCGCGCAACTCCAAGAAGGCGAAGATCAACGACCATGTTTGCCCCAACTAAAAGTGCGAGGCCGAAGGTGTGGAATAAAAGAATGAAATAGAAGGCAAAAGGCGACTCTGATTCGCGCAGCCAGGTGCTGAATCCGGTGTCTTCGATCGTTTGCAGAAATAGCGGGGGAGCCAAGCAGATCTCCTTAACCGTGATTTTCTTGCCGGCCGTACGGCCACTTATAGCACACGACCTTATGGCCATGTCGCAGACGAGAATGTGGCGAACGGAGAATAATCGCTGAAGCCGAGCCAATTTGAGTAGGATTGCCAGAAACAAGGCACGAATCAAAACGACTTGTGCCGGATCCCGGAGTCCTGAAGTGAATCCCGATTGATCGCACGTTGGTCAACGAAATCTGTTTCTGATCTAGAAACGTGCAGGGGCCTGAGCGCATTCCTGCCGCGAAGACCTCCGCAAATTCCGCTGAACTTAGAATTCAAGTCTCAAGGCAAACTGGATCTCCCGTTGGCCATCCTGGACTTCTTCGTTGACCCGCCCGTTAGTCGGTTGTTCCGAGAACGGGCCGAACTCACCTGGAGTACCGTTGAAAATCTGGGTACTGAAATGCGCACCGCCGGCAAAGTTTGGGTGGTTGATGACGTTGAAAAATTCGGCGCGGAACTCCAGCATGCCGGCCTCTCCCAGAAATCCCAGCTTGGTGTCCTTCACCAGTGAAAAGTCCCAATTCCTTTCGGGCGGCCCGGTTAGGCTATTGCGTAGAGCGGTGCCCAACTGCCCAACCGTGTCTGAACAATTTGTCACCCCAGGTCCATAACAAGCCGGCGGCATCGAGAACATGGCCCCGTTGATCCAATTGTTGGGATCACCCGTGATGACGGTGTTTGGGTTGTAAGGGATCGGGGTGTAGACGCACGGATTGCTGCCGGCTGGAGGCTGCCCTGGCATTGAAGTGCAAACGGACGGGTTAAAGTATTTCGCAATTAGTGCCGGCGTATTGATGTCGGGCCGGTCACCTTGACCACCCTGCAAGACGCCTGAATTCGAGCGATTGACAGCGATAAGTGGCGAGAATGGTTGGCCGCTTTGGATGCTCACGATGCTGCTCATGAACCAGCCGTTCGCTGCCTTGGAGAGAAACCCGTTCGACTTCACGAATTGTGGGATGTGGTACAGCACGTTAATTTCCCAGTTGTTGAGGATATTAAAGCAGGCCGGGCCCTTATCGACGCTCGTATTTAGCGGATAAGTGCCCAGCAGCCCGCCTGAAGTAACGCAATCCTGGACGTTGGATTGGCCCTGGGTTTCATCGATTACGCGGCTGCGCGTATAGGCGCCTTCGAGTTCCAGTCCGTGACCGGCCCGTTTTTGCAGTACCACTTGCAAGGCGTTGTAACGAGAAGTTGCAACCGTGGCGACATTGATGTCGCTGCCGAAGTTGGGGTTCAGATTCGTGTAGTTTGGCGCAGAGCTATCCCAAAAGGGCACCTGACCGCCGACGCACACGCTTGCGGGATCACCGCAGGGACCAAAGGACGTAGCGGGAATCGGATTCCCGTCACGAACCATGGGCAGGTGAACCCCGTGGTTGCCCACATAGGCCACCCCCAGCGCCATGTTCCAGGGCAACTGCTGCTGAACGCTGGCGTTGTACTGGATCATATAGGGGCTTTTCCAGTTATAGTCAATAAACGTAGGGGTGAAGACGCCCAGGGTGGTTGGTGTGTAGAAGCTCCGTACCTGATCGGGAATGGGCAACGGAAATCCGGTAGTTCCTAACGTGGCCTCCCAACTTCCTATCGTGGGGATTCCCGGAGGCGCAACAGGGTTAACATCGACCAATCCCGCATACGGCAGAGATCCGTTCGCGGTTTGTCCGAGGGCCGTTCCAATGTTCCCCATGTCGTAATAAATTCCGGCGCCGCCGCGGATGGCGGTCTTCCCATTTCCAAAAAGGTCGTAGGCCAACCCCACGCGCGGGCTGAAATCGTGGAGCGTATTGTTCTGGATGACGGGCCCGAAAGTAAACGGATCCGTGAAGTCGTTTATCATCCTGGACTGCCTTCCGTTCAACTCGTGCGGCGTATTCATAAATTCATACCGCAAGCCCAGGTTTACGGTTAACCGCGGTTTAACCCGCCAGTCATCTTGGCCGTAGAAGCCATAGGTATTGAAGATGAAATCCCGGTTTTCGGTAGCAAAGGTGGGCGCAAATTCTACCTGGAGCGGGTTGGCGATTAAGAAATCAGAAAATGTATTGTAAATGATCTGTCCATTGAAGGAGTTGGTTGCCTGGCTGGCTTCGTTGAAACGGTTGAGCAATACGCCAAACTTGAAGGCATGCTTGCCACGGA
>Ga0187819_10000878_pt1 | contig 15300 bp, 13 predicted proteins | sample NC_wetland_sal_i_15_FD_132411 | JGI IMG/M metagenome (GOLD analysis project Ga0187819, IMG submission 132411) | Wetland sediment microbial communities from Neuse River Estuary, North Carolina, USA - SO4_4 | ecosystem: Environmental > Aquatic > Freshwater > Wetlands > Sediment | place: USA...
CACCCTAATCCGTCTGCTGGCATATTCGACCGCGGTCGTTTTCGTAAGCTGATTGAGCGCCGCCTTTGATGCGTAATAGGTCGCGTAGGGAACACCGGTGTAGCGGATCGAAGCGATCGAGGAGATATTGATGATCGAGCCGCCGCCCTGGCGAACCATCAATGGAATAGTTTGTTTCATCGCGAGGTAGGCGCTCTTGAGATTGACCGCCAACACCCGATCCCACTCGGCTTCAGAGACCTCGACTACGCCGCCGATTTCGGCAATGCCAACATTGTTGTCGAGCACATCGATGCGGCCATGGGCGGACGCGCAGGCCGCAACCATCGCCTCGACGTCGGCCGCCTTACTGACGTCGGCGCGGTATGCCACCGCCTCCCCGCCCTCGCTCCGGATGATCCCAGCTGTCTCCTCTGCCGCCGTCAAATTAATATCGGCGCAGAATATCTTTGCACCCTCGCGCGCGAAGGCAACCGCCGTCGCCTTGCCGTTACCCCATCCCGGCCCGACGGAGCCGGCGCCAACGACGAGCGCGACTTTGCCCTTGAGTCGGTCGACCATTCAGCTTCTCTTTCGGCTCGTTGCGTCGCGTTCGCGCAGCTCAGTCTTGAGAACCTTCCCATAATTGTTCTTCGGCAACGAGTTCACGAACACATAGTCCTTCGGACGCTTGAACCGGGCGATACTGTTGAGGCACAACGCATCGAGTTCGTCGCGATTGACGTCGCCCACCACATAAGCGACGACAATCTCGCCCCACTCCGGATCGGGCCTGCCAATCACTGACACCTCGCGGACGAGGGCGTGCTCAAGCAGGACCTCCTCGACCTCGCGCGGATAAATGTTGGAGCCGCCAGAAATGATCACGTCCTTGGATCGGTCTTTGAGAGTGAGATAACCTTCGCGGTCGAACACGCCCACGTCGCCGGTGTGTAGCCATCCTCCCTTGAGCGTCGCAGCCGAAGCCTCCGGGTTGCGCCAATAGCCCGGCGTGACGACATCGCCGCGGCATAGGATCTCGCCAGCCTCGCCGGCAGGTAATGGCTGATCGTCGTCACCGGCCACCATGACCTCGACGCAGGAAAAGGGCCGCCCGGCCGAGGCCAGCCAATCAGCCCAATGCGGATGATCACGATCGGCAATCTCTTGCTTCGACAGGGTGGTAATTGTCATAGGGCTTTCGCCTTGGCCGTAAATCTGCGCAAAGCGCGCACCGAATCGGTCGATGGCAGCGCGCGCGTCGGCAACGTACATCGGCGCCCCACCCCAGATTATGGTCCTGATATGCGCCGGATTACATTGTGCTTGGCATTCGACAAGCCGCTTGACCATGGTCGGTGCGGCGAACATCGAACTGCGCGGCCAAGCATCGAATAAGCCCAGCACCTCTTCAGCATCGAAGGAGCTCGACTCCGGAATCACGTGTACGCCGAGCCGAGCTACGTGGCCCATCATGTACAGTCCCGAACCGTGGCTCATCGGCGCGGCGTGCAGCAGCACATCACCCGGTGCGGTTGGGTCGACCTCGCCAATATAGGCGTAGCTTGCAGCCACAAGCACACGATGGGTGAGCATCGCACCCTTGGGTCTACCGGTGGTGCCGGACGTGTAGAAGAGCCATGCAAGATCGTCGCCACAGCATGGCCAACTCTTGATCGGGTCAGCGGTGAACAAGGCGTCGTACTTAGCGCTACCGATCGTGATCAGATGTTCAAGCGTCGACGGAGTATGGCTCGCGATCTCGTCCATCAGTTCGCTTGATGCGAAGCACACGCGGGCACCGGAATGTTCCAGGATGTAGCCAAGCTCGCGACCGTGGAGTTTTGCATTTGCGGGCACCGCGGCCAGTCCTGCATGCCAAATGCCGAACATCAACTCCACGTAATCGGGACAATTCTTCGCGGCGATCGCGACACGTTCACCGGGCTGAAGGAGGAAACGCTGACGCAGTGATGCCGCGAGCTTTGCCGCTCGCCCGGCGACCTCACCGTAGCGCCTAATGACGCGGGAGCCCAATCCCAGGGCAGGTTGATCCCCATGACTTGATCCTGCACGTTCGAGCCAAAGCGCAAGATTCATGACACGCTATGTTGTCTTTGGGGCCGGGGTTTCTCCGTAAACTTACTCAAGGAAACCGATCGAGATCCACGGCACGGCCGCAACGATGATCGTTCCGATCGCCAGTGCGAGCATATAGCCCAAGATCGGCCGCATGCCGGCGACCGGCTCGACCCTGCCGATCGCGCAGGCCGCATAATAGCCGACGCCGAACGGCGGCGCGAACAGTCCAATGCCCATCGCCAGGATCACCACCATTGCGTAGTGCACCTCATGGATGCCGACCGCCTTGGCGATGGGAAACAACAAAGGTCCGAACAGCACGATCGCCGGAATTCCTTCCAGCACCGAGCCGAGCACGACAAAAGCGACGATTGAGGCGGCCATGAAGGTTACCGCGCCACCCGGCAAGCCGGTCATTGCCGCGGCGAGCGTGCGCGAGAACCCGGATTGGGTGAGGCCCCAGGCCATCGCCGTCGCAGTGCCGATGATGAGCAGGATGGCGCCGGAGAGGCAGGCGGTCGAGACCAGCATCGGCCGCAGCGCCGCCCAGTCGAAGCGCCGGTAAACGACAAGGCCGGCGGCAGCTGAATACACGATGCCGATGGTTGAAACTTCGGTTGCCGTCGCAACACCTTCGACAACCGCTGCTCGAATTAAAAACGGCAGCGCGAGAGCAGGCAGCGCGACCACAAAGCTGCGGGCGATCTCGCGTGTGGTGGCACCGTTGACACCGCTGAGATCCTCGCCGCGGCATCTCCAGCGGATCACAAAGCACAACAGACATGCGAGCACGACGGCGGGCAACAGTCCTCCGGTAAAAAGTGCAGCGATCGAGACGCCCGTTACCGAGCCGATGGTGATGAGAACCAAGCTCGGAGGAATTGTCTCGGTTTGCGCGCCGGTTGCCGACAACAGTGCGACCAGATCGCCAGGCTTGGCGCCGCGTTGCCTCATTTCCGGAAAAAGCACCGGCGCTACTGCCGCCATATCCGCGGCCTTCGAGCCGGAAATTCCGGACACCAAATACATTCCGCCAACCAGAACGAAATGCAGCCCGCCGCGGACATGACCAACGAGGTTGGCCAAAAAGCCAACCAATGCGCGCGCCATGCCAGTCATTTCGATGAGAAGTCCGAGAAATACGAACAGCGGAACGGCGAGTAAAATCAGGTGGCTCATGCCCTCGTCCATGCGGCCGACCAGCACCGACAACGGAGTGTGGGTCGCCAAGGCGAGATAGCCGAAAATCGCAAGCCCGAAGGCAAAAGCGATCGGCACGCCCGCGAACACCGTCGCCGCGACCACACCCACAAAGAAGATCAGCAGGTTGAGATTCCCCAAGCGGTGAAACAGCGGCGTACCCAGCCAGAACAGCGCGACCACGACGGCAACTACACCGATCGATAAACACACCGCCATTGCAGACGGCGCCCGTGTCAGGCGAAACACGGCAAAAACAATCATCAAGGCGATCCCGACCGGCAGCGCGGCCGCACGCCAGACATCGCTAATCTGCAATGCCGAAGTCGTGATCGGTACTTCGTCGCTCGCAAATTGATAGGCCGGCCAAACTATCAGCAGCAGAAAGGCGAGCGCCGCCGCGGTCGCCAAACTATCGAGCATGGCGCGCGAAGACCCGCCAAGCATGCCGACACACGCTGTCATTCGCATGTGTTCGCCGCGTCGAAACGCGATCACCGCGCCGAGCATTGCCAGCCACAGGAACAGCGTCGAGGCCAGCTCGTCCGACCAGATCAGCGGCCGATCGAACACGTAGCGCGAGACCACGCCGCCAAACAGAATCGCAATCTCCGCTACAACCAAGCCGCCCGCGCCAATTTCGATTAACGAACCCAAGTACGATTCGATCGTCGCCGCGGCGGATTGCGCCCTGATCACGCGGCTATTGGCCGACTCGAGAGTTTGCGACTGCGTTCCGGCTGTCACGCGAGCTTGCCTACAGATCTTTCCAGCAGGCTCCATGCCTCGTCGCCATATTTGCCCTCCCATTCGGTGTAAAAGCCGGCGGCGCGAAGCTTGTCACGGAACGGCGCAGGATTCGGGCGATTGAAGACGAGCCCCTTCGCGGCCAGATCCTGCTGCAGCGTGGCATTGAGCTTGGCAACGTCGTCTCGCTCTTTGAGACCCGCCGCATTGATGTGCTTGGCGACGATGCCGCGAACGTCGTCCGGCAACGCTTCCCACGCGCGCCGATTGGCCAAGAACCAGAAACCATCCCACATATGATTGGTCAGCGAGCAGTATTTTTGCACTTCATAGAGTTTCGCTGTCGAGATGATCGCCAGCGGATTCTCCTGACCATCGACAACTTTGGTCTGCAGTGCCGAATAGACTTCGTTGAAGTTGATCGAGGCCGGTGACGCATCCAAGGCCTTGAACATCGACATCCATAGCGGCGACACCGGCACGCGCAGCTTCATGCCGCGGAAATCGTCGGGCGTTTGAACCGGCTTGGTGCTCGTTGTGGTCTGACGGAAGCCATTGTCCCAAATCCGGTCCATGGCAATCAGGTTGGCCTTGGCGATTTGCGCGCGGATATAGGCACCCAGGTCTCCGTCCATCGCCTTCCAGACGGTGTCGTAATCGGGAAATGCGAATCCCATGCCGTTAATCGATGCGGCTGGAACGAGCGTAGAAAGGATCAGGCCGGAAAGCGTGAAAAATTCGACGCCTCCGGAGCGGATCTGGCTCAGCGTGTCGGTGTCCGAACCCAACTGGCTGCTCGGGAAGATCTGAAGATCAAAACGGCCATTTGTGTCCTGTTTGATTGCGGCTGCCATCTCCCGCGCCCGAATGTTCATCGGGTGCGTTTCTGGAAGATTATTTGCATATTTGTAGATCCACTGCGCCTGCTGAGCGCGGGCGGTGAGCGGGGCGGCTGCGGGCCCCCACAGCGTCAAGCTCACGCCAGCAAGCAAACGGCGCCGAGTCATTGTGGTTTTTAATTTCATGGCGGACCCTCCCCTATGGATTGGTCGGTCAGCGGCTGATCGCCGATCGTGCACGCGCAATCCCGCCGAGCGCAAGCGGTAAAGCGTAAGTCAAGATCGCGGGTATTTATCACTCGCCCGGCAGCGCAAGTTCGGCGCGCAGTCCGCCGATCGGCGCCGTGCCGAGGGTGAGAACGCCGCCGTATAATCCAGCAAGTTCTACGACGATCGACAGCCCGAGCCCGGATCCCGGCTTGGTCTCGTCGAGACGCTGGCCGCGTAACGCCACCTGCTCGCGCTGGACCGGCGACAGCCCCGGCCCATCGTCGTCGACGACGATGCGCACCCGCGCCTTTTCGTTGCTCGCGACCGGCGGATCGGCCAGGACTTCGATCGCCACGCGTGAGCGCGCCCATTTACACCCGTTGTCGACCAGATTGCCGACCATCTCTTCCAGATCCTGCTGTTCGCCGCGAAAGTGCGCATGCTCGGGCACGTCGATGTCGATGGCGATCTCGCGATCGCGGTGAATCTTTTCCATGGTACGCGCCAACGCCGTTACAACGGGAGGAACATCGACCAGCGCGCCGATCCGAATCGAACGCGCGGCCAGTCGCGCCCGCTCAAGCTGCCGCGCCACCTGATCGCGCATGATATCCGTTTGCTCCAGTACCTTTTGGGCGAAACGATCGCTGCCGCGCGTTGCCGCCTCGTTGACGATGACCGACAGCGGCGTCTTGAGCGCATGGGCGAGATTGCCCACATGCGTTCGCGCCCGTTCGACAATTTCGCGGTTGGCCTCGATCAGCGCATTGGTCTCGCGTGCCAGAGGAGCGATCTCGACAGGAAATTCGCCCTGCAGCCGCTCGGCGCGGCCGGAGCGGATTGCGGCGAGACTCTCGGAAATGCGTGCGAGCGGCGCGAGACCGAAGCGCACCTGCAAGGCCGTGGTAAGCAGCAGCGCCATCGTCAGAGCCGTAAAGGTAATCATGATCGCGCGATTGAAACCTTGAGTCTCGTCGTCGATTTCGGAGGCGTCGCCGGCCACTGCTACGAGGTAACGGCCGTCGGCGCCGAGATCGATGTTGCGCTCGATCAGGCGCAAGTCCTGATCCTCCGGACCGCGCGCGTAGCCTTGGCGGTACTCGGATTCGCTGGTCGCTTTGTCCGCGGCCAAACGCGGCAGATTGGAATCCCACAGCGAGCGGGACGAGTGCACTTCGGGCGTTTTGCTGTCGAGACGCGTGACCTGCCAGTACCAGCCCGAGAGCGGCAATTCGAACAATGGCTCGCCGATCGACTGCGGAAATTTGTCACCGCTGTCCTCGGGCGAAGCGACATCCGCCACCAGTGTCCGCAGATAGACGTCGAGCCGGCGGTCGAACGCCCGTTCGACCGCATGGCGATAGAGCGTCGACAGGGCAATTCCGGTGGCGATGAGGATGACCACCGTCCAGGCCGTGGCCCACAAGAACAGGCGGACCGCGAGCGAATTAGCGCGCATCGGGCGGCGTCAGCAGATAACCGAGCCCTCTCACCGTCTGAATGACATCGACGCCGAGTTTTTTGCGAATGCGCCCGACGAAAACCTCAATAGTATTGGAATCGCGATCAAAGTCCTGATCGTAAAGATGCTCGACCAGTTCGGTGCGAGAGACCACCCGGCCGGTATGATGCATGAGGTAAGACAAGAGCCGGTACTCGTGCGATGTAAGCTTCACCGGATTGCCGTCGACCGCGACCCGACCGGTGCGGGTATCGAGGCGAACCGGGCCGCAGGTGAACTCGCTCTTGGCGTGGCCCGCCGAACGGCGCAGCAGCGCGCGCACGCGCGCCAATACTTCTTCAAGGTGAAACGGCTTGGCAACATAGTCGTCGGCGCCCGCGTCGAAGCCCTGCACCTTGTCGCTCCAGCGATCCCGCGCGGTGAGGATCAAGACCGGCATGGCCCGGCCGGTCCGCCGCCAGGCCTCGAGCACCGAGATGCCGTCCATCTTTGGCAGGCCAATATCCAGGATCACGGCGTCGTAAGGCTCGCTCTCGCCGAGATAGTGTCCCTCTTCACCGTCAAAGGCGCGATCGACGACGTAACCCGCGTCCGTCAGTGCGGTCGCCAGCTGCCGATTGAGATCGGGATCGTCCTCGACAACAAGAAGCCGCAAGAAATAGCTCCGCTCAACGCTCGCCGACCAGGGTGCCTTTGACCGCGTCGACGACTATCCGCGCCACTTTGCCATCGCGGGCGAGAACTGTCAGCACATAGACGAGGCCATCCTGGCCGTGGCACAGCCGCGCCTGCACCACCGTACCCTGCATTCGGCTCTTTGCCGCGTGAATCGCGGCAGCGAGGCGAACGACCCCGCCGGAGGCTGTCTCCGCCCGGCGTTCCTTCTGATCGAGACAGGTGTGCTCTGATGGGGCGCGGACCGAACGCGCCTCCTCGCCGCGCGCGGCGGCGATCACGATAACCGAGGCGAGCAAAGGGATGCCCAAGGCGAATCGGTACACGACGGCCATGATATGTGTCCTAGGCGGGCCGCAGTGAACCCGCCGTGAACGGCTGGTTTAAGGCGAACGCGGCGTTTGGCCACTAAAATGAGCATCGGACAGGCACAATGAGGCAAAGGCGATGCGGTTGAGGGCCGCACATCGGCGAGGCGGCAAGGGCTTTGCCGTCCTCTTGCTCGCCGCAGCGGCCGGATTCACAGGCTTGCAGCTTCAATGGCGCGTGCAAGCCATGGTCGGCGGCGCGCCGCCGGCACCCGCCGAGTTTGGACATTCTGTCGTTATGATTCTCGGCTCATCCGGCACAGCGTGCACTGCGGCGGCGATCGGCCGCGACCTTTTACTGACCGCGGCGCATTGCGTGCAGCCCGGCGCCGATTACAAGCTGCTCGGCAGCGAGCCAGGGCAGCCGCCTGTCCTCAAGACCATCATCCGCATCGAACGCCATCCGCAATTTGACATAAAGCGATTATTCAACCACCTCGCGACCGCCGATGTTGCGCTAATCAAACTTGCCGAGCCGCTCCCGGCGCGAATTTCTCCAGCGCTCGTTGCTGGCGGCAGCGAAACCGTTGCCGTCGGCGATTCGCTTGTGGTCGCGGGTTATGGCGTGACTGTGCGCGGTGACGGCCGCACCGGCGGCACCGCGCGCGCCGCCACCCTCGTCGTCACCGGTCAACCTGGGTCGCTGCAGATCAGATTGTTTGATCCGGTGAGTAAAGGACTAGGCGCCGGCCTGGGCGCCTGCGCTGGCGACTCTGGAGCTCCGGCGTTTCGCACCTCAGGCGCGGGACCTGCGATCCTTGGCGTGGTGAGTTGGTCGACAGGACCGAACCTGACGGCAGGCTGCGGCGGTCTGACCGGGGTCACGCCGCTGGCGCGGTATCGCGGCTGGATTGTGGACACTGCGCGAAGACTAGGCACTCCACTCACACCGTAATTGCGCCGGCGTCGCGCCAGAGCGCGGTCTATTCGGATCGGCGCAGCGGGCCGTGCAGCGGACGCTCCTCGACTGCGAGCAGGCTAAAGAATGCAATCGCAAGGCAGATCACTGCCGCGACAAACACCCAGCGGAACGCTGGCGCCAAATCGCCGTGCGCCGCAGCCAAGCGATCCAGCGTTATGATCCCGGCACCGTCCACACCGCTACCCAGCACAATGGCGCCGAACCCCGCGACAATGATCGCCCCGCCCAATGTGCGGAAAAAATTGAGAGTTCCGGTGGCGGTGCCAAGCTGGTGCGGCTTGACCGCGTTTTGCATGACAATCGTGCTCATCGGATACATCGGGCCGACGCCGCAACCCACCACAAACAGCAAGAACACGAGTCGCGCGATTGATTGATTGGCGGGATCGACGGCGAGCACGCCGAGAGCCATGACGGCGAACAGCAGTGCCGCAAGCGGCACGCGCATGTAATGCACATGCCGCACCATCAGCCGTGCCGCAGTCAGTGAACCGACCACAGTGCCTGCCATGAAAGCAATAAGCGCCAGTCCTGACGAACTCGCCGAGAGGCCAAGCACCGTTTCGCAGTACAGCGGCGTGTAGATCGTGATGCCGATGATTGTGCCGACGCCGAAAAATGCCGCGCAGGTGATCGTACTGGTGACGCGACCGCGCAATATGGCCAGCGGAATGAACGGCTCGCGCGCGGTCAAAAGGCGAGCGGCGAACAGTCCCCACAGCATGGCCGATCCGGCCAGCAGGCCGACAATAAGCGGCGACCTCCACGGATAGTGCGTGCCGCCCCAGGCGAGCGCCAGCATCAGCGCTAGCCCGGCGGCCACCATCAAGATGGCGCCGATTACATCAAGCTGGTGCGGGCGCTCGTTGCGCGGCAGCTGCCGCAATGCGCGCTCGCTCATGACCAGCGCCACCGCGCCGAGCGGCAGGTTGATCCAAAAGATCAATGACCAGTGCAGCTGATCGGTGAAGAAGCCACCCAGCACAGGGCCGAGAATGCTCGCGCTCATGAACATGATGGAGGTCCGGCCCTGAACCACCGGCCGTTCCTGGGGCGACAACAAATCGGCAATGATCGTCTGCGCGATCGGCAGCAAGCCGCCGCCGCCAATGCCTTGCAGCCCGCGCGCAAACACCAGGATCCAGATCGTCGGCGCAAGCGCACAGGCGATCGAGCCGCCGATGAAAATTCCGATCGCCCAGAGCAGAACGACGCGTCGGCCGTAAATGTCGGATAACTTTCCAAAGAGCGGAGTGGTCGCCGTCACCGCCAGCAAATAGGCCGTGACCACCCAGGACAACTCGTCGATGCCGCCAAGGCTTCTGCCAATCGCGGGCAAGGCCGGCGCGACGATGGTCTGCTCAAGCGCAGAGAGAAACATCGCCAGCATGATGCCAGCCACGATTGCGCGCACCGCCGCATGGTCAACTGGAGCCGTCACGGGAGAAGCCCCGGGAAGCTCGGTCGTGGCGCCGGCAGACGCGACAGTGACGAGGTGTTCGGGAGCGGCTCGGGTGCTCATGTCGGGCTTCGCTGCCACTTGGCCGGTACCTGGCCGCTTTGCAACCGGCCTTTGCGCAGATCAGGCGTGCGCCGAGCCTTCTATTTGCCTATCGGCGGCGGCGTGCACGCCGCGGCAATTTTTGCGGCCAATCGACGATGTGGTCTTCCAATTCGTGGTCCGGCACATCGAGCTCGGTTGCGCGTACACGCCCGCGCACCGAGACCCCGGCGGCGTGTACGGTCTCAGGGTCGCCGGAGACCAATGGATGCCACCAATACAGGTCATGTCCCTGGGCCAGCAGCACATAGGCGCAGGATGGCGGAAGCCATTTAATCTTTTTGAGGTTCTCGGGCGTCAACCTGACGCAATCATCGACCAGGTCCAGCCGATTTTGGTAATCGCGGCAGCGGCAGCTGTGGCCGTCCAGGAGTCGGCAACCGACATCGGTGTAAAAGGTCTCGGCGGCTGATTCGTCCTCCTCGAGCTTATTGAGGCAACAGCGGCCACAGCCATCACAGAGGCTTTCCCATTCCAAATCGGTCATTTGACTCAATGACTTGCGGCGCCAAAATGGAACCTCCTCGGAGTGGTCGGAATTACTTGCCATGGTGGCCTCCGGGCCAAGCTATGCCAAATTTGCCCGTAATTTCCATTTACTTTACGGGCGCAACTAACCCTTGGCCGGCACTAGGCCAGTTCGCTAGAAGGACAACTGCTGTGCTTCCTACCGTTTCCCGGAGCAAGTGGCCGTGACAGACATGTTCCCCGATCCGGGTGAGGACTGGAGGCCGAGGTTCCGGCGGCTCCTTCTCGACCTCGACGCGCGAATCGACTCCGCAATATTCCAGAGTGGCAAGTGGACGCGCGAGATATATGAGCGGTTCACCGCGTTCATGGACCGCGCCCATGTCGCCGGGTGGCGCCGCTGGCTATTGGTCGAGCCGCTCTCGGAAGCGGCGACGCTCGGCACCGGCGGATTGTTTCTACTGCTGGCGCTGGCGATTCCCTCGTTCCGCCAGACTTCCGATGACGATTGGCTGAAGAAATCCGATTTGGCGGTGACGTTTCTTGATCGCTACGGCAACGAGATCGGCAGCCGCGGCATCAAGCACACTGAATCAGTGCCGCTCGAGGATTTTCCGGATCATCTCATCAAGGCGGTGCTGGCGACCGAGGATCGCCGTTTCTACGAGCATTTCGGTATCGATATCCAAGGCGTGTTCCGCGCCTTTGTCACGAATACCCAAGCCGGCGGCGTGGTTCAGGGTGGCTCCACCATAACGCAGCAGCTCGCGAAAAATCTGTTCCTCTCCAACGAGCGTACCTATGAGCGCAAGATCAACGAAGCTTTTCTGGCGCTGTGGTTGGAAGCGCGTCTGCCCAAGAACGAAATCTTCAAACTCTATCTCGACCGCGCCTATCTCGGCGGCGGCGCATTCGGCGTCGACGCAGCGGCGCGCTATTACTTCGGCAAATCGGTCCGCGATCTCAACCTCGCCGAAGCCGCAATGATCGCCGGGCTGTTCAAAGCACCAACCAAATTCTCCCCGCTGATAAATCTTCCGGCAGCCCGCGCCCGCGCCAATGTCGTGCTCGATAATCTCGTCGAGAACGGCTTCATGAGCGAGGGCCAGGTCTATGGCGCACGGCGCAATCCAGCGACGCCGATTGATCGCGCGATCGAGGATGCCCCGAACTACTATCTCGATTGGGCTTTCGACGAGATGCGCAAGCTCGTCGATACCTTGCCGAAGTCGGTCACCTCGCGCTCATTCACGGTGCGCACCGCGCTGGACAGTAACTTGCAACACTATGCCGAGCACGAGACGGAATCCCAACTACGCCAGTACGGGCGCGATTATGGCGCCAGCCAAGTGGCCGTCGTAATAGGCGACCTCGACGGCGGAGTCCGGGCCATGGTCGGCGGCCGCGATTACGGCGCCAGCCAATTCAACCGCGCCACGGATGCGCTGCGCCAGCCCGGCTCCTCGTTCAAGCCTTATGTTTACGCGACTGCCTTGGCGAACGGCTTTAAGCCGACCTCGGTGGTCGCCGATTCGCCGGTTTGCATCGGCAATTGGTGTCCGCACAATTATTCCGGCGGCTATTCCGGACAGGTGACGCTGCTGGAAGCTATCACCCATTCCATCAACGTTATTCCTGTCAAATTGTCGATCATGCTCGGCAATGGCAACCCCAAGCTCGGCCGCGCCATGATCGTACAGACCGCGCGCAATTTCGGCATTCACTCGCCACTGCCGGATACGCCTTCTTTGCCGATCGGCGCCGATGAAGTTTACGTCTACGAGCACGCGATGGCTTACGGCACCTTCCCTAATCTGGGCCGCGCAGTCGTGCCGCATGCCGCGCTCGAGGTTCGCACTGATTCCGGGCAATTGGTCTGGCGCTTCGACCGCGACGGCCCGAAACCGAAGCAGGTGATCAGTCCGGAAGTGGCCATGGACATGATCAAGATGATGAACTCCGTCGTCGAAAATGGCACCGGGCGGCGCGCGCAGCTCGACGGCGTACCGACCTGCGGCAAGACCGGCACCACCAATGATTGGCGCGATGCCTGGTTCGTCGGCTACACCGGCAATTTCGTCGGCGCCATTTGGATGGGCAACGACGATTATTCCCCAACCAAACGGATGACCGGCGGCACGCTGCCGGCGGCGACATGGCACAACATCATGGCCTATGCGCATCAAGGCGTTGAGCTGCGGCCCCTTCCCGGTCTGCCGCCGCCTCAACATGCCCCGGCGATCGCCGACGCTTCGTTGAAGGGTGGCGAGCAGCCGCATGCGGTACTGCTCACGCGCAAGGGAACCGAAGCACTCCTTCATGTGGAGCGCATATTGGACGATGCGGTTCACATGCCGTCGTCGCAAGCTGCAACAAAGACTTCGGTCGGGGCGCTCGACGGCGGTATGAAGAACGAGACCGGAAGCCAGTCGAGCGCTTTCGCGACGGCGGCCGACCGCGCTGCTTCCACCGGTTCACGCGGCGACTGAGCCCTTAAGGATCCCAACCGGTCAAACGCACGCCATCATGCGCCTTCTGTTCGGTTCATGCTTCACGTTATTGATCGCAGCGGCGCTGGGACTTGGCGCGACTTGGTTCACGCTCACGCGTGGTGTCGCATTCGGAGCGCTGACAATCGGCGCTTGGAAAGCATGGCCGAAAAGCGGATCGGCGGATATCGATCCCTATGCCCGCGCCATGGTCGCCAGAACCGGCGAATTGCCTACCGGGATGGGCGACGGCGTCGCCTTTTATGCGCGTACCGACGATGCCGGAAAAGCTTTTGACGGCCGCTGCACATTCAGCATCGGCGGCATGACGCCGACGGCACGATATTGGACCGTGACGCTCTACACCCCGGAAGGGCGGCTCGTGGCCAACACGATCGATCGGCACGGTTTCACGAGCGAGGAAATCGTTCGCGATAACGACGGTCGCTTCACCATCACGGTCGCGCCGCTGGCCCGCCCCGGCAATTGGCTGCCGACCGGCGGGATTGAGCAATTCGTGCTGGTGTGGAGGCTTTACGATACCGCGATCGGGGTCGCCACCCGCACGACCAAAGAAGGTCCGATGCCTGCAATCGAGCGAAAGGGTTGCTGATGGTTCGCGGTCTATTGTGGATTCTCGCCGCGGTCCTGCTCGGCGGCATTGTGCATCTCTCGACCGTGCTGGCTATGCCGCAGGCGGCGAAGCAGGATGCCTATTCCCGGCTTGCCCAGCTTACGCCGGTGAACGCGATGGTGCCGCTCGCGGCAACCAAAGCGGGAGCCGAGATCATGCCGTTCATGGATCCGGCTTTCGCGGCGGCGGTGTGCCGTTACGACCTCAGCGGCGGTCCGCTCAAGCTGACCGCCCCGGTCAGCCAAGCTTATACCTCGGTGACCTTCTACACCCGCAGGAGCGTCGCCTTTTACGCAATCAACGACCGCGCCGCCGGCCGGCGCATGATCGAACTCGATCTCATGACCGCTGCACAGCATGCCCAGGTGCCCGAGGATGAGGAAGTCACGGCGGCAGACCGGCTCATTATCGAATCGCCGACCACAATGGGTCTCATCGTTCTGCGCGCTTTGGCGCCCGAACCCGGCCTGATGCCGATGGCACGACAGGCGCTGGCGGCCGCAACGTGCCGGATTCAGTCGCAATAAGACAGTAGCGCAGCCGCCGCGGACGGTCTCCCGTGACGTCGGCGCAATGAATTTTTGTCAACGCCGCCTGACGCGCCGCCGGCCGCCATTTTCGGCGGGCGGCTGCGTCTGCGGCTCGATACCGTCGAATGAGTCGGGATATCGCTCGATCCGGATCACCGGAAGGATGATGATTGTTGCGGACTCGCCGGCCTCGCGGCCGAAACGCACGATGCGTCCATCGTCCGGGAATTTGATAACGGTGCCCACCCAGCCGCTTCCTCTGCCGCCGGCCAGAGCGTGATGCTCCGATGCGCGCAAGCGGCATCGCCGGCGATTAAGCGGCATGCAAGGTTAACGGTCCGTTTATGAGGACGCTGTCTAAGCCATTGGTTTTGTTTGTGGGCGCGACGCGTCACGACACACCCCGTTCCCGCTGCGTACGATGCGCGGTGCGGGCCTTGGCGACGCGACGGGCGGCTTCGAGCCGGTCGCGGTCATAGACGCGGGCAGTGGTTCGCTTGTTGGCATGCCCGGCGGTCTTGGCGAGATCGTCGGTCGGTGCCCCCGCCTGGCGGCCTTCGGTGACGCCGGCGGCCCGCATATCGCGGTTCCAGACCTCTTTGCGGATGCCGGCGATCTTGCGGACGCGACGCCACACCTCGCCGAAATACCAAGAGCGATACGGCAATCCGGTGCGCGGATTGACGATCAGCGGCCCACGCCGCGCCTCGGCGGGCACCCTGGCTAGTTCCTCGACCACCATCGGCATCATGCTCAGATCGAGCATCACCGTCGCGCCCGAGGTGAACTGCGTCTTTGCCGGGGTGTAGCGCAGGACCATGTTCTCATCGATCTGCGACCACATCGGGCCGATCCATTTCGACGTGCCGTCGATGACCGACGACGGCTTCCGGTCGGCGAGCGGCACCCATTTGCCGACCACGTCCCATTGCCGCACCGCGCCCTCGAATTGCAGCGCATAGGCCAGCGCCGCGGCCGGATGGCCGATCTGGTGCGCGGCCTGCCGGGCGGCGACGATTTCGGCGGCGGTCGGCGCTTCGGTGCGCGGGCGCGGCCCGGCGAAGCGAATATGAGCGAGGATGTCCCGCAATTCGCCGCAGCCGGGCTTGCGGCAGGTGGCGGCGAACGTCAGCG
>Ga0187819_10000879_pt1 | contig 15289 bp, 14 predicted proteins | sample NC_wetland_sal_i_15_FD_132411 | JGI IMG/M metagenome (GOLD analysis project Ga0187819, IMG submission 132411) | Wetland sediment microbial communities from Neuse River Estuary, North Carolina, USA - SO4_4 | ecosystem: Environmental > Aquatic > Freshwater > Wetlands > Sediment | place: USA...
ATGATGCCGACGTGCCCCTTCCAGAACACGAGGTCGCCGCGGCGCAGGCCCTCGGCAGCGTCATCGACCGGCACGTCCCGCCCGAGCTCTTCCTGCTGCATGTCGGTGTCGCGCGGGGCCGCAATCCCCGCCGCCTCGAGCGCGATCTGCACGAGGCCCGAGCAGTCGAGGCCGAGCCGTGTGCGCCCGCCCCACAGGTAGGGCGTCCCGATCAGACGCTCGGCTATCTCGACGAAATCCTGCGCGTGCCGCCCGACCTCGATCACGTGGCGCGAGACGACGTAGCCGCCGCCTTCGAGCACGCAGAAGCGCTCGTCGCTATCGGCAACGCTAAGCTCGGCGTTGAGGCTCAGGTGCATGATCGGCGGCGATTTGATGTCGGGGAGCGCGTAGACGAAGGTGCCCAGCGCGCGCACCCGGTGCGTCGGCGCGAGGATTTCGCGCGAGAGCGCATCGAGCGGCACATAGCCGACGTACTTGTCGCGCTGAAGCTGCACCCAAGCCCAGCCATCGCGCTCGTCGTAGATGGTGACGAGCTCGCCGAACAGGGCCTCCGTCTCGAAGCCGTTCGACGGCACGGGCCGGCTGCGCAGCGGCACGGCCGAGCGCGCCACCTGCGCGGGGAACCCGGCAGCATAGTTCGGCGCGCTCACCCTGCCGTAAAGGCTCTTCGCCGCTAGGTCGGGGCGGAACACATTGCGCCGCGGATCGAGCGCTGGCGCCGCCGTCTTCGCTTCGCCCGCTCCTTCGCTCATTGAGCGCACTCCTCCTTCAACAGGGCAAACACGGCTCTCGCTGCCTGCGGCTCGCCGCCTTTTGGACCGAGCGCCGTCGCCGACGGCCGCCATCCGTAAATGTCGAAGTGGGCGAAACGACGTGCGCGCTTTACGAAGCGCTTGAGGAACACGGCGGCGACGATGGCGCCGGCGAACGGCGCATCCCACACGTTGTTCATGTCGGCAACGCTGCTCTCGAGCTTCGCATCGTACCCGGCCCAAAGCGGCAGCCGCCAAACCGGATCGCCTATTTTCGCCGAGACGCTCGTCAGCGCGGCGGCGAACGCCTCATCGTCGCTGAAAAAGGCCGGCACATCGGGCCCGAGCGCAACGCGGGCGGCGCCGGTCAGCGTTGCGAACACGAGCATGCTGTCGGGTCCCTCCTCGTCCGCAAGCGCGATGGCGTCGGCAACGACGAGCCGGCCTTCAGCGTCGGTGTTGCCGACCTCGACCGTGTACCCCCCGCGCGATTGCAGCACATCGCCCGGGCGGAACGCGTTGCCGGAAACGCTGTTCTCGGCTGCCGGGATCAGAATGCGAAGGCGCACGTCGAGCTTCTGGCCCATGATCATGTGGCCGAGCGTCAGCGCTGTCGCCGCGCCGCCCATATCCTTCTTCATCAGGAGCATGCCGCTTGCGGGCTTCAGGTCGAGCCCGCCGGTATCGAAGCAGATGCCCTTGCCGATCAGGGTGACGGTCGCAGCGCCCTCGCGCCCCCAGGTGAGGTCGATGAGACGCGGGGCACGCGGGCTCGCGCGCCCGACGGCGTGGATCATGGGAAAATTCTGGGCGAGGAGATCGTCGCCTTCGATAACCGTAACGGCGGCGCCATGGCGCGCGGCGAGCGCCCGCGCGGCCGCCTCGAGCTCCGCGGGCCCCATGTCGGATGCCGGCGCGTTGATGAGATCCCGCCCCTGCCAGACCGCGTACACGATGTTGAGGACTGCGGAGCGTTCGGCGCCCTCGGGCATGCGAAGCTGCGCCGGGCTCGTTGCCTCTGCGCTCTTGTAGCGTCCGTAGCGGTAGGCGCCGAGACCCCAGGCAATCGCGGCAAGCGTTGGGTCCTGCACCTTGCTTTCGAGTTGATAGGCGCCTGCGGGCAGCGCTTGCGCGAGCTGACCGAGGAACAGCTCCGGCGGACCGCTTGGCTCGGCGGCAGCGCCGGCCTCGCCGATCCCCAGAAGCACACCCGCCGGTCGCCCATCTGCCGACGGAACGAGCACGTGCTGCTTGGCCGTGCCCTTGAATCCGCTCGCCGCAACCCAGCTCCGCTGCGCGGCGTCGAGCGGGATCGGCTCGAGCGAGGCTCCCTTTTCCACGATCCAGATGGGGATTTCCGCCGCCGCGGCACCTTCGGCCACGAACGCATCGGCGGCGGTCAAAGCATTGGCCATGAAGTCTCGCCCGGTCCTTGCTACAGAGACTGCCGACGCGCGGGAAATGATCCCGCGGCGACTCGCGCCAGGAACAGAACAGAATCACGGAGGGCAAGGCAAGAGCATGGCTGCCAATCGCTACCGCCTCGTCATCGGCAACAAGAACTGGTCGAGCTGGAGCTTGAGGCCATGGCTTGCCATGCGCCGGGCAGGCCTGCCGTTCGACGAAATCAACGTGCGGCTGCGGCTCCCGGACTCGAAGACCGAGATCCTGAAGCACAGCCCCTCTGGCATGGTCCCGACGCTCATCGACGGCGACCTTGCGATCTGGGACAGCCTGGCAATCCTCGAATACCTCGCCGAACGGCACCCCGAGGCCGAGCTGTGGCCGCGCGAGGCGAGCGCGCGCGCGATCGCGCGCTCCGCTGCCGCCGAGATGCATTCTGGCTTCGCCCTTCTGCGCCAGCACTGCTCTATGGAGATCCTGGCACGCTCCCCGCTGGAGACCCTGCCTCCCGAGGTCGCAGCGAACGTCGAGCGCATTGTGGCGCTATGGCGGGGGTGCCGGGCAAAGTTCGGCAAGGGGGGGCCGTTCCTATTCGGCCGGTTCTCAAACGTGGATGCGATGTATGCGCCCGTTGCCGCGCGCTTTCGCACCTACATCCCGGACCTCGGCAATTACGACGACGGTACGGCTAAAGCCTATGCCGATACGATCTTCGCCATGCCTGAGATGCAGGCTTGGGAAGAAGGGGCCCGCGCCGAGACTGCGGCCTCCGGTTAGCGGATGCCGCCCTTTACCGGCGGTTTAAACGGGTTAATCGTTTGTTGACGAGTGTCTCACAAGCTGACGGACGAGGGACAGATTCGCCTTTAGTCCGTTCAGGAGACCACGATGGCGCTCGTCACGCACCGCCGCATGTCACGGCACCAGCTCGGGGGAACCCGGGGCCTCTTTGGCCTTGCGGCGTGCCTGGTGGTCGGCGGCTGTGCCCAGCTCCCCATCCCCGGCGGGCCCGACCCGCTCACGCTCGACGGCATCAAGGCCCAGGCTAACAAGGATGCGCCCAGGGAAGGGGTTCCGCAGGCGCAAAGCGACCTGGAGAAGGCGACCGACTACTGGGGCAAGCAGTACGCAGCGAATCCTCGCGACCTCAAGATCGCGCTCAACTTCGCCCGCAACCTCAAGGGCATGGGCGAAAAGCAGCGGGCCCTGGCCGTGTTGCAGCAGGCCTCCATCTTCCACGGTGAGAGCCGGGAGCTTGCCGGCGAATACGGGCGTCTCGCTCTCGACCTCGATCAGGTCGGCCTCGCGGAAAAGCTGCTCGCGGCCGCCGACGATCCGGTCCATCCCGACTGGCGCGTGATTTCCGCGCGCGGCACCGTGCTTGCCAAAAAGGGCAAATACGCCGAGGCAATCCCCTTCTACGACCGCGCGCTAACGCTCGCGCACGATCAGCCGTCGATCTTGAGCAACCTTGCACTGGCAACCGCGATGAGCGGCGACCCGGCGCGCGCGGAAACGCTGTTGCGGCGCGCCGAAACAGCCGACGGCAGCTCGCCTAAGATCCGCCAGAACCTTGCTCTCGTGCTCGGGCTCCAGGGCAAGTACGACGAGGCCAAGCTTATTGCCGCGCGCGACATTCCGATGGATAGCGCGGCGGAGAACTCATCCATGCTGCGCCGGGTTGTCAAACTCGAGCCCAAGGCGATGCCCAGCACCGTCGACACCGCCGAGGCATCAGCGCAATGGTCCGCCAAGAACGTGCACGTCGCAAAGGCCCCGGAGGCGAAGACGAAGCTGGCAGCGGAAGCGCGGACCCCCAAGGTTCCGACTGCCAAGCCCGATACCGCACCGGTAGCGGCGGCGGCGCCCGCGGCATTACCGGTGCCCACCGATCTGAAACAAGCCGATGCGACGCCCGCGCCTACGCCGATCTCCGCGACCGCCGAGGCGGCACCGATTTGGAAGGCCAACGTATCTGCGCCCGCCAAAATCGCGAAGCCTGGGCAGAAGCCAGACGTTGGCAAGATCAGGCATCGCGATGTGGACCTGTCGCTCCACGCACCTGAGCCGGCGCAGACAGAGCGGCAGCCTGCCAAGGCAGAGGTCGCGCACCGGGAGGTCGATCTATCGCTGCGCGCGCCTGAACCGGCAAAGAAACCGGATACTGCCCCGCTCATAGCCGGGAAGGCCGCAGCCCCGGCATGGATGCCGCAGGTCGCCGCGTCCGGCGCCCCTGGCACCAACTAGCCTGACCGCGCCTGTCGCGAAGGTGCAAGTCCCCGCCACATGCGCCGCCGCGGCCGGCCGGCACGGCCTTTAGTGGAATTCCCAGAAGCGGATCGCTGCCGGCCCGAGAATCACGACGAAAAGCACGGGCAAGAAGAACAGAATCATCGGAACGGTAAGCTTCGGGGGCAGCGCCGCCGCCTTCTTCTCGGCTTCCGACTGGCGGATGTCGCGGTTCTCCTTGGCCATGACCCGCAGCGCCTGGCCGACTGGCGTACCGTAGCGCTCGGCCTGGATGAGCGCGGTTGTCACGGCCCTGATGCCGGGAATGCCGGTGCGTTTGCTGAGGTTATCGAAAGCCTGGCGCCGGTCCTGCAGGTAGGAAAGCTCCGCCGTCGTCAGGCTCATCTCTTCGGCGAGCTCCATCGACTGGCTGGCAACTTCCTTGGCGACCCGGCCGAACGCGGCCTCGACCGACATGCCCGACTGCACGCAAATGAGCAGCATGTCGAGAGCATCCGGAAACACGACCTTGATCGCGTTCTGGCGCTTCTGGGTCAGGTTCTGAATAAAGAGGCTCGGCAGGTAGGAGCCGATGAAGGCAGCACCGAGAGCGATCAGAAGCTTGATCAGGGGGGGGTAGGCCAGCGCCCCCATCACGAAGAGATAGAATACCGCCAGCGCAAAGAGGGCGAGCGGAGTGGCCACGCGGAAAAACATATAGGTCGCTAGCGGCGCCTGACCTCTGAGACCGGCGCGTTTCAGCTTGTCGTGCAGGTCCTCGTTCTCGAACAGCTTACGTAGATTGAAGCGCTCGACCATCTGCTGCGCGAAGCCCCGGGAGGTCTGCCGCAGCTTGGCTGACTGGCGCTCCCGGCTTATTTCGGCAATCCTTGCCGCGCGCATCTTGTCGCGCTCGATCGCCATGACCCGCATGCGTTGGCTCATGCGGTCGCGCGCTAAAATCGGCATGGCGATCGTCAGCACCGTGGCGAAGGCGCATACGGCGGCCAGCAGCGTGACGATGAGCGTAGGGTTCGTGAAGGTACCGAGCAGATCCATGACTAAAAGCACTCACCTGTAGAACGCGACCCGGGCAGACGGAAGATCGAGCCGGGCCTCAGAACTTGAAGTTGATCATCTTGCGCATCACCAGTACGCCGATGATCATCCAGCACGCCCCGAACAGCAGCATGAAGTTTCCCGTGCGTGTCGCGAACAGCGGCATGATGTAGTCGGGGGAGGCGCCGTAGACCATGAACACGACGGCGGGTGGCAAGGACGCGAGCACGAGCGCCGAAGCTTTGGCCTCCGCGCTCAGCGCCTTGACCTTCATCTTGAGCCGGAACCGGTCGCGCATCACTGTCGCGAGATTGCTCAGGGCTTCGGAAAGGTTGCCGCCGGCCTGCTGCTGGATCGCTATCACGATGGTGAGGAACCTTATCTCCGCCAGCGGCATCCGCGTCGTGAGACGTTCAAGCGCTTCGGCGAGCGGCACGCCGACCCGCTGCTGCTCGACCACCTCGCGAAACTCGCTCGCCAGCGGCTCGGCGCTTTCACGCGCGATAGTTGCCAGACATTCGTTGAGGGGGAGGCCAGACTTGACACCTCGCACGATGAGCTCGACCGCGTTGGCGAGCTCGGCGAGGAACTTGGCCTGGCGGCGCTTGGTGAGCTTGGAGACGACCCACCGCGGTACGCCGAACACGCCAATGACGCCGACGGCGGCCGCCAGGAACTGGCGCGTACCCGACGCGGGAAGCATCAAATCGACCAGCAGCGCCAGCGTCAAGCCGCAGACGGCGCTCGCCAGCCAATAGACCTTGGGCGTGACGCTGATGCCAGCTCTCTGCAAGCGGAGGCGCAGAGACACCTTTTCGAGGGCCTTCTGGCGGCTTTCCAGCTCCTTCAAAGACTCCGACACGGCCTTGCGCCGGTTGGCGGCGAGATCGTTGGCCGCCTGCAGGGCGTTGGGCCCAGCCCCTTCCGAGAGACCGCGCAGGCGCAGCTCCCCCTTCCGGTCGGCAGAGAAGTACGGATAGACGAACACGAAGACGAGTGCGGAGATGGCGCACGCCGCGAGCGCTGCTGCTAGGGCGGGGGCGTCAAACATTGCCGCCTCCGAGCGGATGCCCGTCTTTGTCGAGGACCTCGGAAGCGGCCAAAGCTTCGGCGAGCCGGTGCTCCTCACCGTAATAGACCGCGCGGTCCCAGAACCGCGGGCGCGCTATGCCGGTCGAGCGCTGGCGCCCGCTGAGGTTTCCGTTCGCATCCTCGCCGGTAATCTCGTACAGGATCAGATCCTGCAAGGTGACAACATCACCTTCCATGCCCAGCACTTCGGTAATATGCGTGACCTTGCGGGAGCCGTCGCGAAGGCGCGCAACCTGAACGATGATATCGACGGAGCCGGTGATCATCTCGCGGATGGTACGCACGGGCAGCTGGTAGCCGCCCATCATGATCATCGATTCCAAGCGGCTGATGGCCTCGCGCGGACTGTTGGAGTGCAGCGTGCCCATCGAGCCGTCGTGGCCGGTATTCATCGCCTGCAATAGATCGAAGGCTTCGGCGCCGCGAACCTCGCCTACGATGATCCGCTCCGGACGCATACGAAGGCAGTTTCTGACGAGATCGCGCATCTTGATCTCGCCCTCGCCTTCGAGGTTGGGAGGGCGTGTCTCGAGGCGAACCACGTGCGGCTGCTGCAGCTGAAGCTCGGCCGAATCCTCACAGGTGATGATACGCTCGTCGTCGTCGATGGAGCCGGTCAAGCAGTTGAGCAGCGTCGTCTTACCGGAGCCAGTGCCGCCGGAGATCAGCACGTTGCACCGCACGCGGCCGATGATTTCGAGAATGGCCCTGGTGTAGGGGGCGATCGTGCCGAGCTTCATCAACTGCTCGAGGTTCAAGCGGTCGCGCTTGAATTTTCGGATGGTGAGCACGGGCCCGTCGATCGCCAGCGGCGGGGCGATCACGTTGACGCGGGAGCCATCGGGCAGGCGCGCGTCGCAGATGGGGCTCGATTCATCGACGCGGCGGCCAACCTGGCTGACGATCCGCTGGCAGATGTTCATAAGCTGAAGGTTGTCGGCGAAGCGCACCCCGGTCCTCTGCACCTTGCCGGCGACTTCGATGTAGGTCGTGTTGGCGCCATTGACCATGATGTCGGCGATCTCGTCGCGAGCGAGCAGCGGCTCCAACGGCCCGTAGCCGAGCACATCGTTGCAGATGTCCTCGAGCAGCTCCTCCTGCTCGGCGATCGACATCACGACGTTCTTGATCTGGATGATCTCGCTGACGATGTCGCGGATCTCCTCGCGCGCCGCCGCGCTGTCGAGCTTGGCGAGCTGCGTCAGATCGATGGTATCGATCAGCGCGTTGAAGACCGTCGTCTTGACGTCGTAGTATTCCTCGGAGTGACGGCGAGGCGAGTCCTGCGCGGGCGAGGGAGAGGATGCTGGCGCCTTCGATACCGGTTTTGGCTCGAGCGCCTTCGGCGCCGGTGTGGGCGCAGCCGCGGGCGCCTGCTGGGGCGGCCTCTGAGGAACGATGATCTCACTCGTACGCTTACCGAACATAGCGTGAACCCTTAGCGCTTAAGTTTTAATTTTTCGAACAGAGGTGCCAGCGCGGACGGCTTCTTCGTCGCCTGCATGTTCCGGCGGTGGGTCATGGCGAGGGCGATCTCGCGGAAGGCGACAGCAGACTTGGCCTTGCCGTTGAGCTCTTCGATCATCTGACCGTTGTTGGCCGCCTGACCGAAGGTCTCGGTGTCGAAGTCGATGACGCAGATGGCTTTGAGGCCGAGCGCGTTCTCGAACTCCTTCACGCTGATCTCGGGGCGCTTGGGCATGTTGACCATATTCATGACAAGGCGCGGCTTGCTGTCGTTGCGCCGCGATTGGCGCAAGAGATCAACGATGTTCTTCGCGTTGCGCAGGTTGGCGAGGTCGGGAGCCGCGGTGATGATGACTTCGTCCGCCTGCAGCAGGATGCTCTTCGTCCACGCCGTCCAGGTGTGCGGCAGGTCCACCACGACGTAGGGCACGTTCTGGCGAACGACGTCGATGACCTGGTCGCAGCCCTCAACAGTGATGTCGTAGTCGCGGTCGAGAACCACGGGAGCGGCAAAGATCGACAGATGCTCGGAGCACTTGGTCAGAAGGCGATCAAGCAGCACCTCGTCGAGCCGCTCGGGGCTCGATAGGGCATCCGCGATGCCCTGAACGGGATCTTGGTTGAAGTCGAGCCCCGTGGTCCCAAAGGCAAGATCGAGGTCGGCGATGACGACGTTGGTCTTCAAGACCTCTGACAGCGCCCATGCCGTGTTGTGACAAATGGTCGACGAGCCGACGCCGCCCTTAGCCCCAACGAAGGCATAGACATGACCGACAGGCTCCGTCTCGGGATTGTTGTACAGATTGGAGATCGCCTCCATCAGTTGGAGCGGCGAGACGGGCTCGACCAGATATTCGCTGACGCCGCGTTTCAACAGATCGCGGTAGAGGATGATGTCATTGGCATGCCCGATCACGATGACCTTCGTACCCGGATCGCAACATTCGGCCAGGCGGTCGAGCTCGGCGACGATCTGCTCACGCGGCAGACTGCTTTCGATGATGATGAGGTTTGGCGTCGGGTTCTGATGATAATGTGCGACCGCCGCCTCGATCCCGCCCATGTGCACGTTGACGTGCGCCTTGGCGAGCCGGCGATCCTCCGCCCCGATCTGCAGGATCTCCGCCATGGCGGCGTTCTCGCAGAAGGCCTGGATCGAGATGCGCGGAATCGGCCGTGCCCGCGAGCTCACCGGCTGCCCGGAGAACTGAGCCTCCTCGCCCGGCAGCGCGACATCGAGCTCGTGCGCCTGCTCGGTGCCTGGAGCGGATTGGGCGTGCTTCGACATAACCTTCAGCGACCTTCTTGCCTATTCGAGCCCTACTGGCTGGTGTCCTTATTCACGCGTTCGTCCGGAGACTTCTTCGCACCCGTGGGCTGGCCATTGATGTACTTGGTGAACATTTCGTCGCGGCGCATGCTGTCGCGTGCGGTCTCGCTGCGCGGGCCGAGGAGATCGGCAGGATTGGCAACCATGGCGCCGAGGTTGTGCTGATTGGCGCAGCCGAGATCGGGATAAGGAAGGTTCATCGGCTCGTCGGCGAGATTGGTCGACCAGTTGCCGCACGGGGGCGGTTGCGCGACGAAGCGCAAGTAGGATACGCGGATCGGTGGCTCGCGCGTTCCGTTGGCGTCGTAGGCCTCCACCGAGATCATGCTCTCGCCAAATCCCTGATCGGCGAAGAGCGACCGGATCTGGCTCACCGCGTACATGGAGGAGACCTCGTTGGCGCCGCCGCTCGGTGCTTGGATGACGAGGCGACTCTGGCCGTTGTCGGTTGCGCGGTAGTGGTCAGCGAAGTCGAGGAGCTGAGCGCGCTGCCCCGCCGTCAACCCGTTCGATCCGGTCGCCACCTTGACGATGTGGGTCGTCGGCTCCTGCGAGACGAGAATCGGATGGCGCTCGGAGGCATCGACGAGGGTCCAGCCAGCGACGCGCGCGGGGTCATCCGTGGTCTTGCAGCCGGCAAGCGACAGCGCGATTGCGGATGCCGTGAGCAAGCCGAAGCCTGCTCGACAAACGCCGGGTTTGCCCGGGGCCCACTTCCATTTCGAGGACGTCATGATACTTCTCCCGCCCGTGCGCTATTCGACGATGAAACCGTAGTCGCCCTTGAGATCGCCGACCGGCGGTGGGCTGGTCCCGCCGTACACACGATTGATTTCGCCTAGGAAGTTCGCCCTCCGATCGGTCGGGTCTCCCATTCCTTCCATGGGACCGTTGAGCTCCTGCCGCGAGGTCGGCCGCACCACGTAGGGCGTCACGATGACGACGAGCTCGGTCTCCTGCTTCTGGTATTCACGGCTGCGGAACAGGGTGCCGAGGATCGGCAAGTTCTTGAGGCCGGGAAAGCCGTCGATGCCCTGGCGCGTGTCCTCAGAGAGAAGTCCGGCCAGCGCGAGCGAGCCGCCTGAAGGCAGCTCGACGGTCGAGTTGGCCGTCCGCTTCTTAAGAGCCGGAATCTGGATACCAGAGAGCACGACCGCACCGTCCTGTGTCAGCTCGCTGACCTCGGTCTCGATCTTGAGGCTGATGCGCCCCTCGGACATGACGACGGGTGTAAAGGCAAGGCCGATGCCGAACTCCTTAAAGGTCACGCTCACCTGCCCCAGGCTGTCGACTACGGGAATCGGAAATTCACCACCCGCCAAAAACTTCGCCGGCTCACCGGAGACTGCGGTCAGATTGGGCTCAGCAAGCGTGCGCAGCAGGTTGTCCCGCTCGAGCGCCCGCAGCACGCCGCCGATCCCTTGGTTTCCCGCGTTCCAAGCGGTGGCAACGCCGGAATTGACGAATTGCGAGCCATTGCTCGTGGGGAACGTGCCTCCGGTCGTCGGCGCCACGAAGTTGAGAGCGTTGGTCGTGCCCGGGATGGGCATGAAGCCAAGGCCAGCCGCCGTCGTGAGCGGGAACTGATTCTGGCTCAGGATCGCGGTCGTAAAGTTGCCGGAGTTGATGAGGGCGCCGACGTTGATGCCGAACTGCTTTAGGAGCTCGCGCTGCACCTCGGCGACCGTGACCTTGAGCATCACCTGCTCCTCGCCCTCGACCGTCAAAAGGTTGATCACCGGCTTCTCGGCGTAGGGGTTATCGGCTCCCGTGGGCGCGGACGTGTCGCTCTGCGTCTGTTGCCCATAGGTGCTGGTCGGGCCGCCCGCGGCGAGATTTGACACCGTGTTCACGGTCGTCGTGTTTACAGGCTGGGAGCCCACGTTACCGAGGCTGCCGCTGTTGGCGCCGACGAACTGTGCGGCGACCTGTGCCGCGCGGTTGGAGTCGATCGGCGTGCGCACGGTGCCGGTCAGCACGACCGCCTTGCCGGCGATCTCGCTGTGGATGTTGGAGCCCGGGATGATGCGGGCCAGGAATTCGTCGAGCGCCGAGAGGTCGGCGCCGATGGCCACCTCCAGCGTCAAGATCTGCTGGCCGTACTCGTCGAAGAAGAAGGCGTTGGTCTGGCCCGACTGCTTGGCGATCAGGAACACCCGGTCGGAGGACTGAACCACGGCATCGAGGCGCGTGGGGTCGGAGACCATAACGTCCTTCAGCGGCACCGGCGACTGCACCACGATCGAGCGGCCGACGCCTAAGCCGAGCCGTTTCGACAGCGGAAATGCCGCGTTGGAGGGAATGCGCAGCACGGAGTCACGGCCGACCTGAAAATCAGATCTGCCCTTAACGTCGGCCGCCTGCGCGCCACCTGTTACCGTGGCGACGAAGAACACGGCGGCCATGCCCGCGCGAGCCCATTTTAGGGTCGTTCGCATGATCGAGAACCTTTTCGACAGCCGAAACTGAATCACTGCACTCAGTTCACGCCGTACGCTCGAGTGGGAACGCCGTATTTGAACACACGCACCGCGCTTGCGCGCTCGGTGTTGAACGGGTCGGAATCAGCGGTCGATGACTTGGAGTCGCCGTCGGCGATTGAGCGCAACGACAAGCTGATTTCACCCATCGAGTTGGCCTGCGCGAGCATCTCGGCCTGGCGGGGGGTCAGCTCCAGCGTCGCCGTACCGGCGCTGCCTTCCGCTGCCTTCTTGCCATTTTCCTTGGTCTCGATCTGCTGGCCGATCGCCAGGACACGAATGTTGTGAAACAGCGTGTCGCTGACAAACTGGTCCTGGCCGGCCCCCGATCCCTCGTGCAGGCGGCGCGTGAGAATGACGTCCACGTGGTCGTTGGGAAGGATCAGGCGCCCGGCCGAGGTCTCCTCCTTGATGCGGGTTGAGATCGCGCGCATCCCGCTCGGCAGAATGGCGGCGAGCACACCGCCGTCGCCGGCCTTGACGAGCTTCTGGCGGATGATGGGTTCGCCGAGCGAGATTGGCGACCGCACGACCGCTCCCGTCACGGAGCTCATCCCGGCGTTACCCTCATCCTTGGTGATGAAGGTGGGAGTGATCGAATCGGCGGGCCACGTCTGCCAGCGGAAGTCGCTTCCCTTGGTGATGTCGCCGAGGGAAAGATCCTTGGCTGCAACGAGGACCTCGGTTGCATTTACAGGCACCGCGACTTGCGTCGGCTCCGAGGGACCACTCGTGATCGAGCGCATCAGCAAAAATGCCCCGAGCCCGGCGCCGCCGGCGATCGCGATCCCGATCAACTGTGCTCGCTTCATCGCGTAACAGGTCCTTTCAACCCGAGACTCGGCCTCTCGATTCCTTCCTGACAGTGCAGGACAATCGTCAACGCGAGGTTAACCGGCGTCGCAGATTGACGCTGGGCGAGGGTCAAAGAAGCCCGTCGTTCGGGCCTTTCAGCCGGTAAAGGCCGCATACCAACTGGTCGCCGGGTAAACGACGAGCGCCCCCGCGGCGATGGCCACGCCATAGGGCATACCCTCGCCCTTGGTGTGCAGGCGGGCCGCCCAGCCCGGCAAAGGCAAAGCGCTCGCGGGCGTGCTGCGATAGGCAAGGACCAACACCGCCAAGACGCCCCCGAACGCGGCGACGTAGGCGAGAAACATCACGAGCTGGTCGAACCCGAGCCATAGCGAGGCGGCGGCGAGCAGTTTCGCATCGCCGCCCCCGAGCCAGCCCAGCGAGAATAGAAGAATCCCCGCCAGAAGCATGGCAGAGCCGGCCCCCATGTGGCTCAGGATGTCTTGCCAGCCCAGTCCTGCCACCGGGGCCAGCACGAAGAAGGCCGCGGTGAGGCCGATCGACAGGCGATTGGGTATGGTCATCGTCAGCAAGTCCGTCGCGGCGGCCAAGGCCATCGCGAACGGAAATACGAAGACGAGCGAGTACTCGAGCACCTGGTGAGCTCCGCGGCAGGTGCGCCTCGACGAAACGCCACCCGGCGCTAACAAACGCCGGGTGGCGACCGAGCCATTGGCGGCAACCGAATGGCTCGGTCGAGCCGTCGCTGCCGGTTACTTCGTCAGGTTGGTCTTGACGTTGTTGAACAGGGTGTTCAACCCGTCGCGCAGAGCGCCGAGGCCGACGATGATGCCGATGCCGACGATCGCGGCGATGAGGCCATACTCGATGGCGGTCGCGCCGGACTCGTCCTTCGCGAAGCGGGTGACAACAGTCTTCATGACAACACTCTCCCAGTCTTGGTTCGAACCACACTTTTTGTGTGCGCCCGGTAGAGGATTGGATTCCTCGCTTCCGAACGGGGGAACTTTGCGCCAGGACGTATTAAATCTAGGTAAAACTCTCGAATATCGTCGTAAATACCTCTAAACGGCCGGTTAATACGATCGAGTAAATTCGATCAAAACGACCCTTCGACATTAGGGAGCAAGCATTCGGGTATCCACGCGATATCAATTGTATGGTATTGGCGAGTACTCCTGCGATGGCCCAGCGTCCGGACGCCACTTTCGACGCGGCCCCGAAGCTGTTCTCGTGGCGGCGCAGCAAAGCTTTGGATTTGCTGCGAGCCGAAACAGAACTCACGTGCAAGCCCCTTCGAGAACAAGCCCCATCGAGAAGTTGCCTCCCGGGACCCTGCATCGGGGCCGGAAGCGCCAAAGCGGAACGGACCGGCGCGCCGCGGTGCGGCACGTCGGTCCGTCCGGTCGCGTTGTAACGGCGGATTATTTGCCGAGGTTTGTAACGACGTTGTTGAACCGGGTGTTCAGGCCATCACGCCGCGAGCCAAGGCCCACGATGATGCCGATGCCGACGATTGCAGCGATAAGGCCGTACTCGATGGCCGTGGCGCCAGAACCGTCCTCCAAGAAGCGAATGAGGAGGGCTTTCATTTCAGATCTCCGTCTCCCATGCCACGCTAAACTAGTGGCTCACGACAGGCGCAACCGCGCCGTCCGTGGGAATTGAGCGCTCCGCCGATTAATCGTCGGTAAATCACATGAATGTATCAAAAATACTACCTAATATAGGTATAATTTGGTCAACCAGGCTCGATTAAATTCCCTCAGTCCTCACTCCGCTTCAAGTATAATTCAGTTCTCCAATTAAGTACGGGTGATGCCATCCAGTTCATCGACGTTCAATTGTAAAAGGCTGGGCGTTTTTGACCTTGGAAATACACAGTTACTACCGGAGCGGGGGGCGGGGCTCTCTTCCCCGCGGCTGGATCTGCGGAAACCACTAAATTTCTTCACGGGTGCACCCCGGGACTCCGTTTTCCCTTCTTTCACTATTTCCTGAGGTAATGCGCGAGAGAAGCTTCCATCGAATGCTCATGGCACGATCGCGCAACGCTCCGCCCCACGGCATAGTTCTCGTTACGGCTTGCGTCTGCATGGCGGCTGTTGCCGGCATGGGGCCGAGCGAGGCTCGCGCGGCCGACCTGATGGTCCGCTACGACCAGTCGCAGCTGATCCGCCTGCCGCGGCCCGCGTCCGAGGTTATCATCGGCAACCCGTCCATCGCAGACGTTGCGATCCAGGGCGGCAACCTCTTAGTTGTCACCGGCAAATCGTTCGGTGTCACCAACATCATCGCGCTCGACGCCCAGCGTAACGTGATCCAGGACCAGCGCGTCATCGTCGACCACGACGATTTGCGCACCTTGAGCCTCTACAAGGGCGCGAAGCGCGAGTCCTACACGTGCACCCCGGACTGCTCGCCGACTATCACCGTGGGCGACGGGATCGAGTATTTCGATGCCATCTCCAAGAGCGCGCAGGCCAAGTCCAATAACGCGACAAACAACGTCGACCGCAGCACCCAAGCCTCCACCCAATGAGGCGCTCGATCCGGCTCGCCGGGGCATTTCCCGTCGCCGCGGATTGTTATAAAAGTTTAAGGATTTATTCACTGAAATTGCTCAATTGCGGCTTGGGCAATACATAATTCATAGA
>Ga0187819_10000881_pt1 | contig 15274 bp, 11 predicted proteins | sample NC_wetland_sal_i_15_FD_132411 | JGI IMG/M metagenome (GOLD analysis project Ga0187819, IMG submission 132411) | Wetland sediment microbial communities from Neuse River Estuary, North Carolina, USA - SO4_4 | ecosystem: Environmental > Aquatic > Freshwater > Wetlands > Sediment | place: USA...
AGCGTGCAGATCATCGTGCACCAGGCCAAGAACGCCCTGGTGGTGCCGCGGGGAGCGGTGAGCGACGGGGGCGAGCATCACTACGTCTATGTGGTTGAGGAATCTGGACTCGGCGGCTCCACGCAAATCCTGCGCCGGCGCGAGATCCGTCTGGGCATCAGCAGTGCCACGGACTTCGAGGTCCTCCAGGGTCTCAAAGAGGGAGAAGAGGTCGCTCTCCCAGGCGACATTGACCTTTCCGAGGGCATCAAAGTCAAAGCAGTTATCCGGAAGATATCTTAGGGATCATAATTTTCCAGTGCCCCCGCTCCAACCCATGCCCGGTCTGATTCAGAAGCTTCAGCTTTCCTCGTGCCGCAGTCTGTTGCGCCCTGCTGCCCGCGCGGCCTTTCTGCTCGCCATCGCCCTGGCGAGTGCCGTTCCCGTGCCGGCCGGACGCAGCCCAGCAATGAATGGCGATGAATTACGCCGGATGTTCGAGGCCGGAGAATATCGGCAGGTGCAGGCCGCCTCGGAAGCCGCTCTGGCCGCTACACCGAGGGATCCCTCGCTTCATTACTGGCTGGCGCGCAGCTCGTACGAACTGGGCATCTACGACGACGCGGTGCGCGCGGCAGAGGAAGCCTGTCGCCTAGCCCCCCAGAAGTCGGACTTCCAGATGTGGCTGGGACGCGCCTACGGGAGGAAAGCGGAAATCGAGTCAAGCTTTTTCCTCGCGCGGAAGACGCGGCACGCCTTTGAGACCGCCGTGAAGCTCGATCCCGCGAACATCGAGGCGCGCCGGAATCTGGAGGAGTACTATGCGGAGGCGCCGTGGTTTCTGGGCGGCGGCAAGGAAAAGGCGCGGCAGCAGGCGCAGGCGGTGGCCGCGCTCGACCCGCTCGAGGGAAGTCTGGCGCTGGCCGATTTCTACCGGAACACGGATCAGCTGGAGGAGGCCCAGAAACAATACGAGCAGTTGCTGGCCAAACATCCGGAAAAGATTCACTTCTACCTCGAGGCGCTCGATTTCTTCGCCTCCCGCCGCGACGCCCTGAACATGGCACGCGTGCTGGGCGAGGCGCATTCTGCTTTTCCGCACGACCCGCGCCTGCTCTTTTACCGGGCCGTCTCGCGCGTCATCGGTGGGTTGCAACTCGACCAGGCGGAAACAGAATTGACGCAATTTCTTGCGGAATATCCGGGAAACTCGGATTCCGTGAGCCGGGGGGAAGGGCTGGATTGGCTCGGGAGGGTCTACGAGACGGAAGAGAAATGGGCACCGGCGGTTGAGCAGTATCGCCAGGCGCTGCAACTCGAGCCTTACCGGAAACGCTTTCGCAAATCGCTGGAGCGGGCGGAGAAGGAACTCCGCAAGAAGGCCGCGTAAACTGGTTCCCCCCGCGCTGGTGCAGGGGGCACCCTCGCGGATGAGCACAGCATCTTGACCCCAGGGCGCCGCGTGGCCGAAAATGGGCACGCCATGATTTTGGGGTCTGCTGCATTGATTTGATGATCGGCAGAGATCTGATTTATGACTTTGAGAATGCTGTTTCCAGATTGCCGGCCCTACGGAGTCTTCCCCGGAGCAGGTGGATGGAAATGTTGCGGCCTGGAGACGGCACAGGCCTCCCCCGCGGTGCCGTGCTCCGGAAGCGACACTTCGTATTGCCGCCGTAATGCCCGCCCCTAGTTGAGAGAAGTCTTTTGAGAAGACTGTTCCTTCCCCGAGTCCGAGGAGTGAGGGATAGAGGCTGAGGGAGCCTGCTTTGCCCGGAAAAAAGACCGCGATCATCATCGGCGCTGGACCTGCCGGATTGACGGCAGCCTTCGAACTGGCCACCCGGACGGAGATTCAGCCCATCGTGCTGGAACGCAGCACGTACATGGGCGGTATCTCGCGCACGGTCAACTACAAGGGCAATCGCATGGACCTGGGCGGGCACCGCTTCTTCTCCAAGAGCGACCGGGTGATGGAGTGGTGGTTGGAACAATTGCCGGTCGAACTCGATGCCGGCAATTCGGGCCACGACCGGGTGATGCTGGCACGCTCGCGAAAGTCGCGCATCTACTCGCTGGGCAAGTTCTTCAACTATCCGGTCCAGTTGACCCGAGACACGCTCCTGAATCTGGGACTGCGCCGCACGCTTCGCATCGGTCTCAGTTACTTGCGTAGCGTATTCTTCCCGCCCAGCCGGGTGGACAACCTGGAAGAGTTTTTCATCAGCCGCTTCGGCCGTGAGCTGTATCTTACTTTTTTCAAGTCCTATACGGAGAAGGTCTGGGGCGTTTCTTGCAAGGAGATCAGCGCCGAGTGGGGCGCGCAGCGGATCAAGGGCCTGTCCATCCGCAAGGCCATTCTGCATTTCCTGAAGATTCCGGGCCATCGCGGGAAGAGCACGAACGGCATGGCGCAGAAGGACACGGAAACTTCGTTGATCGAGCGGTTTCTCTACCCGAAGTTTGGCCCGGGCCAGATGTGGGAAGAGGTCGCGCGGCGGGTGGTCGAAAAGGGCGGCCGGATTATCACGCAGTGCGAAGTTTCGGGAGTTGAGGTGAAGGACGGGCGCGTCATCGCGGTAACCGGCGAAGATGCGGCCGGCAACCCATGCCGTTACGCCGGAGATTACTTCTTTTCCACCACCTCCGTTCAGGAATTGGTGCGAGCCATGAAGGCCGGCGTTCCCGACAGCGTGCGGGAGATTGCGGAGGGCCTGCAATACCGGGATTTCATCGTCGTTGGACTGTTGCTGACGCGCCTGAAGACCGAAGGGCCCGGCAACGGGCGCAACAAATTAATCAGCGACAACTGGATTTATCTGCAGGATCCGGGCGTGCTTGCCGGCCGCTTGCAGATCTTCAACAACTGGAGCCCGTATCTCGTCGCGGACCCCGACAAAGTGTGGATCGGCGTGGAGTACTTCTGCTCCGAGGGCGGGGAATTGTGGCGGCGCACGGATCAAGAGATGGCGGAGCTGGCCGTTGCCGAACTCCACAAGATCAAGATCATCGACAAGCACGACCTGCTGGACTTCACCGTCGCGCGGATGCCCAAGGCCTATCCGGCGTATTTCGGCGCTTACCAGCGGTTTGATGTGGTGCGTGAGTTTCTGGACGGTTTCGAGAATCTCTTCCTCATCGGCCGTAACGGCATGCACAAATACAACAACCAGGATCATTCCATGCTCACCGCCATGGTGGCCGTGGATAATATCGCCGCCGGGCGCACGGACAAGGCCAACATCTGGGGAGTGAACACCGAGATGGATTATCACGAAGCGAAGCACGCGGCGGCCGAGCGCATCGCGGCCTCCGCCTCCCCGGTTATGACAGCGGAATCGGCGAAGCCGCCATCTGTCTTTCAGCCGTCCAGAAACTCCTGAAACCGCCCCTTGAGCCGCACGATGCGCAGTTCTTTTCAGCGACGCGGGCGCGTTCTTGCTCCTTCGGGTCGTACCTGCCACTTGCGGTTAACTCGACGGGGCGGGAGGGTTAGGCTTGCGGGCGAGGAGGAGGCTCAAAACGGAAATTCCGGACAAATTCGCGGAGTGTCACAAGATCCCCGGAACTTTTCCGCCTCCGGTGGGTAATTAAGAACCGGGGATATCAACGAGCCTTCGCGAGAGCCCTCTTGCCTCCGCCGGGTTGGTCTGATACTAAGGATTCTCCCGGCCGGAGAGACAATTCCTATGGCACAACGCAATTCCGCGCCAGAAGGGCATTTGCGCCCGACTGACATCCTTGTTCTCGCCGCCACCTTCGGCCTTTTCACCGGGCTCCTGGAGGGTGCCGGCCTTCTCTTTCTCCAGAAAGGTCCCTTGGCAAGGGAGACGCTCAATATCTTTTTCGTCCCCTCCGGGATCCTTTATGTTTCCCCGCTGACCGACCTGGTCCTGTGCGTCGCCGTCGCGTTCCTCACCATCGGTATTTTCCGCCTGGCTCGCCCCTCCTTGCAGGACAGGGCGCTTTTTTTCATTCTGATTTTTTTCCTGGTGTTCGACTTGTTTGCGCAGGGATTCGACCGGGTACTCGACCCCCGCGTCATCGTGATTCTGTCCGCGGGAGTCAGCGCAGCGCTGGAGCGGGGATGCCGGAAGCACACGGAGCAGATTGTGCGGATCGCATGGCGCTCGCTGCCCGCGCTGGCCATCGCGGTGGTCCTGTTGATGTCCGGAGTTCAGGTCCGCCAACTAGGAGCCGAACAGCGCGCCCTCGCGGGGTTGCCCCCTGCGCCGCGGGGGGCGGCCAATGTCCTGATCGTGGTGATGGACACGGTGCGCGCCGACCACATTTCCGCTCTCGGCTACCCTCGAGCGACGACGCCCAACCTGGACCGCCTGGCATCGCAGGGCGTCCTCTTCGAGAACGCGTTTTCCACCTCCTCCTGGACCCTGCCGGCCCATGCTTCTCTCCTTACGGGACGCTACCCCTTCGAGCATGGCGCAGAAGTGCTGGATTACGACGGGCGCTATCCCACCCTCCCCCAGGCTTTCGAGGCGCGCGGCTACCGGACCGGAGCTTTCTCCGCCAACACCTACTGCTTCGCGCGCGGGAACGGCTTCGGCCCTGGGTTCCTCCATTTCGACGGGGTGTTCACCAGCCTCGCCGACGCGATCAGCAGGACGCTTTACGGGCGATTGCTCTTCATATTGCAGGAGGATACGACTCACGATAACCTGCCCGGCCGCAAGAGCGCGGTCGAAATCAACAGCCACTTCCTGCACTGGCTCCAGCAAGATCCGACCCGGCCCTTCTTCGCTGTCCTGAATTACTTCGATGCCCACTCCCCTTATCTGCCCCCGGCGCCATTTCGGAGCCGCTTCTCCACCAAGCCCAACCCGGGAGGCATTCTGAATCCCTGGGGGATCCGGGAAAGCCTGGATCGGCCGGAGGACGTGCGGGACGAAACGGACGCTTACGATGGCGGCATCGCCTTCGAAGACGAACAATTTAGCCGGCTGATCGCCTCCCTCCGCAATTTGCATTCCTACGACAATATGATCGTGGTGGTCCTCGCCGATCACGGAGAGTTCTTTGGGGAGCACGGCCTGTTCCAGCATGGGAACGCACTCTTCCTCGAAGGAATCCATGTGCCGCTTCTGATGCTCTGGCCGGGCCATCTGCCGGCGGGAGTTCGCGTTCGCGCTCCGGTCAGCATCGCCTCTTTGCCGGCCACCCTGATGGAGTTGGTCCCCGGCCAGGACCGGATTCACTTCCCCGGTGACTCTCTCGCCCGGCTCTGGAGCGGATCATCCGCGGCCGAGGAATCTCCCCTGATTCTTTCTGAGCTCGTCTCACGCATCTCGCCGGGATTCGGGAAGAGCCGTCCCCGGTCGGAATCCCTGCTCACCTCACGGTGGCACCTCATCTATTCTCAGGGAGAACAGCCCCAACTCTTTGATTGGCGTGCCGACCCGCGCGAACAGCGTAGTCTGGATCAATCGGCTGAGGGCCGGCCGATAGCGGCTTGGATGCTCAACTGCCTCAACGATCATCGGTCCCTCATCCGCCAGCCGGACTGCGGTCTATCAGCCGCCCAGCCGCCCGAATTGGCGGGGAGCTTTTCCTCCACCAGGTCGGCCCCCTAAAGTGCAAACCATACTAGAGACCTCAGACTCCCATATTGTTTTCGTGGCGCGCCCGAGCGCCCAGGTTCCGGTCGGTGAGCGCAGGTAGGCAGGAATGCAGAATCATTCTCCATCGAATTTTCGCCGGTGCATCTGGATGGTGCTCGCGGCCCTGGCGATCCGCCTGACGGTAGTTGCGTTCTTGTATCTTCCGCATCTCGATCCCGCGTGGGATTACTGGAATTTTGCAGGGGAAGTGGGCCACATTGCCGAGTCACTGGTGCACGGCCGGGGCTACGGCAACCCGTTGTTCGGCACCACGGGGCCTACGGCGTGGTTGCCGCCCGTCTACCCGCTACTGGTGGCCGGGGCGTTCAAAGTGTTTGGCGCATACACGAAGGCGTCGGCCCTCGTGCTGCTCTCTCTGAACAGTTTATTTTCCGCGCTGACGTGCCTGCCGGTATACTTCTTGGCGCGGAGGGGTTTTGGAGAGCGCGTCGGGGTGTGGGCCGGATGGGTTTGGGCGTTCTTTCCGTATGCCGTCTATTTCTCCGCCGATATCCTCTGGCCGACGACGCTCTGCACGCTGCTGCTGACCGTGCTACTCGCCTGTGTTTTGCGCCTGGAGACGGCGCAGGGACCCCGGTCTGATTTCGCGTTCGGCATGCTTTCCGGCCTGGCTGCCCTCACAGACCCGATCGTGATTTCGGTACTGCCGTTCGTGGCCGCCTGGATGTACTCCCGGCGCAGGCGGCAGGGGTTGCGCTGGAGAGTGCCGGCCACGGCCATGGCGGCGGGCTTCGTGTTGATGGTGACGCCGTGGTTCGTGCGCAATTACGAGACCTTTCATGCCTTTATTCCATTTCGAGATGGCTTTGGCCTGGAGCTGCACATTGGGAATCACGGTGACTCTTCGCGATTTGCTCCCACGGATGACAATCCCTCGCCCACGAATGATGCGGAGGTGAAGGCCTACACGGAACTGGGTGAACAGGCTTACATGGCCGCCAAGCTGAAGGGTGCAGTGGCGTTCATCACGAGCCACCCGGAGTGGTTCGCGGTCATGACGCTTCGGCGCGTCCTCTATATGTGGACCAGCTATTGGAGTTTCGATCCGCAGTACATGGATCAGTTGGACCACAAGGCCCTCGAACTCCCCAGTATATTCCTCACCGTTGTTTTGGATCTGGCGGCGCTGGCGGGGCTGTACCGGGCGTTCCGGCAGGGGAGTTCCGCGGCTATGCCGCTAGCACTGGTCCTGCTCTTTTTTCCGATGATCTACTACGTGACGCATGGGCAGGACTATTTTCGCCGTCCCATTGATCCCGTGTTCGTGGTGCTGGCGACCTATGAAGTGTGGTCGCGATTCCAGCGGGGCGGGGAGCGATTTCCACCGGCCGGGGAGATTTCCGCGGGCGCTGCTGGCTGATGGCGGCGTGTCCCGCCCGGCATGGGCCGGCAGGACAACTCCCCGGGCAGGGGACCGCATCGGGGAGTGGGTTGGCGGAAATGTTTCGATTATGATGGCGAAGGTCAGCCGGCGCGGCCAGGGTGCTGGCGTGGGACCCGGAAGCGGAGGAAGCCAGGATTGCAGAAGCTATCTCCATCATCTCGCCGCATGTGCCTCTGGATGGTTCTCACAGCTCTCGCCCTGCGGCTGACTGTCGTGGCCTTTCTGTATCCGGAGCGCTTGGACCCGGACCGGGACCATTGGCGCTTTGCCGGCGAGACGGGGAGGATTTCGCGGTCACTGGTGGAGGGACAGGGCTTCAGCAATCCTCTCTCCGGCCAGACTGGGCCCACCGCCTTGGTGCCCCCCGTTTATCCTTACATCCTCGCGGCCGTATTCGAGATCTTCGGGGTCTTTACGAAGTCCTCAGCGCTCGTGATGCTTTCGTTGAACAGCCTGTTTTCTGCATTGACCTGCTTGCCAGTTTTTTCCCTGGCTCGAATCAGCCTGGGCGATGGGCCGGCCGCGTGGGCGGGGTGGACCTGGGCGTTTTTTCCTTACGCGGTGTATTTTTCTGCCGAAATCATCTGGCCAACGATCCTCGCTTGCCTGTTACTGAGCGTTGTGCTTTTGTGCGTTCTGCTTCTGGAGGCTTCGAGCCAGCCCCGGGGCGATTTCTGGCTCGGCATGCTTTACGGCGTGGCCACCCTGACCGAGCCTGTGGTGCTATCTGTGCTTCCCTTGCTGACCGCATGGATGTACTACCGCCGCCAGCGACGCGGCCTAAAGTGGAAGGCGCAGGCCAGCGCAATGGCCTTGGGCTTCGCACTGGTGGTCGCGCCATGGCTCATCCGCAACTTCCAGACATTTCAGACCTTTATTCCATTTCGAGACGGCTTTGGTCTACAACTCCATATCGGTAACAACGGCGATTCTTCGCACTTTAATCCTCCCGGGCACCATCCTTCTTCTAACGCGGCAGAGATGCAGGAATACCGGCGATCGGGCGAACTGGCCTACATGGCGCACAAAAAGGAGCAGGCCGTGGGGTTCATTGCCAGCCACCCGGCTTGGTTTTTGGAGGTGACACTGCGACGCATCCTGTACATGTGGACAAGCTATTGGAGTCTTGACTCGCGCTTTCTGCATGAAGAGCCGTTCAATCTCCCCGACATCTTCCTCAGCACGGTGATGGATCTGCTCGCGCTCGCCGGCCTGTACCGGGCGTTTCGGCAGGGAAGTTGCGCGGCGATCCCATTTGCGCTCGTGCTGCTGTTTTATCCGATGGTCTATTATGTGACACTTTGGCAGGACTACTATCGCCGTCCCATTGACCCCGTGGTCGTGGTGTTGGCGACCTATGAGGTGTGGTCGCGGTTCCAGCGGGGCGGGGAGCGATTCACTCCGGCCCGGGAGATTTCCGCGGGCGCCGCAGGCTGATGCCGGCGTGTCTTGCAAGGCACAAGCGGGTAGGACAACTCCCCGGGCGGGGAAGCGCATCGGGAAGTATGTTGACGGAAAGGCTTGGTTGCAATGGCCCCGTCCGGTCCGCCCGGATCGTGCGGGCAAACAGGCCGTGAATCATGATTCGCGGCTGAAGGAAGCGAACGGGATCGCAAACGATTTTCCCAGCCGCGTACTGGCTTTTCTCTAGGCGAAGATAATAGAGGGAAGGATCCGAAATCGCCGCACGTGGCAAGGCGCAGGGGCGGAAAGGCGGTGGCCCGAGGCCCTGCGCGCGTATATGGGAGTGCGCGGCGCCGGGCCGAAGAGCAGGGTGAGCGCAGGGGGGCAAAGCTGAAAGCGGAAACCGTTGTCGTGGCGCTCGAGGCTTTGCGCGCCAACAAGATGAAGGCCGCGCTCACCATGCTCGGCGTGGTGATCGGGAGTGCCTGCATCGTGATGGTTTCCACTGTCGCGATCACCGGCAGGGCCTACATTATTTCGTTGATCGAGGCCGTAGGTTCCAATCTCGTTTCTGCCCAGGTGGTGCGCGCGGGGATCGGCCAGAAGGCGGTGCAGAGCGACGAAATCACGCTGGCCGACATGGCAGCGATTCGCGACGGCATCCCTGGGCTGCGGGAGGTGGCCGGGAGCTATCAAATCACCCTGTCCGTGGTGGTGAACGGCGTGGAGCGCGCCGTCGCCCTCACCGGAGTCACGGCCGGGTTTCAGCGAATCCGCAATCTCGTGGTGCTCCGCGGTCGTTTTCTGGACAAGGAAGACATGGAAGCGCGTGCGAAGGTGTGCGTCCTCTCGGAGCGACTGGCCGCGCGAGCCTTCCCTGGCCAGGATCCGGTGGGCAAGCTGCTGCGCGTGGGCGAACTGGAGTTCCCGGTGGTGGGCGTCATCAAGGAGCGCACCGGCACATTTGGATTGTCGGAGATTCAAGAGGAAACGGTGATCATCCCGTTGACGCTGTTGAAGTATTACACGGGGAACGAGTACATCCGGGTGGTCTACGCGCAGGCCGCCACATTGCAGGACGTTCCCCGTGTGACCCGCCAGGTGGCCCAGATTCTAAAATCGCGGCACCGGCCGGGGGCCGTCTACAACGTGGAAAACCTGAATGACATCCTGGACGCGGCCAGAAAGATCTCGGTGGCGCTGACCGTGATCCTGCTGCTGGTCGGTTTCATCGCCCTGATCATCAGCGGCATCGGCATCATGAACATCATGCTGGTGACGGTGACGGAGCGGACGCGGGAGATCGGGGTACGCATGGCGGTAGGAGCGCAGCGGCGGGAGATTCGCTGGCAGTTCCTGCTGGAAGCGTTCATCATCAGCGGGACAGGGGCGCTGGTGGGAATCTTGATTGCCGTGAGCATTCCGGTCGCGGTGCGGCCGCTGCTTCCCGGGGGGTTTCCTGTGTCCGTATCCTGGATCTCGGTGATTGTGGCGTTTCTGGTGACCTGCCTGAGCGGCGTGCTGTTCGGCTATCTGCCGGCCAATCGAGCCGCCGGGCTGCAGCCCACGGAATCGTTGCGCCATGAATGAGAAGGAGAAAGGACGCGGACTCACAAGGGCGCGGCAAGCGGCGCCCCTATGGCCGGCGCGGGCGAACCGCGGCCGCGGAGTGCTGCGCTGGGCCGCGTGCGCCGGCGTTTTCCTCGGCGCGTGGTGCGGCACGCTCCGCGCGCAGCAGCCTCAGCCGGCCGATCAGGCCCCGCCACAGGAAGCCGCGCCGCCTGCGGAACTCACACTCAAGGGAGCGTTGGACCGCGCCTTGCAAAGCAGCCGCGACCTGGCGCTGGCCCGCATCCGCGCGACCGTGGCGCGGCGCCAGGCCAACGTGACCAAGGCCCGGTTCCAGCCGAATTTGTTCACCGGGTCCGGCATCATCTATACCAACGGGATTCCGGAGACGCCAGGCGGCACGGCGCCCTCATTGTTCAACTTGGCCTACGTCCAGACCTTGTTCAATCCTCCCTTGCGAGGGCTGTACCGCGCGGAGACCCTGGAGACGCAGATCGAACAGCTCCAGACGAATCTCACGCGCGACTCGGTGATCGTAAAAACCGTCTCCACCTATTTGGAGTTGAATAAGGTGCGCCATGCCCTCGACCTGCTGGGGAAGGAGGGGGCCAGCGCTACGCGGGTCCTGGACATCACGCGGCAGCGCGTGGGTGAAGGGCAAGAACTGCCCATCGAGACGACGCGCGCGGAGCTGAGGGCTGCGCAGGTGGAGCAGCGGCGGTTGCAGCTCGAAGGCCGCGAAGACGTGCTCGAGGCGGACCTTCGCGACCTGTGCAACGTGAATCCCGACCGTCCCGTGGAGCTGGTGGCTGCGGATTCGACGCCCAATTTCGCCACCGCCGCGGACCGTCCCATGCGCGAATTGATCGCCATGGGCATGGAATACAGCGTGGAGATCCGCCAAGCCGAACTGGACTATCGCGCCAAGCAGGAGCGCTTGAAGGGCGAAAGGGGCGGCTATTTCCCCACCGTGGATCTGGTGGGCAAGTACAGCCTGCTCAGCAAAATTAACAACTACAACCAATTCTACAAGACCTTCCAGAGGAACAATGTAAACGTCGGCTTGCAGATCAGCATTCCGATCTTCAGCGCGCACACCTCCGCTGCCGTGGAGTTGGCCAGCGAGGACTTGCACCGGTCCGAACTGGAGCTTGCCGCCACGCGGAGCCGTGTGGAGAACGAGGTGCGCCGCACGGCCCGGCACGTCCGCGAGACGGAGGCGGCCCGCGAGGTGGCGCGGTTGGAGCTGAAGCTGGCTCAAGAAGAGCTGCACAACATCCAGGCCCAGTTCGAGGAGGGACACGCGAACCTCCGGGAAGTCGAAAAGTTGCGGCTGGACGAGAGTACGAAGTGGCTCGCCTTCCTGGACTCGGATTTCGACAACCAGCATGCCTCCCTCGAGCTGCTGCGCATGACCGGGCAGCTCACCACCGTTCTGCCATGAGCACACGGGCGCAACACGGGCCCAAGGGCATTCGCGAATGGGGAGCCGGCTGGGGTAGAATAAGCGTTTGACGCCTCCCGAGCGGTGCGGGGAGGATCTGCCCTTTTGGGGGATGAGGATGACGTCTGGAGTGATGAAAACTCTGCTGTTGAATCCGCCGAGCTTTGACAGGTTCGACGGCGGGGCCAGCTCGCGCTGGCCGGTCTCCCGCGAGATCGAGTCCTACTGGTATCCGGTGTGGCTTTCCTTCCCCGCCGGGATGCTGCCGGGGAGCCGGCTCCTGGACGCGTGTCCTCACAAAGTGACGCCGGACGCGACGGTGCGCATCGCCCGCGACTACGAATTCGTGGTGCTGTTCACCTCCACGGTGGGCTTCTCGAACGACATCAAGCTCGCTGAGATGATGAAAAACGCCCGGCCGGACCTGAAGATCTGCTTCGTGGGTCCGCACGTGGAGACGCAGCCGGAGCAGAGCCTGCGCACGAGCGAAGCGATTGATTTTGTGGTCCGGGGGGAATTCGATTACGCAGTGGTGGAGTATGCCCAGGGACGCGCCCTGGAAACCATCCAGAACGTCAGCTTCCGCAAAAATGGGAAAGTGGTCCATAACCCGGAGCGGCCCAAGCTGCACACCGAGGAACTCGATGCCCTGCCCTTCGCCACCGAGGTTTACAAGCGCGACCTGACCATCGAGAACTACAATGTTCCTTTCCTCCCGCATCCTTACGTCGCGTTCTACTCCTCGCGCGGCTGTCCGGCGCTGTGCACCTTCTGCATGTGGCCGCAAACGCTTTCGGGGCACGCCTGGCGGGTGCGGTCGGTGGACAACGTGGTGCGGGAATTCGCCCAAGCCATTAAGCTCTTTCCGCAGGCCAAAGAGCTTTATTTCGATGACGACACGTTTAACATCCGCAAGGACCGGGTCATCGAGATCTCCAAGCGTCTGGGCCCGCTCGGCCGCTCTTGGAGCTGCAATGCGCGCGTGCACAGCGACTACGACACGCTGAAGGCCATGGCCGACGGCGGGGCGCGCCTGCTGATCGTCGGGTACGAATCCGGTGACCCCCAGATTCTGAAAAACATCAAGAAGGGCGCGACCGTGGAGATGGCGCTCGCCTTCGCCAAGAACTGCAAGAAGGTGGGCCTGCGTGTCCACGGCGATTTCATCATCGGCCTTCCCGGGGAAACGAAAGAGACCATCCAGCGCACCATCGATTTCGCCAAGGAGTTGGACGCCGAAACGATCCAGGTCTCCATCGCGCACGCCATGCCCGGAACCGAAATGTACACCTGGGCCGCGGACAAGGGTTTCCTGGCCGGCGAAGCGCTCGCCGACGGGAAAGGCCACCAACTGCCGCACATGGTCTATCCCGGCATCACCCGCGAGGACATGCTCTCTGGTGTGAACCGCTTCTTTGACGAATATTATTTCCGGCCGCGGATCATCTGGCGGATTGTGCGCGAGGCCCTGTGGGACAAGGACGAAAGGAACCGCCTGATCACCGAGGCAACGGATTTCCTCAAGCTGCGGTTTGAGCGCAACCGCATGGCCCGCAAGGGACTCACGCAAAAGACCGCGGTCAGCGTTCCCGCCGCCACTTCCAGCGCGCCGCGCGCCGCGGACTGATTCTCTGTGATGGGGGCCCTGGCGGCCATGGCATCCGGCCAGCAGCTCCGTGCGAAGACCGCTCTCCTCCTCTTCCTGATGGTGGTGTTCGGCTCCTTGGGCGATACCCTGATCGGAAAAGGCATGCGCGCGGTGGGGCCGCCGGCGGCATGGTTGGTTGCGCCGGTTCTGGCTTTTCTTTCGCGCGCGGCGGGCGCGCCGGCCGTGTGGGCCGGGTTTGGCTGCCTGCTGCTCTTCTTTGTTTCCTACATGCTGGTGCTCACCTGGGCGGATTTCAGCTTCGTGCTGCCGGCGTCGGCGGCGGCCTACGCGGTCGTGCCGCTGCTCGGACATTTCTTCCTGCGCGAACAAGTGAGCTTGGTGCGATGGACGGGGGTCGCGCTGATCACGCTGGGCGTGGGGCTGGTGGGGAATACGCCGCCGCGCACCACCTGGGTGGAACCCGTGGCCGGGACGCCGCTCGAGGCCGCCCGCGCGAAGGGGAATTGAGATGCAATTCGTCTTCTTCGTCTTCCTCGTCGTCCTGGCGGGCACGTCCGGTGAGATGTTTGTGAGCCGGGCGATGAAGGAGGTCGGCGAAGTCACCTCGTTCCGGCCGGCCGCGATTGTCCGCGTGGTGCTGCGCGCGCTCCGAGCCCCCTGGATGTGGGCGGGGCTGGGGATGATGGCGCTGGCGTTTTTTTCCCTTCTCGTGCTGCTCTCCCGCGCCAACGTCAGTTTTGTGGTGCCGGTGACCGCGCTGAGTTACGTGGTGGCCGCCCTGGGAGGGCGCTTCTTTCTGGGCGAGCAGGTGAGCGCAAATCGCTGGCTGGGCGTCTGCCTGGTGTGCCTGGGCGTGGCCCTGGTCTGTGCGGGATAAATCGGGATGCAAGAAGCCTGGCATTTTCTCCGCTGGCTCATTCTGGCGCTGGCCCTGGCGCCGTTCGCTTTCTATTTGCTTTCCATCTGGAGCGCGGCGAGTTTCTTCCGGCGGCCGGAGCCGGGCGGCCCGCCGTACATGCCCCCCGCCAGCATCCTGAAGCCGTGCCGGGGGCTGGACCGCGAGGCCTTCGAGAATTTCGCGAGTTTCTGCCGGCAGAACTATCCCCAGTACGAGATTCTGTTCGCCGTGGCCGATCCGGCCGACCCCGCGGTCCCGGTGATCGAGCGGATCATGCGCGAATTTCCCGCCGTGCCCATTCGCCTGATTCGCAGCGTGCCGGCCGTGGGCGCGAACAACAAGGTAAACAAATTGATCCGGCTGGCCGCGGAGGCGCGTTACGACCTGCTGGTGATCAACGACAGCGACGTGCGCGTCACACCGGACTATCTGCGACGCGTGGCCGCGCCCTTCCGCGATCCGCAGGTGGGCGCTTCCACCGCCATGTATCGCGCCGAAACCGCCGGGTCGCTCGGCGCCGAACTCGAAGCCGTGGGCATCACCTCCGAATTTCAGGCCGGTGTTCTCACCGCGTGGCGCCTGGAAGGCGTGAAGTTTGCGCTGGGCGCGACTATGGCCTGCACGCGCCAGGCGCTCGAGGCCATCGGCGGGTTCGAAGCCCTGGCTGATTACCACTCGGACGACTACGAGCTGGGCAGCCGCATCGCTGCGCGCGGCTATCGCGTGGCACTGCTGCGCGACCCGGTGACCATTGTCTACGGCCGGCAGTCGCTCGCGGAGTTTGCCGCGCATCAGTTGCGCTGGGCGCTGACCACGCGGTTTGCGCGGCCCGGCGGGCATTTTGGGCTGGTGCTCACGTTTGGCCTGCCGTGGTCGGTGCTGGCCGCGGCGGTGGCGCCCACGCGTTGGGTTGCGGCGGCGTATCTGTGCGCGTATCTGCTGTTGCGCCTCGCGGCCGCCTGGACCGTGGGCGTGTGGGGTCTGGGCGACCGGCTGCTGCGCCGGCGGTTGTGGCTTGTGCCGCTACGCGATGCCACCGGCTTCCTCACCTGGATCGCCGGGTATTTTTTCACCCGCATCAATTGGCGCGGCAGCGGCTTCCAGGTGGTCCGGGGAAAGCTGGTGCCGGTCGAGCAGCCCCCGAAAGCGGCCGCGGCCGGGACGGCAGCGCGTTAGCCGTGGTTGACGGAATCACACGGAACGCATAAATTAGAAACATACGCCCCGTCCCGAGGGCTCGGGATTCGGGGCGTTTTGTTGTGGCCTCCACCGGCTGGGAGGTCGTCCAATTGGCAGGACATCAGACTCTGGATCTGAGAATCATGGTTCGAGTCCATGCCTCCCAGCCAAA
>Ga0187819_10000882_pt1 | contig 15256 bp, 13 predicted proteins | sample NC_wetland_sal_i_15_FD_132411 | JGI IMG/M metagenome (GOLD analysis project Ga0187819, IMG submission 132411) | Wetland sediment microbial communities from Neuse River Estuary, North Carolina, USA - SO4_4 | ecosystem: Environmental > Aquatic > Freshwater > Wetlands > Sediment | place: USA...
CCTACTGCTCGATTGCGACCGCCCGGCCATCGGCGAGCTCTGGCGCAAGCTGTATTCGCTGATGCGGGCACTGGCCTGTTCGTCAATCCCGATCGCAGCCGCCATCACCGGCCACGCGCCCGCTGGCGGAACCGTGCTGCTGACATTCTGCGACTGGCGCGTGATGGCCGCGGGAGAATTCAAGATGGGATTGAACGAAGTGCAGGTCGGGATCCCGCTGCCGCCAGTCATCCTGGCTGCGCTGCGGCGGCTGGTCGGTGCGCGTCAGGCAGAACGCCTGGCGGTGGGAGGATCACTGATTTCACCGCAGGAAGCTTTGGAGATCGGCTGGATCGACGAAGTCGCTCCGCCCGATGAAGTGGTCGAACGGGCGCAGAAATGGTGCGAGAGCCTGCTCGCCCTGCCTGCCGAGGCTATGACCAAAACCAGGCGGGAAGCGCGATCTGATCTGGTTGCGATATTCGATCGCGGCCTCGAAGCTGAATTGGACGAAGTGATCGCAGGTTGGTGGAGTCCCTCGACCCAGGCAACTTTGCGCGCTCTCGCTGCGCGACTAGGCAAGAGGTAGTAGTAGCTCTTGGCGTGGCGTCCGTAAGATTCGCGGCGTTACTGCACACGCCTTGAGAGGGCGTGGCTTCCAGCCACGCCGCCTCCGATCCAACATCAGCCTCGCGCCCATCGGGCGCAGCCGCCACATACCGAATGATGCGTTCTACCTTGGTGGTTGCGCCGAAATCGGCGCGTGCCCGGAATCGCGCACCGGTTGCGGCACGACTGAAGTCGTGCCCTTTCAAGAACCCTCGCTCTTACCGTCGTTGTGAAGAGCCACATCTGCGGGCTATTTCAGAAACGGATTGCTCTCCCGCTCCTCGCCGATGGTGGTGAGGGGGCCATGGCCCGGCACGACGACCGTGTCGTCTGGCAGGGCGAGAACTTTTTCGTGCAGGGAATCGATAATCTTTTCGAAACAGCCGCCGGGCAAGTCGGTGCGTCCGATGCTACCGGCAAAGAGCGTATCTCCCGCAATCAATTTCTTTTGGGCTGGGAAGTAAAGACACACGCTGCCTTCGGTGTGGCCGGGCGTGTGAATGACCTGGGCGACGAGTGAACCAGCCTTCACCGTATCCGCCTGCGCCAAGCTTTGGTCAATTTCCACTTTACCGGGGGAAGCCATGCCTACCCAAGCGGCCTGCATGTCGAGCATTTTGAGCAATGCGTAATCATTCTGGTTGAGCAGAATGGGTGCGCCGGTGGCGGCGCGAAGCTTCATGGCCCCGCCAACGTGATCAATGTGGGCATGGGTAATGACGATCTGTTTCACTTGAAGACTGTGTTTGGCGATGAGCGCGAGAACGTCCTGGATGTCATCGCCGGGATCGATCACCATGGCTTCGTGGCTGGTTTCGTCTCCGATCACAGAGCAATTGCACTGCAGCGGGCCGACAGGAAGAATTTCGTGAATCATGCAATGTAGGCGCGAGCGTCCGCGCTCGTGCGACTATCATTTCTGCTGTGGGGCCGTCGGGGCCGGAGCCGGCTTGGCCGGTTGAGACTTGGTTTGCGGGGCACTCAAACCCTGCAGCACGGACTTAGGACCACCCCTGCGGGAAGCATACACAGACAGCGTGATCGAAGTCACCATAAAGATGATGGCCGACCAGGTGGTTGCCCTGGAGAGCGCCGTGGCCGCGCCTCGCGGACCGAACGCCGTCTGGCTCCCCATACCACCAAAGGCTGCGGCAATGTCCCCGCTTTGGCCGCTTTGCAGCAGCACCACAATAATGAGGAACATGCAAACAATGATGTGAACGATCGTGATCAGAATTATCATATCCGGCTAAAGCGTCCCTGCTTTTCATCCCTTCTCAGAAGGGTAGTATGGTGCGGAAGGGGGGATTTGAACCCCCATGCCTCACGGCGCCACCCCCTCAAGATGGTGTGTCTGCCAATTCCACCACTTCCGCACGGCGCGCGTAGACTGGGCCAAGACCACGTTGATTATAACAAAAGCGCGGAGAGCCACTTTGTTAGTACTTCACGATCACTGCGAAGGATTTCGCATCGAGGCTGGCGCCACCCACCAGCGCCCCGTCAATCTCATCCTCTGACATCAGCGCCTTGGCATTCTCCGGCTTCACCGAACCACCATAGAGGATACGGAGTTGGTCGGCGAATTCCTGGCCGAAGGTCTTGGCCGCCTCGCCACGGATCAAGCTGTGGGCCTCCGATGCCAGCTGTGGTGTCGCCGTCTTGCCCGTCCCGATGGCCCAAACGGGCTCATAGGCAACTACCAGCTTGCCCGCCTTCTTGGTCGAAACCTTGTGGAAGGCACGCGTGCATTGGCGGCGCAGGACATCTTCGGTCAGGCCAGCTTCGCGTTCTTGCAGAACTTCCCCGACACATACGATGGGAGTAAGGCCAGCCTCGAGAGCGGTTTTCAGCCGGAGGTTGACGCTATCGTCGGTCTCGCCGAAATACTGCCTGCGCTCGGAATGGCCGATGATGGCATGGGTGCAGCCGATCGCCAGAAGCATGGCGGCGGATATTTCGCCGGTATACGCACCTTCATTTGCCCAATGCACGTTCTGCGCGCCAATGGAGACGCTGGACCCTTTGACCGATTCCAGTGCGGCTTGCAGGTCGACGAAAGGAGGACAGACGACGATTTCGTCGCGGTCGTGCCCGGCGACCAGGGGAAGGAAGTCGCGAAAGAAATCGCGCGTCTGGTCTGGAGTTTTGTACATCTTCCAGTTGGCGGCCATCAGTTTTTTGCGGGGCATAGGGTCCTTTCGGGGAAATCTCTAACCGCAGAGGACACAGAGCGGAGCGAACCCTTTCACGGCGAGCGTTCGAAGCGGTACTCGGAGCTAGCATTCTGGTCGCGGAGCTTTTCGGCAGCTCTGGTATACGCTCGCAAGGTCGAAACATCAAAAAGCACGAATCGGACTTTGCGGACATGGGTGGTTGCGCGCAGCGCATCCACAACAGCGGCGGTGGCGATTGAGCCTGCCTCCGATACCGGATAACCATACGCTCCGGTGGAGATTGCGGGAAACGCCAAAGATTGCAGGCAGTGTTCCTCGGCGAGCCGGATGGACTCACGATGGCAACTGGCGAGGGTTTCTGCCTCGCCATAGTTTCCGCCACGATAGATCGGTCCGACGGTATGGATTACATGTTTTGCCGGCATTCGTCCCGCAGTAGTGATCACCGCCTTCCCCGCCGGCAGATTGCCAATCCTGGCGACAATACCTTTGCATTCCACCAGGATCGCAGCGCCGCCAGCGCGGTGAATCGCGCCGTCCACGCCCCCACCGCCGAGCAGGAAAGAATTCGCGGCGTTCACGATGGCGTCGGTGGTTTCCGCAGTGATATCGGCCGGACCGTGGAACTCGACGCTCTTCTTGTCACTCAGCAAGAGCCGAGCTGTGAATTCGTGCACGCCGGTTCCTGGGAAAATCATTTCTTGTCCGTCAGCGCTTCCACGCCCGGCAGTTTTTTACCTTCGAGGAATTCGAGGGAGGCGCCGCCGCCGGTCGAAATGTGCGTGATCTTGTCAGCCACTCCGGCGGCGTGGACTGCAGCCACGGAGTCTCCGCCGCCGACAATGGAAATCGCACCGGCGTTATCGGCTACCGCGCGGGCGATCTGGAAAGTCCCCTTGGCAAAGGGCGCGACCTCGAACACCCCCATGGGACCATTCCAGACAATCGTACGTGCGCGGGAGATTTCTTCCGAAAAGTCTTCGATGCTTTGGGGCCCAATGTCGAGCCCCATCATGTTCGGAGGAATCGGACGTCCACCGTTAACCGTGTGCAAAATCGCGTTAACATCGATCCGGTCAGCTACGATGTGATCCATCGGCAACAGAAACTTCACGTTCTTCGCCTTGGCATCGCGGAGAATCTGGCGCGCCAAGTCCAGCTTGTCGTCCTCCACTCGTGATTTTCCCACCTGGTGACCTTCCGCCTTGAGGAAGGTGTAAGCCATGGCGCCGCCGATGATGAAAGAATCGACTTTGGTCAAGAGATTCTCGATCACGCCAATCTTGTCGCTGACCTTGGCGCCGCCAAGAATCGCCACGAACGGTTTCTCCGGGTGGTGCGTCGTCTTGCCAAGATATTCCAGCTCTTTCTCCATCAGCAGACCGGCGGCCGACTTCGGAAGAAACTTGGTGATCCCCACGGTCGAAGCATGGGCGCGATGCGCTGTGCCAAAAGCATCATTCACGTAGAAATTCGCCAGGCTGGCCAGTTGCTTGGAAAACTTCTCGTCATTGGCTTCTTCTTCTTCATGGAAACGCAGGTTTTCCAGCAGCAGGGTCTGCCCTTTTTCCAGCTTGCCCGCCATTTCTTCGGCCTCGATGCCGACGCAATCCGGACAGAATCCCACGTTTTCCCCGCGCGCCAGTTCGCGGTCGAGCAGCATTCGCAGGCGTTCGGCCACCGGCTTGAGGCTCATCTTGGGATTGGGCTTGCCTTTCGGCCGGCCCAGATGCGAGGCCAGGATGAGGCGGGCACCGTGGCGCAACGCGTACTCGATGGTGGGCAGAGTTTCACGGATGCGGGTGTCGTCCATCACCCGGCCATCGTCGAGCGGGACGTTGAAGTCCACACGCATGAAAATGCGGTGGTCGTTCAGCGGAAGATCGCGGATGGAAAGCTTGGACATGGCTGGTTGTCCTCAAAAAGAAGACGGGCGAAGACGCCCGTCCTCCCCTTACAGGCCTTTCTTGCCCAGGTAGTCGATCAGGTCGCGAACCCGGCAGGAATAGCCCCACTCGTTGTCGTACCAGGAAATCACTTTCACCAGATTGCCGCCCACCACCATGGTCGAGGGCGCATCCACGATGGAAGAACGGGCGTCGCCGCGGAAGTCCGCGGAAACCAGTTCGTGTTCCTCATATCCCAGGTAGCCCTTGAGCGGACCCTCCTCGGAGGCCTTCTTCAGCGCCGCGTTCACCTCTTCCTTGGAAGTCTTCTTCTCGACGTACGCCACCAGGTCGACCATCGAAACATTTGGGGTGGGGACGCGCACCGCGAACCCGTCCAGCTTGCCCGCCATCTCGGGAATGACCAGCTTCAGAGCCTTGGCCGCACCCGTGGAAGTAGGAATCATGGAAAGCGCCGCCGCCCGGGCACGCCGCAAGTCCTTGTGCGGGAAGTCCAGGATGACTTGATCGTTCGTATAAGAATGGATAGTCGTCATGGTGCCACAGACAATCTTGAAATTGTCGTGGATCACCTTGGCGATCGGCGCCAGGCAGTTGGTGGTGCACGAAGCGTTCGAAATGATGTGATGCTTAGCCGGATCGTAAACTTGATGGTTCACCCCCAGAACCAGGGTGACATCTTCATTCTTCGCGGGCGCGGAAATGATGACCTTTTTGACCGGTCCGCGCAGATGCTTCTTTGCATCCTCGGCATTGGTGAAGCGCCCGGTGGACTCGAGCACAACCTGCGCGCCCACAGATTCCCAAGGAAGCTTTGCCGGATCCTTCTCGGCGAACACTTTGAAAGTTTTGTTGTCGACCGTGATGCTGTCCGTTCCGGCGGTGATTTTGTTGGGCAGGTTGCCCAGGATCGAGTCGTACTTCAGAAGATGTGCGAGGGTCTTGGGATCCGTGAGATCGTTGACGGCAACGAATTCGATGTTGGAGTCGTTGAGCGAGGCGCGCAAAACGTTGCGGCCGATGCGTCCGAAACCGTTAATCCCTACTTTGATTGCCATTTTGCCTCCGAGTAATGATTCCGATTGACGATGGAGATACGGATGAAAGAGTGTTGGGACCGGAAACTAAAAATGGTAGCAGGGAAACGAGGCGGGCAGCAAATGAGAACGGGGTTAGAAAAGGTCAGGCTGAACTCAATTCCCAAATTTGGCCCGAATAATTCCGCTGACTGCCCAGGCGGCTTTTCCACTGGCACCTAAGGTTGGGCGCTAGACTGCGAAAAGTCATGCGACTTCAATCTCGATGTAGACGTTCTGCTTGCTCCAGATGGGAAGCCGTGCGAGCCAATATTTCTCATGGATCGTCTTCCGCGCCCTGGGCCAATCTTCAGGGGGAAGGATGCGGGCTGTGGCATCGAACTCCGGCCCAGTAACTTTGCCACGGATAGTGCAAGGTGCGATTCGGACCTTGGGGTTATTGCGCAGGCGCTTGCACTTTCCCGAGTCGGACCGGCTCATCACATACAGCTTGCCATCGCCCTCGCCGAACCACACCGGAGTAGGCACGGCGGCGCCGTTCTTCCGAACCGTCGTAACGCGGATGTACTTCTGGCCTTGAATCTGGGGGGGAATTGGCATGGAGATATTTTACGAGAGAGGTGGCTGGTGCTGCCTCTGAGCATCCAGGGACGCATTGCCGGATAGCCTCTCGGTGTGTTACAAGCCAGACATGCGCAAATGGATGCGCGAGCGCCTCAAGCGCCGCAAGAAAGAGCCGGAGAAGGCCGGAGCGGAACCCGCGCCCGCGCCGTTGCAGCCGGCATTTTACGATACCGGACCCGCCCGGGAAGAACCTCAGCCGGAAGAGAGCCGTTCCGCAGCCGCAGAACCGGAGCTTCTCGAGCCGCAGACAATGCCGGGTAGGCAAAGCCCGGCGGCACCGCAAACCGTTTCGCAGGTGCAACGCGGCAATGGTGAAGCACCTCGGCGTCGCCGCAAAAGAGGCAGAGGAGGACGCGGGCGTGGCGGAATGGGCGGACAACGAGCGCCGGTCCCACCGGTCGTTGCGGAAACACCCGTCGCGGCTATTGCAGAGGCGCCTGTCTCGCCGACGGAAGCTATGGCCCCAGATCAGACTACGGGGGTGGCGTCGACCGTTGCAGCGCCGGCTGCCGCACCTCGTCCGCCCCGGGGCACGGTGGTGCTGGCGATTGGTCTGCCCGGATCGGGCAAGAGTTCGTGGTTCAAGCGGCACAAAATTACGCCGCTTTCGAGCGACCTGCTGCGCGCACTTTTGTTTGACGATCCCAGCGAGCAGCGCTTCCAGGATTTGGTCTTCTCCAACTTGCGCTCCATGTTGAAGGCGCGACTGATTGCGCGCCGACCCATGAACTACGTTGACGCCACCAATCTCACGTCACACGACCGCCATGCCTGGATCAAGCTGGCCAAGGACTACGGATACGAAGTCCAGGCCGTGTTTTTCGACGTGCCGGTAGAGGTTTGCCTGGAGCGCAACCAGCGACGTGAACGGGTAGTCTCCGAGGATGTAATGCGCCGCATGGCAGGTAAACTAAAGCCGCCGACGTTTGAAGAGGGTTTCTCGAAGATCACCGTGGTGCGGGTGAAGCCGAAAGAGTAGTGTGCCGCGGCTTAGTGTGGTCCGTCACCTTCCGGCCACAGCGGAGTGAGCCTGCGCGGGCATGACTTGGGCCTCCACTTTACTGAGGAGGGTAACCACTTCCTCGGCCGCATTGGCCACACGGGTAAACTCTAGCTCCGCTTCCGGCACTTTTCCGGCAAGCTTCAGCTCCACCACCTGCTTCACCAGAGCATGCATGCTCTTGTGTTTCTTCTCCAGGGCCTGGAGGTCGCCCAAGTGGCCATACTTGGCCGTCCCCTCGGAATAGATCCATTTGCCGAGTTCGCAGGCCTGGTGCGAGGCAAGTTTGTGCGGATCAAGACCCTCCCTGCCATCGAGGAATCCTCGCAACTTGAGGCGCCAGCTGCGGTGGGCCATCTTGACCCGTGCAAAGTCGATGTCTTGGGCAAGGTTAGGGTTATTGTCCACATGGGGCGAACGGCGCTGGCTCTGGTTCGACCTATGGGCTTCGCCTTCGTTGCCTTCGGACCCCAGCTGAAATTGACCTACTAACCGCAGCAGACTCGAGGCGAGGGCGGACAAATCCTGCAGAGCGTCGGTGGCTTGCCGTGCACCGGCCGCAGAGGCGGCGGCAATCCCGGCGATTTGATCGATGCTGTGGTTAATCTGCTCGGTGGCTGCGGATTGCTGAGTTGCAGCCGTGGCGATGTGGGTGATCATCTCCCCGACTTCCTCCGACATTTGGATAATGTCATGCAGGGAAGATCCGGCTTGGGTGGTCAACTCCACACCCCGCTCAACTTCGGCCGTGCTGGCCTGCATTGCGGCGACGGCGCTCTGGGTCTCAGTCTGAATGCTGCCGATCATCCCCGTGATTTCCTTGGTGGCGCTGCTGGTGCGTTCTGCGAGCTTGCGCACTTCGTCGGCGACCACAGCAAATCCGCGGCCCTGATCGCCGGCCCGCGCGGCTTCGATCGCCGCATTCAAGGCCAGCAGATTGGTCTGGTCTGCAATGTCATCGATCACGCCGATGATCTTTCCAATCCGGTCCGACTGCTTTCCTAGTTCCTGGACCTTCTTCGCGGTCTCACCCACTGACTGGGCCATGGCGCGCATGCGGGAAAGGGTTTCCTCCACGACCTTGCCGCCCTGGCGGGCTGCCTCCGAGGCTTTCTGGGAGGCGGTCGCAGCGCTGTTCGAATTTTCTGAAACCTGTTGCACGGTGGAGGCCATCTCCTGCATGGCCGTGGCCACCTGGTTGGTCTGGTCTCTCTGCAGTTCCGCGCCTTGCGCTTGTTGCTGCGAGGTGGCGGATATTTCCTCGCCCGCAGCCACCAGGCTGCGGGTATTTCTGGACACCTTAAGCAGGATCTCCTGCAGTTTGTCCATGAAAGTGTTGAACCATTTCGCCAGTTCGGCCACCTCATCATCCGAGCTGACTTCGATTCGCTTGGTCAGGTCGCCCTCGCCTTGCGCTACATCCTTGGCCCGGGCAGTCATGTCCTGCAGTCGCCCGAAGATGGAGCGTGACACGCTCGCCGAGGCAACTACCAGCACGAGGAAGCAGATTAGCGTGAGTCCCGCGGCGATGGCCGCGCTTCGGCGCCAGGTGGCATCAATGTCGTCGATATAAGTTCCCGTGCCGATGACCCAGCCCCAGGGCTCGAATCCTTTCACAAACGAGAGCTTGGCCACTGGTTTGTCGGCGCCGGGTTTGGGCCACATGTAGGAGACAAACCCGGAACCATCACGCTTGACCACGTCCGCCATCTCGACGAAAAGGGCCTTTCCTGTCGGGTCCCTCAGGTCGCTCAGATCCTTGCCGTCGAGTTGCGGCTGGGTGGGATGCATCACCATGGTCGGGTGTAGATCGTTGATCCAGAAATAATTGCTGCCTTGGTAGCGCATCGCCCTGAGAGTCTCGATGGCACGCGCTTGCGCCTCTTGCCGGCTGAGCTTCCCACTCTGTTCCATCTGGTAACACTGGACTATAGCCGAATAGGCGGTCTCTACCAGGTTGCGTGCCTTCTCCTGTTTTTCCTGCAAGATGCGAGACCGTTCGCTGCTCAGCCAGAAGCCGGCCAGCACCAATAGTCCCGCTATGGCTAGCGCGACAATGAGACGGAATTTGCTTTTCAAGCTCATATGCATTGGAGAACTCCACTCGGAGCTCGCTGAAGCGCCTCAGTAGTCACTCTGAGGGGCAAAAGCGAGGAACACGACTTCCTCGCACCTCCGGATCGCAAATTTCAACCACTCCTCGGAGGCTCCATCGGCATCTTTCCCCAACGGCATGAGGGTTACGAACGTGCGGGCACAGCCGCGAAGCGGCGAAAGGATGCAGCCCACGGCGCAAGCCGCTGGAAAAGTAGGAAAATGAATAAGCCCTGGCGGGGCGGAAGAGGAGTTCTAACGCATACACTACGCTGACGTCGCCTGAATGGGCAGCGTCTCTCGCCCGATGGGATGGCTAGCCTTTCAGGTAGGGCAGCAACTCCTTGAACGCTCCGGCGCCGGATGAGCGCAGCAGTTCGTAGATGATCATCTCGGTCGAAGAAATCACCGCGCCTGCCGCGCGCATCCTTTCCAGCCCGATCTTCCAGTTCCACTCGGTGCGGGAGCTGACCGCGTCCGATGCGACATGAACGATGTAGCCCTCGCGCAAGGCTCCCAGAGCGGTTTGGGTAACACAGATGTGACTCTCCATTCCGCACAGAAGAACGGTGTTGCGGTTGCCGGGCAGGCGCTTCAGCAAAGAACAGAAAACGTCGCTGCCGAAGCAGGAAAACGTTTGCTTGTCGATGGGTGCGGTTCCGGGCAGCAGGGAAGCGATCTCGGGCACGGTGCTTCCCAGTCCCTTGGCGTATTGCACCGTCATGAGCGAAGGAACCTTCAGGATGCCCGCCAGCCGGATCAGCAGTTGGGAGTTCTTGACCAATTGCTCTTTTTGGAAGATCGGGGGCAGGAGCTTCTCCTGGATGTCGATGATGAGCAGGGCGCACTGCTCCGCGGCCAGCGGCCGGCGGGCGATTTCCGAGTAGTCGTTGCTAAGCTGTGAGACGCTGCCAAGGGCGGTGACCATGAGATTCTCCTGCTCAAATCTTAACCGCGCAGAACCGGAAAGAACAGTCGTGCAGAGCGCAAAGCGGCGTTCACTGCGGATGCCGCGAAGCAGCGCAAGAACATAGCCCAGTGCAAGCCCTGAGCGGAAAATGGTAAATGACATAGCCCTGAAAATGCGAAGGAATAGTTGCTACACAGAATCTTATAGACCTTACGCTATTCCGGCTTCGACGGAGTTGTAGCTTGAGACTTTTTCTCCACGTATTGCACGATGACTGAGATGCGGCGGTTGGAGGGATCAAGCGGGTCATTCGCTTTGCGCAGCAGTTGATCGGCATATCCGCGGACCTGCGAAACCTGGTTTTCGCGCAATCCCTCATGTTGCATAAGACGGCGGGCAGCGTTGGCGCGGTCGGTGGAGAGTTCCCAATTGCTGTATTCCTTGTTGCCGGCATAGGGCTTGGAGTCGGTGTGCCCTTCAACGGAGATCTGGTTGGGCAGCTTCCCCAACTCCTGGGCCAGCAAGGCCAGCAATTCTTTGCCATTGTCATTCGGCTCGGCGCTCCCGAGATTGAAGAATGTCCCGCTCTCCGTTTCCAGCATTTCAATTCGCAAACCCTCGGGCGTAACCGTCATCTCGATCTGGTTCTTGAGTTTTTCGAAGTTGTTCATCTGGCGGATGCGCTGCTCAATTTCGTCTTTGAGTTTTGGCATGTCATCCTTGGTAATGGAAAAGCTTTCGCCCGCTCCGCTGATGTCGGTGCCCGTGTTTTTCGAGGTGCCCGACGGGTCGCGGAAGTATCCGCCCACCGCTTCCTGGATTTTCTTGCTGCTATTGAGCAGCCAGAGCACGATGAACAGCGCCATCATGGCGGTAACGAAATCCGCATAGGCGACTTTCCATGCGCCTCCATGGTGTCCGCCATGCCCGACTTTTTTCTTAATGATGATGACAGGGTGGTTTTGGCTCATCGCTTCCCTTTAGGCCGAAGCAGCGGATGCGGTTTCTGCCGGCGCAGCGGCGGCGGGTTCGGTGGACGCAGCGGCTTCGCCGCCCGCAGCCCTGCCGCGGCATATGGCTTCTACTTCCTGGAACGAAGGGCGCACATGACCGGGGATCGCCCGGCGTGCAAATTCCACCGCCATGATGGGAGCGGTGCCTTTCAGGAACGAAATCATTACCACTCGCAGAACAAGAAGATAGGCTCGCTCATCATCCACCAGCTTCGCCATGTTGCTGGCAACTGGCCCTACCAGGCCGTAACACAGCAGAATGCCCAGGAAAGTGCCCACCAGTGCGGCGGCCACTTTCTGCCCGATCTCCTCCGGAGGCCCACCTAGGGCTCCCATGGTGATGACCACGCCGAGCACTGCGGCGACGATCCCGAGGCCGGGGAGCGAATCCGCGGTGGTGCTCAGCGAAGCGATAGGTTGGCTGGCATCATGGTGATGAACTTCGAGGTCGAGATCCAGGAGTTGGTCGAGCTCGAAAGCCTCCACTCCGCTCACCGCCATCCGCATGGTGTCGCAGAAGTAGTCGCGGATGTGGTGGTCCTTGAGGAAGTGCGGATACTTGGAGAAGGCTGGACTTTTGTCGGGCGACTCCACGTCATTTTCCAGAGACATCAACCCTTCGCGCCGGGCTTTGTTTAACAGGTCATAGCTCATCTTTAGCGTTTCGAGGTAGCGCTGTTTGGTGAACTTCGATCCTCCGAAAACGCCGCTGACGCCGGCTGCGATCTGTTTCAGAATGTGCAGCGGGTTGGCGATGAGGACGGTGCCGGCTGCCGCGCCGCCAATGATGAGGAGTTCGGCGGGTTGGAGAAGGACTTTCACGTGGCCGTGCTCCATCAGATAGCCACCGAGCACGGCGCCAAAAACCACCACGATACCGATGATCGCAAACATAGTGGCTCAGCTCCCCGAAGAGCCGGTTGGTGAACCGGCTCCGGCCGCCGCCGCCAGATCGTTCGACTGCGGTTTGCGGAGAGGTTGTGCCCTCCGCACCAGCGACTGAATGGTGTCTCCCGGTTGCGCTGTTGCATATCCCACCAGGGTTGCGGCGTTCAGGCGATCGCCCCACCACTGAATGCCGGCGTTGGCCACCATCCGGTGAATGCGTTCCACCGCTTTTCCGACGCCCAGGCTGCCGCAGTTCGACAAAATCGCCATAAATTGATCCTCGGCCCAGCGCCCTACGAAGTCGTCGGGACGGAGGCTATCGCGCAGGGTTTCCGCCACCGCCCGTGCCAAGGCCTCCGATGCTTCCCGGCTGTGCGTAGTTCGCAGGCGATCAAACTGGTCGAGCTCAAGGCACAGGACGCTGAACGGAATCTGGTATTCGGCAAGGCCAGCCAGACTCTCGCGCAGATGGAACTGGATGAATCCGCGATTCGACACTCCGCTTTCGTCCAAACAGCCTTCAGGAATGGGAGTCCGCGGATTTTGTCGGTCTTCAAGGGCCCGTTGCTGTTCATCGAAGCTGCCGACGACGCAGACGATCGAACCGCGCGAGTCACGGATGGGTGTGATGTGGAACAGAACGGGGATGGAGTGACCCAGCTTGTGATGCAGCGACAGCCGTAGCTCCCGCGGCTTGCCATCTCTCCGCGCATCACGGAACGGGCAAACCTCGCCACACACCGAGCAGTTTTGCTCGTTGCATTGCGCCAGGATGCTGTCGCTGCGCGAGTGCCCGATCACTTCGTGCCGCAGATGACCAGTGATGCGTTCGGCGCCCTGGTTCCAAAACAGAATTTTCCCGTTGCGATCCACCAGGTAGACGGCCGTGGGCAGACTGTCTAGGACGGCACGGAAAATTTCGGGATTCTCCAGCTCTGACATGGCGAACCTGTTGGGCTCTGGTTTTCCATCGACAGAAACCGGAGAGACTTCAGGCTCCGGTGCGTCGGGGTTCGAAACACACCTGGGCGGTTGCTGCTTAAGCAAGCGTGGGCCAACCAAATGGCGTAACCACCCGCAAGTAAAGAGGAGATCATCTCTGGCCGAAGAACCTTGTGTAGCTCCTGCCCTGATGCGACGTGGGTGGGCGCCTTTTGCAGGTTGGAGAAGCTTTATGTGTCCTCGGATGTTCATGATTCACGCAGCCGTTCCACCAAGTCCGGCCCTGGAAAAACGACGGACAGCCTACCGAAATGTAATCCGCTGGTCGGTGATCTTGGTGCTTACGGCGATTGCTGCCGCCCAGCAGCAACCGAAGGACTTAAGCGAAGCCAGCCTGGAAGAACTGGGAAACATTCAAGTCTATAGCGCCTCCAAACACATGCAGAGCGCCAGCGACGCGCCCGCCTCAGTCACGGTCATCACCGCGGACGAGATCCAAAAATATGGCTACCGTACGCTGGCCGACATTCTGCAGAGTGTGCGTGGCTTCTATGTCACCTACGACCGCGACTACAGCTTCGTCGGCGTGCGCGGCTTCGGACGGCTCGGAGACTACAACATCCGAATCCTTGTGCTGGTGGACGGCCATCGCATCAATGACAACATTTTCGGGGAAGCCTATCTAGGGTCGGAGTTCCTGGTCGACGTGGATCTGATCGAGCGGGTGGAAATCATTCGCGGCCCCAGTTCTTCGCTCTACGGCGCCGATGCCTTCTTTGCCGTGATCAACGTGATTACGCGCAAACCGCCGCAACTGAAAGATATGGAACTCTCCTTTGCGCCGGCCAGTTTTGGGACCTACGAGGGGCGGGCCAGTTATGGCGGCCAATACCGGGGGGTAGACATGCTACTCTCCGGCACGTTTTACAACAGCCAGGGACCGACTCTGTTTTATCCCCAGTTTGACGGCCCCGCCACCAATTTCGGGATTACCCAAAACACGAACTACGAAAACTCTCATCACATCCTGGCCACGATCAGCTTTCGTGGATTCACCCTGCAGGGATTGTTCAGTGCGCGCGACAAGGGAGTTCCAACCGGATACTTCGGCACGGCCTTCAATGATCCTCGCACCCAGAATTTCGACTACCACCAATACTTCGATCTCAGTTACCAGCATTCGATTGGCGAGAAGTGGAACCTGACGGGTCGGACTTCGTATGACCAAGCCCGTCTGCAAGCGCCGCTGGCATACGCCACCGGGCTGCCCGACGGATCGGACACGGTGGACACATACTCGTTTCGGGGAAACTGGTGGGACAGCGAAGTGAAACTGAGCCGAACCCTGCTGGAGAAACACAGAATCACTCTGGGCACTGAGATCACGGATAACCTGCGGCAAGACCAGGGAGACTATACTCCCATCGGCAACATCTTCAGCGTAGACCCCGCAAGCTCAGTGATCTGGGCCGTATACGGGCAGGATGAGTTCGCCATCACCCACAAACTGACTTTGAGCGCCGGGCTCCGCTATGACCATTACTCTGACTTTGGCGGGACCACCAACCCACGTCTGGGGTTGATCTACCATCTCTTCCACCCAACCACCCTAAAGCTGCTATACGGCACGGCTTTCCGTGCCCCCGAGCCCTTCGAACTCACGCCTGACTTCTCGCCCTTATACGACGACAATCTGCAGCTCAAGCCAGAGACAATCCGCAGCGTCGAAGGAGTGGTGGAGCTGGCGCTAGGGCAACATTTCACGCTATCGGGCAGCATTTTCCGCAACACGATTGACGGTCTTATTTCGGTGGAGAATGAGAGCAATGGTCACTCGGTGTATCAAAACTCCGAAAGAGCGGAGGCCACCGGCGTGGAAGTCGAGTTGGACGGCCGCTTGGCCGGCGGTCTCGAAGGCAGGGCAAGCTACAGTTACGCAGACGCGGACCAGCCGGTAACCCATCAGATTCTTACCAACTCTCCGCAGCACCTGGGCAAATTGAACTTAATCGTGCCCGTAGTGCAGCGGCGCTTGGTTGCCGGCCTGGAGGGGCAGTACACCAGTTCACGCTTAAC
>Ga0187819_10000883_pt1 | contig 15251 bp, 22 predicted proteins | sample NC_wetland_sal_i_15_FD_132411 | JGI IMG/M metagenome (GOLD analysis project Ga0187819, IMG submission 132411) | Wetland sediment microbial communities from Neuse River Estuary, North Carolina, USA - SO4_4 | ecosystem: Environmental > Aquatic > Freshwater > Wetlands > Sediment | place: USA...
ACATCTCTAACTCATGTTTGTGAATCTGGACGGTAACGATGTTCCAGGGGTCTTTGTGTCCACCGCAGAAGTGACAGGCGAAGCTGTGGGGCTCAACCGGCTGCGGCTCGATTATGGGGTCATTGGCAGGAGTCGCAGCCGGTGTTGGTGCCGCGTTTGCCCGCCATTGTCTCACATGATCGGCCATCACGCGAGAGGAATAACCTGTCCTGATGGCGATGTCCAACAGGTAGCGGCGGTGCTCCTGGTCGGGGCACTTATTCAACTCGCGCGCGACGGCAAACGTGATTTGGTTAGTTTGCAGGGCGTCGCACACTTTCTCATCTCCGCGCAGCAAGCGGAAGCGGTCACCCAGGTAATCGGGGGAGACGTGAAACCGCGCACACAGCCCGGCTTCGTCCAGGTTATCGCGCATCTGGTGCTCCGCGAACAGGAGAGCCTCATCCACTGGGTTGACTTTCTCCCGGCAACGGTTCTCCGCGATCATGGCCGCGTCCCCGTTCCACTCTGAAGGGTGATACACCTCCGCGCGGATCTCCGTCCAGCCCAGCATGGACGCGGCCACGTAGCGGCGGTGGCCGACTTTAATCATGTAGCGGCCGTCCTGGTCCACCACGCAAATAGGGTGAATCTGCCCGTCTTGTTTCATCGACTCGCACAACTCCGCGAGTTTGGCGTCATCCATGCGGCTGCGCACCGGGGTGTCGGGTGGGTCAATCTCCGTCAGTTGCAGCATTCGAGTCACAGGCATGGGTGGTCCTGTTTGGCGAACTGCGCGGCCATGCGGCGCACTTCGCTCTGCTCACTTGCGGTCAACTCATCCCAGCTCAACTCTGCCCCGCGCGTCACGTTGAAGGCAACTAGGGCCTGATGGAAGTGGCTAGCGTCCGCTAGCGCCATGATGTTTGGCATTGGCGCTAGCGTGACTCTATCGGCTCTCGAATAACGTTTCTGCATAGGGCTGCACTTCTCCTGTGCGAATGATCGCGGCTTTCTCTAGCGGGATCCGTTCCATAACCAGCTTTTCCCCAGACACCCGCACCGCCACGTAATCCCCGGCCCGCCAGGGCAGTAATTCCCTCACTTCTTTGACCAGGAGAACACAGAGAGATCCACCGCGGCGGTGGACTTTGCACGGGATGGGGCGGCCACTCATTACACGGGTGCCACTACTGGGGGTGTAGGCTCATAAGACTGTACCACCTGTGGCACTCGTACTCTGAGGCATTGGCGATCCGGTGTCAAGCTAAATCGCTGATTACCCTGTAGCTTCTCTGCGCGCGCAGTCTAGTGCCCTGTCTTTTGTGCAATTTTCCGCTTGCATCGTCCGCGGCTTTGGGCGTCTGCTGTCCGCGAAGGAAAGTGAGGGTCCAGTTATGAATCTGCTCTCCCCTAAATTTTGGGTCAACCTGCTGTTCTGGGGGTTTGCCCAGGCTATTGCCGTGAAAGACGCGGCCACCGTAGCAGCCAAGTGGGCCCAGCGTGCCGCGGCTGCTGGTCCGGCGTACGCCGCAGGAGTCAGCGGCACGCAGAAAGACTGGGCCACGGACACCGCGGCCGCGGCTGCATCGTGGGCTGCGGGCGTGACTGCAGCTGCGGGCAATGGCAGCTTCGCGCGCGGCGTCAATGCGGCCGGAACTGCGAAGTGGAAAGCAAAAGCTGCGGGCGTGGGTGCGCAACGATACCCCGCGGGCGTCTCTGCCGCACAGCCGTACTACCAGACCGGCATCCAGGCGGTGCTGCAAGTGTTGCAAGGCGTGAACCTGCCCCCGCGCGGGCCTAAAGGTGATCCGTCGAACCTGAACAGGGTTTCGGCTGTCACCACTGCTCTGCGCAAGATGAAAACCGGCTAACAGATACCCAAACGCTGAGAGCAGTCAACGGGGGCCGGTCAGTGGTCGGATGTTACTGACCGGCCCCGCGTGAGGGCAAGAGGGCACATGGAACGCGATTATCCGGTCGGTCATCCCGCAGCTGGCGATTACAAGGGCGAACCTTACCGGCCGCCTTCGGATGATCTGCTGCTCGATTATCCCCCCAGCCATCCCGCGCACCACGGCAAGAACGTGTCCGATGTGGACACCCCAGACGGAATGCGCGCAGTGCAGATGCGGAGTGTGCAGTCTCTCACGGATCTCGCGTCTCAGGGTGCGCTGCCTCCGCTGTTTGCACCAGGGCGTAAAGAGCCTCTCCCACTCACCCCGCCCCAGCTGGCGCATTTGTACGCCACACGCAAGCAGGCGACGCTGTCGGGAGAACTGACCGCGGATGAGCAACAAGTGTTGGGCTACATCACCGGGCTAGGGTACGGCCCCGGTGATGCGCTCAAGATGTTTATTGACTACGCGCAGCCCCCGAAGGCTGACGCTAGCGTGACCACGTAAGGAGCGATTATGTTTAGTTTTCTCGGCTTGCTGTTTCGGGTGTTCATGCTTCCCGCTCTGGGCAACTTTGCGGGCGCGCTGGAAGTGATTTCTGGCTTCGTCACCGGCCCCGGCGCGGTATTCACCGCATGGACCGTGGATGCGGGCAACTCGCTCGCGATCCGCTCCGCTCCGCTCACGTCAAACGTGTGGCTCTTGGAGAAGTGGGCGTACAACGACACGTCCGCGGGCGTGCTCCGCATTCGCTCTCCGCGCTTGCATGACAACGTCCAGGGCATCCGTACCCGTGTCACCAACAATGACACAGAGCCCTTACTCTCGGGGCTGGCGAGTTACGGCTGGCGGCAGAAGTTAGTCCCTCAGGACATCCTCATCGCAGAGCAGACTGGCAGCGCGGCCAACATCGACACCGGGCACTTGCTGGTGTACTACGAGAACCTACCCGGCATCAATGCCCGGTTCATTGATAATGCCCAGCTCATCGCGAACGGGGTCAACCGCATCGGGCAGGAAGTGTCCGTCACCACGCTGATTACGAACGGCCAATACACGGGCCAGGTCGCAATCAATGTCACCAACGATAACTTCAAGGCGAACACCGACTATGCCTTGTTAGGTGCGATGGTTGACACCCGCGTGGGATGCGTAAGGATTCAAGGCGCAGACGTCGGAAATTTGGGGATCGGGATCCCCGGCGAACCGTCACAGCGTCACCTGATGTCCAATTATTTCCAGCGGCTCAGCGACATCTACAGCATTCCGCTGATTCCGGTGTTCAACTCAGCCAACAAGACCGCGATCCTGGTGGATGCGACGGGGCACTCTGCGGCCATCACTACCGTCATCACGTTCTACATGGTGGAACTGGCGGCCAAGAGTGGATCGTCCAGCGGCGGACAGTACGGGATGTAAGTTTGTGCGGTGGTTGCCATGAGGAGGGGGGCGGGGCCAAACAGCCCCGCCTTTTTTAGCAGGGGGAATGATGAGCACAGGCGCGGTGGATCTCACAATTCTTTGTATGTGCGGGCAGCCCGCTAGCGGATCCAACCACGGACCAGGCGGGCACAAGTTTACCCCGATGCGCGGCCGTGACCAGATCCGGGATGACCAGGATCCGGAACGCAATACCCGTGATGGGCATTACGCGCTCCGCGAGTACCGCACCATTGCGATTCCAAGCCCGAACGCGGGCCAGGACTGGACCGCGACCATTCCGGCTGTGGCGCGCTGGCGGGTCAAGTGTCTGCAGGCGCAGCTGGTCACATCGGCCGCAGCGTTCAACCGTGTGCCGCACCTGGTTATCAGCGATGCGCTGGGCAATTCGGTGTTTAACTTCCCCGCGATCACGAATCAGGTAGCGAGTACCACGGTGCAGTATTCCGCGGGCGTGGGCATTGTCTCGGTGCAGTTTGACAACGCAGTAGTCTGGGTGCTGCCCTATGAGACTCACCTTTTGCAGGGCTGGAAAATCGGCACGCTGACCACGTTGCTGCAGGCTGGCGACCAGTGGTCAAACATTGCGCTGATCGTGGAGGAGTGGTTGAACTGGTAAGCTGATGCGCGCACTATTGCTGACCGTCGCGCTGGGAGTCATGCTCATGGGCACAGTCCCCGGCAGTTACGCATCCCCGGATGACCTGGTAGACGCTAGCGCAGAGCCCGCAGCCGCGGCAGACCTTACCCCGGCCCCGTTTGAATCGCAGACACAGCCCCCGCTAATTACCTGGGGAGTGCTAGGCAACCCCGCGCTAGCGCATGAATCCCTGTACATCACGCTGAACGACGTGATGCAACTGTCAGTGTGGAATAGCAACTCCCTACTGACCAGCGTGACCGCGCAGCTGCGCATCTTGCAACCAAACGGGCAGATCCTCACCGAGCAGATCTCCCTGGAAGGGCTCACGTCCGACCGCACCGCGAACGTGAGGACGCTGCAGCTGTCCGAGGGCATGTTAATCGGCGCGCTGATCGGCCCGGCCGCGGTGACGAACTCGCGCGGGCAAACGTACTGCACGCTGACCTTACTCCGCAACGTGGGGGTAACTCCGCTCTATGCAGAACAGCTGATCGGGGATTACCTCACCAGTGGATTCAATCCCACGTGGCCGGAAGGCACGGTCAAAGCACCGAGCGAGGGCGCGGGGTACGTGTACACGGTAGTAGATTCGGGGTGGTCCCCCGACGAGCGGGTGTTAGTGACCCAGCCCGCGCACACTCGCTGGCGCGTCATTTCCATCTCGCAACTCTTGACTACATCGGTACAGGCGGGCAGTCGAGTGGTGGAGCTAGTTGTCGCTCCTGGGGCGTGGGATGTGGTAGCAGTGGCAGACCAGGGCCCGAGCCTAGAGAATCTCTACAATTTTGCCCCATCGCTTCCCTGGGAGAGTGGCACCACCGGGATTATCGCGGGGCAAATGGTGCCCTTACCTCCGGGGTTTATTACGGTAGGGGGTACTACGTTCACCATTCAGGCGCAGAACATGCAGAGTAACGACGTGTTCGGGCAGACAAATATCCTGGTGGAAGAATGGGTGGATCCGTAATGGGACTCTTCTCCGCACTACTCAACCCGATAGGGACGATTCTAGAGCGAGTCTTGCCCGACAAGGCGGCCCAGGACCAGGCGAAGGCCCAGCTGGCCCAGCTTGCGCTGCAAGGCGATCTCAATGAGACGCTGGCGCAGATCCAGACCAACGTTACTGAGGCATCCAGTAAAAGCACGTTCGTCTCCGGCTGGCGCCCGTTCGTGGGCTGGGTCTGTGGCTTCGGGCTAGCGTATGCTTTCGTAGTCCAGCCGTTATTGAATGGCATCACCGCGCTGTTTCATCACCCGCTCGTCTTTCCCTCTCTCGATGTGGGGACGTTGTTGACTTGTCTGGGCGGTATGCTTGGCCTGGGAGGGCTGCGGACGGCAGAGAAATTCGGGCAAGTGGCAGCGAAGTGAGGGCGCGCGATTGGCGGACTTTCTGACCTGGTTAGATCATCCCGCGCTCTGGGTGCCGTCAACCGTGCTGGCCCTGGGCGTGCTGATTAAGGCGTTCAAGAGTCACCGAGTACGGCTGAAAATAGAATTGGATCTCAATGGCAACGGCGGCGGCGAAAAAGACGTTTCTCGAACGGCAGGCCATCATCAGTAACAATGCGCCCGCGCTAGCGCCAGTAAAACTGCCCTTGCCCCCCGAGTACACGCCCACATTTGCAGCCCTGCAAGCGGCCACGCTGGGCGACTACGGCACCAACAAAGACGGCTGGGATGAGATCTACAATCCCCTGGTAGGGGCCGAGCCCAGCCACACCGCGCAGCTGCACGAAATGAATAGCACGCTAGCGGGAGTCGCATTTACTCCGGGAGAACTCGCGAAGACTCTATTTCATCCCATCACGCTGAAAATCGGCGCGCTCATTCCGAAGGGGGATGCTCTGGTCAAGGGATACAACGAGGGAGTGACGGGCACTACCACCCCGCCAGGGGGCGGCGGCGGGGGCGGCGGGGGAACGACTGGCGGCGGCGGCGGGGGAACAACGGGCGGCGGCGGCGGGTGCAACGATACAATCGAGGCCGCGGATCCGCGGCAGAAATCGTATGCCCCGACCAGACCAGGGCCCCCACCGCGTCCGCCAAAATGTGACCGCGCCACACCGCGCGGGGCTTTCGCTGCGCTCATTGCGATGGTGCCGCGCGCGATTCATGCACGATGGAGAGGAGGGAACAATGCCGGAACAGCCGGACCTGAAGGTAACAAACCTACGAGTGTCCCACCAGCCGGTAGTCACGGCCCAGGGAACACAAGTACGAAAACTCCTGCAGTACAACGTGGGGCCACACGGCCCCTTCTTCCACCAGTACGACGGTGAGGAGGGCACGGCCGTGAAGATGAAATCAGACATTGCCGCACAGGTCGCAGAACTGGCGGACCTGCACGCGACGCACGGCTAGAGGCGAACATGGACGACTGGCTAAGTGGGCTCACTGACGCGCTCTCAGTAGTCGGGGCGGACATTATCGCGTTCTTGGATTGGCTAGTGCAGGAACTCGTCTTGGTCTTCCAGTTTCTCTATAACCTGCTGGCCGCGGTGTTCAATTTCTTCTATGCGCTAGCGCAGAAGATCGGGGATTTCTTTGTTCACATCTGGGAAGACTGGCTAAAGGGCATCCTGCAGGACATCTGGGGCGTCATCCAGAAGGTGCATACCTGGCTGGAAAACCTGCTCTCCCCCATCATCCATTTTCTCAAGCTGGTCTATAGTTACGTGAACTGGTTTTTCCAGACATACCTCAAGCCGTTTCTCACCCTCCTGAATCACATCCGGTCGTTTCTTAATATCCTGGCATCGTTCGGCGTGAAGTGGGCGAAGGAACTTGACCAGTGGCTCGGGAAAATCGAGGCGCAGATCATCGCCACGTTTCAGAAAGTGGAGGGCTACCTTAACAGCATCATCGGCATCATCAATTCCCTAGCGGATCCGTTGGGATTGTTCCGCGGGCCCACTTTTGTCATGAGCATGAGACGCATTTTCCCCAGCTTCGCGCGCGGAATCTCGGGCATGCCGATGGGGTATTTTTTTCCGTCCCCGGTGAAGGGCTCTAGCTCTTGGCTGGGTCCGACCCCGGCCAACTTCAACCCGGCCAACTCGAATATGAATCCACCGCCCAGCACCTACCTGGGCGAAGATGACGGACTTGGAGACTTTGGCGGCGTCGAGGAGGGCGAAACCATCAGCGATGATGACGCCAACAATATGCAGGCGCTTGATTACTTCAATGATGACTTGTACCCCAGCCCACCGTATGATGACGCCAGTGACGCGGCCGATGATGCGTGGACCGCGATTCTGCAAGGGGGGATCGTCTCAAGCTGATGAGCAGCACACCGTCAACCCCGCAGTTTGACTTCGACACCGCGAAGCAAACCAGCCAGAACATCCACGATACTCTTATCACCCTTTTCAGCCAGTGGACCACGCCCGGCTTCGTCAGTGAGCTAGTGGCATCGTTCGCGGGCGGGCTCACGTTCATCGTGTCTTTCGTGGTCCTGGTCGTTATGCAAGTAGTGATCGCGATTGGAAGCTGGGGCGCGGCATCGTTCCTCAACCTGGTGGAAACAGCGAAGGAGGAAAACCAGGACGCGATTAACAGCGTCATAGCGTCGGCCACGAACGAAATGCTGGGCACCAGTTTATCCGCGGACGATCTGTCCGGGGGCTCGGGTGCAGGCACTTCGATGGATGAGAACGAACAGCTGGGGGCCGCGCTGCTCGAAATCTTCGAGGGCGCATTCGGAGGGGGCGGCCCGGTAACACCCGACCAGGGCGCGGCGAATGCGCGCAAGTTTGCAGGCTTCGCGGTGAACTTCGCCACGTCCCAGGGGTTTCTGTCGATTCTGGCGGAAGCGGCGTCCCTGGGATTCCTCAAGGAGTTTCACGAACTGCCAGACGGGCTGATGCGTTCGCTGGGGCTCTCACGGCTACAGAGACTCGCGCTGCAACCCCTGATTCAAAACGCGGTGCAAAAGCCGTACCAGAAATGGTGCCTGCAACAGTACCGGCCGACTACCATCAGTGAAGGCCAGCTGGTCAAGGCGCTGCACTCGGGGCAGATGTCCCAGGAGGACGTTAACACCGCGCTGACGCAGCTGGGTTACCCGGATGAGCTAATCGACTTCGTTCTTACTGACTTCGAGCAAAAGCTCGGACTCACTGACCTGGTGCTCTTGCTCTTGAATGGAGACATCGAACAGCAAGACGTGATTAACAATCTCACGCTGACCGGGCTTCCCGAGGACCAGGCGAACCTCCAGCTGCAGGCTGCCTGGCTTTCCTCTGTGAAAGGCCAGCAAAGCGGCCTGCTTTCCTGGGCAGAGGAAAATTACGTCAACGGGTTTATTACAGAGGACCAGTGGAATGCGATCATTCAGTCCCTCATGATTTCCGACCTGGAAGAAGCGGCAGTGCGGGCGAGAGTCGGATGGAGGCAGGAAACCCCCCGCAAGACGCTGACCTTCGCAGAGATCAAAGACGGAATTGTTAACAATATCCTGGGCTTCGATGATTTGGACACGTGGCTGAATCGCGAGGGCTACGACCCCCAGGCCCAGATGCTCCTGACGTGGCAGATCCTAGAGGCAATTAAGACTGCAGAGCAGAAAGTAGCGTTTGCACAGTACAAGGCACAACAGCTGCAGGTTAAGGGTAAGCCAGTCCCCCCGTGGATTACCGCGGCCGCTTCCCCCGTGCCGTAGGGTCACAAACCGGGCAAACGTCGTTCCTGGGGCATCCTGGCGCAACGTTTAGGCCCGGTTTTCAGAGCCATCCCAGCCATCGGGCTATCATGCGGAAGGCCCCCCGGACCAGGACAAAACAGAAGACCAGGAAAAGCGGGACGGAGAGAACGCTGGCCAGCTCGGGGTGCCGACCCCAGAGGGCCGCGGCCGTGAGCACAAACAGGGCGATCATAAGCCAGAATGCGAAGCTAGGCGGTTTAGGCTGCATGGGAAATCTCCAAGGGATCCGGCCCCAGGACTCGGACTGGTGCGCGATCGCGTCCGACCACACATCTATAGTGGGCCCGGAGGACGGATCCCTGCGCTAGCGTATCATTGCCGGCGTGAATGTGCTAGCGCGAACCGCAAAAAACGGATCCCCGGTCAGTTCGCGGCACCATAGGGGCGCGCGGCTTCGCCGACGATCAGGGCGCCATTCGCGACGGTCGCGAAATTTGGCAGACTCCCCAGGGGGTATTTCTAGATGGGGCAGTTTGGTTTTCCTATAGCTCGTAGCAATGCCACTCAATGCGGCTGTGGTGGCCTGTTGCGTCGCGCCAGGCGCGCGCGCCTCGAGTCAGCCGGCAAACCTCAAAGCTATACTAAGGGCTGACCAACTCGAACGGCAAATTATGCTCTTGCAGCACTTCCTGGACACCAGGCGCAAGCTGAGAGGCTACCAACAAGGCTTTGGGGCGGGGGGCGTGCGGGTTTTCAAGTTTCCAATGCGTGATGTATCCCAACAGCTGCCCAATAGCTGACAAACCCGCGCGTACTTTTACTTCCACGATAAGCGGCTGGGATCCCTGCCACGCGACTGCATCTATGCGCTTGCGTGTGTTCTTAATCGCCATGTCGCGAATGTAGCCAGGGACGGCCCCACCTGGATCGTAGCCGGGCCCGACGCGCGTGTTGTAGTCGAATCGGTCATACTCCGTCTCATGCAGTTTCAGCCATGCCTGCCACACCACGATCTCATTAGGCAGCATGGCGGGATACGCTAGCCGGGCCGATTCGAGAGGCTTGGGCGGGGTAGACATCAATTACCCCGCCTAAGCAAACCAGGCGGCAATGTGTGCGCTAGCGCGATCTCCTGCCCCGCGGCTTTCATGCGGGCCGACTGGATACGCCAGCTAAACTCATCTACCAGGCGGCGGGCCATGTCCAGCCCCACCGCATCGTTGGGCACCGTCCCCGCAATGTCCAGAGTCCCGGTGTCCAGGTGGAAATCGAGGCTAAGATGTGCGATCCGCGGCGACTGCTGCGGGCTGTTCGGGTTCTCTGCCATCAGTCCACTCAATCTCCCGCTGTGGCGGGTTTTCATCGTGGTAAGTGACGTACACCGGATCAGCATCGACCAGGGCACGCATTAGCAAAGCAAATGCTTTCCGGGAGTCAATTACCGCGTCAGTGTCACGCGCTAGCCCCACCGCGGTGCAGCCCTTAATCTGCATGGGCCAGTTTGCGATGTGGATGCGGATCTCACTGCGTCCCGGTACGTCCAGCAACAACGGGCAGACATAGCCCAGGTGCGGGGACTCGTTGAGGGTGATTCGATAGCGGCCCGCGGGAATGCACGGGTGCCCAGGATGGCAAGGCGTGAGGCGCGCGGGCTCTAGGGTGTAAAGCTGGCGCGCGTGATCCCACCACATTTCCCCACCAACGGAATTGTGGCTCTCCCAGCGGCGATATACGTTCAGTTCAAGCGGCCCCATGTAGGCTCTCTTTGGTTCGCACGTCGCGGAATTGCACCGCTAGCACTTCCGTTATCCGCTCCCGCACTTTCTTGCCCACGGGCGTGCTGAGATTGCGCAGGCAAGAGTCACAAACATGGATGGTGATGGCGGGTGATCTATCACGCTCCCGCGTCCCCAGCCGTCCCAGCTGCATGACCAGGGCGTTACGCACCTTGCGGACGGTGCGGGTGTCAGAGACTCCGCACGGGCACTCGTGTTTGACTTTGACCTCCGTGTCCATCGTTTCCCCCCTCTACTGCGCCGCACCAGACAAGTGCTTCTCCAGATAAGGCAACCACATTGTAAGCACTGAGGCAACCTGTTCCCTGCCGTAGTGGCTTTTCCATGCCTGTTCAAAGGCGTGCACAACATTGCCCTGTTCCCACTTATACCCCGCCCAGAAGCCGAGGACGACGCCCCCGAGCAACCCCAGCAACCCCGTTAGTATGTCCATTCGATTGCCTCATTTCCACCCGCTAGCGTGAACTATAGCGGCATCGCTAGCGGAAATCAAGTTACCTACGACATTGCCCCACCCGTACAAGACTTGCAGCTTAAAATCCCCCGGCCATGGCTGTGCGAGCAGATAATCGAGGGCCTGGCGTTTCATTCCCGCAGACATCAGTTGCTCTGGCATCAGTCCGGTGGGTGATTCCATCAGTCCCTCATGCTAGCGCGGGCCCGCCACGGGCTGCGGGTTAATCGCACTTTGGTACAGTCCGCCGTAGGCATCAGAACTGTAATTGCATCCGGTGACCGTGTTGGGATCGTACAATTCGACCCACTGACACCAGTAGATCTCTAGCTTCGTTGCTCCCAGCTGGCGCGCGAAGGGCACTGTCAGCGGCAGATAGTCATCCTGGAGAATGGTGCCACACACCGTACAGCCCGATGTCGCGCTGGTGCTATAGGTAAACTGTGTCCCCGCGCTCCCTGGCGTCGAGAGGATCAAGACGGTCGTATTCAGCGCGGGGTTATCGGTGCCGCTCACAATGCCCCAGTTGGCGGCCCCGAGCCCCTGCGATCCTACGCCACCAGTCCCCGACGTGCAGGCTACCGAACAGGTCGCAGTTGCCGTGCCCGCGCTCACGGTGATGCTACTCAGTGCGTAGGACACGTGCAGCGTGGGGTATGTGGTCTGCAAATAGAGCGGCAGGCCGCGGCCGCCGTAGGTCGTATAATTGCCGCACCAGTTGGCCGTGCAGGGCTGGCTGAGCCCGTAGTTGTACGGATCCCCGACTCCCAGGCTGTTCATGCCAAACCCGAACCCATGCGCGGCAAAGATTGCAGCCTCCGTGTTCGCGTAGCCGATGTCCGAGTTATTGGGCGGCCCCTTGTGGATCTCCCCAACGGCCTGCAGGCGCGGGTTATAGAGTTTGATGGCAGACTGCACCGCGCTAGCGAAGACGTCTTCGTACCCTGGCCCGTTGACCAGGCCCCACATCAGGGCGTCTTTGCCGCGGCAGCTTGGCCCCGTGGTGCAGCTTGTAGCAGAGGCAAACCAACTTACCCCAGAACTTCCCAGGCCCGCGGGGGACGGCCAGATCGACGTTGCCCCCTGCATGGCGGTGTAAATGATGTTCTCGTCTGCAATGCCAAACCCCACGCGAATATATCCGATGTGTGGCGCTAGCGTGGGCCCGCTGCCACTGCCGTGCGAGGAGTAGTGTTTAACTACCTGGGCCAGAAAAGTCTCCGCGGCAACCATGAATGGAGTCTCATAGAGCACGGGGTAACCACTGGTGTCTGCTAAGGATCCACTTGTATTGGGGCAGCTGCCAGTGGGCACCGCCGAGCATGCGGTCACGTTCCACACACCATTCGCGGGTGTGGGACATAACCCTCCACCTGTGCCCACGGCTCCACACGCAGGGTTGCTGGCATCCCCCGGAAAGTCTGCATCGACGGCCTGGTCTTGGGGCGCACTGCCAAGAGTCGTGGCCCACGCAGCCGAGAACACGTAGCCGGGCGTGGTGGTATTTATGCCCGTGTTTTCCGGCACTAGCGCGACTCCCAGGTTAATGTACTTCCCCGCCATAGATGCGTAGTTCACATACGCTTGGATCTCACTGTCGAACGTGGCCCAGTTGCAAGTTGACTCGGGGCAGGGCGCGGTGGTCCCATTATCGACGGCGGACCAGGCCAGATAGACGAGGATCCCCCCGCCTGGGGTGATTTGGGGCGCAATGTAAGTGGGGAAGTCCGCATAGCCAGAGGATCCGCTGGTGAGTGGGGGATTGAAAACTTCGGTGACAAATGGCGGATTCTGCCCACCCGCTAGCGCGACCGTGGCCAGTAGGGACGCTAACAATCTTCGCACCATAGAACTCTCCCTCCGCGTGTGACTATTTGTAGATGGGGTAAACATCCCCGGCCGTTCCGCAGGCGGTTGCCCCGTTGTATGCAGTCGCTAGCCCGACGCTGATCCCAGTGGAAAAGTTAACCAGGGGGATCTCCGCTTGGGGCCAGACGATGCTGGTGGTCGCGGGGATCGCGACGGAGAAGACCGCGTTCGTGCCTAACGCGGGTGCCGAAGCGGTGTTAATGAACTCCACAAAGCAAACAGTTGCGGCTCCATTGTACGCAGTGAATCCGTAAAGATTGCCCGCGCTAGCTTTCACCACGACGGCGGTGGTAAGACCCGTGCAAGTCCCGGAACAGCCCGTCGTGGGCGTGCCAGTGTTTGAGGCTGTTACCGTCAGCGTGCTGGACTGCAGTACGACGTGTAGATCTCCCAGGACATCGAAGGTATAGGCGATCAGATCGCTCAAGGGTGCCGTTGTGGTGTTCGTGGTTTCGAGCGTGGATCCGCTGGTGTAAGCCGTCTCTTTCAGCTGGAAGGCATTGTACCCGGCGACCGGGCACACCCACTGCCCAGTTACGGTTGTGCTCGATGCCGTAGTCCAGCCAAACGTGTCCGTTGGGAAGGCTGGGCAGTTTAGCCAGTTCGTGCCATCTATCGAACGCAGGAAGGTGACCGTGCCTCCGGTCGCGATTTGTGGAATGTTAAATTCCACCGCGCTAGCGCCGTTTGTGGAGTAGGTAACGCAGCCTGCCCCTGGGCAGGTAGTCCCGCTGAGAGTTTGCTGGCTGCCCAGCACTCCGGCATTGTCCACGTCAACGTGGAGATTAGCTCCGCTAGACTGCACCGCGGTGACTGTGCCCCCCAGGGCCCCGTTCCCCATCGCGATGCCAGTCCAGTTAAAGGTGAGCGTGGGAGAGGAACCACCGCCTACACTCCACACCACGGTGTAAGAGTCATACGGCCCGGCCGTGATCGCCAGCACGACGTTAGTAAGGCTAGTGCTAGTCGCTAGCACGGTAGTTGTCCCCCCGCGCATCACTCCGTTAATCGTTACCGAGACAGATGCGGGGCCGCCGTTGACGATCATCTCAAAACTGGACTGATTCGCGCCGATAGCATCCGGGAAGGTTAACGTCCCGCTGGCCCCGCTGGTGGTCTGTGAGAGTTTTTCTTCTAACCCGCTGGGCGTCACACTTTGCGCGCTAGCGCATGCGCAGAGCAGGAGGATAAGAGGCAGAATTACCTTACGTGTTTTCATTGTCGGCTCCGTTCGTTGGCTGCTGGGCATATTCGGGTATTGGCGCGCGCTCCCAGCCTACGTGCTGCCGGAATAGCTCCGGGTCCATGCCCATAGAGGCGCACACCTGGTCTATCCGTTTGTCGCGCTCATGGGGCGCTAGCCCCACCCAGGCCCCAGACAGGCGGGTGACTTCCGCGGTTATCTGCTCCGCGAAACGGGTGCGCATGCGGCGCTTTACTTGAGCATTTACGGCTAGGTTATTCGCGGTGCGTCTGGACATTTTGGTCAAAGGAGGGGCGTCCCCCGCTTGCGGGGGACTACAGGGGGATGTTTTGGACGTTCTAGGACGTTCCTTCCTTATTGCGCCGTCCGATTTGTCACCGCTAGCGTGACAGGATGTCACCGGGGGGGGTGACAAGTTGTCACCCATTAGCGGAAGTGAATACACGTTTGCCCCGTGCGGTCCTCCGTTCAATTCAACATCCACTTCTCCGAGGGCCTGAAGCTGGCGCGATGCGCGGGTAACCTGGCGCTCGGAGAGTAGTGTAGCTCTCGCCATCGAGGGGACGGTATGCCAAGAGTTACGGCCATACTCGTCCGCATTGTTGGCGATGCGAAGCAGAAGCAGACGGGCCGCTAGCCTACTCTTGGAGTGTCGCCACACCCACGAGATTGCTTCCACGCTCAAAAGGTTTGCCTCTCCGTTGGAATGAACCACACCGAGCAAAACCACCATAGCCAGCGGAAGCTAAAGGCGGGGCAGTCGGGGGCGATGATGTACTGGAATTGCCACGTAAAGCGGAGTGCGCGCTCAAAACTGAAATGCATATCTATCCCGCTAGCGCGCGGGCGGCCGCGCGCGAAAGATACTCACAGTGCATCTGGGCAGACACTAACCCATGTAGTCCAGCCGGGGGCGGGTGAACCTGCACATAAGCGTTCCCTTCCATCAACTCATGCGCCTGGATGCAGTCCAGGCACAGCCAGATCTGGTGATTGCGGCAGTACACCTGGGCTACGTTCGTGCCGCAGATCCGGCAGCACTGCCAGGCTTCCGGCTCTGGTGCAGGATCCTGCACTCTGCCTACGTGCAGCTGCGCGCGGCGAAAGTGCAGCACTATGCCCGTGGTGCGGCCTGTGCGGTCGGTGAGTCGTTGGATGAGCATGTTTTGGGATCCGCTAGCGTCTCCATGAACGCTTCAAACATCTCTAACTCATGTTTGTGAATCTGGACGGTAACGATGTTCCAGGGGTCTTTGTGTCCACCGCAGAAGTGACAGGCGAAGCTGTGGGGCTCAACCGGCTGCGGCTCGATTATGGGGTCAT
>Ga0187819_10000884_pt1 | contig 15243 bp, 17 predicted proteins | sample NC_wetland_sal_i_15_FD_132411 | JGI IMG/M metagenome (GOLD analysis project Ga0187819, IMG submission 132411) | Wetland sediment microbial communities from Neuse River Estuary, North Carolina, USA - SO4_4 | ecosystem: Environmental > Aquatic > Freshwater > Wetlands > Sediment | place: USA...
CTAATTCTGAGACCTGAGACCTGAGACCTGAGACCTGAGACCTGAGACCTGAGACCTGAGACCTGACGCCTGACACCTGACACCTGACACCTGAACTCCTGCTACCATATTCTCAGCGCCTGTGGGGGCGACTCTGATCGGCTTCAGCAGCCGTAAGCGTGTGTGGAGATCCTGCTTGTTGCAACGAGTTCTGCCGGTAGTCTTTCTGTTCACTTCCAGCGTTCTAACAAGCGGGCAAGCGCCCAGCGCTCCAGGCAAGCCGCTTCCGCCCGGACCCATGCAAGCCAAAGTGAAAGCCGCTTGCACGACCTGTCACAACACCACGCGCATCACCGAGCAGCACCTGACCCGTCAGGGATGGTCCGTCGAGCTCGACAAAATGGAAGGCCTGGGCGCCGTGATCCCCGACGCCGATCGCATCGCTTTTCTGAATTATCTGACCAAGAATTTCGGCCCCGAAAAAGGCGCGCCAAAAACCGCAGGGAACAAATCTGGAAGCGCAACCGACTAGCTAGAATTACTCGTGTGGGGCGGGCATTCCTGCCCGCCTAGCCGAGCGAAGCTCGGCAGTTGCCTGTGCACAGCTTCTGCGAATTTCCTAGGCCCAGCCAAAGCAAAGCGCTGTCCGACCCAACATCTGGAAGTGACGTTACGGACAGCGCTGCCCCTAAACTTGCGGGAAACTAGCATCAGCATGGGTGGAACGCAGCAAAACTTCAAGTGATTGTTCAGGTACAGGGAGCAACCCTATTTTTCCTCTGTGTCCCCTGTGCTCCCTGTGGTAGAGATTTTTTCCGGCCGCAGCAGCGGAAACAGAATCACGTCCCGAATCGTATGCGAGTCGGTGATCAGCATCGCCAGCCGGTCCACTCCCAAACCCACTCCGCCCGCCGGAGGCATGCCATAACTCAGCGCATTGATATAATTTTCATCCATCTGGTGCGCTTCTTCGTCGCCGCGCTCGCGTTCCTTGAGCTGCGCCTCGAACCGCGCGCGCTGATCCTCCGGATCGTTGAGTTCGCTGAACCCGTTGGCGATTTCCATCTTGCCAGCGAATATCTCAAAGCGCTCGGTCCAATCCGGCTCGTCTGGCTTCTGTTTGGACAGCGGCGACACCGCAGTAGGAAATTCGTAGATGATCGTAGGCTGCATCAAGTGTTCCTCGGCCACCGCCTCAAAGATGCCAGCGATCGTCTTACCCAGTGGCGCTGCCGAATCGTACGCCAAACTGATCCCCGCGCCGCGCACGCGCTCGACCAGCGCCGCGACCGATTCGCGCGTAGCGAAGTCGCTCACGACCGGCTTCGCTCCAGCCTTCTCCGGCCAGAACTGCACAATCGCCTCCCGCATCGTCATCCGCCGCCAGTTCGCATGTGACCAGTCAATCTCGTGCTCGCCCCACTTCGTCTTCATCCCGCCGGTCACGTCTTTCACCGCCTGCTCGATCGAGCCCTGCGTCGTGTCCAGGATGCCGAGATAATCCGTGTAAGCCTGGTAAGCCTCCAGCATGGTGAACTCGGGATTCCATCTCCATCCCAGTCCTTCGTTGCGGAAGTTGCGGTTGATTTCATACACGCGATCAAATCCGCCCACCGTCAACCGCTTCAAATAAAGTTCCGGAGCGATGCGCAGATACAGGTCCATATCCAAAGTGTTGTGGTGCGTCTTAAAGGGACGAGCCACTGCTCCGCCCGCAATCGGATGCATCATCGGCGTCTCGACTTCCATGAACCCCTGCGCGTCAAAATACCGTCGCAACGATTGCACCAGCTTGCTGCGCTTCAAAAACACTTCGCGGACTTCCGGATTCATCACCAGATCGAGATACCGTTGCCGATAGCGCAACTCAACGTCGGTCAGCCCATGAAACTTTTCCGGTAACGGCAGCAGGTCCTTCGAAAGAAACGCCAGCTCTTCGGCATGAATGCTCAGTTCGCCCGTGCGCGTGCGAAACAGGTATCCACGCACCCCAATGTGATCGCCCAGGTCGAGCAGCTTCCACAGTTCAAATCCGGCGTCGCCAACCGCGTCTTTCTTGACGTAGATCTGCAACCGCTGCCCGTCCTGTTGCAAGTGCGCAAACCCGGCCTTACCCATCAGCCGTATGGCCATGATGCGTCCCGCCACCCGCACCGTAACCCGCGGAGATTCCAGTTCCTCCGCCGTCTGCCCTCCATACTCGGCCAGAATCTGCGCCACCGTGTGGCTGTAGTTGTACTTCCGCGGATACGCCGGATGCCCGAGAGCCTCAATCTTCTTCAGCTTCTCGCGCCGGATTTCATAAATATTTTCGTCGAGTGCCAAGGAGTGTCCTTGCCCAGTGAAAAGGAAACTGGAAGCAAGTGATTATAAATAACCCGGGACCACGTAGGGGCGGCCACATTCCTCCGCCCACGGCCATTCATGTCATGCTGAGCGGAGCAAGGACTTCGCGAAGTGAAGTTCCTGCGGAGTCGAAGAACCTGCCCTGAGCGAAGCCGAAGCGCCCCCTGCCCCTTTTCGCTCAGCAAGAACGCCTCAGCGAGTTCTCACGCGCGCTGCTTGGTCTTGGATAAACAGATCGGCAGGAAGTTTGAACCGAGTGCTCAAATTCCGCACTTGCCGTATTGTGAGTTTTCGCTGCCCTGTCATGAACATCGAAACCGCGCTCTCGGAGCCAAATTGAGGAATAAGGTCGCGCTGTGTGAGATTCTGCTTCTGAATGAGAAAGCGCACAAGTGAAACTGGATCAGCCGGGGGGATGTGATAGCGCTCCTGCTCGTAACGTTCTACGAGCAACGTCAGGAGTTCGATTGCTTCCATTTCAGAGGGAGAGGGGCTTTCGAGCGCCGTTAGTTGGAACAGAGCTCCCGTATATTCTTCCAGTTCTGAATCGTTGTGTATAACGCGCGGAGCGCCGTCCGCGATCATTTTCGCAGGGTTTGCGAGAACTGTGCTCATTTCGTTCCATACCTCCTATCCCAATTACTCGGATTGTCGTATTCCTTATGCGTCAAAAAAGATCGTATGTAGACATGCCCTTCAGTTCGTAATTCCTTTGTTGTCTTTGCATAGTGGATAACCGTGACAAGCCTGTATCGGTTGTCTCGAAAATCGAAGATGACATATCCACCCACATTATCTGCATCAGTGAACGTGCCGCGAACTTCCGGAAAATTGTGCCACCGAACGTTCTCAACAATGCTCACCCACGCTTTGATTTCGTTCGCCGCATCTGGGTACCTCTCCATCGCCTCTTTCAAATGCTTACGCGTTACAATGTGCACGGCGCGAGGGTACTTCACAATCCGTGAAGCTGTCAGACTCATAATACTTCACATTATGTGAAGTTGTCAAATGCACAATTGGAGTTGGGGAGGTCTCGCGGTTTTCGAGACGTGGGACACTGCGCGACCTTCACCCCTGATCGAAACCCATTGACTTAGACCCTGTCGTGCACCACGATAGAGATATCTGATTGGGGCAGTTCCGAGGTGCGCTGGTCTCTAAGACGGCCCTCGAAGCTGCCCCAAACCCATTTTCAGCGCTCTTTGACAACTTAAGTTGAGGCGTTTAGCGGGCGTGACCCTAAGCGCAGTCGAAGGGGAACGGATCTCGTAAGTCATTGGTTTTTAAAGACCTTACCAGCAAGTCCTTTAAACCCAAAGACCTGGCGGGAATTTTCTGCTAACTCCATGATTCCAAAAGACCGGGTGGGGGAGGGGGACCCCCCCCAAATGGCAATAGGCGGAAGACAAACACGAATCGCGCCCTCCGAGGAAAATTCGGTTCGAGGGTTAGGCTCTCACGTGCCGAATCTCTCCGCGGCACGAGCTCTGGCTTTGGCGGCTTCTTCTTCCCGATTCTTCGGCGGCGCGTTCGTATCGAGCGCATGGAGCAGACGAGCCGACACACCGGCGATCTCATCGATCGCGGCCAGGAACGCGGCTTCATTGGCCTTCGACGGCTTGTTGAAGCCCGTGATTTTTCTCACGAACTGAAGCGAAGCCGCTCGAATCTCTTCGTCAGTAACGGGCGGATCGAAGTTGAAAAGGGTCTTGATATTCCGGCACATTCAGCATGACCTCCCGGCGCGACCTCGGCCCCCTCAGAAGTCCAAAACGGACTGATTGGATGGAAGTTTACCCTATCAGGCGGTCAACAAACTGGGGCCGCGGCTGGAGTTGAAGCGCGGCGACTCAGTTCTTCCGGACTCCCTGGATGGACGTGATCATGGATGTTCCAGAGGCGGATGTCCCAGACGCGGATTTCCCAGAGCTGGGTGCGCCAGAGGCGACGACAGGCGCGGTCGCGGCGGCTGCCGTTTGAGTTTTCCGCGGCTGGACATGCTGAATCTTGACATTAGCGGTCGATGACCTGGGGACCGTCTGAATTTGCCGGCCAAGGTTGCTGCCGGCCTTGTTCAAGGCATCGCCCAGAACCGATCCTGCTTTGGCCGTGGCCGCGGCGGAGTGAGCGTTCAGCATGACAGACTCGGCCGCCGCCTGCGGAAAGGCGGCACGGACGCCAAGAAGAACGGTGAACATGATCCCCAGCAGAATGCGGCCTGGCATAAGCGGCCTCCCCGACCATCCTGGGCAAAGCTTAGCCCCGAGTGCCCGGAGAGTCAATGGATCGCTGGTGGCGCAGGCGGCTGCGCCTCGGTTGCATACGATGTATGTACCATGGTACATTTGTACCATGATAAACGAATCGCAACTCCTGGTTGAACGCGTCCAAACCGGCGTCCGCATGGAAAAGCGGCTGCTCAAAGTGCTCAAGGCTCTCGCCGAGTATCACGACATGTCCCTAGGCGATCTGCTGGAAGGCATTGTGCTGCACGCCTTCGACGGCAAGACTCCTTTCAGCGCCGAATCGCTCAAACGCATTCAAGACCTGAAGAAGTTCTACGGCCTCGATCTCGATTCCAGCGCCAGCCACCACCTCACCGAGATCAAGCGCCGGCCGGCCGGAAAGAAGGCCGCTTCGGGGAAGAGAACATGATAGGCGAGGAACGGATCCAACAGTTCGAGGAGGGCGTAACCGATGCCGCGTCTTTCCACCACACCGACCAAGTGCGACTGGCGTTTGAATACCTGCGCCGCTATCCAGCTCTCGAAGCGTTGGAAAGGTTTTCGGCCGCCTTGAAGCGGTTCGCCACGGCGCAGGGCAAGGCGCAGCGCTATCACGAAACCATCACCTGGGCCTATCTGCTCCTGATTCGTGAGCGCCAGGCTCGCGCCGGCCGCTCGCAAACCTGGGAAGAATTTGCCGAACACAATTCGGACCTGCTCATCTGGAAAGGCGGAGTGCTGACAATTCTCTACCGCCCAGAGACTCTAGACTCCGACCTGGCGCGCAACATCTTTGTGCTACCTGATCGTGGCCTATGCGCCTGAGACCCTGCCTCCTTGATACCGAGCCACTTCGGCGTTAGTATTCCGTTTTCGCTCTTATTGCGATTTTTCGAGGACTCATGCCGCAGAATTACGTTCCCATCTTCCTCTTCCTCGCCGTCGTCGGCATCCTGATCCCGCTCACGCTGCTAGTTGCCAGAATCATCCGCACGCAAAGTCCCAACCGCGTGAAGCTGATGCCTTATGAGTACGGCATCGATCCTTACGACAGCGCGCGCGGGCGCTACACCGTCCGCTTTTACATCATTGCCATCCTGTTCGTGGTCTTCGACGTGGAGACGATTTTCCTGTTTCCCTGGGCAGTGAAGTTCAAGGCGCTCGGCCTGTTCGGGCTGATCGAAATGCTGGTCTTTCTCGGCATCCTGATTGTCGGATTCATCTGGATCTGGAAGAAGGGCGCGCTGGAATGGGTGTAACTTCGACCAATCACAATCCCGCGGCTTCCGAGGAGACCTTCAGCGCGAGCCGCTGGACCCGAGGGAACTTTTGGTTTCCGACGCGGATCGTGGTCAGCCCGCTGAGGGTGAGCCGAGTGAAGCGACGCCTGTTCGGCAGCAGCGAGGAGAGCATTTCGATTTCCCAGGTCGCTTCGGTGAAGATTTCGACGGGAGTCATTTGGTCGGACATTGTGATTGATTCGACTGGAGGCACCGATCCGATCACCAGTCATGGCCATCGCAAGGGCGACGCGTTGCGCATCCGCGATTTGGTTGAAGGTTTTCAGGCGGGGCGGCGCTAGCGCGCGTGGTGAAGTGACATCGGGCATTGTGACAGCGGTCATTGACGGTGACCGCGGCCAACTGTTAGAAGTGAAAGTTTGTTAATCGTTGCACGGTATTGATAAAGACAGACTCTGGCATGGCTGAGGAAGTCAAGACGCCCGCTCCACCACCGCCGCCCCAACCCCAGCCGGCCAAAACCGGGCCGTCCGGGGGCCCGGAAGGTGAGCAGAAGCCGACGGCGGAAAAACCTGCAGCAGCGGCGCCGGCCGCGCCTGCGAAGCCCGCTGCGCCCGCCGCGAAACCTGCCGCTCCCGCCAAGCCCGCAGGTCCTGTCCCAATGCCGTGGACCTCGCCGCTGGTGGAAAAATACAAGGGCCAGTACGGCTCGGGCCTCGACGCGCAAACGTATCTCGGACAGAACTACCTCAGCGTTGACCGCTCGCTGATCCCCGACATCCTGCGCCTGCTGCGCGACGAAGAGCAGTTTGACTACTGCGTCGATATCACCGCAGTGCATTATCCGAAGCGCGAAAAGCAATTCGATGTCGTGTGGATCCTCTATTCTTTTCCGCGCAACGAGCGGGTGCGGGTGAAGACCCAGATTGCCGATGGCGCTTCGCTCCCGTCCAGCGTTTCCATCTGGCCGACGGCGAATTGGCTCGAACGCGAAGTCTATGACATGTTCGGGATTCAGTTTGACGGGCATCCCGACCTGAAGCGCATTCTTCTGCCCGACGGCTGGAAGGGCTACCCGCTGCGGAAGGATTACGGCATCCTGCAACAAGACAAAGAGTGGGTGCAGATCAACCTCGGAATCGAGAGCGGACAATGAGCGCTCCTATAAACGAACGGTCCAACCTCGATCTCGAAACTCCCGAGAAGCCGTATCTCGATTCGAACGAACTCATCATCAACATGGGACCGCAGCATCCGGCTACGCACGGCGTGCTGCGCGTCATCCTGAAGCTCGACGGCGAAAAGGTTCTGGGCACCGAGTGCGTTATCGGGTACTTGCATCGCGGCGTGGAAAAAATCGCCGAGAACCGCACCTACACGATGTTCAATCCCTACGTCGATAGGATGGATTACGTCGCCGCCGTCTCGAATGGCCTCGGCTATTGCGAAGCGGTCGAGAAGTTGTTGAACACGGAAGCGCCCCCACGCGCGAAATACATTCGTGTGATCCTGACGGAATTGAACCGGATCGCCAGCCACCAGCTTTGGCTGGGTACGCACGCGCTCGATATCGGCGCCATGACGCCGCTCTTCTACACCTTCCGCGACCGGGAAGAGATTCTCAAGATTTTCGAGAAGTACTGTGGCGCGCGCCTGACCACGCATGCTTTCCGCATCGGCGGCTGCCAATATGAAACGTACGCCGGCTTCGAAAAAGACGTAAAGAACTTCCTGACATTTTTCGCGCCGAAGATTGACGAATACGAAGCGCTGCTTACCGGCAACCGTATCTGGCTGGAACGGACCAAGAATGTCGGCGTGATCTCAGGCGCGGATGCCATCGCTCTCGGCGTTACCGGTCCGGTGCTGCGGGCGAGTGGCGTGAAGTGGGACCTGCGCAAGGCCCAGCCCTACGCCGCCTATTCCGAATTCGATTTCGAAATTCCGACCGGCGAAAACGGCGACACCTTCGACCGGTACATGGTCCGCATGATCGAAATGCGCCAGTCGATGCGCATTATCGAGCAGGCGGTCAACGGCATCCCAGAAGGCCCGATCATGGGCAAAGTGCCCAAGGTGATCAAGCCGCCGGTGGGCGAAATCTATCATTCCATCGAAGCGCCGAAAGGCGAACTGGGATACTTCATCGTCAGCGACGGTTCGACGCAGCCTTATCGCGTGCGCGTGCGTCCCCCATCGTTCGTCAATTTGCAGGCGCTCGACGTCATGGTGCGCGGCATGCTGGTCGCCGACGTGGTTGCGGTCATCGGTACGCTCGACATCGTGCTGGGCGAGGTGGACCGCTGATGCTGACCGCCTTCATGTCCTATCTCGGCAGCGAGGTAAGTCCCGGTGTTGCAGGGAACCAGCTCTGGGCGCTGATCTACGTCCTCATTATTTTCGCGGGTGTGTCGGTGGCCGTGATTTGCATGAACTGGCTGGAGCGCAAGGCGCTGGCGCACTTCCAGGTTCGCCTGGGCCCCATGCGCGTGGGCCCACACGGATTGCTGCAGCCCATCGCTGACGCGCTCAAGTTGATGCTGAAAGAAGACATCATCCCCGCCCAAGCCGACCAGTTCGTTTTCTGGGTCGCCCCGCTGATCGGGCTGCTCGCCGCGTTCACGGTTTACACCGTGATTCCGTTTGGACCTTCGCAGGCGGTGAGCGACATGAACATCGGCATCCTTTTTATGCTTGGCGTCTCGTCGCTCGGCGTGCTGGGCATCGTGGTCGCGGGATGGGCCTCGAACTCGCACTATCCCCTGATCGGCGCGCTGCGGTCGAGCGCGCAGATGGTGTCTTATGAAGTCGCTATGGGACTGGCCGTGATTTCGGCGATCCTGATGACCAGCCTGAACACCAGTGGGACCGGAACGCTGAGCATGATTGGAATCGTGCAGGCGCAACAGCAGCAGGGCATCTGGTTCCTCTTCAAGTTTTTCCCGCTCGGCCTGATTGCGTTCGCAATCTTCGCTATCGCGATGGTCGCCGAGGTCAACCGCACGCCCTTTGACCTGGCCGAGGCAGAATCGGAACTGACTGCTGGGTTCCACACCGAGTACAGCGGACTGCGATGGTCGCTGTTCATGCTCGCCGAATATGCGGCCATGATCGCGGTCTCGTCCATTGCGGTTACGCTCTGGGTTGGCGGATGGATGCGTCCGTTTCCCAACCTGTTGCACGCTCCGGCGTGGGACTTTATCTTCTCCATGTTCCCGGGACTCACCTTCGGCGGTCTGGCGGCGATTGCCTTTATCGGCACGGTGCGCATGCCCTCGCATTCCTTCTTCAGGATTCAGCGGATCGGGCTCGCGGTATTCGCGGCGCTGCTTGGCTTCCTGGCGCTCTTTCTGCTGTTTGTCGCGGTCGTAGGACATTTCGCGTCGGCAGGCGTTGCCCTACCCGTCGCGCTCCCGCCAAAGGCGGCGGATTTCTTGCGCGCTATCGCCAGGTTCAGCGATGGCATCGATTACGTATATTGGTTCGTGCTGAAAGTCGCTGTCTTCATGTATCTGTTTATCTGGTATCGCGCGACTTGGCCGCGTTACCGCTTCGACCAGTTGATGAAAGTTGGATGGAAGGTGCTGCTGCCGATTTCGCTCGGGGTGCTGATTCTTACCGCCGCCGTGGGGGTGATCGTTTCATGAACCCCGCAATGAACGCTGGTCTGAATGCTGGCATGGCTCCGGTCGGGACGCCGTGGTTCTTTTACGTGCTGGCGGGACTGGCTGTCGCCAGTGGCCTGGCAGTCATCACCCGGCGAAACGCCGTGCATTCCGCGCTGGCGCTGATCGTAACCCTGCTTTCGGTGGCGTGTTTTTATTTGATGTTGTATGCCCCGTTCGTCGCTGGCGTGCAGATCATCGTTTACGCGGGCGGAATCATGGTGCTGTTTCTATTCGTGATCATGCTCGTCAACATCGAACGCTCGTCCAAAGACCGGCAGTTCAATCGCATGTGGCCGGTAGGATTGGCGGCGGCATGCGCATTGCTGGCATTGTTCCTGGGTGCCTTGGCAAAGGGTAAGGCGCTGTTGAACGACCCGATCACGGGCAAAGCGCTGTGGCCGGATCCGGTCAATAAGTTGGCCGAATCGTCCAACACGCAGCAGGTTGCCGCCATGCTCTACGGAGACGGCGGCAGGATGGGCGAATATACGTTCGCTTTCGAAATCGCTTCGCTGCTGTTGCTGGTGGCGATTTTGGGAGCGGTGATTATGACGAAGAAGAAGATCTAGTCGATGGTCGTTGGTCATTAGTCGTTCGGGGTAAGGAACAGATTGACGATCTGCGAACGACCAGCGAATAACGACAAACGACCGAATTTATGGCTGAAATCACCACGCTTCACTATCTTGTCGTTGCGGCGGCACTGTTTGTGCTGGGTGTGATCGGTGTGCTTACGCGCCGCAATGTGGTGATCGTGCTGATGTCGATCGAGTTGATTCTGAACGCAGTGAATCTGAACCTGGTGGCGTTCTCGCGCATGTGGGGCAACCTGCATGGACAGTTGTTCTCGATCTTTATTGTGGTGGACGCCGCCGCCGAAGCCGCCGTAGGGCTCGGCATCCTGATCGCCTTCTTTAGGAACAAGGAGACGATTAATGTGGATGAGATTGATTTGTTGAAGTGGTAGAAGAGCAGCTGTCAGCTATCAGCTTTCAGTTAAAAACTTTAAGCTGCGAACTGAGAGTCGTTACTGAGAGCTGAGAGCTGAGAGCTGAGAGCTAATGTTTCTAAACCACATCTACCTGATTCCGCTCTTTCCGGCCTTCGGGGCCGCGATGATGTTCTTTTTCGGGAGGCGCCTGCAGAAGACTGCGGTCAACGCGGTCTGCGTCGGCGCGGTCGTCGTTGCGTTTCTGTTTGCCTGCTTTACGGTCGTTGAGTACACCCACTTCGCGCACGGGACGGGGCAGCCTTTCGAGAAAGTTGTTTATACCTGGCTGGGGAGCGGGGACGGGCATCTGAACTTCGTTAAGCTCGACGGCACGACTGCCTCGTTCAATGCCGACGCCGGATTCCTGCTGGATCCGCTCTCTTCGATCTGGCTGCTTTTTGTGACCGGCGTTGGCATGTTGATCCACATTTACTCTGTCGGATACATGGCGCACGAAGGCGGTTACTACCGCTTCTTCGGATACCTGAACCTGTTCATGTTTTCGATGCTTATGCTCATCCTGGCGAATAACTACATTCTTTTGTTTGTCGGATGGGAAGGCGTGGGCCTGTGTTCGTATCTGTTGATTGGTTTTTATTTTCATCGCAAGTCGGCTAGCGATGCGGCCAACAAAGCATTCATCGTGAATCGCATCGGCGACGCCGGATTTATTCTCGGCGCGCTTACGCTCTCCTGGTATCTGGGATCGTTTCGCTTCACCGACATCAACGCGCTGGCGCGCAGTGGGCACTTCGCGATCGGCGATCCTGTATTGACGATTGCCGCACTCTTGCTGTTTGTCGGAGCTTGCGGCAAATCGGCACAGCTTCCTCTTTATGTCTGGCTGCCGGATGCGATGGAAGGTCCTACGCCAGTTTCGGCGTTGATCCACGCCGCGACCATGGTGACGGCGGGCGTATACATGGTGGCACGCTCGAATGCCGTGTTCACGCTGGCGCCGACGGCGATGAAGACCGTGGCCATCATCGGCGCGCTAACGGCAATCTTCGCGGCGTCCATCGGGCTGGTGCAGAACGACATCAAGCGGGTGCTCGCCTACTCCACCGTTTCGCAGCTGGGATACATGTTCCTGGCGCTCGGCGTCGGCGCATTTGCTGCGGGAGTATTCCACGTATTCACGCATGCGTTCTTCAAGGCGCTGCTCTTCCTCGGTTCAGGTTCGGTGATTCACGCTTTGAGCGGCGAACAAGACATGCGCTTCATGGGCGACCTGCGCGGACGCATCCCCACCACGTTCAAAACGATGTTCATCGCGACGCTGGCGATCGCGGGCATTCCTCCGCTGGCGGGCTTCTTTTCGAAAGACGAGATCCTGTGGCAAGCGTGGGTGTCGGAGAGTGGCGCATATCGCATCCTGTGGCTCATCGGTTTCGGCACCGCGCTGATGACTGCGTTTTATATGGGACGGCTGATCTACCTGACTTTTTATGGGCAGCCGCGCATGAGCCATGAAGTCGAGCACCACATTCATGAGTCGCCGAAGTCGATGACCGTGCCGCTGGTGATCCTCGCGATTGGGTCGGTCTTTGCGGGATGGCTAGGTGTGCCGCACAGCCTCGGAGGATCCAACCCTTTCGAAAAATTTCTTGAACCGGTGTTCGCGCGGGAAGCCCAGGTGATGCAGAAGGAAGAACCGGGGCAACTGGCAGCGGGCAAGAAAGAGGAAGAGCACACCGACCCCATGGAGTACGGTCTGATGGCGCTTTCCGTTGGAGCGGCCATTGTCGGACTCGGGTTGGCCTATCGCTCCTACGCGCACGCCGGCAAGGATTACCCTGAGCCGATTGCCGTGAAGGCTCCGCCGCTCTATACCGTGCTTTACAACAAGTGGTTCGTCGACGAAGGTTACGACTATGCCTTCACGGGGCGGCGGAAGATCGGCGATGTTCGATTGGGCGTGATGGGCGCCGGCGAAGCGTCGTCATGGTTTGACGCGAATGTGATCGATGGCACTGTCAATGGCGCTGGATGGACGACGCGTGCCGTGGCCACGCTTTCGACTTGGTGGGACAAATGGATCATCGATGGCGTGGGAGTGAATGGTCCGGCGATTCTGGCGCGCATGATTTCGTATCCGGCGCGTCTGTTTGAATGGGGACTGGTGCAGTGGTACGCGCTGGTCATGGTTGCAGGATTGCTTGGATTTGGCGTGTATTACGTGTGGAAGTGAAATGCCGGCTCTTAGCTATTGGCTCTTAGCTGTTAGCTAGAAGCCAAAAGCCAAGAGCTAGAAGCTAAGAGCTCTTATGCAGAATCACATACTTTCGATCATTCTCTTCACGCCGCTGGTGGGCGCGTTCGTTCTCCTGTTTGTGCCGAAGGAGAATAAGGAAGCGATCCGTTGGATCGCTAACATCTTCGCCCTTGCCGGATTCCTGGTTTCGATCCCGCTGGTGCCGATGTTCTGGGCGCAGCGCTTCGACGCCACGCATCAATTCAAGTTCCTCGAAGGCTCAGCGAACAACTGGATCCCCTCGATTGGCGCAGGTTACAACCTGGGAATTGACGGCATCTCGTTCTTGCTGATCATGCTGACGACGTTGCTGGGATGGATCTCGATTCTCTCTTCCTGGACCGCCATCGAGAATCGGGTGAAGGAGTATTACGTTTGGTTCCTGGTCTTGCAGACGGGGATGCTCGGCGTCTTCATGGCGCTGGACTTCTTCCTGTTTTTTGTCTTTTGGGAAGCGATGCTGGTGCCGATGTATCTGCTGATCGGCATCTGGGGCGGCCCGAATAAGCTCTACGCCGCCATCAAGTTCTTTCTGTACACGCTGCTGGGCTCGGTGCTGATGCTGCTGGGCATTCTGTTCCTCTACTTCCATCATTACTCGGCTACTAACCCGCATGTTTACACGTTCAGTATTCCCGAACTTTATAAGACGGCTCCGCTGATTCCGTTCCACTACGCTATCTGGTTGTTCGTCGCATTCTTTATTGGATTCGCGATCAAAGTTCCGATGTTTCCGTTCCACACCTGGCTGCCGGATGCGCACGTGGAAGCGCCGACCGCCGGCTCTGTTATTCTGGCGGGCGTTTTGCTGAAGATGGGAACGTACGGGTTTGTGCGTTTCTCGCTGCCCTTCTTTCCCGCGATCGTGTCGCATCCTAAAGTGCAAGGCTGGATGATCGGGATCTCGCTGGTGGGCATCATCTACGGCGCACTGGTTTCGCTCATGCAGAAAGATATGAAAAAACTGGTGGCGTACTCGTCCGTGAGCCACCTGGGTTTCTGCACGCTGGGGATTTTTGCGCTGAATCCGCTGGGCTTGAGCGGCTCGGTGCTGCAGCAGATCAATCACGGCATCTCGACCGGCGCACTCTTCCTGATCGTCGGCATTCTGTATGAACGGCGGCACACGCGCGAGATCGTGGAGTATGGCGGCATCTCGAACGTGATGCCGGTCTATGCGACGATCACCATGATTATGTTCCTCTCGTCGATGGGATTGCCGCTGCTGAATGGATTTGTGGGAGAGTTCACGATCTTGCAGGGAGCCTTCACCGCGAACTGGCGGTGGGCGGCGTGGGCGGCTCCGGGCGTGATTTTGGCCGCGGCGTACTTGCTCTGGCTCTATCAGCGCGTTTTCTTCGGGACGGTGACGAATCCGAAGAACGAAAAGCTGCACGATCTGACGCCACGTGAAATTCTTACGTTTGTGCCGCTGATCATCATGGCGTTGTGGATCGGCCTTTATCCCAAGCCGTTCTTCGAAATCCTCGAACAGCCTGTCAATCAGATTGTGCAGACGATTCATGAAAATTCGAATCCTAACGGCCCGGCGAATGCGCAGATTGTGCCCGTACCGGCTTCGCAGGCGCCTGGCATCGTTAGGACGAGCTTAGCTGTACCGAAAGCGAGCAACTGAAGTGCGAGGCCTCTCACCCACGGAATACCGGTTGATGTTGCCGATGGTGGAACTCACCATCTTCGCGCTCGGCATTCTGCTGATTGACTTGATGATTCCGCGGGAATCGAAGTGGATCAATGCCGCTGGCGCGTTTGTCGGCGTGGTGTTTGCGGCCGTATGCGTATGGCAAATTCAGTCCACGCTGCCCAGGGGCGCGACCGGCTTCTATAACTCGCTGCTGGTCGATCGCTTCGCCATCTATTTCTGGTATCTGTTTCTGGCCGGAGCGGCTATCTCGATCCTGATGTCGGTGCACTATCTCGATGTAGAAGATGAACACCACGGCGAGTATTATGCGTTGCTGCTGCTTTCCGTGGTGGGCATGATGTGCATGGCGGCCGGAATCGACATCGTGCTGCTCTTCATCGGGCTCGAACTGATGGCGATTTCTACGTATGTGCTGGTTGGTTTCTTGCGCCGCGACCGGCGCTCCAACGAAGCTGCCCTGAAGTATCTGTTGCTCGGGGCCTTTTCGTCGGGCATCTTCGCCTACGGCCTTTCGCTGTTGTACGGACTTTCCGGCAGCACCAACCTGAGGGACATTGCGCGGGCGGTCATGGCGCAGAATCCGCACAATCCAGTGGTGGTAATCGCGCTGCTCACGACCATGGTGGGACTGTTGTTCAAGATCGCCGCCGTTCCTTTTCACCAGTGGGCTCCGGACGCTTACGAAGGCGCGCCCACCAGCATTACCGGATTCATGTCGGTGGCAGTGAAAGCGGCGGCCTGGGCGTTGCTGCTGCGCATACTGGTGTTTGGATTGTGGCCCCTGCGCTCCATTTACGTCCCGGTGATTGTGTTGGTCTCGATCGCAACCATGACCGGCGCCAACTTCGCCGCGCTCACGCAGACAAACAC
>Ga0187819_10000886_pt1 | contig 15215 bp, 13 predicted proteins | sample NC_wetland_sal_i_15_FD_132411 | JGI IMG/M metagenome (GOLD analysis project Ga0187819, IMG submission 132411) | Wetland sediment microbial communities from Neuse River Estuary, North Carolina, USA - SO4_4 | ecosystem: Environmental > Aquatic > Freshwater > Wetlands > Sediment | place: USA...
CGAGCCACCGGTCGCCGCCACGCTGGCAATCGCATTCTCAAAAGCTTCGCGCGTTAGAATCTGTCCCGGCCGAAGATCGCGCTTTAGCAGATCCATCACCATAGCGCCCGCAGCCTGAGCCACTTCCGGCTTCCTCGCATCCAGCGCCGGCACACTCGCGCTACCCATCAGCGAAAGCCCAAGAAACTCACACACCATCGCCATGGTGTTTGCGGTGAATTGTCCGCCGCACGCACCCGCTCCCGGACAGGCGCTGTTCTCCATCGCCAGCAGGTCTGCGTCGGTCATCCGCTTCTGTGCATGCGCTCCCACCGCCTCAAAAACGTCTTGAATCGTGACGTCTTTCCCGTGGAAGTTGCCGGGAGCAATCGATCCGCCATAGAGCACGAGGCCCGGAAGATTCAACCGCGCTAGCGCCATAATCGCTCCGGGAATAGTCTTGTCACATCCCACCAGGGCCACGATGCCGTCAAACTGATTGCCGCGTGCCACCAACTCAATCGAATCGGCAATCACCTCGCGGCTGACCAGCGAGGTACGCATCCCCTCGGTGCCCATCGTGATCCCGTCCGAGATCGAAACCGTATTGAACTCCATCGGCGTGCCCCCAGCCGACCGAATGCCCTGCTTGACCGACGCTGCAAGCTCGCGTAGGTGATAGTTGCATGGGCCGATTTCAATCCAGGTATTGGCCACGCCAATCAGGGGCTTTCGCAGATCGTCATCGGTGAACCCCACGGATTTCAACATGGCGCGGGCGGGCGCGCGACTCGGCCCTTGCGTAAGGGCTGCGCTATTGAGTTTCCCTTTGTTCATTCCCGCCTCTCCCAAAGTTCGCGCTATCATCTTGGGTAGCGCTGTCATCCTGAGCAAAGCGAAGGATCTATGCATTCTGCCTGCAGCGCAAACCCTCACGCGCGCACATAAGGACAGCCAAAACTGGTGCCTGTTCTAGCGACGCAGCACCCGACCGCACGATAAGAACTCCCATAAAAGCTCAAAGGCCATCATCTCTTCTGGATGATGGCCTCTGGTTTGAATCTCTTCTGGGCTACATCATCCGCTGGCTCCGGGTGTTACAGCTACACCCGTGACAATAATAAGGACCAGCAGAATCAGTACCCGAAACAGCTCCGCCCGCAACCGGAAGTCCGGCTTCCACGACAACGGCGACGATTGGGCAGAGCTTTTCATTTCAACAATCACTGCCAATTAGGCATTTTCGGTTCCAAATACAATCGCATCTTTTGCGAAACCTGTCAACGACTCTTTGCGCCATCCGTGCATCGGTTTGAATATGTCCCTCGGCAATTCTGCCGAAAGCACACGACCAAATGGATCCTGAAAATGAATGCTTAAGTCAAATAATGTTCGAGTCCAGTCCGGCGATGAATTGGATCCCCGGAACCACTTTGCCGACCAGATTCTTATCGTTGGTTAGAAATAAGTCTGTGCCTGCGCTCGCCGCGCAGGCGAGATGAATGGCGTCCGCGGAAGGTATTTTCAGCGAACCCTTAATTTGTCCGAAGATATCAGCCGTTTCGGCAGTGAAAAGAATTACCTCGGAAACCAAATCTTCAAAGGCTGCCTTCACCGCTTGGATGCGTTCTCTACTGGCCCCCCTTTGATAGGCGCCCGCGAACACTTCCCCTAAGGCCAAAGCTCCAGTAATAAGTTGGTCATTGCGCTCTTGCATTCGTGACCAGACCGCATCCACCCTCTTCCCAAACCGGGGATTCTCTTCGAGCCAGTAGATGAAAAGCATCGTGTCCCAGTAGACGCGGCTCACCGGTCTTTCCCTGGGCCATAGAAATTGGCGCGTTCGTTGCGGAGGTAGTTCTCGCCTCCACCCAACTCGGCGAAAACATCCTTGAGTGCACCCCGGAGCCGGTTCCAAGCATCCTGGCGATCTACTTCTTCGTTGTCTCGTTCTTTGTCGACGAATTCGTAGGTATACGTCACGGTCGTGCTCTGGCCCGATGGCGGACCGCTCCTGTCGACTAATCGCAAGTTGTTTTCCTGAAGGAATTTCCGAGTCTTCAGTGCGCTACAAACTTGGTTAACACCGCTCAGCTTCAGGTCGCGGACAACATCCCCAGCTCTGATTGAAAACCGATCCTCGTTGCGGCCAAGAGCGGGAATTACATACCTTTCTCTGCCAAGCATTCGAATCCGATCTGCGTCTCTCAACGCGAACCTCCTGAAAAACAGAAAGTGGTCTCAGCAGAAATAGAATAGCATGAATAGAATGGAATGCAAAAGCAATGAAATACTCCCGGTTTACACGTAGTCCTTGCACACATATAATGTGGTCATGAATGTCACTCTGTCGATCGATGAGCAGACCGTTGCCCGGGCGCGAAAGAAGGCTGAAGTCCTGGGGAAAAGCTTGAATCAACTGATCCGTGACTACCTGCAGAAACTAGCCGGCGGCGATGATCCGGAAAAGAGTATCGAAGAATTCAAGCGCCTTTCCGGACAAGGCGACTCGCACGGTCGGCGGTTCAATCGAGACGAAATTCATGAGCGCCCGTAGCTTCTTCGATACCAACGTGCTGGTTTATGCGGACGATCAGGCCGCACCTGGCAAGCAACGGCGCGCCGTAGAGCTCGTGGCCGAACAACGGCGCGCAGGAACAGGCGCGGTATCGCTACAGGTGCTGCAGGAGTATTTCGTTACCGTCACTCGCAAGCTGAAGGTCGACCCGCGCGTGGCACGGCGAAAAGTTGAATTGTTGGCCGAGTTCGACGTTGCGGCTCCTGGAGTCGTGGACATACTGGCGGCGATTGACCTGCACCGACTGCACGGATTTTCCTTCTGGGATGCCCTGATTCTGCGCTCGGCGAAACAGGCCGGGTGTACCGTGCTGTTTTCTGAGGATCTGCAGGAAGTCCGGGAGATCGATGGCGTGCGCATCGTGAATCCATTCCGCTAGCAGCCCCTCCGCTCGGGCCCTCGCAGAACGCGCGCTTCCAACGACGGACTTTGGTCATCTAATGGAATGGTTGACTTCCTACTGGGATGGAACCTAAATTGAAAGTAGCTCTTTGAATTAGGCCGATCCCATCAGTGGGGGCGTCACGGCTTCGACGGAGATGCTTGCGGCCAAGAGGCATGCCGGGGTGCACACACCCGTAATCGTGGGCAAAATGATAATTGCCAACCAAACACTGGCATACGCAGCCTAATTAGTTAGGCAGCCGCTTTCCACCGCTTCGCCCTCGGGCGGTGAGCGAGCGTCATACAGAGGGCTGGTCTTCCCGGCTACGTCTGGGCCCGGAGGGCGAGATCTTCAGGCTAGCGGCTGACGTTTCTTGTCCGTTCTGAGCGGCAACCGCGAACGTCTTGGGGTAATGCCCAAGGCATGAACCGGAATAAGCATGTAGTCTCTTGACCAGTAACATTTTCGGACGCGGGTTCGACTCCCGCCGCCTCCACCACTCTCTTCACCCAACATTAATTGCAGACAACCTTTCCAGTCGCCGTTTTGCACCCAGCTTTGGATACAGAACACACCCGATTGTGGACGGAGACGATGTCTGGCAATGCTCACCTGATCACGCCTTAAAGGCCGCGTCCGATGCGAAAACGTGCAGCACGCCACCGACCGATTTCATTCCCCATTCACCGCGAGCGAAAACTGTGCCTCCGGCCTAAGGAGCTGCCTCAGTGGGCCGTGAAAGGAAGTCCAATCTGCCCGGAAATGCGCTACAATTTGCAACTGCCGCGAATGCTGATTGGCCAGCGCAAAGCAGTCGAGCCGGCGCGTCACTCCGCGACTTAACATCCGCACGCCAGGAGAGAAATTATGGCAACCGCTTTGAAAATCGCTCCACCGGAAGACAAAGTTAGTAGCTTCGTTTCCAAAACGCACAAAATACTGATTAACGGGAAGTGGGTAGAGGCAGCATCCGGCAAAACCTTTGCCACCTATAACCCGGCGACCGGCGAAGTTCTCGCGCAAGTGGCCGAGGGCGATCGCGAGGACATCAACCGCGCCGTCAAGGCCGCTCGCACTGCCTTCGAGACCGGCCGATGGTCGCAGCTCACCGCCTCCGAGCGCGGCCGCCTGATCTGGAAGCTTGCCGACCTGCTCGAAGAAAATTTGGAAGAATTCGCCGAACTAGAATCGCTCGACAACGGAAAGCCCCTGAAAGTAGCCCGCGTGGCCGACGTCCCCCTAGCCGTTGACCTCTTTCGCTACATGGCTGGATGGGCCACGAAGATTGAGGGGAATACGATTCCGATTTCGGTGCCTTATGCGCCTGGGGCGAAATATTTGGCGTACACGCTGCGGGAGCCTGTGGGAGTTGTGGGACAGATCATTCCCTGGAATTTTCCGTTGCTGATGGCGGCTTGGAAGTTGGGCCCGGCGCTGGCCACGGGAAATACGGTTGTGCTTAAACCGGCGGAGCAGACTCCGCTTACCGCGCTGCGTTTGGGTGAGCTGTTTCAGGAAGCTGGATTCCCTGATGGCGTGGTCAACATCGTCCCGGGCTATGGCGAAACCGCGGGAGCTGCGCTGGCTGCGCATCCGGACGTGGACAAGGTTGCATTCACAGGCTCGACCGAAGTTGGCAAACTTATTCTGCAGGCGGCCGCGGGCAATCTGAAGAAGGTCTCGCTCGAATTGGGCGGTAAGTCTCCCAATGTTGTCTTTGCCGACGTGGATCTTGATACCGCGATTGCTGGCGCCGCGAGTGCCATCTTCTTCAACCACGGACAGTGCTGCTGCGCCGGCTCGCGTCTCTATGTCGAGAACAGTATTTTCGACAAAGTCGTGGATGGCGTGGCCGAGCACGCGAAGAAGATCAACGTGGGATCAGGTCTCGACGATTCCACCGATATGGGCCCGCTGGTTTCCGCCGAGCAACTGAATCGTGTCTGCGGATATCTCGAATCGGGATTCGCCGAAGGCGCCAAGGCTGTTGTCGGTGGAAGCCGACATGGCGACAAGGGCTACTTCGTCAAGCCCACGGTGCTGGTGAACACCAACGAAACGATGAAGGTGGTGCAGGAAGAAATCTTCGGACCGGTGGTCACGGCGATTCCTTTCCGCGATCCCGGTGAACTGGTCAAGCAAGCCAACGATACGGTTTACGGATTGGCCGCAGGGATTTGGACGCGTGACATACAGAAGGCGCATCGTCTGGCTTCCCAACTGCGCGCCGGCACGGTGTGGATTAACTGCTACAACATTTTCGACGCTGCCCTACCCTTCGGCGGATACAAGCAGTCCGGCTGGGGCCGCGAAATGGGACACGAAGTGCTGGAGCAGTACACGGAAGTCAAGGCGGTCTGCACCGCGCTGTAGGTAGTTCGCTGAGTTCCCTTTGACGATGGAGGCCGTGCGTCCTCGCCCGGCTGGACGGGCGAGACGCCCGTCCTCCATCGACAGGGCTGGTTTCAAGCATATTATTAGCAGCCCGATGAACCGCTTGGTCCTCTAGCTCGACGCTCCCACGCTTCGCAAAATACGTGAAGGATGGGGCACCCCTCAAATCTTTCAGTCCCTCAATTGTTTCAGTCCCTCATTTATTTCATCCCTATGTTCTCCCCATCCTCTATTTATCTTCGGGGATGCCCACCCATTCCCGAATGCGGTGTGCGTCCCAGAACGAAACCGTTGCCCTAAAAAAAAAGAAAGATGTGACGATTGTCACGAAGTATTCCCGTCGTCTATCCCGATAATCCACTCATCTTGCGAGTTCTGAGCTGCACCAACGATTTGCGGGAAAACGTATGAACATGACGAACTTCACGAAAATACAACTTTGGTTCCTGGCCCGGTTGCCCATTGCGGCCGTGCTTGCGCTGGTGGCGCTGGCGGTCTCGCTGACTCTGGCGGCGGACAAGAGCGATAGGAGCGAGCCGCCTTCCGCACCTGTCCAGGACACGGCGAAGTACGTGGGCGCGCAGACCTGCAAGACTTGTCACGAGGAAATTTATAACAGCTGGGAGAAAACGCCGCACTGGAAGACCACGCTGAATAAATCCGGCGGCAACGAGAAACAAGGTTGCGAGGGCTGCCACGGTCCAGGAGCGGAGCATGTGGCAGGCGGTGGCGACAAGAGCAAGATATTCAGCTTCGAGGGTCAATCGCGGCAGGAGAGCAGCAGGCGCTGTCTGAGTTGCCATGGCGAAGCACATGCGCAGTCGCATTTTGCGGAATCGGTGCACGCCAGCAGCGAGGTCGGCTGTCTCGACTGTCACTCTCCTCATCATGCTCAGGAAAAAGAGCACCTTCTGGTTCAGCGCCAGCCCCAGTTGTGCTATGGATGCCATACCGCGGCCAAAGCGGACTTTGCCAAACCATTTCACCACCGGGTGAATGAAGGCTTGGTGCAATGCATTGACTGCCACAACCCGCATGGAACAGGCACAGTACGGCAAATGCAGACGCTGGCGAGCGGCGATGCGGCTTGCTCGAAGTGCCACGTCGACAAGCAGGGGCCTTTCGTCTACGAGCATGTGCCGGTGAAAACTGAGGGCTGCAGCAGTTGCCACACGCCGCACGGTTCCACCAATCCGCGGCTGCTGAAAGTCAGCCTGGTAAACATGCTTTGTCTGCAGTGTCACACTTTCCCGACGCAGGGGCCAATCGGGCCGGCGCACAACCAGTCGGCGAAGTATCAGGCCTGCACCATGTGCCATACCCAGATTCACGGATCCAATTTCAACTTGGCCTTTTTGAAGTGAAGGAGCACTGATGGCGTCGCTTAGAAAACTCGCTTGGCAATGGTTGCTGATAGTGTCATTGCCCGCAATCCTGTTTGCGCAATCTTCCAGCGCCGGCCAGAACGCATCTGGAGAGCCGGAAGGCGTGAACACCGGCGGCTATGTGATGCACTCGTCCATTGAGATGGGCTATCGCTTCAACGATCGGACGGGCAGCAACGATATGTACGACACGCTGGTAAATCTGCAGACGGGGCCGCGCTTTCTCAATGAGACGCTTTCCATGCAATCGCAGGACCACCAGGGCGTGCTGTTCGACGATCTGAACCTGAACAGCTTTGGCTGGGGAGGCGATCCCAACAACGCCTTGCGGCTTCGCGCCGACAAAAACAAGTGGTACAACCTGCAAGGCAGTTTTCGGCGGGATCAAAGCTTCTTTGACTATGATTTGCTGGCCAATCCGCTGAATCCTCCGAGTTCCACTCCGTCGATTCCGGTACTGAACTCGGGTCACGCGTTTGATACCACGCGCCGCATGAGTGACATCGACCTCACCTTGCTGCCGCAGTCGCGGGTAAGCGTTCGCCTGGGCTTTTCCCACAACAATATGACGGGGCCTTCGTTCAGCAGCCTCCACCTAGGTACGGAGGCCTTGCTCCTCCAACCCGTGAATACAACCATGAACTCCTACCGGCTGGGAGTGGACTGGAAGGTCGCGCCGCGAACCGTCCTGAGCTACGACCAGTTCCTCGATTACTTTAAAGGAGACACGGATGCGCAACTGGCTTCAATTACGCCTGCGCTCCTGCAGGGGGGAACTCCGGTTGACTTGGGCTTGTCGATCGACACTGGAAACAAGGTGCCCTGTGGAGTGAAGCCGCCGGCGACCAGCCTCATTAATTCCGCTGGAATCTTGACCAATGTCAACTGCAGTGCTTATTTCGACTACCTGCGCGACCAGCGGATTCGCACTTCTACGCCCACGGAGCGGGTTGGTTTGCGCAGCAATTATTTTCAGCGGGTGGACTTGGTCGCCTCCTTCTCATACAGCGCTGCCGATATGAGCACGCCACTAAACGAGGCCTTCCACGGCTTGGAAACGCGTACCAGCAACCGCGCTTTTCTGGGCACGGGCACAGCAGCCGCGACCCGGATATCCAACGTGCTTGATCTTGGGGCCACGGTACATCTGACCCAACATGTGCGTTTGATCGAGAAGTTTAACTTTTGGGCGTTCCGAATGCCGCAGAATGCCAATTTCACCGAAGTCGACAGTGTGTGCACCGGTGCGTGTACCCTGCTGACTCCGCTGAGCGCCACCGCACCCGCCACGGCCACCACCTTGACAGCCGCGTCCTTTAACCAGAACTGGAAGAGAAATCAAACCGAAGTAGCCTGGGACATTTCCAAAAAAGTGGGAGCCCGCATCGGCTACCGCTATGGCGATCAGGTCTTCAACAACTTCAAAGACTTTCTGCCGGGAGACGAGAGCCCGATCGTGGTTCACGAGAACACGGCGCTCTTGGGATTCTGGGCACGCCCTAGCCGCACCTTGCGATTGAACTTCGACGTGGAGCGCGTCAATTACGATAACGTGATTGTGCGCATGGCTCCGCGAAAGGAATCACGCTACCGGATGCAAACCACTTATGCACCACGGCCCTGGGCGACGTTGGGCGGATCGATCAACATTCTGCAGGATGCCAACGCCAACTCACTGACAAATTACGTGGGACACAACCGAAACTACGGATTGACCGCCTCGCTCGCACCGCGTGAGCGCTTCGGACTGGATCTCGCTTACAACTATAATGACGTGATCCAGAACGCGCTCATCTGCTTCAACGACACGCCGCCAACCGGAGTGAGCCTTCCCTTCGTGACTAATGCCGCTTCTTGCGCGGTTAATGATCCGGCCAATCCGCTGCTGGCGAACTCGTTCTACACCAATCACACCAATTTCGGAATGGCCGCAATCCGCGTTAAGCCGGTACCGCGAGCCACCGCGAACCTCGGCTACAGCATCACCAGGGTTGACGGCAGCATACCGCAGTTCAACATTCTCCAACCTCTTGGCTCCTCGCAGTACAACTTCTACCAACCGGTGGCCAACTTGAGCGTGGATTTGGGCCACAGGCTGGCGTGGAATAACGGGTGGAATTATTACCAGTACAACGAAGGTTCGTTTGTTGGGCCTACGGCGCCACGGTATTTTCACGCGAACGCGCTGACTGAATCTTTGCGCTACGCATTCTGATTTCCGCGGCGCTGACTAGACAGTCGTTCCATTTTCAAACAGTGCATTCCACCGCCGCACAGTCAACCCCGCGTTTGTCTCGACGTTCGGCTGCTTCTCGCTTTGGAATCAGCAGCTTACATCGTTCAACGGCTGGACGATGGAGTGCACTTCCCTGCTCCATGGAAAGCCTGCAAACCTCCGTCGCGTGTCGAGCCGAAAGCGTGTCAGTTGCTCGGGTGCTGGTGGCAGACGATCAGCCGCACGTTTTGGATGCCTTGGAGTTGCTGCTCAAAAATCATGGCTACCGCGCGGAAGCTGTCACTGATCCGGCGCGCGTGCTCCAGGCGCTTGAATCGCGTGAATTCGAGGTGGTTCTGTTGGATCTGAATTACACGCGCGATACTACGGCGGGCGGTGAGGGCTTGGATCTGGTCTCGCAGATCCGATTGCTCGATGAGAACCTTCCGATGGTGGTGATGACGGCATGGAGCAGCGTGGATCTTGCCGTGGAAGCGATGCGGCGAGGCGCCTCTGATTTCGTGCAGAAGCCCTGGCATAACGGACAGTTGCTGGAAACAGCTGGAGGGACAAGTCGAGCGCTGCCGTACCTTGCGTCAAGCGCAGCGTCAACGCGCGGATGAACTGCATGACGCGCGCGAAATCCAAAGCCGGTTGCTGCCAAAGAGCATTCCTCAGGTAAAGGATTACGAAATAGCGGCCATGACCCAACAGCTGCGTTACGTGGGCGGCGATTTTTACGACGTGGTGCGCATTAGCCAGACGCAGACCGCGCTGTGCATTGCGGATGTGTCGGGCAAAGGGATGCCGGCAGCCCTCCTGATGTCCAGCCTGCAGGCGGCGCTGAGACCGCTGATGTGGGACACGCAGTCGCCGCGCGAGTTGTGCCGTAGGCTCAATCATATTCTGTGCGAGATTGCGCCCGTGGGCAAATTCGTATCGTTCTTCTATGCTGTGCTCGACAGCAAGGACAATCGTCTTACCTACTGCAACGCGGGACACAATGCTTGCGAGTTGAACGCGGCGGGAGCGGTCCTGGGACAGTTCCCCGACTGGGTTTATGAGCAGAGCGAGGTGCAACTGCGTCCGGGCGACATGCTGACGATGTTTACCGATGGACTGATCGACGCCTGCGACCGGGACGACGAACCTTTTGGCGAGGACCGCTTGCTCTCAATCGCGCGGGAGAATCGCACGGCTGGCGCGGACGGATTGAAGACCCTGTTGATGCGCGCAGCATCGGAACACTGCGGCGGCCGTTTTCAGGACGATGCCACCATGATCGTGTTGCGAGCGGTGTAAGTGTGACAAACGCTAAAGGGCTCGTTATTCGGAGCCGCCAAAAAGCGCGCAAAACTTAATCATCAGAGAAATCAATTCCGATCCCGCCAATACCTTTCAATGTTTGACGAAATCTTTACAACATGTTGACACACGGGGCAGGGGCTTCCGGCACTCTTGCTATCGGCTTGGGTACTTATCGCTCACACCGAACATAAGCGCCCCACAACCGTGATCTAGATTCCAAAGACAATCGGAGACTGTTATGAAGAGAATTGGTTTTTCAAAGCGTTTTGCGGCCATCTGTTTCGTGGCCAGTGTCTGGACTGGGATGCTCAGCTCATCGACTTCAGTGATGGCGCAGGCAGGCTCTCTGGACCCAACATTCGGGAAAGGAGGCATCGTCACCACACCCAACACAACCACAGGATGTGGCCAAGTTACGAACTGCTCGGTGGCGATCCAGAGTGATGGCAAGATCGTGGTGGCGGGAGGAGCGTCGGCAAGTAATGGCGCGCCGGAGCCCGCTTTGGCGCGTTATACCACCGCTGGCAAACTCGATTCCTCCTTCGGCACCGGAGGCATCGTGGTGGCAGGGAAACAATGGGGGGGCGGCGTTTGGACTCGCGATTCAGAGCGACGGAAAAATTGTGACGGCAGCTCCGGACGACTTTAAGCTGGCTGTCTTCCGGTACAACACCGACGGAACTCTGGACACCACATTCGGAACCGGCGGAATCGCGGAAATCCGAGCCGGGGGGCTTCTGTTTGCCCCGGTCAGTGGAGGCCTGGCTTTGTTGGCGGACGGAAAAATCGTGGTGGCGGTGAACGACGTGCTTGTACGGTTGCTCACCGATGGCCAGCTCGATTCCAGCTTTGGCACGGGTGGCGTGGCGCCAACCCTTACCGCTACGGGCGCGCTGGCGCCGCTCTCGAACGGCAAGGCCCTGGTGGCGAGCGGCTTCACTTTTTCCACCGGCGGCATGTCGCGGTACAACTCCAATGGCAGTCTGGACAAGGCCTTCGGGGTGGCTGGGCAGACACCCAGCTTTGCGGGAATCGCAGCCATTGTGCCGCTCGGCGATGGCAAGATCGTTGTGGGCAGTTCCCTGACCAGCGGAACGGCTGCCGTGGGGAGTAGCAATCCGCAAGGCTTCGTTCTGACTCGTTACAACAGCAACGGCACCATCGATTCGACCTTTGGGACACGGGGCGCGGTCGTTACAAATTTCCCCGGGGAAGCTTTTTCGGGGGCGGCGGCGCTGGCCGTGCAGTCCAATGGGGACATTGTGGCGGCTGGCGTGGCCGAAGCAAAGAATCCGGCATTCGGAGTGGAGCCTTCCGACTTCGCGCTGGCTCGCTATACTCCCAACGGTCAACTGGACACTACCTTCGGCAAGAATGGCATTGTGACTACCGCCTTCGGGACGAATGGAGGTAACGCGGCAGCAGTATCTGCTTTGGCCATTCAGTCCGACGGCAAGATTGTGGCCGTCGGGTATGACAACTTCCTTCAGTTCGGCCATCCCAGCAATGGCTTCACCCTCGCGCGCTACCTTGCGCAATAAAAATCGCGCGGGCAGGAATTTCGCCTGCCCGCGATTTTCTAATCCCGAAAAACCTATGGAGGCACCGGCGTTGTCAAGGGGCAGAAGCCCAGTGGCACCCATGCGGGGCGTCATTTTTGTTTAGCGGCTTTAATGCAGCGCTGAAGCGCTGCTCCATCCAAAAAAAACGTAAAGCCTGATATGAATCAGGCACTCTTCAGCAGCCTGTTAGTGCAAAGTCACTTTCCCGGTAAGTTCGATGTCGACGGCGGATCGCGCCACAAATAAATCGAAGTCTCCAGGTGCCACCGTCCACTTGTGGTTCTTCACGTCGTAATAGGAGAACGCTCGCCGATCAAGTTTGACCGTGACGTTCCTGGTCTCACCTGGATTGAGGCTGACTTTCGTGAAACCTTTCAGTTCCTTGACCGGGCGCGGGACGGGAGCGTGATGGTCGGCAACGAATAGCTCCGCGACGTCGGCGCCAGCGCGAGTACCGGTGTTGGTGACGTCGAAGGCGACCGTGACTTGCTGATCGGATGACGGGGACGAGACGGTTAGATTCTTGTACGCGAAAGAAGTGTACGAGAGTCCGTAGCCAAAGGGAAACAGCGGCTTGACGCTGGACTTGTCGAAGTGCCGATAGCCGAGGAAAACTCCCTCGCTGTATTCGACTTTCTTTGTGCCATCTTTTGGATAGTAGCTGTCGTGCGCGGCGTTGTCTTCCCAGCGGCGTTCGATCGAAATCGGCAAACGTCCGGAAGGATTGACCTCGCCAAAAAGCAATTGGGCCAGTGCGGTGCCGCCATTCTGACCCGGGTACCAGGCTTCAAGGAGCGCGGGGACATGGTCAACCCAGGCAGTCATATCGACTCCTCCGCCGGAAGTCATGACCACTATTGTTTTCTTGTTCACGGCCGCAATCTGGTTGATCAGTTCGTCCTGTCCCGGCGGCAAGCGGAAAGTCCGGTCGGCACTCTCGCCTTCGCTGTCGGCGTCAAAACCTGCGGCGACGATTACGGCATCAGTGCGACCCGCCAGCGATTTCGCCTCTGCCATGACCAACGTTTCAGGCTGGACGATGCCAAAGTTGGCTTTGGTTTTGCCCCATCCATTCTTGGCATAGTAGTCGAGTTCGACCTGGTGCGCACCCGCAGTGAGCGTAACGGGAGCCTCGCCGACAAAGGCGTACCACTGCTTCCAGTTGTCGAGTACGAGCTTTTTATCGATGTATAGCCGGTAACCGCCGTTCTCACCGGGCCCCTGCACGAATGCGAGGTATTGACCCGGAGCGCTCGGGGTAAAGAAGCCAGTCCAGCGAATGGAGACGCTGCTGTCCGCGCCCTCGCCACCGCGGGCTGGTTCATAGTTGACGTATTTGTCGGTTCGCACGATTGCAGGTGTACCGCTTAAATCCGTGTTGAGGAAGATCTCGGTCTTCAGACCTTTCTGGCCCCGACTCGCTTCGGTGGTAAATTCCATCTGTTTTGAAATTTCATCCAAGGCTGGGACCCCTCGCGAATAGTAAACTTTCGCGCCGCTGCCCAGGTAGTTCACCACGCCTTCCAGATAACTCACAGAGGTAAAAGGCTTGGCTTCCGCGCTGCCTCCTCCGCCGGTTTGTGCGGGATAAGCATCGGGACCGATCACCGCGATTGACTTGATGCTTCCCTTGTCCAGAGGCAGAAGATTGCCATCGTTCTTGAGGAGAACCATGCCCGAGCGAGCAGCTTCCAGCGCAGCCTGCTTTCCGGCAGGATTCAGCAGAGGGATGGACAAGTCGGTTTGGTCCTGATCGAGCCATCCGAATTGAATGGCGGTCCGCAGGATGCGGCGGACCTTATCGTCGATAGTCGCTTCGCTAACCTTGCCCGCTTTGATGGCGGGCAGCAGGTTCGCGCGGTTCATAAACTTTCCCGAGGGCATCTCCAGGTCAAGACCGCCATTCGCGGCGGCGACGCCGTCATAGGTGGAAGTCCAATCCGACATCATAATTCCTGGGAACCCCCACTCCTTCTTTACGAGGTCCGTGTTCAGTTGGCCGTTCTGAGTCATGTGCAGGCCGTTGGTCAGATTGTAGGAATCCATGATCGAGCCGACATGGGCTTCTTTGACCGCGGCTTCGAATACCGGAAGATAAATTTCGCGCATAGTGCGCTCATCGATGATGGAATCGGTGTTGTGACGATCGAATTCCGAATTGTTCCCCATGAAGTGCTTGATGGTTGCGCTGACTCGCTGGCTTTGCATGCCATTGATGTAGGCGACCGCGATGCGGCCGGCGAGGAACGGGTCCTCGCCGAAGTATTCGAAGTTGCGGCCATTCATCGGAGCACGATAGATGTTCACGCCTGGCCCCAGCATGAAGTGCACTCCGCGGGCGCGAGCGTCCTGGCCGATGGTGGCGCCAATGCGCGCAGCCATTTCCGGATCCCAAGTGGCGGCCAGGCCAATGCCACCAAACACCGTTGAGGGACCGTAATTTCGCACGCCGATTGGCCCGTCGGCCATCTTCAACCGCGGCAGCCCGATCTTCTCATTGGCGCGAATGTAGAAATCGTCCACGCCGCCGATCAAATCAATCTTCTCCTCCAGGGTCAGCTTCCTAAGGAGCGAATCAACGCGCGCCTCAGCATCTGCTGAGGTTGTCTGCGCCTGAGACCATGCCAGGAAAAGAGGCAGAACCAATAGAAGAAAAAAAGGCGGGAGACCACGGGTCATTTGAACCTCCACTTTGTATGAGCTTTGCGTAATATAGTGAATTCAATTTGTCATTTTCATTTCGACCGCAGTCGAAAAACCTGGTTTTCAGGTAGCACCGGCCGAACAGCAGATTCCTCGACTTCGCTCGGAATGACAGCACATGCTGCGAGGCTCAATATTTTGACGTAAGTTGGTTGACCTGTCAGCCGCGTTCTCATGGCATCTTCTGCCCGCCCACTAATTCAAGCGCAAGGGTGGCTAACTCGATGTCCTCGCTCGACGAGAGGCCGCTGACTGCGACTGCGCCAGCGACCGCGCCATCCTTCCAGATAGGAATTCCGCCACCCCATCCGACGAACCTGGGATCGCCGTAGTAGGCAATGTCATGCCCCTTTTCGGGGTGGCGCACTTTTTCTCCGATTTCTTTTGTCGGCTTTCGTTCTCGGGCAGCGGTCCACGCCTTATTCGCGGCAATCCGGATCGAGGAAATGGGAGCGCCGTCCATGCGTGCAAATGCAATGAGTTCACCATGCGAGTCGGCGACGGCGACTACCACGGACTTCTGCATGTGTGCGGCCTTCTCTACGATCAGATCGATGATCTTCTTGGCCTCGGAGTAGTCGATGACGGGAACATTCCTCATGGGGTCGCGGGAAATCTAAACTGAACGGAGGCACAAGCACGACAAGCGAAAAAAACGGGCTGGGCAGAAATGCCCAGCCCGCTCAGTTTCGCGCAACTTAGAAAA
>Ga0187819_10000887_pt1 | contig 15200 bp, 10 predicted proteins | sample NC_wetland_sal_i_15_FD_132411 | JGI IMG/M metagenome (GOLD analysis project Ga0187819, IMG submission 132411) | Wetland sediment microbial communities from Neuse River Estuary, North Carolina, USA - SO4_4 | ecosystem: Environmental > Aquatic > Freshwater > Wetlands > Sediment | place: USA...
ATCGGTTGGACGTTTTTAGCGAGATCGTACTGGGGCGGCGTCTACAACAGCGAAATGAAGCAACTCATGCTCCGGCACGCCTTCCGATTCGTAAGTAAAGTGGTCTTTCTTATTGATCCACAGAATGTGCGCTCACAGCGAGCGGTGGAAAAAATAGGCGGAGTTCGTGCAGGCTCCAGGCTCGACGGAAGTGGACGGAACAGTCTCGTCTATCAAATCACTGCGTCCAGTTTTACGCAACACCGAGACGGGCTTCGCGCAGAGCGCCGCACAAAGTCTTGACTGGAATGCCGTACCGGTTCAAAACTGATTGGTGCTCGAGAAGTTACTTCCCGCCGCGCGCGTCATGCTGCGCATCGGGGCGGCTCTGTGGCTGTCATGCCACTTCGTTTACGCCGAGATCCCTTGTTCGCCGATGAATGCCTGCCCCAACGTAGTCCACAGGCTGTTGATCCATTCTGGTGGCGGAGGCGCTTTCGCCTGCGTTCAGAAGTTTGTTGAAATACAATTGCCAACGGGTCACGTGGGGCGGCCTTCTGGGCTGCTGGCGGGCTTCCGCCCGGCGATAAATGTTGTGCCTTTTTTGACGCCGCGCGGAAGCGCGGCGGCAGGGCCGAAGCCCCGCCCCACACTATTCCGCGCGTAACACCTCGAGCGGCTTCTGGCCCAGAATGCGGAAGCTGGCCATCCAGCCCGCGGCGTTCGCCACCAGCGCGGTGAGAACGATGCACAGCAGGTTCGGCAGTACGTCGATGCGGAAATCAGCGTCCAGCCAGCGCTTGAGAAGCAGCGCGGAAAAAGCCGTCGCCAGGAGGCTTCCCATCAGGCCCGCCACTGCGCCCAGAACCAGGAACTCCACGGAGAAAATTCCAGCCACGCGTTTTCGTGTGGCGCCGAGCGTTTTGAGGATCACCACCTCGCGGATGCGGCGGAACCGTGTGCCGGCTACGCTGGACGCCAGAATCACGATGCCGGCGAGAATCGCAAACATGGAGATGAAGCGCACTACGAGCGCAATCTGATCCACCACCTGCTGGACGATTTCCAGCACGTCCGCCACGTTGACCACAGTGACAGTAGGGAATTTTTCGTACGTCGCGCGCTGCAATTGGGCGACGGCGCGCGGAGCGACGCGCACGCCGCCGTAGTAAATGATGGGTAGCCCGTCCAGCGTTCCGGCGCTGAAGATGAATTCGATGCGGCCATACATGTGAATCTCATCGATGCGATGGACGGCGGCGACGCGCGCGCGGATAGTGCGGCCGGCAGCTTCCCATTCCATGTGCGAGCCGGGATGCAGGTGAAGAATCTGAGCGGCTTCTTCGGCGACCGAGAGCTGCGGCTCGGCCTGAGGCGCCTTGGGATTCCACCATGCACCACGCAATATGGCCGTGTGTGCCGGCTGGTCTGCGGCCTGCGCCACGCCTCGCGTGCGCTGGAAGCGGCGGCCCCAGGCCTTCAGGTTGAACGAGTCGATCGATTTGCCATCGATGCTGACGATCTTCGCGGCCACCGTTCCCACGACGTCCGGCGCGCCTTCGAGGCCGCGCTGAGCGCGGACCAGGGCGATGAGCGGATCACGCTCTTTGGCGGTGATGTCCAGCAGGAAAACATTCGGCATCCCGGGGGGAGCGCTTTTGAACATCTCGGCCATCATGCCGCGCTGAACCAGGAAGACGGTGAGCGTAAACATGACGCCGATTCCCAGGGCGACCAGAGCGGCCTGCGCGTGATTTCCCGGCCGGTAGAGGTTCGCCACACCATGCCGCAGGGATGCCGGCAACAGCCGGGGCCAGCGGCGCACGAACGCACGCACGGAGCGCAGCAGAAGCCAGGCGATCCCCGACAGCACGAGCAGGCTCACCACCACCGCCGCCACGAACACGACGCCGGTGCGCACCGAGTCGCGCAGTGTGCCGATCTGCAGCCATCCGGCAATCAAGCCGATACCGCAGACAATCGCGCCGCCGGCGGCCAGGGAGGCGCGCGCATCGCGCAGTCTCTGCTTCCAGCCCGGCCGGACCTCAGCCATTTCGCGCCGGAAGATCACACCGGGCCGGATTTTCCGGATGCCGAGCAGCGGCGGCAGGGTGAACAGCAGCGTGGTCAGGATGCCGGCCGCCAGCCCCTGGATGGCCGTGCTCGGATCCCAGTGCAAGTCCGGCTGGAGATGAAAGTAACGCGCGATCAGGGGAGGGAAGGCCGCCTCCACCACGGAGCCGAACGCGATCCCCGCGAGGCCGCCCGCCAGGCCCAGCCCGATGGTTTGTAGCAGGTAAATCTGGATGACTTCCCGCGAGCGCGCGCCGATGCATTTCATGATGGCGATCGAATCCATCTTCTGCTGGAGATGCGCCTGCATGGCCGTGGCCACGCCCAACGCGCCCACGATGAGGGCGATCAGGCTGACCAGGCTGAGAAAGGTGGTGGCGCGGTTCAGGCCTTGGGTGATGATGGGGTGCGTCTCCCGGAAATCGGCGATCAGGGATTCGGGGAAGGCTTTCTGCAAGGTCTGCCGCACCTGTTGGATGCCAGGAGATCCGGGGGTGAGCCGGAACAGATACCGCTCGGAGGCGCGGCTCCCAATGCCCATCAGGCCGGTGCGACCCAGACCTTCGCGCGTGATCATCACGCGCGGGCCGACATTCAAGCTACCGGACATGCGATCCGGTTCGGAGGCGACCACGCCAACGATGCGGAACGGCTGTCCGCCCAGGCGTACGGAATCGCCTACCCCCACCTTCAGGCGAAGCAGCAGATCGTCGGACACCGCGACCGAATCGGCAGTCAACACGTGCGCGAGCGATCCCGGCGGATCGAGCTTGACCTCACCGTAAAACGGGTACACGTGCGGATCGACGGCTTTGATGGACACCAGCAGCGGGTTGGGAACGGTGGTGGACGAAACCATGGAAAGCGTTTCGGTAATCCAGGTGCGCCGGACGCCGCTCTGCATTAACTGGTCCATAGTGGCGGTCTGCTGCGCGTTGGGCAGGGCGAAGACGCGCAAGGAGAGATCCGCGGCCATCAGGGTCCGCGCCTCGCGGAGCAACATGCCGTAGAATGCGCGGCTGAATCCGCGGACTCCGGTGAGCGAGCCCACGCCGATGGCGACAGCCACGATCACGAAGAGGAACTTGGCGGAGGAGGCCCGCGATTCGCGCCAGGCGATTTTGGAAGCCGTGGTCCAGGAAAGCCGGTTACGCATCGAGAACCACGCGGCCGTCTCGCAGCGTGATGCGGCGATCGGCCTGTTCCGAAATCTGCTGGTCGTGCGTCACCAGCACGAGCGTTGTTCCTTCGCGGCGATTCAGCGCAATCAGCAGATCGAGAACCATATGGCCGTTGGTGGTGTCCAGGTTGCCCGTTGGTTCATCAGCCAGCAGGATGGGAGGGCGCACGACGAAGGCGCGGGCCAAGGCCACGCGCTGTTGCTCGCCGCCCGAAAGTTGAACGGGGTAGTGATCGCGCCGGTCGAACAGTCCTACGCTTTCGAGGAGTTCGCGTGCGCGCTCCACGCCGCCCGCAGCATGGCCGGACAGCTCGAGCGGCAGCAGGACATTCTCCTCGGCCGTGAGTGTAGGGATCAGATGATACGACTGAAACACAAAGCCGATCTTGCGCCCGCGCAGCAGCGCCAGTTCGTCCTCTTCGAGACCGGTGATGTCCTCGCCATCCAGAACGATGCTGCCGGAGGTGGGAGTGTCGAGGCCGGCCAGCAATCCGAGCAGGGTGCTCTTGCCGCTGCCCGAGGGGCCCATGATGGCGGCGAACTGGCCGCGCGGTATTTCGAGGTCGATGCCCTTGAGAATGTCCACGCGATGCGTGGGTGTGGCAATGGTCTTGGTGAGACCGGACACCTGGATCATGGGTTGGGAATTCGATTCCTGGTGCGCCAATTTTTTATTATGGCATTGAGGCCTCTCGCCGACCGTGCGTCCCATCATTCTAGTTTCGACGTGCCTGTTGTTCGTTGGTTGCAGCCGCGAGCAACCGAAAGCGCCTGAGCGCGATGCGGCGCCCGATCGTGAGAGCCCGCCGCCGGCCGTGGCTCAGGCGCCGGACTCGAGACCAGCCGTCGTGGCTTTCGGGGACAGCCTCTCGGCCGGGTTCGGCGCCGATCCCGGCAAGAGCTATCCGGACTTCCTGCAAAAGGAGATCGATCGCCGCGGTTACCGTTATCACGTTGTCAATGCGGGCATCAGCGGCGATACCACCACCGATGGGCTGGAGCGCGTCGGCACGGTGACGGCGCTCAAGCCCGCCATCGTGATTGTCGAATTCGGCGGAAACGATGGCCTGCGCGGGCTGCCGGTGACGACCACGCGCGCCAACCTGGAACAGATCATTGTGACGTTGCAGAAGGCTGGAGCCAAGGTCGTGCTGGCCGGTATGACGCTTCCACCGAACTATGGCCCCGACTACATTCACTCATTTGAGGCCGTGTACCAGGATCTCGCGAAGAACTACCGGGCCCCCTTGATTCCGTTTCTGTTGCGCGGGGTGGGCGGCCATGCCGACCTGATGCAGCGCGACGGCATTCACCCCACCGGCGAAGGGAACCGGATTGTGGCGCAGAATGTGATGCAGACACTGGAACCGCTGTTACGGAAGTAAGGAGCTGTGAAAAAAGATCGGGCCGGGCAGAAGCCAGGCCGCAACCCAAAAGGGCCGTCCCCACGCAGGACCCTGTGGGGTCAGCCCTTCAGGGTTGCCGCGGGGCTTCGGCCCCGCTACCGTTGGGCGGTCTTGACACCCGGCGCGACGCGCTCCAGCGCCGACTTCAGCTCACTGGGATGAAATCCGAAAGGTCCCGGCCCGCTCTTGTAGACAACCCGGCCATTGCGATCGATCAGATAAAGACGGTCGGGCCAGCCGGTGTAAGCGGATTCGGTGGTGTCGTCCACACCGTCGACCAGGGCGGGGATCTCAATTCCCAGCTTGCGCACGCAAGACGACGCCACCGTTCCGCGTTCTTCAAAGGTGTGGGGCGTCGCGACCGAAACATTTCCGGCGAGGCGCCAGGAATCGCTGGCGTGGGCTTCCTGGATGTAGACAACGTAGAAAGCCACTTGGTCCTTATATTCCCGGTACAGCTTGTTCAGCGCGGGAACCTCCCGGCGAAAAGGCGGTCAAGTATAGCTGCCGAAGACCAGGGCCACGGGCTTCTGGCCGCGAAAGGAGGCAAGCTGAACGGTCTCCTGGCTGTGCAGCACGGGCAGATGGAAGTCGGGCGCCATGTCGCCGGGCTTCAGGTGGCCGGCGCGGGCCAGCATCATCAACGGCCCGATGGGAACGATCATGAACAGCATGCCGGGGTTCTCGGAGGTCGGCAGCTTGGCCATCATCGCTGCGAACTGGGCCGGAGGCAGGGAAACGACAACCCACACTACCGCCGCCAGCAACAGATAGGCCGCGAAAAAGCCGATCAGGATCTTCTTCCACAGCTTCATGCTTGAATGAAATTACACCATGCCCGCGGAAGAGCCGGCAACCGACACGATCTATTACGATGGCCACTGCGGCCTGTGTCACCGCTGGGTGAGATTCCTGGTGGCCGCGGACCGGGACGGCCGTTTGTTCCGGTTTGCCCCGCTTCAAGGGGAGACCTTTCGGTCCAAGGTGCCGGAGAGCACCCGTGCGAGGTTGCCGGATAGTGTGGTCCTCGAGACAGGTAGCGGCTCCATCCTGGTGCGGTCGGACGCGGTTGTGTGCGTTCTGCGACGGCTGGGCGGCAGCTGGCGGGTGGTTGGCGCGGCCCTTCATCTGATCCCCCGGCCGCTCCGTGACGGTGCGTACGATTGGATTGCGCACATGCGGAGCCGCTGGTTTGCCCGTCCGCCTGATGTTTGTCCCGTTGTGCCGGCCGAGCTTCGAAAACGATTTGATCCCTAGGAAGAACCGTACGTTGAATTCGCCCCTTGTGCACGAATTTACATCCCTTCCGTTGTGTTTTCCGATAGAGTTGCCGTAGAATCCCCAGGCTGGCAAAAGACATGGTAAATTGGGTAACCACGCAACGGGAGACCCCACGATGAAGTTGTCGGTAGTTCTGGCCTTATTTTTCCTGACCCCACTGTTCGCGGACGAAGCTGTGGATCGAGCCCGGCAGCTCGAGAAATCGGGTGATGTGGGGGGCGCCCGGGCGGTTCTGTCCGCCGCCGCGCGGCACACTCCCGGCGATCTCGAGGTGTTGAAAGAGTACGCGGAGTTCCTGGTGCGTTACGGCGACCCGGAATCCCGGGCTGCCTACAACCGGGTTTTCGAAGCGGCGGAGAAGTCCGGCAACCGCGCCGAGTTGGCGGCCGCGGCGCGTGAGTTGGCCGTCCTCGACCTGGAAGCTGGAGACCGTGCCGCTGCCACGCGGCACATCGAGGCGTACCACTCGGCGGGAGGCAAGGGCTGGCCGGGCGTGCCGGTGTGGAAGGCGGAGCCGGTCCAAAGCGATCCCAAGCAAGTGGTCTACGTGCCGGGTCCGTTGCGCTCGTTCAACCGGATGGCGGCGATTTCGAACGAAATCAGTATCGAGGAAGTGCTTCCGGCCCTGGCTCGTAACGTGGTCACCAACGGCTATCAGGCTTCCCACAGCAACGAGGCGCTGGAACAAACCGAATACTTGAAGCTGGTGCATCGCTACATCTCCCAGGCCCGCGAGCTGGAGAAGCTGGCGGGCACGGAAAAAGTGATTCGCATCGAGACGTGCGACTCGGCCAATGCCGGCGAACTGCTGCGCATCATCGGATACCGTATGCGCGGCGGCTGCGGCAGCGAAGTGGTCCTCGAGACCGTCAATGCGACGCGCGCCTTTCTGACCACCGATTCCGGTTTCCCCATCGCGGAACTGGAGCAGGCGCTCCGCACCAACCGGCCGTTCGTTTACGACTTTCATCCGACGCCGGTGCCTGTGCTTTACGGACCGGACTACTGGCTAACGGCCAAGGAAAAAGAGAGCGGCGACTTTCTGGAGTCTTTTCTGGGCGATCCCGCGCTTTGCCGGCTCTATCTGGGGCTTTCCAAACTCGATCCGCAGACCGCCGAGGAACTGCGCAAGACGATCGCTCTTCCGCGTTTGAAGGCCTATGCGCACGTGCTGGATTTCTTCGGGGCGATGTTCGAGATCCGTAACGGCAAAGCGATTGTGCCTGGGAGTGACCGTTCGGCCGGCGCTTGGGCGGAGCTGGTGGGTGTGGCTCCGGATCAAGGCGCGGCGTTCTTTGACAAACTGCTGGCGAAGGACGACGGCTGGATGGCCAGCTTGTTCGATGCGCTGGCCCGGATCAACGGCCCGGTGAAGGATTATCTGACCGACCCACCGCGCATGAAGCGCTTCTATATGGCGATTCGCGGCCGCGTCACCAGTCCCGGACCCGCGCGCCCGGTGTTCCGCTCCAACGCCGACATGATGCTGCTGACCACGCGCCTGCGTGTGGATAGGAACGGGCGTCCCGTCATTCCGGGAGGCATCGAGGTTTGGAAGAATCTCTTCGTCACGCACCCCAACGGCAAGTACGATGGCAAGCTCACCAAGGCGGCGAGCGGATGGAAGGACTCCGATGACGTGATCGAGGCCCTGTTTGCTCTTTGCCGCAAGTCGGTCGAGAACGAGCCGCTTAAAATTTTCATGGCCATCAGCGATGTGGATCGCCTGCGCACCAAGCCGCTCCAGCCGGACACGGTGGAACGGCTGATCCAGGACTATCACATTTACGGCCCGCAGTACGAGCTGTTTAACGACGCTCCGCTCGTGGAAGACAAGACCGTCATCCAGTTTCTGGACACCGCCGACTCGATCAGCCGCATGAAAGACCACCTGCTGCGCGCGGACACGTCCGGGACCATGCAGGCGCTGGTGGGACTGTGGCAGATCTTCTGCCGGCAGGGCAGTATTAAGGCCAACCAGGCGGACGCGGCGCTGGCGGGCATTCTTCCGCCTTTCGCGGATGTTCATCGCGATCGCGACATCTTCGATGCGGGCAAGAAGAGTGTGGCTCTGCTGCTGAAGGCCACAGGATCGGGCGGTGTGGCATCGCCGCAGGAGCGGCTGGTCGACTTGCTGGCGGGAACGGCCAATCCCGCCGACCCGGATACGCATGCGCAGGTGGTGCAGGAGATGGACCGCATTCTGGAGTCCCAGCGGATCATTTCTCTCACCACCCTGTTCCAGCTCGATGACCATCTGGAGAGCCTCTCTCACGGCGCCAAACTCGACATCCCGCTGATCAACAAGCTGGCATCCCGCATTTCGGAGATCCAGCTTCCGCGCTCTTCGCTCACCACGGTGGAGAAGAACGCATTCGCCTTTGGCTACTGGACCGAGAAACATGTCGAGTTGGAGCGCAAGGTGAATCTGCGCGCGGCTGTGGAGCGCGCGGGGAGCGACGCTGAAAAGCTGAAAGACCTGCGCGGGCAGCTCGCTCCATTTCTGCGCGACACGCTGGTGGCTTACAACTACGCGCATTATGCGCCGCCGGGGGCGCAAGTGCTGTATACGAATCCGCTCTTCGTCCGTGGCCATGACTTTATCGGCGTACAAGGCACGAATCACACCTGGCGTTCTACGGAGCTGTTTGGAACGGGCTGGCCGTCGAACGGCGGAGGAAGGCTGGTCGGCTCGCTCGCCGGATTGCCGTACGCCCTGGCTGAGGCCGAGCAGAATTTCCTGGTCCCCACGCAGACGCAGGCGCTCATCTGGGGTGATCTGGTGCCGCAGATGATTCTGAGCGCCAAGACTCCCCGCTGGTGGAATGTGACGCCGGCGCAAATGCATTGGGTGGGCCTCCACTTGCGCTACGGGCGCTCTTTGCTGGCGGAGGCGGCGATCGATCCGGAGCTGCGCCGGCAGGTGCTGGAGGTGCTGGGCTCGCAGGCCGCTCCCGCCCGCACCACACAGGTGGAACAGCTGCTCGAGGCCGGCGACGTCAAAGCGGCCATCGAGAAGGTGACGCCGGCGGAGTTCTTCGACCTCGCCTCTGAGATGGAACCGCGGCAAAAAGGCGCGGACGGACCCTTAGTGGCTGAGATTCGGCAATTGCGGTTGGAGCACCCGGCCGACGTGGCGGAGCAGGCTGTCTCCCGGGCGTTTGGCACTCCCAAACCCACCCTGACCAATTCGTATCGCCCCGAGCTTCTCAAACTGCGCACCTTCCCCACCTTGATGGGGTATTCGAGCCGCATCATGGCGGAGAGCTGGGAATCCAACACGCTCTTCTGGGCGGCCTTGGCGGATGAGGTTCACGCCACACCCTCGCAGCTCAACGTGCTCATCCCCGAATGGACCCAGAGAGTGGTGGAACGCATCTTCGCCTCGCATCTGGAGGATTGGCCGGCCTTGCTGCGCTCGCTTCGACTCGTTGGCGACGATGTGCGGGCCAAGACCAGACTGCAGGCGTCGGCGGAGCAAAAGGCCGCATTGCCATAATCTTCAGGAGAATCGTGTGAGTACCCCATTGAAGACCGTCATCTTAACAGCCGCAATCCTGCTGGCGGGAGGAGCAGTGTGGCTGTCCGGCCAGGAAGCCAAGACCCCGGTGTTCCGCACCAAGGTGGACCTGGTGGTGTTGAGTTTCACGGTCACCGACAGCAAGAGCCATTACATCAATGGCCTCAAGCCCGCCGATTTCCGCATTCTGGAGGACGGCATTGTGGAAAAAGTTTCCACCTTCGCCGAAGGCAACAAACCCGCGGTGCAGGTCAACGAGGACGGCAGCGTGCGTCCGCTGATTGATACGGCAGCTGAGCCCTCCAAGTTGGCCATCGATCCCCGGTCGGATGCCTTCGTGGGAACCAACGTTTTCATTCTGTTTGACACGAGTAATTTCATGTACCACGGCTTTGTCTACGCCGAGGATGCCATTGCCGATTTCGTGCGCGGACTGGACCGCGCCGATTCCGTGGCCATGTATTCGTTCAGCCGCAATCTCTCGCGCGCGTCCGATTTGACCCGCGACCGTGGCGATGCCATCTTCGGCCTGCGCAAAGCGGTGGCGGGTGACGACACGGCGCTCTATAACGCGCTGCTGCTGACGCTGCGCGACGCCGCGAAGGTTCCCGGCCGCAAGGTGGTCATCGTTTTCTCCAACGGGCCGGATAACGCCAGCATGGTCGCCCCCGATGACGTGCGCGCCGTTGCCGAGGATGAAGGCATCCCCATCTACGTGATATCCACCAACGAGGTGAACAAGGATCCCATCTCCAGCGGCGTCTTCCGCCGCATCACCGCCCGCACCGGCGGCAAGGCCTACTGGGCCAAGACGTGGCAGAAACAGGTGGAAGCGTTCGAGTCCATTCGCGAGGATCTCGGCAACAGCTACACCGTAACTTACTACCCCGCCTTCAATCCGAACGAAGGCTTCCGGAAAATCAGCGTCGAGATCGTCTCCGACATCGGTAAGAAGTATCGCGTGCGCTCCCGGCCCGGTTACCGGCCGAGGCTGTAGATCAATTACCCGCTGACGCGCGTCCTCCCGTGATCAGCCGCGCTCCCCGGTTCCGCGTGAAATAGTTGTAAGCCCACTTGATGAACACCAGCAGGCGATTGTCGAACCCCACCAGGTACATCAGGTGCACGAATAACCAGGTCAGCCAGGCGAAGTAGCCGGCGATGTGGATGCGCCCGAAGTCCGCCACCGCCGCGGCCCGGCCGATGGTCGCCAGGCTTCCCTTGTCCCAGTAATGAAACGGCTCCACGGTTTTGCCCTCGAGACGCCGGCGTACCAGGTCAGCCGCATACCGCCCCTCTTGCATGGCCACGGGCGCAACGCCCGGCAGCGGGTTCCCCGTCTGATGGCTGAAGTTGGCCAGGTCTCCGATCACCAGAATTTCGGGATGGCCGGCGATGGTCAGATCGGGTTCGACAATCACGCGGCCCACGCGGTCGAGCTCCGCTCCCGCGCGTTCGGCGAGCATGCGGCCCAGCGGCGACGCCTGCACACCCGCGGCCCAGATCACAGTCCGCGCGGGAATGTGCTCTGTCTGACTGCCGCGCCGAATGGTCACACCCGTTTCGTCGATGCCGGTTACCATGGCGCCGGTTATGGGCCGCACTCCCAGGCGAATGAGGGACTGCTCGGCCTTCGCCGACAGGTCCGGCGGGTACGGAGGCAGCACCCGATCCGATCCCTCCACCAGCAGAATGCGCGCTTGCGCCGGATCGATATGGCGAAAATCGTGGCGCAGCGTGTCGTTGGCGATTTCTCCCAGCGCGCCCGCGAGCTCCACGCCGGTGGGCCCGGCTCCTACCACCACGAAGGTCAGCCAGGCATGCCGCAAGTCTTGATCCGGTTCCCGCTCCGCTTTCTCAAATGCCAGCAGAACGCGGCGCCGGATCTCCGTCGCGTCTTCCAGGGTCTTCAAAGCGGGCGCCAGTCGCTCCCACTCATCGTGGCCGAAGTAAGAATGACTGGCGCCCGTCGCCACGATCAGCGTGTCGTAACCGGCTTCGCCGTCGCGCAGGATGACGCGCCGGTTGGCGGTGTCGAGATCCGTGACTTCCGCCAGCAGCACCTCGGTGTTCTTACTGCGCCGGAGAACGGAGCGCAGCGGCGCCGCAATCTCGCCCGGTGACAAGCCGCCGGTCGCCACCTGATAGAGCAGTGGCTGAAAGAGATGGAAATTCCGCCGGTCGAGCAGAGTCACATCGACGGGCGCGCGGCGCAACGCCTTGGCGGCACGAAGTCCGCCAAACCCGCCTCCGATAATGACGACACGATGCATCGGCGATTACTATGTTGCTTGCCGCGCCGGCCCACGCCTGACTCGAGACAGGCACCCAAAGGATTTGATGTTTCACCTGCGGCTCATGACTCGCTGAAGTTCGTTTGAAGTGGGGCCAGCCATTCTTGGCTGCCGCCGCGCTTCGGCCCGGCGCGTCTTCGTGTGAATACGCCGCCAAGATGCCAGGCCCTTAATGATGACTCATCTTGGCTTGCGCGATGCTCACCTGGCGCAGCAGAATGAACTCGTAGAGATTTTCCGCCGTGAGCAATCCTACCAAACGGTCTCCATCCATTACCAAAGCGCTCGAGCCGGCGGCGGACAACAAGGGAACCGCGGTGGCCAGGTCCATGTCCGGCGGGACCCGCGGGAAATCACGGTCCATAGCCCCGGCCACGTAAGCATCCGGCCCCTCGCGCAGCATGGCGCGCATCAGCGCGGGGCGTGTAAGCAGGCCCGTCACTTCGTCGCCGTGCATCACCGGGAAATCCTGCTGCGAGGTGGCCAACAACAGATCACCGGCTTCGCGGATCGTGTTTCCGTGCGAGAGGGTGTGGAAATCGGTGACCATGGCGGCGCGCACGGGAAATCCGCTGGTGAGCGAGCGGCCGCGTGCCGCCGCTCCTTCCTGCTGCGCGCCCAGGTAGACAAACAGCGCAACGAACAGCAGCAGGAAGTTCCCGGAAAGCAGCCCGAACAATCCCATGGCGACAGCCAGGAACTGCCCGGCGCTGGCGGCGATCTGCGTCGCTTCATCTTCGGGCTTCCAGAACGCGATCGCGGAGCGCAGAATGCGCCCGCCGTCCATCGGGTACGCCGGCAACAGGTTGAACAGTCCCAGCAGCAAGTTCCCAATGGCGATGCGCTCCATCAGGTTCGCGTCGGTGGGGATGCGCAAGGTCTCGATCGGCAGGAAATTGCGCTGCGCGGCGAACAGGATGACGGCGATCAGCAGGTTGACCAGCGGTCCGGCAGTCGAAATGAGCAGTTCCTGCCGCGCTTTCGGCTGGCTCTCCAGGCGCGAAACGCCCCCGATGGGATACATCACAATCTCGCGCGTGCGTACGCCGTGCCACCGGGCTACCAGCACGTGCCCCATCTCATGCAGCAGCACCGAGGCGAATAGCGCCAGAATATACACCGCCGTGGCTGCGCCGGTCTGCTTGCCGCTGATGCCGATGAAAATCAGAAACACCAGCAACAGAACAAAGGTGAAGTGCAGCCGGACGGGAATGCCGAACAAGCGCACGTTTCCCACGGTTCCGGGTACGTGCCCTTCTCTCCGCTGGGTCTGCGGGTGCGCCTGAGGATCGGCCATGCGCGCCTTCCTGTTCAATTGTCACGCAAATCAGCAGGCCCTCGCGGTCTCATTGGCCTCCCGCGTCACGCGGTGCCTGTACTCAAACACACGTGCCAGTCTTCGCTTCACGATGGCGCCGAACAGCCAGTGGCCCAACACACCGAAGGGCAGCGCGTATTCGACGCGGTCTTCCAGGTAACACGCATCCGGCCCATCCGCCTCGAAAAGGTGCGTGTGCTCCCAAGCCGCGAAGGGTCCCCGAATCTGAATGTCGCGAAATTGCCGGTTCTGGATGTAGCCGCTGTGCTCGGCAATCCATCGGATGGAGAAGGGCAGGTAACCGATTTCGATTTCTACGCGCGCGCCGTCGCGGATGCCGCCTTCTTGCGCGATCAACCGGACGGGATCACCCGGCGGGACCAGTTGTTCGAAGGCTCCAGGCTGCTCGTGCCAGTGAAACACTCTTTCCACCGGCGCGGCGATGCGCGAGCGCTTGACGAACCGCTGCCTCTGCTGCGGACCACCCGTTTGACACGCGCTAGTGTGATCGCTCGAGTTCACGTATAGCAGCGTCTAAGACCGTGTCGCGGCCGGCGCGGAAATCCGCGACGGTGGGCCGCACCACGATGTCTGGCTGGATTCCCACGCCAACGAACTCCTTGCCGTCCGGATATCGGTCGTGCTTGGTGCAAATGCGAGCGGAACCGCCTCCGGGCAAGGCAATCACCAGCGGTTGGCCTGTGCTGCCGCCTGAGGGTTCTCCAACGATCTTGCCGCGTTTCATGGCGTCGAAGACGACCGCGAAGTCTTCCGCCGCGGAGTAGGTGTGCGCGCTCGTCAGGACCACCACGGGTTTGCGATACGGCTCAGGCCCACGGGGCCAAAGGTCCTGCGGTCCCTCGCTGTACCACTTCCCCGTCCTACCCCACGCCCGATAGGCCGGCCTGTAATCGCTGGTGCGCCATTGCGTGCTGAGAAAAGCCTTATCTGTCAGATAGCCGAGAATGGCCCAACCCACGTTGCTGCTGCCGCCAGCGTTTTCGCGCACATCCAGAATGAGCCCGTCGGATTTGCAAATGTTTGCGAACGCCGCATCAAACTCTCCGATCAACGCGTCGTTTCCGAAGCTTCGGAGCGCCACGTAAGCCAGGTTGCCCGGCAGCATTTTGTACTCAAATCTCTTCCAGCGATCGTGGGGAAGCTGGTCGCTTTCCGCCGGATTCAAACGGCGCAGGCTGACCTGGGTGATCGTTCCCTCTGCATCTTGCAATGTCAGCGCAACCGGCTTTTCCACGAGGCCGCCGAGCAGCGCATTCTCATAGGTCTTGGCCTCAAGGTCTTGTTTGGTCGAGGCGCCGCGAGTCGGTGCGACGTTCTTTTGTCCGTATTCCCACACGGTTGTGCCGTCAACGGACAGGATTTCAAGGCCGTGAGTGATGCCGCGTTCCTTGAGTGCCGGATCGCTGACGTCATCGATGAAGACGCGGCCTTCAAGCAGCCGCGTGGTGATGGCCGGCCAACCGAAGCGGCTCTCGATCTCACGTGGATAGCTGACGCCCGTGTGCCCGTCGCGCAGTTGTGCGCAGAACTCGGCCAGCGTCTTATAGTAATCGAGCGTGCTCTTTGTCGCTTGGACTTTCGGCAGATAGGAAATATACAGCGCGTCCCAATCCAGGCCACCGAGCCGGTCGAAGAAAGCGAAATTGTACTTTGCTTCCGACCAGAGCCGCGAGAGCCCGGCGACTTTCTCCTTCTCGGGCAGATCTTCGCTGAACGGGGTCTTCCATACCCGGCTGTTCCAGAGGAGCTGGTACGGACGCTCCTTGGCTTCGAGTTCCTTTACGAGTTGTTGGAAAGCCGGATCCTGGCGGATGTTGTCAAAGTCGGAATCCCGTTCCACGCTGGCAGACGTGAGTGATTCGGTCGCCGCGGCTGCGCGCAACGTCTCCATCGCCTTGTCCTTGCTGCCTGACAGCGAGTAGTCGCACGCCAGATTGTAAAGGACGTTGAGCAGTTCGTCTTCAGACTGCTGCAACTCCGGGCGGCGTCGCAAATCTTCGAGTACGGCGATCGCTTTCCCGTACTCCTTCTGGGTGTATAGCTTGTTGGCTTCTGCGTTCTGGCGCTCGTAGTAGCTGCGAAACACCTCCTGCCCGCCACACAAGAACGCGAATAGCACCCCGACACA
>Ga0187819_10000888_pt1 | contig 15194 bp, 15 predicted proteins | sample NC_wetland_sal_i_15_FD_132411 | JGI IMG/M metagenome (GOLD analysis project Ga0187819, IMG submission 132411) | Wetland sediment microbial communities from Neuse River Estuary, North Carolina, USA - SO4_4 | ecosystem: Environmental > Aquatic > Freshwater > Wetlands > Sediment | place: USA...
CCTGGCTGACGGGTGCGGCGCGCGGTACATCGACGCCCCCGTGCTGGGGACCCGCCAGCCCGCCGAGGAAGGCAGACTCACGGTTCTGGCCGCCGCCCCCGAGCCGCTGCGCGACCTGATCGCGCCGGTGTTCGGCGCCATCGCGGCCCGCACCCTCTGGGTCAGCGACCGGCCCGGCGACGGCACCCGCCTCAAGCTGGTGGCCAACTCGTGGGTGGCCACCATCGTGGCCGCCACCGCACAGTCGATCGCGCTCGCCCAGGGCCTCGGCCTGGATCCCCGGCTGTTCCTGGACATGATGAACGGCAGCGCGGTGGACGCCCCTTACCTCCACCTCAAGGGAGAGGCGATCATCGCCGGCCAGTTCGCGCCGTCGTTCGCGGTAGACGGCGCGGTCAAGGACACCGGGCTCATCGCCGCCGCGATGCGCGAGAGCGGCACCGACGCCTCGCTGATGGACGCCGTCGGCCGGCAGTACCGCAAGGCCTCGGACGCTGGCCACGGCGGGGAGGACATGGCCGCCGTCTTCCGCGCGTTCCGCCCCCAAGAGCCCTGAAGGCCCTGAGCATGCGACGCACCGCCAGCACCGTCGTGGTCCTGCCCGGCCCGGCCCCGGCCGAGGTTCTGGCCGCCGTCGGGCGATCCATGAACGTGGCGCTGATCCGTCCCGTAGACCCGGAGGATCCTGCCGGCGATGACGGCGACGGGTTCGAGGCGGCCGCCGGTGCGCTGCGGCAGGCCGGACGGTCCACCTCGGCCTACGCGCTGGTGCCGGCCGACCCGCTCGCGGCGGTGGCGGCCAGCTGGCAGGCCATGTGGGACGTGTCGCGCCCGGAGGGCCCGGCCGGATTCGAGCAGGAGGCGGCCAAGGCCCTGAGCGCCTGGCGGTCCGGCCGGTTCGAGCTGCCCGACTACTACCTGGTCCTGGCCGCCGCTCCCGGGGCCGGCGATAAGGGGCCGGACTTCTACCTCGGCCCGCTGCGGTCGGCCCGGCCGCACCGGGTGGCGTTCGTCGCCGCGACGGAGCCCGCCCAGCAGGCCGTCGGCGTCCTGCACGCCCTCGGCTCCCTACCGCACGGTCCGTGGTGGCCGGGCCTGGACGAGGTAATCGAGACGGCCCGCACCTTCTACCCGGACCGCCTGGCCGAAGGGACGGCCGGATGAGCCTGACCGTCACGCCCCTCACTCTGGAGCGGTGGCCTGCCCTGGAGAACCTGTTCGGCCCGGCTGGCGCCTCGAACGGGTGCTGGTGCATGTACTGGCGCATCGGCCCCCGCTACCGCGACCGGCCGCGGGCAGAGAACCAGCACGACCTCAGGCAGCTCGCGGGCTCAGAGCAGCCGCCGGGCCTGCTCGCCTGCGACGGTGACCTCGCCGTCGGCTGGTGCGAGCTCGCCCCGCGGGCCGAACTGGCCTGGCTGGGGCACAGCCGGTTCCTCGGGCCCGTCGACGACCTGCCGGTGTGGTCACTCCCGTGCTTCTACGTGCGGCGTACGCACCGCGGGCAGGGCGTCATGGACGCGCTGATCGAGGCCGCCGTCCCGGTAGCGGCCGCGGCCGGCGCCCCGGCCCTCGAGGCCTACCCGGTCGACGCGGCCGTGCCGGCCCACACCACCAACCTGTTCCCCGGGGTCGCCTCGGTCTTCGCCCGGCACGGCTTCCAGGTCGTGGCCCGCCGCAAGCCGGACCGCCCGGTGATGCGCCGGGGTCTGCCCGGCGCCGCGGTGCGCTGAAGCATGAAGCGCGCACGGCGCCGGGTTGTGCTCTCCACGAGGTGCCGGACGGGGATGGTTGTGGCCGCCGCCGATGCCGCCGGGCCCTCGTCGCGTGTACTCCGGTACCTAGGGTCCCGGAGTACGACAGGAGGATGACGATGCCGTTCCACGCCGACGTAATCGGCTCGCTGCTGCGTCCGCGTTACCTCTCGGAGGCGCGTGCCGCGCTGGCTGACGGCCGGATCAGCAACGAGGAATTCAAGCGGATCGAAGACCGCGCCGTCGATCAGGCGATCGCGATGCAGGAAGCTGTCGGGCTCGACGTCATCAACGACGGGGAGCTGCGCCGCTTCTCCTTCCTCGATCATCTGCTCGGGGACATGGAGGGGGTCGTCGACATGCCCGGAGCAGCGGTGCACTTCCACGCTCCGGATCCCGCGCAGGACTGGAACTGGCACCCCCCGTTCACCGTGACCGGCCGGATCCGGCCCAAGGGGCCGATGATGACCATCGAGGAATTCAGCTACGCGCGCGGCCGGGCCCGCGTCCCGGTGAAGATCACCATGCCCAGTCCGCTGGTCATATACAGCGCATGGTCACCGGAGCATTCTCGGGCGGCCTACTCCGATCCGTTCGAGATGTTCACCGACGCCGCCGACATCATCCGCGCCGAGGCGCGCGAACTAGCCCGGCTCGGCTGCACCTACATCCAGATCGACTCGCCGGACCTCGGCACGATGGTGGACCCGGAGAACCGCGAGCTTCGCGAGGGTCTGGGCATGGACACCGAACGCACGCTCACCGAGGGCGTCGACATCATCAATTCCGTGGCCGACGTGCCCGGGGTGACGTTCGGCCTGCACATCTGCAAGGGGAACTACCAGAGCAAGTGGATCGCGACCGGCGGCTACGAGTACACCGCCGACAAGGTGTTCAGCCGCTCGGGCAACTTCGACGTGTTCCTGCTCGAGTACGACGACGAGCGCTCGGGCTCGTTCGAGCCGCTGGCCAATGTGCCCGACGACAAGATGGTCGTGCTCGGCCTGGTGTCGAGCAAGGTTGCCGAGCTCGAGCCGGTCGACCGGCTCATCGCCCGCATCGACGAGGCGGCCCGCTACGTCGGCCGCGAGCGGCTCGCGCTGTCCACCCAGTGCGGGTTCTCGCCGGTGTCGATCGGCGGGAACCTCATCAGCGAGGAGACCCAGGAACGCAAGCTCGAACTGGTCGCGGAGGTCGCCCATCAGGTCTGGTAACCGGGCTCACCGCAGGCCCTCGTAGGCGGCCATGACGATCCCCGGGGCCCGGTAGTCACCCCGGCCCTGGTCGAGCATCTGGTTCATCACGTACGACACGGTCATGCGCGCCTCCGGGTCGACCAGCACGAGCGAACCGCCCCACCCGCCCCGGCCAGGCCAGCCCGTTAAATGACCGCGGCGGGCGCCGGCTCCGAGGATGGCCGCTGGCGGGCAGCCGCGTTACGCTGGCCTTTGATCCTCCTCCTAGGGAGGCGCCGTGATGGCAGGGCCGGGATACGAACCGACGGTAGCTGCGTCGGGCCGCTGGCATCTGCGTGCGTCCCATGCCGACCGCGAGCAGATGGTAGACACGCTCAAGGCCGCGTTCGTGCAGGGTCGGCTGACCAAGGACGAGTTCGACGCGCGGATCGGCCAGACGCTCGCGGCACGGACGTACGGGGAACTGGCCCTGGTCACTGTCGGCATTCCGGCCGGGCGGCCCGCAGCTGAGCCGCCACGTGAACCGCCTCGGCGGCGGATGAGCAACGCAGTCAGGTGGGGCACATCCGGGTTGGTTACGCCCGCCATTCTGGCCGCCGCTTTCGCGTTGAGTTCCCTGGCCGGCGGTAGCGGATACGGGGCCGTGGCCTTCGTGGTCGCGTTCGTTTATTTCGTGTTCTGGCTGTCCGCCGGCGCCGACATGCTCTGGCAGTGGTACAACATGGCTTTGCCGACGGCACGAATGTGCGTCCGATGCGCGCATACCGCCGCATCGCATCGCGCGCCGGCATCCTGCGCGGTCCGGCGCGGCTCGCCGAAACTGTGGAGACATTGCTCGTGCGCGGGCTATGTTCCGCCTGGGCTATTGCCAGAGGCCGCCGACCAGCACGTTCTACCGGCTCGCTCGCTATAAGCAACGTAGGCGGGCAAGCTTCGCTTGCTTATGTATGCGGGTTTCACAGGAGCTGGCTGATCGGCGAGTCCGGGATGGCGATCCAGCCCTCGGTCTGGGCGGCGGCCAGGTCGGCTTCGCCGGGCTGGTACGTCTGGCCCTGAACCGCCGCGCGGGCTGTCATCGCGGCGATGACGGCATCCAGCACGTCATGCGAGCGCCGGATGGCCTGCTCGTACGAGGCGCAGTCCAGCCATGGAGCCGCAGCCAGGAGATGATCGACGACGCGGCCAAGCGCCTCAGGCTTGGCCACCTGCTTGTAGCCGGGTTGATGCAGGCCCCAACGGCGCAGTGAGGCGGCCGGATAGACCTCAACCACGTGTCCGGATCCGGACCGGTCCACCGAACGGCCCGCGGCGTCGAGCTTCGCCAGCAGGACCGCGCAGCGCAAGGCCACGTGCGCGATCCGGTCGGCCGAGACGCTCAGCGGCACGAGGCCGAATTGCTTATGGACGAAGATGTCCGTGCGGCGCATCGTGAGGCTGTGGCGCCAGTCAGGCTCGTCCTCGGGGATGCCGACGTGGCCTGCGTGGTGCGCGGCTACGAATTCGACGAATGCGGTCGGCCAGCCGAGCGGGCAGTCGATCCCGGTCTTGTCGGCCCGGTCGATGGCCTTGAGTATGACGGTGTCGTCGGCGGGAAAGGCAACATCCCGGATGACCGCCCGGTCGGCGGTCCATTCGATGCTGGTCAGCGCCGTCCGTTCTGGCCTCGCGGCCAGGTCCACTCCGGTGGTGAGCATCAGCACAGGGTATTCCGCACGCGGCCCCGAGCTCACGGTCAAGCCAGCGGCAGCACGGCCATGAACGCATTGTCAGCCGGGATCACCGGGAGCCGGTACCGCGCACCGCAACAGCAATACGCGGGTGCAGGCGTCGTGGCGGTAAAACAGACGAGGGGCCTCCGGTGATCCAACGGGCGGCGAGCAGCCCCGAGGCGAAGGTGATGGCGCCGCCCGCGATCATGGCTGCGCTGAGGTTGAACACCTGGGCCAGCAGTGGAAGAGCTGCTTCCTCGAGCCTCCCCTCCCATTGCCCGCGATCACCGAGATGCTGTGGTGGCACCGGCGCCACACCATGGACCCGGCCCACGCCTGGCTCCGTGCGCGCATCGCGGAGATCGCTGCCGAACTCGACCGGGCTGACCCGGCCGGTTCACCTGACGCGTCAGGGCTGATCCCGGACTGACCAGCTTCGGCAGATCAGCCGTCCGTGACGGCAGATACTCAGATTTTCTACAGTTATCTTTCAGGTTTATTGCAATAGATAATCAGGTTACCCGTAGGTAGATTCCAGATTAGGTGCAGGTTCATCGCCGATCCTTCTCACTGGCTCCCTCCGGTGAGGTGTCGTACGGACAGCACCGGGAATGCGCCCGAGGGCACCCCGCCGCATCTCTCTCCCCCCGGTGCCGGCGGGGTGCCCCGCCAAGCTGCTCAGGGGCAGGGCAGCAGCCCAGGCTCCTCACCCGGAGAAACGAGCGCGTTCATGACAGCCGCCGCCCTGCTGGCCCTCATCAAGCGCGCTGACGAGAAGATCAGCTACGAGCAGCTCCGGACGTGGGTCGTGGCGCAGGCGGTCCGTAACGCGCTGCAGACGTTCCACGGCGGCCCGGCGTTCGACCCGGACAACCCGGGCAGCGGGGAAGGATTCATCAGCGACGCGCAGATGCGCGTGCTGAACATCACGATCCGCCGGGCCGTCTATGAGGCGCTGGCCCACGTGGACATCGCCCGCAACGTCGCGACCCAACCGCACGGCCGGAAGCTCCATGTCAGGCAACAGGAAGCGCTGGACTTCTGCGAGTTCCAGCTCGGGACGGTCGATGACTACATGGAGCCGCCAGGCTCGCCCCAGCTGGAGGAGGCCTTTAGGCGTTACGTCAGCGAGCCGGACGTCAACCGCTGAGCCGGTTCAGACCAGACGGCTCGCAGCCCTTCGACCAGGGCGAATCTGGCCGCCTTGAGCGCGGGTAGATGGGCATCTCCCGTGTGGTGCTCAGGTGAAGGCGGCGGCTATCGGGGTGAGGCAGAGGATGTCCTCGGGGTCGGTCAGGTGGGGGAGGGAGACGAAGACGGTCTTCACGCCGCGGTCAGCCAGCAGCCGGTAGCGGCCGATGTGCTCGTCGGCGGTGCCGGCGTGGTGGCGCTGGGCGAAGGCGGCGGCGCTGGTCCGGCCGCGCAGTTTCTCCACGATCGATGCGGCATGCTCGCGGTCGCGGCCGATGACCGGGATGTCGAGCACGGTCACCTCGGCCTGCGCGGGGTCACGCCCGGCCTGCAGGCAGTGCTGGCTGAAGATGGCGAGCTTGCGGTCCAGCGTGGCGATGTCGGAGGGAAGATTGCAGCCATCGCCGAGCCTGGCGGCGATGGCCAGGGTCCTTTTCTCGCCGCTGCCGCCGACGATGACCGGGATCGGCGACACCGGCCGCGGGTAGCAGGTGGTTTCCGGCAGCCAGACCCGCTCGCTGCGGTACGGCCTGGTGCCGGGCTGCCACAGGGCGCGGAGCGTCTCGATGGCCGATTCCAGCTCATCCAGCCTGGCCCGGGCCGGCGGGAACGGCAGGCCGAACCCGGCGTGCTCGCGCGCCCACCAGCCGGCCCCGATGCCGCAGAACGATCGTCCGCCGCTGAGCACGTCGAGGGTCGCCACGGTCTTGGCCAAGATCCCGGGCGCGCGGAAGGTTACCGGTGTCACCAGCGTGCCCAGCCGAAGACCCGGCTCCAGGCCCGCGAGCATCCCCAGCGTCACCCACGGCTCCGGGATCGGCTCCCAGGCCCGGCCGACCTGGGGGATCTGGATCAGGTGGTCCATCAGGGCGATTCCCTGCAGGCCCGCCTCGGCCGCGGCGCGGGCCACCGCCGCCAGCCAGCGCGCCGGGCCTGCCGGGTGCTCACCCCAGGGAAATCGCGACAGCTGCAGCACCAAGCCCATCCGGACCGGTCGCTGCCGCTGCTGGCTGGCTGCCATCCTCGCGCCTGGGGTGTGCGAGGCCTCGGGCTGAGCCTGCTGGGCGGGCATCACCAGATCCCATCCCTCGTCGCCGATCTCCGCCACGGCCGCCCGCATCCGCCGCAGCTGACCCTCCAGCGCGGGCGCAGGCACAGGCTGATCGCGTGCGCGGTTCCGACGGCGGCACTCCACCGGATCGGTGTCGACAAGCACGGCGACGGCGGGCATGCCGCTGCTCCTGGCCAGCCCCAGATAGCTACGGCGCCGTGCCGAGTCAAGGCCTAGCGTGTCTACCACTGCAGTCAAGCCCCGGCGCAGCCGGGCCGCCACTATCTGGTCAAGCAGGGCAAAAGCGTCGGCCGACGCATCCAAGTCGTGCTCGCCGCTACCCACCAGCGCGCGCAGCCGGTCCGACGAGACCACCTCATCCGGGCGGTACCGCTCCGCCGCCCAGACCGACTTCCCCGAGCCGGACGGCCCGACCAGCACGACCAGCGCAGGATCGGGAAGGAGCGCAGCCGTCCCCAGGTCCGCCAAATCCACACCCCCCAGCTTGGCAGACCCACATACGACACCGGCCGCGCCTCCGAGGTCACGGCCTGATCGCTGCCGCCTCATCCGGCTGGAAAGCCGCGGGACGCACGACCTTGAGGGCGACCCGTCGCCTGGGGAAATATTCGCCCTGCTCTGAGAAAGTGGGCACGTACCCCACAGACCAGCACCCACCCCACCTCCCACCTCGGATGGCAGCTGACCCATGGACATCGCCGACTTCAGTCTCGACCTGTTCTCTCTCGCCGGGCGCAACGCCCTCGTCACCGGCGGCAACACGGGCCTGGGCCGGGCCTTCTCGGTCGCCCTGGCCAAGGCCGGCGCTGACGTGTTCGCCGTCGGCCTCGCCGAGGACGACGGGACGACCCGCCGGCTGATCGAGGGCGCCGGGCGCCGCATGGAGTTCGTGGTGGCCGACATCACGCAGCCAGGCGTTCCAGCAGCCGTCGTGCTTCGCTGCGTCAAGACGCTGGGCTCGGTCGACATCCTGGTCAACTCGGCCGGCATCGCCCTGCTGTCCGACGTGGAGGAGTTCGGCCGTGACCTGTGGGACCCCATGGTGTCGGTCAACCTGACCGCCGCCTTTGAACTCGCCCATGAGGCCAGCAAGTTCATGATGGGGCAGCGATCCGGCAAGATCATCAATATCGCCTCGCTGTTCTCCTTCCTCGGCGGCAAGCGCTCGCCTGCCTACGCCGCGACCAAAGCTGGCCTCGCGGGCCTCACCAAGGCCTACTGCGACGAGCTGGCGACCTATAACATCCAGGTCAATGCCATCGCGCCGGGATACTTTAAGACAGCGATCACCGAAGCGACCCGTGCCGATCCGGACGCCGACCGCCGCATCGTCGAGCACATCCCCGCGGCCCGCTGGGGGGAGACCGCCGACCTGATGGGGGCCACCGTCTTCCTGGCCAGCCGGGCCTCGGATTACGTCAACGGCCATGTCCTGGTCGTCGACGGCGGCTATCTCGTCCGCTGAATCCGGCCCCCGACCCAAGAGAGTGCAGAAACCGGCCATGGCCCCATCCCGATCTCCGCTGAACCGCCAGTCGATCGTCGCCGCGATGACCGAACTGCTCGGGCCCCACGCCGTCGAGACCGGCCACGAGCAGCTGAAGGAGGCCAGCGTCGACCGGTTCAAGAAGTACACCGCCGTCCACGGCATCTACGACGGGCCGATCCCCGCGGCGATCGTCTACCCCTCCTCGACGCCGGACGTGGCGGCCGTCCTGCGTTTCGCCGAGGACAACCTGGTCAACGTCGTTCCCCGCACCGGACGGACCGCCACCGAGGGTGGCCTGGAGACCGTGGTCGAGGACAGCCTCGTGGTGGACGGTTCGCGGATGAACGCAGTCCTGATGATCGACCCGGTCGACATGATCGCCACCGCGCAGTGCGGCGTCCGCCTGCAGGAGCTGGAGGACATGCTGCGGCCCCGGGGCCTGACCACCGGGCACTCACCGCAGTCCAAGCCGCTCGCGCAGATGGGCGGGCTGGTCGCCACCCGGTCGATCGGCCAGTTCTCCACCTTGTACGGCGGCATCGAGGATATGGTCGTCGGCCTGGAAGCCGTCTTCCCCGGCGGGAAGGTCACCCGGATCAAGAACGTACCGCGCCGGGCCGCGGGCCCGGACATCCGCCACGTCGTCATCGGCAGCGAAGGCGCGCTGTGCTTCATCACCGAGGTGACGGTCAAGCTCTTCCGCTACCAGCCGGAGAACAACCGGTACTTCGGTTTCCTCGTTGACCACTTCCCGGACGGCATTGCCGCTCTCCGTGAGCTCATCACGTCCGGATACCGGCCCTCGGTATGCCGGGTCTACTCGCCCGAGGACGCCCGGCAGCATTTCGCCGACTTCTACCGGGGCAGGAATGTCGTCGTGCTCGTCACCGAGGGCTCCAAGCGCATCGCCGACGCCACCGCCGAGGCGATCGAGGAACTCTTCGCCGGGCGCCCCCACGAGCGCGTGGACTCCGGCCTGATCCAGCGATGGTTCGAGAACCTGAACTGGGGCCAGGACAAGATCGACGCCGAGAAGGCCGACATGCTCCAGAACGCCCGCCTCGGCTACACCACCGAAGTGTCGGTCGACTGGTCACGGACCAGCGACCTGTTCGACGCCGTCATGGGCCGGATCCGCCGCGAGTTCCCGCGGGCCGGTGATCTGACCATGCTCGGGGCGCACTCCTCGCACAGCTACCAGACCGGGACCAACCTGTACTTCGTCTACGACTACACGATCAACTGCAGCCCTCGTGAAGAGATCGAGGTCTACCACAAGCCGCTGAACGCGATCATCGTTGAGGAAGCCCTGCGCATGGGCGGGTCGATGGTGCACCATCACGGGATCGGCAAGTACCGTACACCGTGGGTGCAGCAGGAGCACGGCAGCGCCTACTACCTGCTGTCGACCCTCAAGCACGCGTTCGACCCCAAGGGCGTGATGAACGCGGGCACGATCATCCCGCTGGAGCCGGGCGCAAGCGAATCGGCGAGCCTGCCATGACGCCGCACCTGCTGGCCATCGACAACGGATCACAAAGCACCAAGGTGACGATCTTCGATCCCCGCGGTCGCGCCCTTGCCTCGGCCAGCAGGCGGCTCAAGCCCTACGACACCTCGGTACCGGGGCGTGCCGTCCATCCCGGTGACGACATCTGGGACTCCGTCCAGGAAGCCTGCCGCGACGCCATGGCTCGGTTCTCCGGGGATCCCGCGGATATCGTGGCGGTCGGTCTGTGCACCATCCGGTTCTGCCGGGCCCTGCTGGCCGCCGACGGCAGCCTGACCGAACCGGTGCTGAGCTGGATGGACGAGCGGGTCGCACGCCCCTACGAGGCGACCAACCCTCTGACCCGCTACGTCACCACCTCTTCCGGTTACATCACCCACCGCCTGACCAGCCGGTTCACAGACACCGCGGCCAATTACGAAGGTGTCTGGCCCATCGACCACGACACGGCGACCTGGTCGGCCGATCCCGCCGCCTACGCCGTCGCCGGCATGCCGCGCGACATGCTCTTCGACCTCGTCCCCCCCGGCGCCCGGCTTGGCGAGGTGGCCACCGCGGCGGCCGAGGCCACGGGTATCCCGGCCGGCCTGCCGGTGTACGCCACCGCCAACGACAAGGCCGTCGAGGCGCTGGGCAGCGGGCTGGACGAAGACGGCACCGTGCTGCTGTCGCTCGGCACTTACATCGCGGCGATGACCATCGGCTCCTCCTCGGCGAGTGCGGACGAAAGCTACTGGGCCAACTTCGCGGCGCGGCCCGGGAAATACCTGTACGAGAGCACCGGGATCCGCCGCGGCATGTGGATGGTCAGCTGGTACCGCACCGTGCTGCAGGAATCGCATGACGACGAGCCGCCGCCCGGGATGGCACATCTGGAGGACACCCTCAACGCGGCCGCCAGCGAGCTAGCGCCGGGCAGCAACGGGCTGCTGACCCTGCCGGACTGGCTCGCACCCGGCCACGCCGCCTGGCGCCGAGGCGCGCTGCTGGGCTTCGACGGCAGCCAGGGCCGCGCCCACATCTACCGCTCCCTCCTCGAGGGCATCGCCCTGACGATGGCGAATAACACCGCAGCAATGGAACAAGCGCTCGGACGCCGGCTCTCGCCGATCCTGGTATCCGGTGGCGGATCCCGCTCAGACCTGATGATGCAGATCGTCGCCGATGTCTTCGACCGCCCCGCTCGCCGCACCACGGTCAACGACGCTGCCGGTCTCGGAGCGGCCATCTGCGCCGCCGTGGGCCACGGTATCTACCCGGACTGGGACCAAGCCACAGCGGCGATGGTCCGCATCGGCGACGAGTTCATCCCGGACGCACGCACTGCCCGCGCCTACCAGCAGATCAACAAGGTGTATGCGGCCTTGACCACCTTCACCGACCCGCTGTTCCGCTCGATGGCCGACGGCCTCCAGGGCCTGGAACGCACCTGACGGGTGGTTACGACCCGCTGACGGCAGGCTGGCGGATATCGCACGGGGTCGGCGGCTTCAGGCGGCCACGGAGCGCGGTACCGGTCGTTCCCACGTACGTTCGAAATTGATCTTTTCCGAACGAGCCGTGGTGCCTCCGGCGATCACGGTGGCGGGCCAGCCGCAGTACGCCCGCCATCGCGCTGCGCCCGGTTACCCCCGCCGATACCGAGTTCTGCTACCAGCTGCACAAGGCCGCCATGGGCGAGTACATCACGGCGATCTGGGGGTGGGACGAACAGGTCCAGCGTGCCTTTCACGAGCGGGCCTTCAACCCGCGCCGATGGCAGATCATCACCGCCGGGCAGGCCGATGTGGGCATGCTGGATGTCGAGCACCGGCCGGGGGAGATCTACTTGTGCCGCGTCGAAATCGACCCCGGCCATCAAGGCCGCGGCATAGGCACCCGGATCATCAGCATGCTTCTGGCTGAAGCGGAGCGCAAAGGCCAGGACCTGGTGCTCGACGTGCTCACGGTCAACCGCCGCGCGCAAGCGCTCTACCAGCGGCTTGGCCTGACGGAAGTCGCCAGGCACGGCGATCACGACACCAAGATCACCATGCGGTCCACCCGTCGTCAGGCGCAGCCGCCGTGACGCACCGCTGCGGTGCCACACTGGTGATCAGAAGCTCGGTTACGTCATCGCGCTGGAGGAGGCACCCATGGCAACCCCGCCGGATTTCGGAGGCCGCGACATTGAAGAGGGACTGCTGGAAGACCTAGGCGGCCCAGAGCAAGAACACTCCATGCCTCTCGAGGACGAGGCCGACTCCGCGTGGAGCGACAACGAGGCGCATGCTACGGGTCTGGTCTGCGCACTGTGCGGCGCGGTCCTCACGGCTGGTCAGGATGTGCGGCGCCGGGCTGATGGCCGGTGGGTGCACGACATCTGCCCAGTGGTGTAGCAGCCGCACCGACCGCTCGCTGACCCATAGCTCCGCGGCGATCACCGCGGCCGGCGCCCGCTGCTCGAATCTCGTCACCGCTTCCGGCGTCAGAGGACCAGCGGGCCGCCGGCGAGGTAGCGGGCCAGCGGGCCCGCGGCGGCGGCGCGTGACGGCGGGTGGAAGGCCAGGGCACGGGTAGCGCCCAGCAGGTATGCGATCTCGGGCGACTCGATGAACGACATCCCGCCGAGGGTCGCGGCGGCCGACATGACCACCCGCTCGATCGCCCGCTCGGTCGCGAACCGTGCGTAGAGCGCCCGCGCGAGCAGGGCATCGTTATCGCCAATGGTCGCGGCGGCGGAAGCCACCTGCTCGAGCACCGCTGCCGTGGTCTCCAGTTCGATCGCCAGGCTGGCGCGGTCCTCGTCCGAGCCGCGGCCGCGGGCGATGACGCGCTCGGCCAGGTTCGTGGCGGCGCCGAGGTAGGACGCGGCGACCAGCAGTTCGAACCAGACGAACCCGCGCGCCTGGATCGGATCCATCGACTCGCCGTCTTGCGGGTAGAAGATCAGCGCCTCGGGGACAAACACGTCGGTCAGCGTGACCTGGTCGCTTTCCGCGGCGGCCAGAGCCGTGGTCTGCCAGAACGGCGCGCGCTCGATGCCTGCCGAGTCGGCCGGGATCAGTACGACTGCCAGCCGGTCCGTCCCGGTGGACGGGTCGGCGACGGCGACGCTGGCGCTCATCAGGTTCATCGACCAGGTGAGGCTGCACGGCTTCTTCACGCCGCTGACCGTGATGCCGCCGTCGGCCGGACGGCCCCGCATGGTGGGCGTCAGGATGTGCTGGCCCGGCTTGCCCTCGGCGAAACCGGAGCTGAGCAGCCACGAGTTCTCGGCGATCGCCATGAGCATCGCCCACTCGAACCCGTTGCCGGCCGCGGTCAGCTCGACCAGGGAGGCAACCGAGAAGTGGTGCATGGTCGTGGCCACGGCCAGCGACGGCGACCGGGTGCCCACCGCGCGCTGGATGCGCACGGCGTCGAGCAGGGAGGCTCCCCTGCCCTCGTACTCGGCCGGCACCAGCAGCGCCGGTCCGCCCAGCTCACGGAACTTGGCCAGCGCGCCGCTGCCGGGCTGCTCCAGCTCGAGCAGCGGAATCTCGCTGAGGTACTTGTCAAGACCCGGGATGTAGGTGTCCAGGGTGTCGCGCTCGGCGCGCAGCAGGTTCATGACGCACTTCCCACCGGGACCGCCACGTCGGACGTGACGAGTTCGGCGCGGCCGACCAGTCCGCGCACGATCGAGACGATGTTGTCGATCAGCGTTCGCACCGCGATCGGCTCCAGCGCGTCGGCCAGGCTCGGGATGCCCATATCGAGCCGCGCGGAGAACACGATCTCGCTGCCCTGTGCAGCATCGACGCATTCCCACGAGCCGTCGAAGACGGCAGCGTCGCCCTCGAGCTGTCGGAACGTGATGCTCAGCGCGCCGGGGTCGAACGTGTCCTCCTCGGTCCAGCACAGCAGGCCAGCCCGGAAGGTGACCTCCCAGTGCGACACGGTGCGGTTCTCGGACACCTTGGTGATGGCGACGCTCTGGACGGCGTCGCTGAGGTCCGGGTACCGCTCGAAGTCGGCGAGCGTCTGGTACACGTCGCTCGCAGTTTTACCCGGCACGTGCAGCCGGAGGGTGACGGTGCGCATTCGAAACTCCTTTAGAAAGCAGCCAGGTAGGAATGGGAGAGGAAGGTCAGGCGGCGAGGGGTATGACGCGGGAGACGTGCCTGGCCGCCGACGTCAGGGCGCGTCCCAGCCAGTCGAGGTCTGCCGCGTCGAGGATGGCCGGCGGTGTCAGGCGCAGTACGTTGCTGGAGTTGAGTGAGTAGGACGGGATGACGTGCTCGTCCAGCAGCCCGATAAGGAACTCGGTGGCGGAGTCGGCCGAGACGAAGTCGACGCCGATGAGCAGGCCCTCGCCGCGGACCTCGGTGACCAGGTGCGGGCAGTGGGCCATGACGGCACCGGCGGCGAGGTCGCGGATCTGCGGGCCGAGTTCGTGTGCGCGCCCGATCAGGCCTTCGGACTTGATGGCGCCGATGGTCGCGGTGACCGCGGCGGCCGCGAGCGGGCTGCCCGCGAACGTCGAGGAGTGCAGCAACGGGTCGGCGTTGAGCGGCGCGAACAGCGGCGCGGACGCGACGACGCCGCCGACGGGCATCACGCCGCCGCCAAGGATCTTGCCGGTGAGCAGCGCATCCGGCGTGACGTCGGCCAGGTCGGCGCCCCACCAGGCACCGAGTCGGCCCATGCCGGACTGGATCTCATCGAGGATCATCACGGCGCCCGTCTTGGTGCACGCCTGCCGGACCTGCCGCAGGTAACCGTCGGGCGGCAGCCGGACACCACCCTCGGCCTGGACAGGCTCGAGCAGCACCGCCGACTCGGCGGTCAGGACAGCTCGCAGCGCGGCGAGGTCGCCGAACGGGACGAAGTCGACCATCGGCAGCAGCGGGCCGAACGGGTCGCGGTACTGCGCCCGTCCTGTCACCGACAGCGCGCCAAGCGTCTTACCGTGGAATCCGCCGTGCATGGCGATCACGTGACGCTTGCCGGCCAGCCGCGCCAGCTTGAGCCCGAGCTCGGTCGCCTCGGCTCCCGAGTTCGTCAGGAACACGTAGTCCAGTCCGGCCGGCGTGATGCCGGCCAGGTCCGCGGCCGCCTGAGCCAGTTCCGGGTTGAGGAACAGCCTCGTGGCAAGGGGATTACGTCCCGCCTGCTCGCGCACCGCCGCGACCACGACCGGGTGGCAGTGGCCGAGCAGGAAGACCCCGAAGCCCCCGCAGTCGAGGTAGGTGTGCCCGTCGCTGCCCCTCACCTTCGATCCTGCGGCGGCCACTTCCACGGGCGTCGCG
>Ga0187819_10000889_pt1 | contig 15194 bp, 8 predicted proteins | sample NC_wetland_sal_i_15_FD_132411 | JGI IMG/M metagenome (GOLD analysis project Ga0187819, IMG submission 132411) | Wetland sediment microbial communities from Neuse River Estuary, North Carolina, USA - SO4_4 | ecosystem: Environmental > Aquatic > Freshwater > Wetlands > Sediment | place: USA: North...
CCCGACAATGCCCGGGCCGATCATATCGGCCAGAAATTCAAATTTTTTGCCGTTCCAGACGAAGACAATGGGGCACGAACTGCCGCGCCGATCGATCTCGGCTATTTCGTCGCGTTTCGCGGCAGCAACCTGCAACTCGTCCTGCAAAACACCGGTAGGCCAGAGAAGGCGCACGACATCGGCTTCGGATTCCGTGCCCAGGCCGACGTCAATACTCGTATCGCCCTGGCCGAGATAGCCGGACGCGCCGGGAATTTCCCACTTCTGCCGCAGCGCGCCGGCCGAGATTTCCACCTTCGTGCCGATCCCCGTCTTGTTGTCGTGCTCTCCATGGAACGAAAGGCGCAGCCAATTGTGTTTGTTGCCGCCGACATTCTTGAGAAGCACGGGCGGAAGATCGTTTTGCGTGATGAGTAGATCTTGCGAGCCGTCGCCTGCGAAGTCCCAAACGATCACGCTGCGGGGATTGTGCAGCGCAATCTTGTCCAGACCCGTTTCCGCCGTCACATCGCGAAACCCGGCGGGACCTTCGTTGCGAAGCAGAGCAATGCGGCCTTCCCCGGAGAAATTTTCGCCAACGGCAACCAGATCAATCCAGCCGTCGTCGTCGTAATCAATCGGCGCAATACCCCAGCCCCGCATCCAGACGATGTCCGGCAAGTTCACACGCTGGAACGATTTTCCGTCGACGTTCCGCCACAGGCTCAGGCCCGGCTGGCCCCAGTGGGTAAACGCGAGGTCCATCCAGCCATCCTTGTCGAAATCGAGAGCGGCGACACCCGCGGCGGAAGTGGGCATTTCCGGCGGAAACAGCGAGGCCGCGTGAAATTCGCCTTCGCGAGGATTCAAGAAAATGGAAGGCGGACGATGCCACGAGGTCAGCACAAAATCGATAGCGCGATCGTTGTTGATGTCGCTGCCGATTGCGGCGACAGACGGCGCGCTGCCTGTCAGCCCAGCCTGCTTCGTCCAGTCAGTGAATGTCCCATTGCCGTTATTTCGCCACAGGACATTTCCGGGAGGCGGCAAATCCGTGGGGAACGAGAACGGCTCGTTGGCTTTCTCCAGGGGAAAATCGTTGAAGCGTGTCACGTACAAATCGACGTCGCCGTCGTGATCGTAATCAATGAAGGTCATGCCGAGAATCAGACCTTCGGTATTGATTCCAACAGCATCCGTCACATCCTTGAATGTGCCGTTGCCTTCGTTATGGAAGAGATGCACGCGGCGGTTGATGGCCACGGCGAGATCGGGACGGCCGTCGCTATCGTAATCGCCGACCGCGCAACTGGTCCCTTCGCCATACATTTCAAGCTTCGCTTCTTGCGTGACATTCGCAAATTTCCCATTGCCCAAGTTGTGGTAAAGGCCCGCGAAGCCCTTGCCATCAGCATTCAGGACGAAGACGTCGGGTTTTCCATCTCCGTCGTAGTCGATGATGCATGCTCCGCTGCCCAAGAATTTCGCCAGGGCGGACGCATCTTTCGCAGGCAGATTGGACTCGGAGTCAGCGTCGGCATCCTTGGGCTTCGTCTCCTTTGCGGGAACGCGCGCTCCCACGGGCGGCGACGGCGCGGGTCCGCCACCGAGACCGGAGGCGGCAGTTTCGTTCACAAAATGAACAGGAATGGCGCTTCCGACCGGTTGTGGCGCTGGAATCATTTCCTCGACAAGCGAGTATTTCCCCTGCTCGCCATAGGTGAAGCTGATCGGCTTGCCGAGCTTTTCCGCATTCATTTTCTGGAAACGCTCGAGGTGAACTTTCGCCTGGTCTCTGTCGCCGGAGCGCAGCAGCGCCTGGGCAAGTCCAAATTCTGCCGACAAATGGAAGGGGTTCAGCTTCAGCGCCGCCTGAAAAGAGGCGATCGCTTTCGCATATTGCTGCTGCTGCGAATACAACAGTCCCAGGAAGTATTGCGTGTCGGGATCCTTCGAATCGATCTGCGCAACTTTCTGGAACGTGATGATCGCGGCGTCCGCTTTGCCTTCGGCTTTGTCAATCAGGCCGAGGTTGAACCAGGCGTGCGGGTCAGTGGGATCGAGTTCCGCTGCTTTCGACAGCACGCGCCGCGCATCGTCGTAGCGCTGCATGTTGACGAACGCGATCCCCATGTTCAGACAGGGCACTTGCGATTTCGGGTCCAGAACGCAGGCGCGCTCGAACCTCCCCAGCGCATTCTCGAACTGTTGGCGGTTCATCAGCGCGACGCCGATTGCGTTCTCGCGCGCTGCTTCGAGGTGCGGATCAGTGGCTGGCACCGGAACAGCATCCGCGGCAGACGCTAGCGCACTGGGACGACCATGCCGCGGGCTCGCGCCAAGAATCCCGCACGCAACAATCAGAAGCGGAACAGCAAGTCGGAACGCAGACCTCAAGCTCGCGCATCTCCTGTTTTCGCAAATTTACACATGGTTCGACGCTCGCCGCAAAATGCGCCGGCAGGATAAACCTTCGTCGGCATGTTTGTTCAAGACACACGCATTCTACCGTTTCGCAAGCGGTTTGGCAGCGATTAGGCCGCGGCCTTCCTTCACGGTGATGATTTGGCCGGCCGGGACGTTCGAGAGGTGGTCGACTTGCCCGCTCGGCCAGCGAAGTTCAATCGTATCCGCTTGCTGATGGGAAGCAAGGCCGAAAGTAAGGACCAGCTCGCTCGAAGACAGGTAGCTCGAACCGCTGCAGAGCATCTTCGATTGCGCATCACTTCCGGCGACTACCTTGACCTCCGTGCCGATGCCGTCGCGATTCGATTTTGTGCCCAAGAGTTTGATGCGCAGGCTGTGATTTGTCGAGCCAGTATTGCGGAACAACAGCGCCGGCCCCGCGTTGGTCGAAACCAGCAGATCGAGCGCGCCATCATTGTTGATGTCGCCATAGGCTGCGCCGCGCGCCACGCGAGGAGCCGAAAAGGCTTTGCCAAGCGATTCGGTTACATCCGCAAATTTGCCGTTGCCCAAGTTGCGAAACACGTGCGGAGGTTCCGCGAAATGAACGCGCGGCTGAACGCGCTCGACGGAATCTTCGATATGGCCGTCCGCCACGTAAATATCGAGCCAGCCGTCAAGGTCGTAATCGAAAAAGAAGCAGCCGAATCCAAGTGTCAACAGTGTGTCGCGCCCCACTTCCGACTCGGGCGCTTCATCAACGAGGAGTCCATTGCGCTCGTTGTGGTACAGCGAAACCATCTGATTTGCGAAATTGGTGATGATCACGCTGGGATAGCCGGAGCGGTCGTAATCGGCGGCATCCACGCCCATTCCTCCGCGGGCGATTCCGTCTTCGCTATATGCAACGCCGGCTGCCACTCCCTTTTCCGTGAAGGCTCCGTTGCGATTGTTGATGTAAAGCTTGTTCGGCTGAGTGTCGTCGCTGATAAGCAGGTCAGGCCAACCGTCCTGGTTCATATCGGGGGTCGCGACGCCGAGGCTTTTCGAGGTCGAGTCGAAGACGCCGGCTTTTGCGGTCACATCTTCAAATGTTCCGTTGCTGCGGTTATGCCAGAGGCGGATGGACGTGCCTTTGTACGATTCCGGTGTGCAGTACGATTTCGTTTTGCCGTCGAGCGAGCAATAGATGTCGGTTTCAGGCGACCATTGCACGTAATTTGCGACGACGAGGTCGAGATGACCGTCGCGATCGTAGTCGACCCATGCCGCGCTGGTGCTGAACTCATTCGGGCCCCACAGGCCTGCTTGCTTCGTCACATCGGTGAACGTGCCGTTGCCATTGTTATGAAACAGATGATTCTGGCCCAGCGCGGTGATGAAAATATCATCGTAACCGTCGTTGTCGTAATCTCCGACCGCGACGCCCATCCCATACATTTCGACGGCCAACCCTGCCTTGCGGGTGACATCGGTGAAAGTCCCGTCGTGATTATTGTGGTACAGCGCGAGCGTCGTGTGACGGTTGCCATGGCCCGGAAAATCCGTGCCGTTGACCACAAGAATGTCCTGCCAACCGTCGTTGTCGTAATCGATAAACGCAACGCCGGCCCCCATCGTTTCCGGCAGCCACTTATTTCCGAACGCGCCATTGTTGTGGACGAAATGAATTCCCGCAGTTCGCGTAATATCGTCGAAGTGTATGACGGGCGAAGCCGACGGTACAGCCGTCGGGATTTTTCCGGCGACAACAGAGGCCAGAACGACGAAGCATACAAATGCGCAGAATCCAAGGAGCTTGAGATGACGCTTGGCTCCGCGGACGGTCCAAGGCTTAGAAGAGTCAGGAGGCTCGGCCCACAGCGACATCAATTCGAACCCTTTGCCGCGGGAAATGCTGTTGTGCTCTCAGCGACGCCGGGCCCCTTTGGAGGCGCAGATTTTGGATTCCAATCCGAAACATGCTCGTGAATCGGCTGGCGCTCGGTATTATCGAAGGGATGCTCGCGCAGATAAGGCCCGGTCAAGGTTTCCGCTGATTCATCCGCTTTGAAGCGCAAATAGCGCTTCTGAAATTCACTGGCTCGTTCGGGTTGGCCCATACCGGTGTAGCAAAGCATGAGATTGTAATTTGCTTCGACATCTTCGGGGTCGATCGCGAGTGTGGCCTCGAATTCCCTTACCGCATCCGTATACTTGCGCTGCAAGAATAGAATGCGGCCGAGGTCGTTGTGAACCACGCGGTCGCGCGGATATTGTTTCAGAGCTTCACGCAACTGCGCCGCTGCATCGTCGTATTTCCCCTCCGCGCGCAATACCTTCGCATAAAAGAAATGGGCTCGGGCCAGATCCGGCCTTAGCGACAGGGCCTTTTCGAGGACGATGCGTGCTTCCGCCATGTTCCCTTCCTGGACGCGTACGCGCCCGAGATTCACCCACCCGTCGGCATTGTCGGGATCGATCTCGGTGATTTTCTCGAAGGCACCCGCGGCGCCGGTAAGGTCGCCTTGCAGCAGCAACCCGATGCCATAATCATTCCAGCGCGTCCAATCGTACGGCTGAAGCACAACGCTCGGTGCCCGGTCTTTGTTGGCCGCCGAAAGGACTTCTACCCTCGCTGTATCCTCTGCCATCACCACGATCGGCGCGTCCGGAATGCCCTTCTGACCGCCGGGAACCTTGGACGGATCGCCGGTGAAGGCCCAGCGCGTGTCATCAAAACTGGGCGAAACTGCGGGGGCTTTTTGCTGCGGATCGTGCACGCCGGCAAACGCGAACTGCGTAATCCACCAGTCAAACTTGCGGTAATTCAGCTTGGCCTGCAGGTGAATGTGTCCCGTAGCACCTTCCGGAATATGAATGCGGTAATGAACCGTGTCGGCGGCACCCGGCGGGATCAAGTGCACGTAGACGACCGCTCGCGTCGCCCAGGCATTGCGCTTATTGATGGGGTTGCCGTGCGCGTCGATCTGCAGAGACTTGTAGAAGTGTGCCCCGGGATCGACCGGCCCCTTGCCATCATCTTCAACCTGGCCATTCCAGAAAATAACGTGGCCAACGTCGTCGAGTGCGCTCAGTTCCAGCCAGCAGTCGTAAGCGTCGACAGTGCCGCCGGGGAAAAAATGGCCGACGCCGCGTGTGCGCACAGCGACGTCCAGGCGGTAGGTTTGACCAATGCGCACGGCGGCCGGGACGCGGTTCAACGGCGCACTGAGTAGCGCCACTGGAGTTGCCGACTGCGCCCTTGCGGCGGGCACCGGAACCTCGGCTTCCTCACCAACGGCAAACGTGGTTTGTAACTGTGGGCCAGGCGCGCCGGGATTTACTGCAGCTTCCTGCTCTGGAGACTGCTCAGGCGATATGGCGAAGATATCGACGCTTACTTGCCTCTGTTCGAGGAACCGTTCTGTGTCTTCAAGCTGCTCACGATCGCCGTTCACGTATGGCAAAGCTGTGTTGGCGGCCAAAAACTGATGGGAATGGTAGATTCCCGCATTGCCGATGTCCTCGGAGTATCTCGGCGGCATGTGGCAATCGGCGCACTGCTGCGGATGCTCGGGATAATAAAATGAGCGAGCACCCAGCCCGGACACGCCGCTAGCCTGCCAGTTGTCGTATTCGTTGAAGCCGCGCACCCAGCGGTAATGATTCACCGGAACATCGAGATGGACCTTGTGGCACGTCGAGCAGAACTCCGCGGTTTGCGTGCGCATGAACGGCTTCAGAAACACTCGGCGGTGCGGCTCCGGATTTAGGTTCACGAGAAAATCGTGCAGCCACCGAACGTACGGGTTCTTGCTCGCGGCCAGCTTGTGCATCTCCGGATATTCGAGCTCATAATCGCCTTGCCCCATCGAGCTTTTCACTTTCACGAATGAATGACACATCATGCAGCCCAGTCCGGCTTGTCCTGCAGGCGTGTCCTCCACCTCGCGCACGGGCCGGTCGAACATGCCGCTGAAGAGCAGTGCCGGATCATGGCATCCCGCGCACCATTTCGATGGCTTTATGCCGACGGTGTCCTGCATGTACTCGATGCTTTTCCGATACCACGTGTTATTGAACGAAGAAAAGTGATGAGCCGAGCTCAGCCATTGGTGGTAAATGTCTTGATGGCAGCGCTCGCAGGCGTTCGATTCGATGAAGTAGTCCGCGGGTATATGGCCGCCGTGCTTCGTCTGCGCAGAACTCGGGAAGAAGAGACCGGCCGGCCCGTCGCCTTCTGCGTCCATGTCAGCGGGAGCAATCAACGGATTCCGGATCCGGTTAGCACGCTCCCACGGAACCGTTCGCACCCACGACGCACCGGCCGTTGTTCCTGCGGCGACCAGCACAAACACCGCGCCCCTGACCGCTCCTGAAAGATAACTCCCGCTCATAAAGCCGTGTCCACCAGCCCACCCGGAGACGAGCAGCGCTACACCTGCAACGCACAGTGCGATGTGCGTAAATAGGAGCGGCCAATCAGACTTTCGAGTCCCCAGGAAGATCAGCAGAATTCCCAATGCTCCGCCGGCCACTAGCAGGATCCAAGCAATGCGTTCTGCGGGCGACCCGTGACGCAGAACCGATCGCACGAAAACGGCTAGCCCACCAAGAAACGCAATCCCCGCAGCCAGGTGCACCATGACGGCTGCGTAATACGGGATGTTGGGAGTAGGCCAACTGAAGACGTAGGCGGCTGTGACGCAGAGCACAAACAGCAGGACCGTCGTGGTCCTGCGCGCCCAACGCATTCGGGAAGGGTTTACTTCCGAATCTTCTGAAAACAAAAGGATTAGCTCCGTGGACCACAAAATTCTGACCGCCCACCGGGAGCAGGTCAATAATTGTTTTCTACTACTCCTGACGAGCGCCAAGCATCATGCTGACATTCTGCAAGACCGGTCCTCGGCGCGCCGCGCCAATTCTTCGCGTGTTAAACTCCCCCGCTTGCTTTGGGGGCTAGGAGGCTGATCTGAACGAACTCGTCTTCATGTCGCTGTGCGAAATGGCTGACCAGATTCGCTCCGGAGATGTTTCATCGCTTGAGTTTGTCGACGCGCACATTGCTCGCATCGAGCAACTCAATCCTAAACTGAATGCGTTCGTCCACACCGACTTCGATCGCGCACGAGCGGAAGCGAAAGCCGCCGACGCAAATGCGCGTGGGGCGGCGAAATCGCAGAAGCTGGGCCCCTTGCACGGCGTGCCCATTTCGATGAAGAGTTCGATTGACGTTGCCGGATTTCCTTGCGAGTGCGGCAGCCGCTTGCGTCAAAACCATGTCGCCTCCGAGGACGCACCTCTCGTTGCACGCCTGCGGGCGGCTGGAGCAATCATTCTCGGCAACACGAACGTGCCGGAATTCCTCATGGCCTGGGAGACCGACAACCTGCTTCATGGCCGTACCAACAGCCCCTGGGATTTCGAACGCACGCCGGGCGGTTCGAGTGGTGGTGAAGCAGCAGCGATAGCTTCAGGATGTTCGGCAGGCGGCATCGGCAGCGATGGCGGCGGCTCGATTCGTGTCCCCACGCATTACAGCGGAATTTGCGGGCTGAAGCCTACGCCCGGGCGCGTCCCCTCGACAGGCCATTTCCCGGGCTCGGCAGGCCCATTCGCTCAGCTCGGAGTCGTTGGGCCTATGGCGCGTACCGTGCGCGATCTCGAGCGGCTCTTCGAAGTTGTCGCAGGACCCAATCCCGGCGATCCGTGCGCCGCGCCGGTTCCGCTGCGGCGCTGGAGTGACGCGGAAATCCGCAAGCTGCGAATTGCCTATTTCATCGAGGATCCTTCCGCGCCTGTTACGCCGGAAACGGCCGCTGCCGTTCGCACAGCGGCCGAAGCGCTGCGTTCTCAGGGATTTCAAGTTACTGAATGGCTGCCAGAAAATCTCGACCGCGTCTGGCGTCTTTGGTGGAACCTATTTGGCCGCGCGGGGCAAATGGCCTTCTCGCCGATGCTCAACGGCAAAGAAGACGAAATGAGCCCCATTTTCCGCGACTTCCGTGCGATGGTCGCGCAAGAGCCTCCGCTCACCGCGACCGAATTGCTCGATACGCTGCTCGAGCGTGACGTCTTACGGGGGCGCTTCCTCCTGAAGATGGAAGAGTTCCCGATCTTGCTTTGCCCGGTGTGTTCCGTCCCGGCATTTCGTCACGGGGAGCGCGCGTGGATGGTGCAAGGGCGCCGAGTGGAATATCTGGAGGCAATGTCGTACTCGCTGTGGTTTAACTTGCTCGGCAATCCTGGGATGGTTGTGCCGATGGGACGTTCGCCGGAAGGTTTGCCGATCGGGGTGCAAATTGTGGGCAGGCCGTGGGAGGAGGAAGCGGTGCTCGCCATCGCGGCGAGAATCGAGGAGACGACTGGCGGCTTTCGCCGGCCGCCCGTTTGAGGAACCCAGTGACGAGTGGCGAGTCAAAGAGGGCGTCAGCCGTCCCTCCGGGACTTGCGATCAATTCAGATTCGACTCGCTTTCCCGGCACTGCGCTTCGCCCGCCTTCGGCGGGCAAGCTACGTGCCGGGCTAAGTACAGTCGCCGCTCCGCGGCTCAACCGCGCATCAACATCGGGTCCAGGCTTGCGGCGTCAGATGCCTCGAGTAAACTAGAAACGGAACCCCACAATGGCGCAGAAAAAACCCACACTATCCTGCCTGCGTGTTCTGAAACAGGAGGCCGCCGGCAACGAGCAACAGCGCCGCCGAACCGATCATCTCGTTGCCCAAAAAAACGCCCATAATTGCGAGAGTCAACGCCGTCTCGACGAGCACGGCCACACCGCAGATCAAAACAATTATCTTGCGCAACTTCGTCTCGGTGAACCCAACGACGAGCGTGATGATCGCAATCACGACCCAGTTCCATCCCACCAAAAGAAAAACGGCACGCAGGGCCGCCTGAAGATCAGCGTTCAGATTCGACGCGGCAAGTGCGGGTGTGACTTTCGGGTAGGCGGCCACGGAATGCAGTGCGGCGCTGGCAAACAGCACGACACTGCCGATCGTCACTAGAATTTGTGCCGCTCTGTTACGCCCGCTCATCGTCACCTCAGCAGTCTATCCGGTTTGGCCGCCACGGAAAACTCGCTTTCGGTTCGTCGTCAGTTCTTTCCGGGTTCACGCCAAGCTGTTACGCCGTCTTTATCGCCTGTGCCACGAGCAAGATCGCAATGAGGTAGAAGGCGAACATCAAAGCCAGGTAGCGTCTAGCCTTGGGGTTTGCGCCTCGAAATTCCTTCCACGCGAAAATGCCCCATAAGGCGGCAACCATCGGCGCCGCCTGCCCGATTGCATACGAAGTTGCCACCCCGGTGTAATTCGCAGCGACTAAGCTGAACACCGTTCCTGTCGCCCAAATCAATCCGCCAAGCAGCCCCAGAACGTGCCCGCTCACCGGCGCGGTGAAAAATCCGCTGAAGCTTACGGGATCGCCGACGAGCGGCTTCCTCATGAAATAAAGGTTCCAGATGAAACACGACAGCAGTGCGCCCAGCGTCAGGAAAACGACGACACTGTAGGGTCCCATCGGATTGCCGTGCGTCAGCGCGCGCGTCGAGAAAGGCGCCCACAGGCCCATCAGCACGCCGGAAACCGCGCAAATCGCGATGCTTTTGCGCGACGTTTCTCTCGTCCCGCCAAGCTGGCCGTAGGCTTTGCCGTCGAGCACGACGGCTACGATTGCGCAGATCACGCCGCCCGTGAGCATGACGAGATTACCTCTCGGTTGCTGGATGTAGCTGAGGATCACGCCGACGACAAGGGCAATACCGATGCAAACGGGGAAAGCGGTTGCCAGCCCAGCCATGTCGATGCCAGCCACCAAAAGCACGTTCGCCAAATTGAAAATTATGCCGGCAAATACGGCCCACCCAATATTGGAAAGATCCGCTGTGTGAACATTGTAGGCGAAACTCGAAGCATCGTGGCCGCTGCTGCCCAGCGTATACGCGTAGAGCAGCGCAAAGAGAAAAATGCCGACGGCGTAGTCCCAGTAGAAAAGCTCGAAACGGTAGCCCTTTACGCCTTTGTATGTATTGGCCCACGATCCCCAGCAGATCGCAGTCACAATCATCATCAGGAGGGCTGTGGCGAAAGTCTGCGGAGTGAACATGAATTAATTCTCTGTGCGCGGTCAGAAACCCGCGCCGCGGCCGCTTGCCTGGATGAAGGCCATTACTTCGTCGCGCTTGGCCATCGCGCGGGCCCCGATTTTTGTGCAGCACAACGCCGCGCACGCGTTCGCAAAGATTCCCACACGCTCGAAATCCCAACCCTGCAAAAGGCCGTAGGAAAGGCCGCCCATAAAAGCATCGCCCGCCCCAGTCGTATCCACCACGCCCACCGCGAACGCGGGGACGCGAACCCGTTTTTCGCTGCTGGCGATCAGGCAGCCTTCCGCGCCTTGGGTGATGGCTACCACGCTGGGCCCCAGTGTGAGCAGCACGTCCGCGATCTCGTTGAAATCGGATTCCCCTGTCATCTCGCGGGACGCAGCCTTGCACGGCTTGAGCACGTCCACAAATTTCAACGCCTCCGTCAGCTCCTCTTGCGTGCCGAGGTTCATCTGCGCAAAGAACTCCGGCGTCACGTCGAAATCGAAGATAACGCGCACGCCCGCCTCTTTTGCTATGCGCATGGCTTCCTTCACTGGCGCGATAGGAAGCTGGGAAGCTTCGGTGTGGAAATGTTTCGCTTTTTGGATGTGCGGCGCAAAACGCGTGCGCACTTGATGCACAGTGATGCTTCCGTTGACGTTGGGAAACATGTAGATGCAGCGCTCCCCTTGCGCGTCCACTGGAATCCACGTCATCGTCGAATACTGGCCCATGACGATCTCGATCCCGGAAAGGTCCATCCCATCGCCGGTGAAAGCTTTCTGGATCAGCCGACCGTTTTCATCGTCGCCGATTAGGCCCAGCCACCCGGTGCTCGCACCCAAACGAGCGACTTGCGTCAGGTTGTTTCCGGTCACGCCGCCGGCGTGAATCTCCATCCTGGTGGCGTTGATTTTTTCTTCTGCGCCAAGCAATCGAGGCACAATCGCGAAATAGTCGACGCCACAGCTTCCGATTCCAACCACATCGACGTTTATAGCCACGGGGTATCCTCGTGAATGGAAGTCTGACGGCGCTGCTTATAGTTCCTGTTGCACTCGCGCGTCAAGCCCAACCGCGTCGTAAGATTGTGGCCTCAGCGGGTCGCGCTGTCGAGTTGATATAATTCGCCAATGCTCGAGTTGCTGAACTCCGCCGGGCGAGGAATTGTCCGCACGCGGAGAATCTGCGCCTCGGCTGCGCTGATCTGCCTTGCAGGCATCGTTTTTTACGCGGGTGGTCTCTTCGCTGCGCAGAGTAACACCGCGCGCGTTCGCACTCTTGAGCAACAGGCGCAATCCGCGATGAACGCAGGAGATTTCGCGGGAGCGATCGCGAAATACGACCAGGCGCTCGCCCTTTCGCCTCGTGATGCTGACGCGCAAGTTGGTCTCGCGCAGGCTTATCGCGCCGTTCACAACTACGAGGAAGCGAAGCAAATCCTCGAGCGCGCGGCGCAAGAGCATCCGAAGAACGAAGCGGCGCTGGCGGTCCTGGGCAATCTCGAAATCGAATTGCAGACGTACGCGCCTGCCGTGCAACATCTCTCGGCCGCTCTTACGTTAAAGCCCGAAGATACGCCAACTCGCATCTGGCTGGCCGTCGCCTACAAGTCCACCGGCGATTCGACGCGCGCGATCGAGCAGCTCGGGAAGGTTCTGGCGCGCGACCCTCAAAATGCTTTGGCTTATTACGAACGCGCGCAAATCTATTCGAATCAGGATCGCGACGCGGACGCCCTGCGTGACGCCGAGAAAGCCGTCGAACTGAAACCAAATCCGCTCGGGCGGCTGGCGCTGGCCAAGATTTTGCTGCGGCTGCCGCTTCACACCGATGCCGCCGAGAACGCAAAGCGCTGCTCGCGAGCAGTTGAAATGCTCGAGCCTTTGACTGCGACGCAAGAGAAAAATCCCGGCTCGCGAGACTCCAATTCGAACGCTTCAGAATCGAGCGATGCCGCATCGAGCGATTCAGAAACACTTTTCCTGCTTTCACGCGCCTATCAATGCGCCGGGCAAAACGAACAGGCGCAGAAAACTCTCGCCGATTTCGAGGTCGCCTCGAAAAACGACCGGACGAACAAACAGAATCAGACCGAGGCAAAGCATCTGGTTCAACAGGCCAACGACGCAGCGATGAAGAATGATTTTCGCGGCGCGGTGGATCTTCTGCAGCAGGCGCTTGCAAAGGACTCGTCCCACGGCGCGGCATATTCTCAGCTCGCGAAGCTTTACTACTCTGCGGGCGATATGGACAAAGCCAGCGATGCGATTGCGAAGGCCCTGGCCCTCGATTCCTATCAACCCGACTTCCTGTATGTCCAAGGCAAGATTCTCGAGAAGCAGGGGAAACTTGACGCCGCCCTCGCGGCGTTCGAGCGCACTACGCTCGTCAATCCGAAGGAGTCGGACGCTTATTTCGAAATGGGAGCGATCTACGCGCAGCGGAACGACCTCGTTCGAGCGCGCTCCGCCTTCAAAAAGGCTCTCGAACTCTCGCCAGACGATCCGGATTACCGGCGCGCGCTGGCCAGTTTGAAATAAAGATGCTGCTCTGCTGCGCTGAAGGGCAGCACTGCATATAAACGCGTGATTACTGCGACACGGCGTGAGCGGAAGGCGTGGCAGCGTTCATCAACGCAACAAATTCCTTATAGAACTTGTCCCGGTTGAGATCTTCCTGCACATCAACGAGCGGCCCATGCAATGCCGGCTGCTTGCCCGGATCCCAGGCGAGCGTATCGCCATACGTCGCGTCGTGATCGATCGACACATCGAGATACATCTTCTTCCAGCTCGTGATGATGGTTGGATCGAGCCAGGCTGCCGCAGCCAATTCATCCCACAGATAGCTTTCCTTTGCATATTTCGCCACATAGCGGGCCGAAGACGTTGAGCCTTTGGCGATCGCGGAAATCAGCGTGTTATCCATGCGCGTTTTCACTGAAATATCGACGGTAGTCACGAAAACCCGCGGCCACGGAGCCCGCAACACGCAGCGTGACGCTTCCGGGTCCATCCAGAGATTGAACTCGCGGTGCGGTGTCTTGTTGAACTCAGGATCATTCGTCACGGGATGGATGCTGCCACCCATGAGCACCAGTTCTTTGGCCAATGAGGCAAAGTGCGGGTCAATCGTTTGCGCGAGCGCAAGATTCGTGAGTGGACCGCCCGCGTATATGGTCACTTCATGCGGGTAGTTGTGAACCATGCGTATCAAGAAGTCCGCAGCGTCCTCGGCACTGGCCTTGGTCGCCGGTATGCCTTCGGGCATGGGAGGAATTACCCACGGACCGTGAACCGGGGCGCTAAAGCCGAAATTCCAAGCTCCCTGGTATTCCACCTGGCCGTACGTCTTTCCCCATTCGGCCGTCGCTTCCTTGCTGTTGACGATCGGAAACACCGCCCCTGGTAAAACCGGGATATCCGTACGACCGATAATGTCAAGCAGCCGAAGCGTGTGCGCAACTTCCTCGTCACGCCAGGCATCGCCGGTAACGACCGTAATGCCGAGGACCTGCGTTTGAGGCGAGTTAATCAGCGTGAGGAGAGCCTGCATGTCGGTCCCTCCTGGCCCGGCGCAGTCCTCGTCGATGATGACTTTGCGTTTGCGCTGTGCAGCGATCGCACGCTCTTTTGCAGGTTGGCCTTGCCGACGTTCACGCGCCCCGCACAAGTCGCCGCAGGCAAGTAGAAAAGCAATCAGTACGAGGACATGCCAGGTTCTCATTTCCACCTCGAAACCGGAAATTGTACAGCTACACGAACGTTCCAGTCACGTCTCGGATCCGCTTTCACTTCGTCAAAATCGGGCCGATACAGAATACTCTGCATCACCCCAAGCGGTGATCGCGCTCACAGGAAAGTCCTCGATACTGTTCAACGATGGAAGTGCATCCAAGAACGATGCAGCACCTGGAGGGCGTCAAATGGAGCCGTTTCGGCACCACATCTTCATCTGCACGCAGGAAAAGCCTGAAGGGGTCACGTCCTGTCCCCACCATGGATCGTTTCGAGTTTTGCAGGCGCTCGAGCGCGAATTAGTTTCTCAAGGCCTCGACAATGACGTGCAGGTGACCACCTGCGGCTGCCTCGGCCTTTGTGACGACGGTCCCGTGATGATCGTTTACCCCGAGGGTGTTTGGTACCACAAAATCAAACAAGAAGACGTGCCCGAAATTGTCGCTTCCCATTTGCGAGCCAGCAAGCAGGCAAAGCGCCTCGCCTGGAACGATGCGCAGGCCATGAAGAAAGAGGCCGCAGATCATCGCGACCGCTACCGTTCCATGCTCAAGTCCAGAGATGCAGCAGGCATCCTGCCCGACGATATCAACGAAATGGTTCGCGCGTTCATGCCCAGCCGCGCCGTGCTTACGGCCCTGGAACTCGACGTATTTACGGCAATCGGCAACGGCGCTTCCGCCAAGGAAATTGCGCACACGGTCGAGGCCGATCCGCGCGCGACGGAGATGTTGCTGAATGCGCTGGTGAGCCTGAAGCTGCTCGAGAAACGAGACGGCACTTTCACCAACACGCCGGTGAGCGCCCGCTTCTTCCGGGCTGGTTCGCGTGACAATGCGCAGCCCGCCATGATGCACACGGCGCATCTGTGGCAGCGCTGGTCCGCTCTGACGGCCTGCGTGCGGGCTGGGACTTCAGTTAGCACCGGCGGTCGCGATCAAAGTTGGGTCACGGCTTTCATTGCGGCGATGGACCGCAACGCCCGCGAGCG
>Ga0187819_10000891_pt1 | contig 15189 bp, 16 predicted proteins | sample NC_wetland_sal_i_15_FD_132411 | JGI IMG/M metagenome (GOLD analysis project Ga0187819, IMG submission 132411) | Wetland sediment microbial communities from Neuse River Estuary, North Carolina, USA - SO4_4 | ecosystem: Environmental > Aquatic > Freshwater > Wetlands > Sediment | place: USA...
CCGTCTTCGGCAGAGCTGGAGTTGGCGACAGTGTCTCTGTCCCCTTTGCCGGGACCGGAACTGCCTCGGGGATCGGGACTTCTGTCCGCTCGGGAGTTTCCGCTACGATTGGCGCACTCTTGAATTCCTCGACAGTTGCGGGCGCAGTTTCAACTGCGGGAACGTTTTCGTGTGTCACTTGGGCGAGCTCAATCGCGCGCGCCTTCGGGTAGACGAACTCCTGTCCAAAGTTGTCACCTGGGTAGAACCAGGCCTTCAGCGCGTCTGGAGCATTACCGGGCCGCTCTGCGAATTTCATCACGTTGTCGCCGGTTGGCGTCAACCGCTGGTTCGGAATCGCCAGTACGGTTGCGATCAGTTTGGACCGATCGGCGTTGTAAACGCGAACGATATGGCGATTGCCAAAGGTCTCATACAGTTCGATGGTGTAGGTGCCCGAGGGAAGAACTTGACCGGGAATCTCCACGGGCTGTGTAAAGGTGACCACGGTTCGCTTGTTGAACGCTGTATCCGCTCGCGCAGCCGCAGCAAACGTAACCATGAGTAGTGAAACTGCGAATATCGTTAGGATCGTCCTGAACATTTTCATTTTACTGCCTCCTGACTTTGATGACGGATGCCAGCCCCCATGTTCGGCCCGTCCATCCTTCCGTTGCATCGGCTCCGTCTATACTTGGTGAATTTTTACTCTCGTGCCGCTCTGGGGTATGTGACCGCCCTCACTACTGCGCGTGGTCCGCGTCACCGGTGCGAAGCTTCCCCTTCATCGCATAGAGATTCGAGGTAACAGTGTAATCAACGACATCGCCAAGCTGTCATAAACGAAGCGCAGATCCATTGGGAATCGAAATTGCACCTTCAAAAAATATGTCTCGAGTTGGTTGAAGAGTAGCATTACTGCCCTTCTCCCAATTGATGTCCAGTGGGGTCAGACTGCGGCAGTGGTCTCAATTAGGTTTATGATCCTTTAACCCAGCCTCTGTGACAATGGATCGTCAAAACTATGACGGAATTCAACCCCAATTCCTCTTGGCAACGGGCTGAAGACGATCAGGAGACCGCTGGCGAGCATAAAGCTAAGTAAAAGTTATTCTGTCGCTGCTTGGCACTGGGAACCAGCGCGGATGCAGCGCGTATGAATAAAGAAGGGGCGGAAAGTCGGTGTGAATCATTCAGCCCGATTGTAACGGCGATATAGTGCGCTAAGTCGTTCTTAAGTTTTGATACAAACAAAAGAGACTTTGCGAATTCTGCGCCCTCCCGTCACTACTTTTCCTGCAGGGATGCCAGGTAGTCGCAGAGGTTCCGGATGCGTTGCTGTGCGGAACTCTGGTTGTAGTAATACTCGAATAGGGGCCCCCACATGGGCATAGAGCCCGATCCGTGGGAAGGAGTGCCGGGACCAAAGCGAAGAACCCCAATAACATATGCGTACGGAAACTTACCGCCGTGACGCTTGGCTAATGTCGTGAGATCCGGCGCGGGCTTCCTAAGCACCCTCTTGACGGGGCCGTTCCCCTTCGCGTCGGCTCCGTGACATGCGGCGCAATACTGTTTGTAAATTTGCTCGCCGGACGGCACATAGTTCGCCGGGAGCTGGTTTTGGTCCTGGGCCAGGTTGACACTGGCGCAGACGGCCAAAAGTAAAGCAGCGAGCAGAACTGTACGGTGCATAGCCAAGAAACCGACTTTCATGCTGCGACGTATTCGAGTTACGTTTTGTTTCCAGCGGTGCTAGCACTCCAGCTTTTGCTTTTCGAGGCTCCAGTTAAATCATGATTGAAGTATCAACCAAACACATAACGCAGCGAACCCGATGATAGCCAGGCCCACAAGAAGCCCGAACGTCCAGCCACGTTTGTAGCCGCGACTGTAAGCCAAATCTTGCAGATTTTGGATATCGTCTTGTTCCGGAAAGAGGATGATCCGCCGCTCGACGAAGTTTTCACCCGATACGATGATTTCCTCGGTTGTAGTCACAGCCCTAACCTCCCGTCCAGGATCCAGCAAATCATGCCCCTACTGATAAACACGACGCTCTCCAACTGCCGTAAAGGCAAACGAATGCGTCGTCGGAAGAACCATGATCCTGGATGCCGTATTCCAGTATCAAGTACATGTTGTGTTTCTATCTCGTGTAGCGGCGCAAGGCTGTGCGTCAAATCACAAGAATCGGTGACAAATGTATATATCCGAGAAGCGGGCGGGACTAGTCAAAACGCCCGGCACGCATAATCATCTGCGAACATTGTTTAGATCATTCGAGCGATTTGCGGAAACGCAAAATGCTGACGCTCAGCATTAGCACAGCAAGAACGCCCATCGCGAGCACGTTGGGCCAAAGCACTTCGAGTCCGACACCCTTGAGGTAGATGCTGCGCAAGATCAGGACCACATGCCGGAGTGGATTCACGTAGCTCAGGCGCTGAAAAAATACGGGCATGCTGCTAATCGGGGTGCCGAAACCGGAAAGCGTTGTCGCCGGCATGGTGAAGAAAAACGCAGTGTTTCTTGCCTGCTCCTGCGTGGCAGCGACCGTCGAGATGAGAAGACCGAGGCCGAGGGCGGCGAGCAAGAACGTCATGGCCCCAATCGCCAAAACGAGGACGTGCCCGCGAAACGGCACTCCAAACCAGAACGTGCCAATGAGCGCAAGTATCGTGGCATCGACTGAGCCAATCATGAAGTACGGGATCGTCTTGCCCAGGATGAACTCCCATCGCCGGATGGGCGTAACCATCACCTGCTCGAGAGTGCCGATTTCCCGTTCCCGAACTACGGCAAATGCCGTCAAGTTCATGACCATGATCAGCATGAGGTTACCGATGACTCCGGGAACGAAGTACCACTTGCTTTCAAAACCTTCATTGAACCACGGTCGCGCTTCGAGTTCGACCTGCGGTAAAAAAGAAGAGAGTTGCGGAGATGCGCGCCACAGACGGTCTCTTTGGTAGTCCTGTGTGAATTGTGCTCCGATCTGGGTTAGGTATCCGAGGGCGACGAGAGCGGTATTTGAATTAGAACTATCGACAATGACTTGCACGGTACCGCCCTGGCCGTTCCGCAGACGTTGCGCAAAACCAGAATCGATCTCCAGCGCCATCAAAAAGTCGCCGCGATCGATGCCGTACCGTAATTCGTCCCGTTGAGCAGCATATTTTGCAACGCTGAAATAGCGGCTGGCCGAAAAATGGGAAACCAGTTCGCGGCTTTCCTGGGTATTATCGAGGTCCAGGACAGCCACGGACACATGTCTGATTTCCATTGTGGCCGCATATCCGAAGATCACCATCTGGATAAGGGGCGGAACAAACAGAATCCATCGCGTATGCGGATCGCGCAGAGTCTGAATAAACTCCTTCCTCAGCATATGACCGATGCGCGCAATGGATTGCAGGAATCTCATGGCAGCCTCTTTTGGAACGCGCGAGTGGCCAGCACGATCAAAACGGCAGCAATGGTCGCCAGCGCCGTGAGTTCTCCTGCGAGCAAGGAAACCGGCGTGCCCTTGAGAAACACGTTCCGGACAATGGAAACGTAATACCGGCCGGGTAAAATCCGCGTGATCCACTGGACGATGACCGGCATCTGATCGATCGGGAAGATGAAGCCGGACAACAGGAAGGTCGGCAGAAAAGTGGCAAGCATTGCCACCTGGTTTGCGCCTACTTGAGACTTGGCCGTGACGGAGATGTAGTATCCAAGAGAGAGCACAACAACCAGAAACATCGCGGAACTGCCGAACAGCACGCTCCATCTCCCGCGGAACGGAACGTGAAACCACCATACGGAGACACCTGCGCAGACTATCGTGTCGATCATTCCAAGGGCGAAATACGGAATGAGCTTGCCGATCTGGATTTCGAGCTTGCCGACCGGTGTCGAGATGAGTTGCTCCATCGTGCCGCGCTCCCACTCGCGCGCAATCGTCAGTGATGTCAGGAGAGCGCCCACAACAGCCATCACCAGGGCCACCACACCGGGAACGAGATTTGCCATACTCTCCAAGTCCTCGTTGAACCAGGTCCTGGGTTGAAAGGTAACGGCCGGGACGCCGGCCGTAAAGCCGGCGCGTTGCTGCCAATCGACTTGGACGGTTGAGGAATAGCCCTGAACAATCACCTGGGCATAGCCCATCCCCACCATTGCTGTATTGCTATCGCTCGCGTCCAGCAGCGCCTGAATTTCAGCGTGACCGCCGGAGTGAAGCGTCTCCGAGAATTGCGGCGGCACCACGACGGCGACCGAACACACGCCGTAATCAATGTTGTGAACAACGTCCCCGTAGCTCTCTGAAACGCTAACGATATTGAAATAGTCCGTGGCTTGAAAATGCTTGAGCAAATCCTGGCTGACTTGGGTTCCATCCCGGTCGTAGACGCACAGCGGCACGTGTTTAACGTCGAGATTCACGGCGTAGCCATAGATGAGCAACTGGATCACCGGCATGAGGAAAGCGATCAGAAGACTCCGCGGATCGCGGCGGATCTGGGTCACTTCCTTCCGCGTCATGGCCACGATGCGCCGCCACTTCATGCGACTGCCTCCGTCTGCGATTGGCGTGTGGACGTGAGCGATACGAAGACATCTTCCAGGCTCGGCGGGATCGGTTCCACTCGAGCCACGCGTAATCCATTCGCCTGCAAAGTCTCGCGGATGGATGGAATCGCCTTGGCCGCATCGGTCGCGACCACGTGCAAGCTGCTCCCGAACACCGCGGCATCCACGATGCCGGGTGCCCCCTGCAGCAGCTCGATCGCCGGACCCAGCGGGTCGCATTCGACGAGCAGGAGTCGGCCCTTCATGTGACGGCCCTTCAGTTCCGTGGGAGTGCCCATGGCGACGATGCGACCGCAGTTGAGAAGGGCGAGCCGATTACAATATTCCGCTTCGTCCATGTAATGCGTTGTTACGAACACCGTGACGCCCTCGCCGACCATTTCATGGATCAAATCCCAGAATTGCCGGCGGGAAACCGGATCCACTCCCGAGGTCGGCTCATCGAGAAACACGATGGGCGGGCGATGCAAGACGGCGCAGCCCAACGCCAAGCGCTGTTTCCAACCCACCGGGAGCGAGCTGGTGGGAGCATTCTCGCGGCCTTCCAATCCCGCCATTCGCAACGCCCAGGAGACACGATCAGGCAAATCCTTCTTGGGAACGCTATACAGCCCGGCGAAAAACCTGAGGTTCTCTGCGACGCGCAGATCGTTATAGAGAGAAAACCTCTGCGACATGTAGCCGATATGCTGGCGAACGCCCTCGGGATCGGCGGCAACGTCGATTCCCGCCACTCGGGCGCGACCGGAAGTCGGCCGCAACAAACCGCAAAGGACGCGGATGGTCGTGGATTTTCCCGATCCGTTCGGGCCGAGAAAGCCGAAAATCTCGCCCCGATGGGCCATAAAGCTGATATCGTCCACAGCGACGAATGTCCCGAACCGCTTCGTCAAGTGCTCCACCTCGACCGATGGCGTGGTCTGGTTCATGATGCCCTCACCGGTACGCGAGCTGCCGGTTCTCCCTCCACCGCCGAAACAAAGAGATCTTCGATGCTCGGTGTGACTTGCTCTACGGAATCGTATGAGACTCCCTTGGCATCGAGATAGGCGCGAAGCTCCGGGAGGCGATGGTTTGCATCGTCCACGAACACATGCACTCGATCACCGACAAGAAGAGTGTTGCGGGCCAGGGCGGTGCTCGAGAGCGCATCGCGAATGAGCTCCGGCTCCGGAGCCCGAATTACGAGCACCCCACCAGGAAATCTCTTCTTCAGCTCATCGGGGCGGTCACAAAACAACATGTGACCGCGATAGATGAGTCCGACGCGATGGCAGCGTTCCGCCTCATCTAAATAGGAAGTGGATATCAGGATCGCAACGCCGCCTGCGATCAAGGAATACAGAATCCGCCAAAAATCGCGGCGCGAGACCGGATCGACTCCGTTGGTGGGCTCGTCGAGAAGAATGACGCGCGGTGTGTGGATCAGCGCGCAGACCAAGCCGAGCTTTTGTTTCATTCCTCCCGAGAGATTTCTCGCCAGTCGTTTGCGAAACTCTTGGAGGCCGGCCGCTGCCAGCAACTCCACCGAATGGGATTCGCGCCTTTTCCTCTCCACGCCGAATAAATCCGCGTAGAACCGGATGTTTTCATCCACGGTCAAGTCTTCGTAAAGCCCGAATCGCTGCGACATGTAGCTGAGGTCGTGCTTGGCGCCTTCGGGGTTGTGTACCACGTCATGACCGGCGACCGTTGCTGCGCCGGCGTCGGGAGTAAGCACTCCCGCCAGCATGCGAAGAGTTGTGGTCTTACCCGCTCCATCCGGACCCACCAGACCAAAAATTTCGCCCGCATGAACATCGAACGAGAGCCGGTCGACTGCTTGAAGCGGGCCGAACCGCTTGCCCAGATCGGAGACGATAATGGCAGCAGCCTCGTTCATTGGTCATTTCACCTTGATATAGGCATCGGCTGGCATACCTGGCTTCAATTCGTAATTCGGATTTTCAACGTCCACTTTGATTCGGTACACCAGCGTGACGCGTTCCTGCTCGGTCTGGACGCTCTTGGGTGTGAACTCCGCCTCCGAGGAAATGACGGAAACACGGCCGTGATAGAGCTTGCCCGGATAGGTATCGGCCCTTACATCCACATCCTGTCCCCAGCACACCTTTCCCAGATCTGTCTCCGGGAGGTACACACGCAGCCAGATATGATCCAGATCGGCGAGCGTCACGATTGGGGTCCCGGGCGATATGACTTCACCAAGTTCAGCCTGCCGAACCAACACAACGCCGTTAAAGGGCGCCCGTAGCACCGTGTAGGCTAACCGGATGCGCGACATTTCGAGATTCTGGTGCGCCTGGCGCACGTTGGCGCGATCGACATCCAGCTCTTCCTTTCGGGTTCCTTCGACAAGTTCGTTGTAGATCTGTTCGGCGCGATCGAGCGCCGCCTGGGCCCGCGTTACCGCCGTGGCGGTTTGATCACGGATCTGGCCGGTGATTTCATCCAGCTTGTACAACGCGTCGTAGCGGGCAAAATCCTTCTCCTTCTGGTCGAGGTCCGCTTTTGCATCAACGATCGATTGTCGCGCAGCTTCGATTTCCTGAACTCGGCTGCCGGCAAGACCAAGCACAAGTTGCTGATCGCGAACACGCTTCGTGGCGTCATCCACGTCGACCTGCTGCCGGTAGTCATCGTTGTCCAGTTGCGCCAGCAGGTCACCGGCCTTCATGCTCATCCCTTCATCCACCGGAAGGGCAACGATCCGCCCCGGCACTTTGAAACTCACCAAACTCTCATGGGCTTCGATGTTGCCGGAAAGTTTCAATTCGTTCACTAACGTTCGCATGCCAAACCACCGGGGATAGAACCGGATCGTGGCGCCGGCCACTACAATTGCCAACAAAAGAAGTAAGAGTAGGCGTTTCATGGCGTTCTCACCTGTTGCCAAAAGGTTGATTCGGCGGCGGGTTCAAGGGGCCGCCGATGTACTTCTGATAGCTTTGTTCCGTTGCACCCAAGGCCCTCGCTAGCGCTGCTCTTGCATCGGCATGACGCGCGAGTGCAGCAATCCGATCGTCCTGTGCGGATTCCAGCGCGCTTTGGGCGGTGATGACTTCGATGTTGTCCGTCACGCCATTTCGGAAGCGATCTTCGGCAAGTCTCAGTTCCTGCTGGGCGAGGTCCAGCGCAGCTTGCGTGACGGTGACCTGTTGCTCTGTGGAGTCAAGATCGAGCATCGCCTTTCTGACCTCCTGCTCGATTCCTCGGGCCAAGTCATCCATTTGTTCGTTTAGTTGTTGCACGCGGCTTTCTAATTGCTTTCGTTCTCCGCTGCGGTCCTTATCGAACAGTGTGATGGAGATGGTTCCCTGGATTTCACCGATTCCTGGCATCGAACCGAAGTTGCGCCCGAGCGCCCCGTAATCTCCGCTGAGAGACAACGTTGGCAAATATCTCGCGTGGGAAGCCTTTTGCTGTTCGACCAACGACTCACGTTGGGAAAATAGCGAGCGGTAATCAGGCCGTGCTTCCAGGGCCGTCTGCACGGCTTGCCCTATCTCTGGCGCTTCAACATGCTTGAATTCCAGCTGCTCGGCGAGTTCGATCGGCGTGCCTGGCACTAAACCGAGAAACCGCGCCAGGTTGAGCAGAGTGGTTTGATAATTATCGCGGGCTACCAGCAGACTTTGCCGATCGCGCGCCAGTTGCACCTGGGCTCGCACCACGTCCACAGCCGTCGCGAGCTGGTTGGCGTGCTGGTCTTTTGCCAATTTTTCAAGTGCCTCCGAGGTGGTCACCCGCGATTCGGCGGCATGAACCTGGGCGAAAGTGGCCTCAGCATCCAGATAGATCCCGGCCGCTTGACGAATCACCAAGTCTCGCGCGTCTTGATAGTCAAGTTTGGAGGCTTGCTCTTGGCTCTGGCTGGCCTTCCAACTGTGATAGGCCTGCCGATTGATCACTGCCTGGTTGGCCGAGACGCGGAAATCATAGTAAGAATACGGCCCGACAACATTCGGTATTCCCGGAACGGATACTCCCAGGACGGCCAGGTTGCGGTTCTCAAGGTTAGCCAGGGAATCGCCGGATACATGCGGCAGCAGTGTGGCGAGTTGTCTTTCTCGTGTACCCTCCGCTTCGCCCACTACTGTTCCGGCGACCAGCACACTGAGGTTATTCTTCAACGCCAGACGAATTGCGTCGTTCAATGTAAGCCGCTGCGTAGTTGGTATTTGCGCACTCAGATTTACTCCGCACGCAACGGAAATGGCTACAGCGAGGGCGGCGCGGCCAACATTCCACCTCATGGCCTTCCCCCTTCACTGAGGAAGTCTTCTGTGTTGGCTGAAGCGAAATGGCTTTCATTTCTTAGCCCATGGAGGAGAAGATCAAGATGTGCTTCCATGTATGTATCCAGATCGAGCCGCTGTCGCTCACCGAGAATCAGCGTCCACACGATGACAAGTACGACGGGGCCAACAAGGACTTGCGGGAACTCCGTGATTTTTGACTCACGAAACTCACCGGAAGCCACGCCCTTCTCTACTAGCGTGCGCAATGCTGCCACTCCAGGTGTGATTACCTCGCGGAGGTAAACGTCGGCGAGTTGAGGGAACCGATGGCTCTCGGCGATCAACAAACGCACCATCGACCGGGCCTTCGGATTTTTCACGACCTCGGCATATAGCCGCGACAGAACGCAGCGGACGAGTTCGTCGGCTGATCCGGGAAACGTTCGCACAAAACCCTCGAGTTCCTCAAAGGCGTGATAAATCAGGCTGCGCAAAACAGCGCGGAAGAGCAGTTCTTTGTTCTTGAAGTAGAGGTAGATGGTTCCCTTCGCAATTCCAGCCCGTTGCGCGACATCCTCGAGCCGAGTTTCTGCATATCCGTTTGCGGCGAACTCCTCGAAAGCTGCTGCAAGGATCGCCTCGTGACGCTGCAGTTTCCAGGTGCGCCCTTGAGAGGCTGGCGTCCTTTTGAAGTTCGCTCGTGTTGAAGTGGACGTGCCCATTGTGACTGACCGTTCAGTCACAGACTGGTTGGTTGGAGGGATATGCTCAGTGTCACCAATCACGTGGATTTGTGATTGAGATCACGTAAACGAAGCAAGCTTGCACCAAAAGCACGAGGCCAATTGCGTCTATGATCTTTCAGCGACCTGAGGGATTCGGACGATTGATACGGTGCAGGGGGCATGTCGGGCCACGTATTCTGCAACGCTTCCCATCAAGAATCGAACGAGGCCCTTCCTCCCCTGAGAGCCGACGACGATCATATCCGCTTTCCATTTCGAGGCATGGTCAATGATCGCGGGTCTGGCATCACCTTCCGCTACTGCTGTCTCAACCTTGAACCCTGCCTTGCTCAAAAGTTGTTCAGCGGTTTTCACTAGGTTTTTTGCCCGCTCGTGCCACTGCCTCTCGGCGCCGGCGAGAGTTCCAATCTCGCCTTCATAGTAACTAGCGATCAGAAGCGGAGGTTCGACCACGTGGAAGACACACACTTCTGTCTGCTCTGGTCGCATCTGTTGAATGACGGCCTTTGTCGCAGCTTCGGAGAATTTTGAATCGTCAATTGCCAACAACACTCTCATGCTTTTTCTCCCGTAGCCTTCGTCGGATCATCCACGCTGAAGTGTTTCTGTTCGCTGTGATTGACTTGCTGCATCCTGGTCCCTTGCGAGTGCCCGCACATAATTGATCTTTCTTCCTCTTCACGGATGGGAGACATGATTCTCGTTTACTCGGCGCGCAAGGCTTCAATGGGATCAAGATATGCGGCTTTTCGGGCCGGGTAATAGCCAAAACTGATTCCCACGAGGGCGGAAAACAGGACCGCGAGCAGAACAGCCCCAGGGCCAATCACGGTCTTCCAGTTCGCCAGCTGGGATATAAGTGCCGATGCGCCAATTCCCAAAACAACTCCGACAAGCCCGCCTGCAATCGACAAGGTCACTGCTTCGACCAGAAACTGCGAAAGAATATCCTTGGTCTTTGCACCCACCGCTTGCCGCAACCCGATCTCATGGGTTCGCTCACGCACTGAGACCAGCATGATGTTCATGATTCCAATCCCGCCCACTATTAGCGAAACGGAGGCTACGGCAGCTAGCATGAGCGACATGATGTGAGAGGATGCTTCCTGCGCGGCGAAGATCTCTTGCATGTTGCGAATCGAGAAGTCGTCATCCTCGGACGCCAGCAAATGGTGGCGCTGCCGGAGAAGCGCTTCGGCTTCCTCTTGCGCTGACTGGATCTGGTTGCCGCTTTTCGCCTCCATCATGATCTGATCGACGGCATCGGCATTGGCCGACTTGATCCCGATCACTTTGCGCTTTGCGGTAGAGATCGGCAGAAGGACGACGTCATCTTGATCCTGGCCTGTGGGTGACTGGCCCTTCGGGCTTAGCACCCCAATGACGGTGAACGGCACCGACTTGATCCTGAGCGATTGGCCTACCGGGTCGATATCACCGAACAGATTGGTCACCACGGTCTTGCCTAGCAGGGCAACCTTGTTTGCTCCGACGACGTCCTGCTGGGTGAAGCTGGCCCCTTCGTCCACGGAGAGGTCGCGCACCTCGAGGAAACCAGGAGTGGTCCCGTAAACAATGGTCGCCCAGTTATTGTTCTCGTAAACGATTTGTGCCCCGCCTCGTACGACGGGCACAGCAAGCGCAACGTCAGGGCACTGCGCGGGAAGTTCACGCGCATCCGACTCCGACAGGGTTACCGCATTGCCAGTGCCCATGCGCATTCCGGAACTCGTCAAGCTTCCCGGGAGAATGATAATGGTATTGCTGCCGATGCTGGCGATTTGCTCCTGGATCCGCTGTTTCGCGCCGGAACCGATGGCGGCCGTGGCGATCACGGCGGCCACGCCGATGACAATTCCCAGCATCGTGAGAGCAGACCGAAGCTTGTTGATCTGGAGCGCCCGGAAGGCGATGCGGACTGAAGAGAGTAGATGTTTCATGGCCGCACCTCCGTGGTGGCTTGTCGCGCGAGTATCTCCAGGCTCTCCTTGACGGGAGCAATGTCAAGCGTGTCGCTAACCACGCGGCCATCGCGAAAGGTGACGACTCGATCTGCATATCTCGCGACTTCATCGGCGTGAGTCACCACGACAATCGTGATTCGGCTCGCCCGGTTCAGGCGCTGAAAGATGTTCATGATTTCCGCGCTCGTGTGTGAATCCAAAGCCCCAGTCGGCTCGTCGGCAAGGATGATTTCGGGAGAGTTGATCAGCGCGCGGGCGATCGCGACGCGCTGCTGTTGCCCGCCCGAGAGTTGCGTTGGCAAGTTTTCCTCGCGCCCCGCGAGCCCCACCGCACCCAATGTGCCTCTTGCCAGCTCATCCTCATTTGGAATTTCTCCGGACTTGTATAGCAAGGGCAATTTCACATTCTCGAGCGCACTCATTCGCTGAAGCAGATTAAAGTTCTGGAAGACAAAACCAATTTTCTGGTTTCGGATCTCGGCGAGTTGGTCCCGATCTAGGCTTTCCACTGGGATGCCGTCGAGCAGATACTGGCCGGACGTAGGACGATCCAGGCAGCCGAGAACGTTCATCAAGGTAGACTTCCCGGAGCCCGAAGCCCCCATGATCGCCACAAAGGAACCCCGTTCGATCGTAAGCGTCACTCCTTGCAAGGCGTTGACCCGGATTTCCCCCAACTGATACACCTTGGTGAGTTCTCGAACGTCGATGAGCGGCGGCATAATCGATTCTCACATTCTTGGTGCTCCGGGCATGGACGTGGTCGGCGTGGTGCCTGGCGTTCCGCCTCCGACGGTTGCTCGCACTACAACTTGGTCGCCCGGTTTTAGTTCGCCGGATGTGACTGCCGTATACCTCCCGTCCGAGATGCCGAATTTGACGGGTACGACAACGAGCTTTCCTGCTCTGAGTACGTACACTTGTTGCTTATTGGGTTGTGGGGCTTGCAGTCCTGTTTGCTTAAGAACGGCCGATGAAGGATGGAAGCGCAGGACGGCATTGGGGACCTTGGTCGTATCTTCGAGCCTACGCGTCGAGATCGTCACGTTTGCGGTCATTCCGGGGAAGAGTTTCAGATCAGTGTTTGCAACTGTGATCACAACATCATAGGTGACAACGTTCTGCGTGATGATGGCCGCTTTGCGGATGTCGGCTACGACGCCATTAAACAAGGTGTCCGGGTAGGAGTCCACCGTAAACGTGGCCTTTTGGCCCACGGAAACATTGCCCACGTCGGATTCATCGACGTTCGTGTCCACCTGCATTTTGGTAAGGTCTTGCGCAATTTCAAAAATGGTTGGGGGACTGAGCGATGAGGCCACGGTCTGCCCCACATCCATGCGCCGCGCGATGACGGTCCCGTCGACAGGTGCAATGATGCGGGTGTGGTCGAGGTTGATTTGCGCCTGGCGGAGCGCCGCCTCTGCCTGACGTTCCAGCGCTTGTGCCGAAGCCAACTGATTCTCGCAGACCCGGACTTCCGCCTGAGCTGATACGACGTTCTGATTGGCAGCATCAATCTGCGCATGGTCCGCTGCCACCTGCGCTTGCGACGAATCGGCTGCGGCCTTCGCCGTATCGTAATCCTGGGGAGACATGACTTGTTCCTTGACTAAGGCTGCCATGCGATCAAATTGCGCCTTGGCGTTCGCGGCATTTGCCTGGTCCTTCGTCAGGTTTGCCTCGGCGCTCTTCTCGGTTGCGATTGCTCCGCTGAGGTCAGATTTCGCTTTTTCGAGTTGTGCCTCAGCCGTGATCCTCGCGGCAGTCGCCGAACGGAGCGTTGCGGTGGCTTGGTCTACCTGGGCCTGAAAGATTTCAGGATCGATCAGCGCGACCAACTGACCAGCTTTTACCTTGGTGTTCCAATCGGCGTACAACGCCTTGATGTTCCCGGAGACTTGACTGCTGACGAGCACATCTACAACTGCGTTCAGTGTTCCGGTGGCAGTGACATTTGCTTGTACCGAGCCCCGCTCGACCGGCACAGTTTCGTATTGAACTACGTTTTGCAAATGTGCTCGCCACAAGAGTCCTCCCGCGGCGACGAGAGCAACCAAAACCGTTCCAACGACCCACTTTACCCACGCAGGTCGATGCGGCTTTGGAGGACGCGGCAAGGCGATTAAGTTGGGGCCTGCCGGCGCTGGCTCTGTAGGAGTCCGGTTTGGTACCGATGCCATAACTCATCTCCGCTGCTCAGTTCTCAGCGTAGCCTCGCTGCTTGTAAGCATCCGTGATGTGAATCACTCGGATCTGTGACAAGTCGCACGCCCGTGAACGCACAAACGTGTGATGGTTTCCATGCAGTGAGTACAAGTGCGAGAGGAGCACAGAACCTGTTGAGAGGCGGAAACCCATTCTTCGATGTCCGGCCTGCTGGTGGTAATCTGCTCGCCGTGAGGAGATCATGATTCATCCATGGCACGACGTGGCTCCCGGCGAGAAAGTACCCAAGGAATTCTATGCCGTGATCGAAATTCCGCTCGGATCCAACCTGAAATACGAACTCGATAAACAAAGTGGACTGATTCAAGTAGATCGTGTTCTATACTCCGCTGTGTTCTATCCGGCCAATTATGGTTTCATTCCTCAGACTTTGGCCGAAGATGGTGATCCGCTGGATGTCCTGGTGCTTTGTCAGGAGCCGGTAGTCCCTCTTGCTCTGATCTTCGCACGCGCCATAGGGATGATGACCATGATCGACAGCGGCAAGATGGATCACAAAATCATTGCCGTGGCCACTAAAGATCCGGAATTCAACGAGTATCAAGAGGCTAATCAACTCCCGGCACATTACCTGCGCATGCTGCGGCGATTTTTCCAGGACTACAAGCAGCTAGAGAATGAAACAGTGGAAGTCGAAGAGATCGGTCCCGCGAAGACCGCTTATCCAGTCATCGAAGCCGCGCTGGCCCGCTACGCTAACAAGTATCCGACTGCGAGTTCCGCGTAATGCACTCCCCAGGAAGCTCGCATTCCTTTGCGACACCCTTACAGGCATCTTGAAATTAAGTGGGGATTCTCGGTCGGTTGCACACCTCGGCAGAGTCACGAATACGTGTGACGGATGTCATAGCTGTCCAGATTGTCTGCTGCTTAGGATTCCGCCGGGAGAGTAATTCGCAAGCAGGAATGGAGAAATGAGGTTTCGGTCATGCGCAAAAAAAGAACAGTCCAGAGGAAGCGGCGAGTCGGCGCGAAGAAAGGGACCCGCATGAAACGAACCACCAGGCGGCAGGAGCTAGTCCCGAGTGCAGGACCGGCGTTGGAGATCACCACCGCTGAACCGATCGGGCTCGGGTCGAACGCAGCGGGCCAATCCGGCGATATCGAGGATTTGCCGGATATTGCTGTTGGCAACTCGGAGAGCGTCGCAGAGCTGGTGGAAGCGGGCCAGGACCTGGAGGCAGAGGTAGTCAGCGGCGTGGAAAGCGCGCCCGAACCTGATGAAGCGGAAGTAACGACCCACCAGCGCCGGACGGGCTAGGTTCCCGGGGTGTTGGAAAGTGCGAGTCATAGCATAGGATTGCGGATCCACAGGGGCTCGCGCACCCCTGCAATGAGAGCGTCCTGGCCGCACTGAATGGCCTGGGCCTTGGCCGGTTTGATCTCGGCTCGAAGGCTTCAGTGGGATGAGATTTCAACAATCAGTTCCAGCCAAAGAACCCTACTGTC
>Ga0187819_10000892_pt1 | contig 15189 bp, 12 predicted proteins | sample NC_wetland_sal_i_15_FD_132411 | JGI IMG/M metagenome (GOLD analysis project Ga0187819, IMG submission 132411) | Wetland sediment microbial communities from Neuse River Estuary, North Carolina, USA - SO4_4 | ecosystem: Environmental > Aquatic > Freshwater > Wetlands > Sediment | place: USA...
TGGCAACTCCCACCTACTTCTGCTGCTCGCTCCCGCATGGAGAGCAGCCCTACTCCTGCCTGCTGCCCGATTGCGATCCCCACGCCGTCGTCGGTTACCTCTACGTAGAGGGTTCCTTCCACCACACTGAGCCGCACCTGGCAGGTGGATGCGTGCGCGTGGCGAACCACATTGGTCAGGGCTTCCTGCACAATGCGATAGGCAGCTACTTCGATCGCAGCAGGTAATGGTGGGAGGTCCTCGACTGCCTCGACAGTGACGTGTAGTTTTGCCACCTGTCCGTTGTCGGTCGACATCGTGGCGTGGGCTACCCGTTCACGCAGGGCACCGACTAACCCCAACTCGTCGAGTGAAGGAAGACGCAGGTTATATACCAGGCGACGGATATCGGCGATGGTCGAGCGGATGATCACCTGCTGCTCGGTGACTAAGGCATCCGCAGCAGCCAGGTCATGAGCGAGTGCAGAGCGTAGAGCTCCAGCCCGCCAGTTGAGAGAAGCGAGCGCAGAGCCAAGCCCATCATGGATATCCCGCCGCAGACGGCGCCGTTCCTCTTCTCGCGCCGTTACCAGGGCTGTTCGTGAGCTTCGCAGGTCCTGGGTCAGCCGCTCGAGCTCCCTGGTTAATGCTACCGTGTGGACCGCCATTCCAGCCTGTCGTGACAGATCCTCCAGCAGTTTTCGATCCGCTGAGGAGAAGGCTTCCCCCGGCGAGCGCGGCGCGAGCAGCAGTTCACCCACCGGCTCACCTTGATAGAGCAGTGGGAGGTGAACCAGCGACCCCTGTGCCGCGCCGAAGGAGGCGGCTGTGCTCCATCCTTCCTCCTGTTTGAGGGTGATCGCTGCGTAGGGCAGTTTGAGTGCATGCGCAACGGTTTCAACGATTGTGGGAAGCGCAGCATCGGAGGCCAGCGTGGCTTCCAGGCGCTGTCCCAGGCGTGAAATGGCTTGATAGGGCGTATCGCGGTCCCCGAACATTAGGCGGTTGACCAGACGCTGGAGAAGATCACGCAGCGGGTGGAAGAGCACGGCAATCAGCCCTGCTGCGAGCAACGAATCCAGGAAGGCCCCCTGAGCTTGTAACAGCGTCCCAAGTGCGCCCACAACCAGAGTGTATAGGCCAACGATACTCGCCGTAAGCGAGCTGTAGACCAGAGTGCGGTTGATGATGAGGTCAATATCCCAGAGACGGTAGCGCAGGATCGCGATGGAGAGAGAAAGTGGAATGAAGAGCCACAGTAATCGGAGTGCGGGAATAACAAAAAGCCCGAAGATCGTCGCCGTGGTCCGCGACGGTGTGATACTCAAGGTCAAAAAAGGGATAGTGCAGAGTGCCACCGCCAGACCAAAGAGCATCCACTTGGTCTGCTGGCGTTGCACCGGTCCAGAGACGTATCGATAGCGGTAGATTTGAAATCCCAGAAAGAGAGCAAATGGACCAAGCTGCAACGGGATAAAAAGGAGGGGATGCCAGTTGGACGGATGAAACGCTGCCGGGAGCATCGGGAGATTCCAGAGCAGCGCATACACAGCCATTACGATGCTGTACCAACGCGACCAGCGGGGGACGAAGCGTCCATCGGGAAAAAGCGAGAGGAAGAATCCAAGCAATCCCCAGCTCATGGTGTCGATCAGACCCGTGAGTGGACTCCATGCAGGATTAACCTCTTGCAGCGTCACAATGGTAGGCCCATCCGTTCCAAACGTGACCAAAAGGGAGGCCACCAGAAGGGGAAACCATTCATCCGACCTGCGCCAGAAGAGAAGTACTGCGGTTATGAAGAAGACAAGCACGACACAGCTATCGAGGACGAGATTGGAGTACACATACACCTCAAGAGGCAGACCCAGAGCGAGCAAGCCTGCGCGAACCTGTGTGGGAGGATTGGCGAGCTGTGCGTAGCGAACAGGGGCCGCGATGGCAAGCAAGAACACACACGTGCCTGCTATTCCTAGCCACCCTACTCGAGCGATGGGAAGCCAGAGAGCGCGGAAAGGTTTTTTCCGGTATCCTGGCTGGCCTTGAGACCTGCTTGTGTGAGCTGGTTCATTCATAAAACGCTTCTTTCAAGACGTACCTGCTCCAGTACAGCACCGGTGCTTTTCATCATGATAGACACCCGTGCCCGGGCCGCTATCCCAATCCAGCCTCGCGCGCTCGGATAATGGCCTGGGCTCGATCAGCCACCTGCAGCTTGCTGAAGATAATCGAAATATAGTTGCGCACCGTCTTCTGCCCGATGACCAACTGCTGGGCAATCTCGCTATTGTTACGCCCCTGAGCAAGCAAGGTCAGAATCTCACGTTCCCGCTCCGTCAGGTCGGGGAAGGGCAGAGAAGCAGCCGCCTGGTGTGGGGAGGAAAAGAATCCCACCAGCCGTTGCGCCATGGTCGCACTAAAGATCGCCTCTCCCTCGCCCACGGCACGGATGGCCCGAAGCACCTCGACCTCGCTTGCCTCTTTCAAGACATAGCCATGTGCTCCTGCTCGCAGCGCGGCGAAGAGCGTGTCATCCTCCGCGAGAAGGGTGACGACCAGGATGCGAATGTGTGGGCTCATCTGCAAGATTCGGCGCGTGGCTTCAATACCACTGATCCCAGGCATACGCAGATCCATGACGATCACATCCGGTTGTAAGGTAGCCGCCTGAGTCACTGCCTCTTCTCCGGTCGACGCCTCGCCGACCACCTCTAAATCTTCTTCCGTCTGCAGCAGGGCACGCATCCCACTGCGTACCAGTGGATGGTCATCAGCAATCAGGATGCGTAGATGGGGCATGAGAAAGCCTCCTTCTGCTGCTTTTCCTTAGACAATGGCACGCATATTGGTCCTCCTAATTCGATCTGAACGTCAAGTGGGATGGACATGGTGCCGGATGCTGTGCCTGCATCAGTATATCAGACCTGTTACGCACGAACAAGCGTTTTTACAACGCGAAGAATCCAAAAGATACCCACAGGTGTGCCTCACTCTCTCAGCCCAAAGGCGTCAAGTCCTTCAAGAACTTGAGAAGAGCTGCATTGACCTCCGCAGGACGCTCCTGCTAGGTCCAGTGACCACATCCTGGTAGCAGAAGGGTGCCCCGCAGATTGGGAACGAACGTTCTCAGGTGGGCGATCAGATCCTGACTGCCAGGTAGGTTGACGACCAGGTCGCGCTCACCAGCGATATAGAGGGCTGGGGAGCGCACCAGGGCTCCCGTCCATGCCGCTATCAGTTCACAGCTCTTATCAATCGTCCGATACCAGTTGAGTCCACTGCTGAAGCCCGTTCGCTCAAATTCGCTTGTATAGTAGTCAATATCCTGCTCTGTCAGCCAGGCGGGCAGTGTCTCAGGGTCGAGCATGATGTCCAGGAAGCCTCCTCCCTGTGGCACAATTGGCTGTGGTGCTACTCTGTCTGCCGGAGCATCACCTGAGACTGAATATACAAATGCCGTTCGTTTCAATGAACCGATGGGTAATATCTATCATCTGTTTCATCCTCCTCAAGGAGCCATGTAGCACTGTTGCTACATCGTTGTCCTCTCGTTGATAGTGTGTACTAATCTATTGCACCGCAATCGTCAAACCGATAGACAACCATCGCGTGATGGTTGCTGTTCCTCCTCAGATACGACCTACGGATGTAATTCACCATTCCGCACCCTCACCAGAAGATTCATCCAGGCAAGGGCTTCCGGCAGAGAGGAGGGCTCGGTGAACCGATATAGAAGGTCGTGATCACCATCAGCCCCGCTTTCTAGCGCTAGCCGCTTCCTCTCCAGTAAACTCATCTCTTCCCCATCCAGGCTGTCGACACTTTTGCTACTTCCACTCAACGGTGGATTGACAGCAGTAACGATGGATGCCCTTTCCTGGGAGGATCTTTCCTCACGTACCCACGTTCTCTGTGCTAGCTGCGGTGAACAAATCAGTCTCTCCTGGAGGAATTGCGCTGCTGTCACCGAATTGGACCCGAGTCCTTTGTTCTCTTGTACGAGTTGCTTCTCAAGGTCTTCTCGTGAGGTGGAGGAGAACACCCGCAGTCGATCTTGCGGAAGAATACTATAGAGTCGCAGAAATTGGAACAACGTATTCAGCGAGCTGAGTACAGTTGATCTCCACTGCCAGGGAAGCTGTGGTGCTTGTTGGATCGCTACACGATAATGCATGTCCTGTTTCCTTTGAGGTGAAGCTAAGATCGTTGTGAATACCGCTCACAGTGCACATTTACCCCATTCTGCACCCTTATAGAGCAGGCTTGATGTTCTGATTCATGCGGAACAGGTTGGTCGGGTCATACGTGTTCTTGAGGGTCACCAACCGGGAGTAGTTGGCCCCGTATGAAGCTCGTATCCGCTCTTCCCCTTCGTTGCCCAAGTAGTTGACATAGACCCCACTGGCCGCAAACGGTTCCATCGCCGTCCAGAATGTGCGGACCCACTCGATATGCGCGTTTGCTTCACCCTCGTCCCACAGTGCGATCATGTTCATGACATAGGACTCCTCCCGCTGCACAAAGGCGGTCTCGCTAGGACCGACACGGCTTGCAGCACCATGGACATGCTGAATCAACACCGCTGAAAAGGGCGAGGTGAAGGCTGCGCCATAGTCAGCAATGGTCTCGATGGCTTCGTCACTGAGTGCTTTGAACGTGCTCGCTTTCTCATAACAGGAACGTCCGGCTGGAAACGCTGCTTCCAGCATCGAGTTGAGGTTGAGGTAGGCCATCGGGCCGATCTGATCGGCAAGGGGTGGGCCAAACTTGCGCACAGGCTCAACGAGTCGTTCCCCCTCATCCAGCGGTCCACAGTAGCACAGGACGATAGCAATGGCTGGTAGCCCGTCTGGTGTGGTCATCAAAGCCGCATAGGCAGTGAGTTCGTCGGGGGCCATCCGGCTGTACTCTCGGTAAAAGTGCAGCACCTCCCGCGCTCTGATTAGTGGGTGAACGACCATCCCTGCCAGCAGCGAACCGACTGGGTGCAGTTGGAATTGGAAAGCGGTGACGATGCCGAAGTTGCCTCCCCCTCCTCGCACCCCCCAGAACAGGTCTGGATGCTCGCTGGCGCTGGCCCTGACCATCTGTCCATCGGCAGTCACGAGGTCAACGGCCAGCAGGTTGTCAATAGCCAGCCCATATTTGCCCATCAACCAGCCCATGCCGCCACCGAGGGTGAGACCTGACAGACCGGTCGTGGTGACGGTCCCGACCGTGGTCCCCAGCCCAAACGCCTGGCTTTCTCGAACGAATTCGCCCAGCGTGAGGCCAGCTTCAACCCAAACCATGCGCTTGACGGGATCAACCCGGATGCCTTTCATGCCGGAGAGATCGATGACGATGCCTCCATCGCAGACGCTGTTGCCAGTGACGTTGTGGCCACCGCCGCGCACGGACACCAGCAGGTGGTGGGTAGATGCAAAATTGACCGCGTTGATGACATCGGCCACTCCAGCACAATGGACGATGAGCGAGGGCTTACGGTTGATCATGCCATTCCAGACCCGCCGAGCGGTTTCGTAGTGGTCATCATCTGGGCACAAAAGCGCGCCACTTAAGCCAGTTCCAAATGCCTGAATGGCTGTCTCGTCTAAACCTCTATTCATTGGAGTCTCCATGTTCCTTGGGTGTATGAATGACTCTGCTTTCTCCTTGTTCTCTTGTCCGGACAAAATTTCCCAGCAGAGTCATGAATTAGTTGTAGGCAAACGAACAGGCAAGCTGCATGTGCTCTTTTTGATCGCAAGAACTTCCCCCCTCCCACGCCCAAGGCCGCCGTAGCCCCTTCTAGTCAACAAACTCGATAAAACCCTCTTGCTCAGGATAGCATGCTCTCATGTGCAGCTCCTTCCTTGTCTTATACGCCAGTCAGTGAGAGCCAGGTGGGATGAACCAGCCACACAACAGCCAGCCCCAGCAATGCAACTCCTATCACCGGACTCAGGCGCCGCCCACCCGGGAATGTCTTCTCCACCACCATCACCCCTGTCAGCAAGGCCATCGACACCAGGCTACCCGCTCCTAGACCAAACATCACCAGCATCAACGCCCAGCAGCTACCCAGGCAAAACACCCCGTGGCGCAGCCCCAGCCGCCAGGCTCCTCCTACCCCTTTGCGGTAGTAGTGCACGAAGAAATTGAACGGGCTACGGCACTGTTTGAGACAGCGTTCCTTGAGCGGGCTGAACTGAAAGCCGCCCGCCAGTGCGAGGGTAGCTGCCCCAATCACCCAGGAGTGCAGGTAGAGCCACAACCAACGATGCACCAACTGATGGATCAGCGTGTCGCCCAGAAACGCGGCAGCTGCGAAACCCGTCCAGACGACTGCATAGCCTGCCAGGAACGCCAGTTGGATCGTGCGTGGTCGCTCCTGCTGGCGACTGGCATGCACCATCATATACAGCATGGGCATGCTCGATGGCAGCATCATACCCACCGTCATTACCTGCCAGCAAGCCAGGAAGACAACCAGCGCCACCAGCACAGGCAGATGGCTCTGCTCAAGCAGGTAGTGGTGATTGATCAGGTAGCTCTGATTCGTAAGGACTTCCAGCAGGGCGAGCGTCCAGGCGGCTACCACTACCACCCAGGGCCAGATTACAGGCACCCGGCGGCGCGCAGCCGGTCGAGCAGGCTGCCGGTCGTTTCCGTCCGTCAACTCCATGGCGCACATCGAGCCCCTCCTGTTCTGGTCAGTGAGGAATAACAGAAAGGGTCGCACCGTTCCACCGTTCCTCACAAGCCTCATACAGTATCCAGCTACACCCAGATATCAGACGTGCAATCTCCTCCCGGATAGCGCATCTCGTGGGCGCGGGAAGGACCGGCAGGCTCCCTGCTGAAATCCACATAGAACTTCTCGTTGATCTTCAAGCCACCATTTGCCGTATCGCAATCGATTTGCAGCAGATACGACCCACTCTTGGCCAGCTCAGGATAAAACTGATTGTCCCACGAACTGTAGAGCGAGTTAGTGACATAGAGCCGCTTGCCATCCAGGCTCAACTGCAGCATCTGTGGACCGCCTTGCAGCGTATGACCCTGCACACTGTCAGCTTTGCCAAGCAAGCCACCGCACCAGACCTGTCCGGTCAGGCGAGGATGCGAGGGATCACTGATATCGTACTGGCGAATATCGCCATGCAGCCAGTTCGAGAGGTAGAGATACCTGTCGTCCATCGAGACCAGGAAATCGGTGATCAACCCAGGTACCGGAGTCGGCGAGCCTTCCACCTCAACTGAGGGGACATCGATGACTTTCTCGACCGTCCACTGACCGTTGACTTTATGCCAGTGCCACATGTTGCTACTGAGCGTCGCTCCGACGAACCCATGTGTGCTATCAGGGTTATGGTGGAAGCGTACCTCAAGCGGAATCATGCCTTCTTCGCCCAGATCGAAACTCTGGACAATGTCATGCTTCTCCCAATTCCAGAAGTGCAGGTGGTGACCGTATTTGTCCGCAGCCACATCTTCCAGGTTGAAGCCTTTCGTAAACGTATTAGGCGCAGCCCATCCACTGCTCACCATCACATTGTAGCGTGGCTGATACCAGTAGTCATAGTTGAAGCGCATGCCGTCAGCGTTGTGTTCCCAACGGCCTGCAATATTGAACTGCTCGTCGAGCAGAAGGAAACCGCCAGGACCATTGCCCTCACTGTCACCGAGCATCGAGATCATAATGTTACTGTCGGCAAGACAGTGAACAGTGTGGGGAGCAGTGAGGTTCGTCTTCTGCTTGACCTCTTCGGGTTCGATCACCTTATGCAGTTTTGGTGCCCGTTCATCAGAGACATCCAGGATGTGAATGCGGCTGGAAAACATCCCCGGAACGATCAGAAAGCCGCGCGATTTGCTTTCATCCGCGTGACATGAGCTACAAGCATTCCAGCCAAAATGATGCAATTCGTCACCAACGTTGGGCATCGGTGTACGATGAATCACCTGGGAGTAGGTGGGAGAGGTGGGATCCACATCTACGGTTGCCAGGTAATCCGGCTCCTCGATCCCGGTTCCTACGTACAGTGCGATGCTGTACAGCACCTTTTCGGGCTCGGCCTTCATAGCCTCTTCGGGTGAAGCGTAGCCTGGCCCGTGATGGGAATGATCTTCGTGATGCATTACATGTTCGTCCGCCATACTGTTCATAGCTCCTTTCGTTGCACGAGAGGGCTTTGACTGTGCTGTCCCTCTCAACTAACACTGTAATCGTCGCTTCGAATATGAATCCTGGCTGCACCCTTATAGAGCAGGCTTGATGTTCTGATTCACGCGAAAGAAATTCGCTGGATCGTATTTACGCTTGATGGCTGCCAGGCGCTCGTAGTTGTCCCGATAGCTCGCTTTGATGCGCTCCTCGCCCTCCTGCATCATAAAATTTACGTACGCGCCGCCTGCCGAATAGGGGTGCAGATCCTCCCAGTACTTCCTGGCCCAATCGACGATACGGTCCTTATTGGCAGGATCGGGATCGACTCCCACGATCACTTCTGCCCAGGTGGCATCCCGGTAGCTCCACGCCGTGTCGTTCTTGCCCACCCGGTGGGCTGCTCCGTTCACCGGATAGAGGTGCATAGCCGAATGCATGGTCGGCACCTGGGAGCCGTGCTTCAGGTGGAGCCAGATTGCATCGTCGCTCAGCTCGTTCACAAAGTCCGCTTTCCAATACCACTGGAGCCCTGGCGGGTAAATCGGATCGAACATGCTCTGCAGCGCCGGGTACGGGATGGGGCCGACAAGGTCCAGGGCAGGCGCCAAAAACCCCCGGATCGGTTTGAACGTTTCCTCGGCCTTCTCCATGGGCCCGGTGTAGCACCACACCACTCCGCACATTTTCTTGTTGTGGAGATGCTCAGGAAAAGGCGGTCCAGGCGGTATCACCAGGAAGGCGAAGAACCCGTTGAGGTCATCGGGTGCTTGCGTGATGAACCTGCGATACCACTTCATCGCCTCGGGTGCCTGGTCCAGCTCCCAAAGCATGGGGCCAGCATAGACGGTCTGGATCGGGTGGGTCTTGAAGACGAAGGAAGTGACGACGCCGAAGTTTCCGCCACCGCCGTGCAGCGCCCAGAAAAGATCCTCATTGTGCCGCTCGTTGGCAGTCACCAATCGGCCGTCGGCCAGTACAACGTCGGCGGCAATCAGATTGTCGATCGCAAGGCCACATTTGCGGGTCAGGTGGCCCAGCCCGCCGCCCAGAGTGAGCCCGCCCACGCCGGTCGTGGAAATGATCCCGCTGGGGACCGCCATGCCAAAGGCGTGGGTGGCATGGTCGACGTCGCCCCAGGTGCTGCCTCCCCCGACCCGGACGGTTCCCGATTCGGGATCTACGTGCGTGTAGCGAATGAGCGAGAGATCGATGACCAGGCCGTCGTCGCAGATTCCCAGCCCGCCGGCGTTGTGTCCGCCGCCCCGGATGGAAACGAGGAGGCCGTTCTCGCGGCCGAAGTTAACCGCCTCGATGACGTCGGCCACGTCGGCGCAACGCGCGATCAGTGCGGGGTGCTTGTCGATCATGCCGTTGTAGACTTTGCGTGCTGCATCGTAGCCCTCATCGTCAGGCTGGAACAGTTCCCCCCGCAGGCTGGCTTTTAACGTTCCGATACGTGCCTGCTCCAGAGCCGCGACCGGACTCCTGCTGCTGAATTGACCTTTATGCTTTTGTTCTTCCATGTAAGATCTTCCTTTCTGTGCAGTACTTCCTTTCTCGGAAGCATGCGTGTACAAAACTGAGAGAGACGATGCAAACAGAATTTCAGGTCAACGTAAGTTGGACATCTCTGCGCATGGACAGTCACACTGTTCCTCAATGAAACAACCGGGGTGTTAAGCAAAGTGAGTTTTGTTCATCTAGATCAGGACTGAAGTATTTGTACTTTAGCGCGAATCACACCAACCGCGTCCCTTTCTTTATGAGTCAGTGAAGGAGCTTTTGACCGTCCTTTATACCAACGTGTTTGCTTGACGTTGGGAAAATTCCCCTCCTGAACCAGCAAGAAAGCGAGAGAATTGAACGCGCCTGTGAAGGCGATTCACATCCTCTTCGCATCTCGTTGCGCAACCCGTGGGTGAAAGGAGATCCTCCACTGATCCTTTGTTTCGTCAGGCTGCTAGACAGGCTAGTAGTCGCCCGATTTATCGTGGCGAATTCATCTCGGCGCCATCAGATCAATGATGGTGGTGGTGATGATGATGGTGGTGGAAGTTGAAGTTGTCGCCGCAATTACCGAAGAACGTGTCGGAATTGCAGTTAAAGCCGAAGCTAGTCCCGCCGAAACCACAGTCGCCAAAGCAACTGTTGAAACCACGATCACCGAAATTCTCCCTGCCGAAACCACCAAAACCACCTCCACCAAAACCACCTCCACCAAAACCTCGTCCACCGAAACCACTTCCACCGAAACCACTTCCACCGGTTGCTGATGTAGCAGTGTGCGCTGGCGCAGCGGTGTGTGCTGATGCCGTCCCGCCGGTAGAGGTGAACAGACCGAGCAGGAGTGCGAGACAAGAAAGAACGCTCAGGAAGCCTATCCTGAAGGCAATAGATCGTCGCATAAGTTTTCTCAACTTTCTAACTTTCTAGTAAGGAGGTGTGCGCCTGTTCTGGAGACAGGCGCATCATCTCGTCGATGTGGCTAGACGATGACCCGAAGGATCCTAGCTGCTTACTTTGTCACGTAACTATTCGGTAGAGGGTGACGGGGGACGCGACCTCCTGGCCAGGGCCGCGGCAAGCGGCGCAATAAAGGTACCTGAATAGTTACCTCTGACTGCAGAAAGTATATCTGAAGCACTGTCCTATCATCAGGTGACTAGAGTCCTCCTTTGACAGGGAAGAATTCCTAGAGAAACTTGGGACTATCCTGGTCGGATTGGGACAGGAGTCAGGGATAGCTGCGACGATTGGGGTAAAAAAACTCTTACAGAGCAACTCCGACAATCTCAGAAATATCTGCCACTCCCTCTCGATGCAAAATCTCCTCAATTCCTTCTAGAATCTCAACACCGGCACGGGGATTAGCAAAATTGATGGTGCCTACCTGGATTGCTGACGCACCAGCCATGAGAAATTCGAGTGCATCATCGGTGGTACCAATACCGCCGATCGCTATGATTGGCACGTGAGCATACGACGAACGCAGTTCACGCGCTACTTCGTATACCATGCGGAGAGCAATCGGCTTTATTGCAGGGCCAGACAATCCCCCTGTTCCATTAGCCAGGAAGGGGCGGCGCGTATGAATATCCAGGCTCATTCCTGTTATGGTGTTGATGAGGGAGATAGCATCAGCACCTGACGAGGCAGCAGCCAGGGCTGTTGGGCGCACATCACCGGTATTGGGGGAGAGCTTCACGATGAGCGGAAGGGTCGTTGCACGGCGCACTGCAGCGGTGACACCAGCAACAGTTTGTGGGCTATCACCGAAGACTGCTCCACCTGCACGCACGTTGGGACAGGAGACGTTGACTTCGATGCCTGCGACTCCTGGCACAGCTTCAAGTTGCCCGGCAAGTTCGACAAACTCTTCGGTGGTCTCACCGGCGATGTTGATGATGACTGGCGTTTGCCATGTTGCCCAGATTGGGGCATACTTTTCAATGACTATACGAATGCCGGGATTTTCTAATCCGATTGCATTCAACATGCCAGAAGCGGTTTCCACTGTGCGTGGGTGTGGATTACCGCTGCGCGGTTGCAGCGTTGTGCCTTTACAGACCACTGCTCCTAAGCGCTGGGCTTCGGCTATCCTTTCAAAACAATAGCCAAAGGGAGCAGATGCTATCATGACCGGATTGCGTAAGAGCAGGCCACTTTTATGACGCGGTGCCAGTTGAGTCTGTAACTTTGGTTCTGCAAATAAATCTGACATTGGATTCATTCCTTACTTCTCGCTTTGTTGATTTGATCGCGGAGTGATCGTGCCGCTTCTGTGACAGCGGCAGGGTAATTGCTATCATGACCAGCATACAAGATTGCACGAGAAACGGCGATAATTGCACGTTCACCTTGTCCATCCACTCCTGCTGCCACTGATGCTTCCAGCTTACCACCCTGTGCGCCTACGCCGGGGATAAGAATGGGCATGTCGGGACATAACGAGCGGATGGTGCGTAGTTCCTGCGGGTAGGTTGCACCGACGACGAGGCCACAGTTGCCTGCTCGATTCCATGATTGTACGCGCTGTGCAACAACCTCGTAGAGCGGCCTCGCCTGACCGCCTTCTCCCTGCACAAGCAAATCCTGAAAATCGCGTGCACTGGGGTTGGAGGTGCGACAGAGCAGAAGTATGCCTTTCTCACGATAGGCAAGGAAAGGAGCAACACTGTCGTGACCCAGGTATGGGTTGACGGTCGCGGCATCACAGCCATACACGTCGAAGAGCGTGGTAGCATAGTTGCGTGCTGTATTACCTAGATCACCACGTTTGGCGTCAGCGATTACAGGAATATGTGCAGGGATGGCACCGAGCACCTCTTGAAAGACTTGCATCCCAGTCGGCCCTAGCACTTCGAAGAAGGCCAGGTTGGGTTTGTACGCGCATACATATGGCGTAGTTGCTTCTATGATAGTGTGACAGAAGCGCACAACCGCTGTTGTAACTGGCATTGCGCGCAACTCAGCAGGAAAGCGGCTCGGCTCCGGGTCTAAGCCTACACAAAGCAGACTATTCTGCTGACGCGAGGCGGTGATGAGTTTTTCGAGAAAGTTCATAGATTGTGGCCTCGTGTGCCGGGTTTGACTACGGGTACCCCGCTGACACATAATGGGCATTCTTCTGGCTCATAGGTGCGGGCGGAGACGGTGAGTAGTGCGTGGCAGGAAACACCAAATTGATCGATTGCAGCACCACCGCTACGGTCAATCAGCACTTCAATACCGATCACTTCAGGCTGGTAACGCTCTACGGCACTCAGCGTCTCTTGCAGTGAGAGACCAGTGGTGAGCACGTCATCAACGATGAGTATACGCTCGGCCGGGTGCAGGATAAACCCTCGACGCAATTCCCGTCCTTGATTTATTAATGCTGGTTCGGCGAGGAGGCAGCGCGTGCCAAGTTGACGCGCCACCTCCTGGGCGAGCAATGCACCGCCCGTCGTAGGCCCAACGACAGCCTCTATTGCACGATCTTTGTAGCGAGTCGCAATTGATCGGCAGAGCTGTTCGGTGACACACGGCCACTCCAACAGGCGAAACTTTTCCCAATATTCGTCGCTGTGTCGCCCCGAACTAAGCACAAAGTGCCCGTTCGTGACGACGCCCAGTCGCTGAAAAAGGTCGAATAGCTCGTTGTCGGTCATAGCTATCGCTTATGGCATGTAATGTACACTGTTACGTGGGTACTCGACACAGTTGAGGCAGCTCTCGCTGCTCGTGATGAACTGGACCAGGCGCTCAAAGCCCATACCAAAGCCGGCATAGGGGATTGAGTCATGTTCACGCAGTTGCAGGTACCACTCATAGTCTTCCGCGCTGCCGCCGGCTGCCAGTAGATGTTTCATCGCTGGAGAGGTCATCAGGCGCTGGCGCAAGCGGATGGGGTCTTCCTCACGTTCAGCGCCACCACAGACTTCACCCACACCCGGCAGCAGGAGGTCGGCTGCGTTGACGACACGCTCATCATCGCGGTTCTGGCGCATGTTGAAGAATTTCAACTCCAGCGGATAGTGCGTGATGAATGTGGGAAACTGGGTCCAATCCAGCAGTGCAATCTCACGTTTACGGTCGAGGTCATCACCCCAGGCGGTGGCGATGCCCATCTTGTTGAGTTGCTCTACGGCCTGGGTATAGGTTATGCGACGGAATGGGGGCTTGATGGTCTGCAACTTGGTGATGTCTGCGCCCAGCATCTCCAGTTCCGCACGACGGGTCTCCAGGGCAGACTTGACGATGGAGCTTACGAGACGCTCTTCGATGTCCAGAAGTATTTGCAGATTGCCAAAGCCGATTTCTGGCTCAACCAGCACAAACTCTGTGAGGTGGCGATGGTCAGCGCGAGGCTCGGCACGGTAACTGTGATTGATCGAGTAGACACGGCGAAGTGCCTGACTGTGTACCAGTGGTTCCAGATGCAACTGGGCTGTCTGCGTCAAGAAGGCTTTATTGCCGAAGTAGTCGAGCGGAAAGAGTGTCGAAAAATCTTCACAAGCGCCGGTCAGGCTGGTGATTGTGGGTGTAGTTACTTCTACAAAGTCCTCGGACTCCATGAAGGTACGGATGGCCTTGAGTAGCGACCCGCGCAGGCGGATCAAGGCTGCCATGTGCGGGGAACGTACCAGCAAGTGCCGGTTGCGTAGTTGATCCATGTCAAGCAGATCAGTAGTGTGCTCTCTCAAAGAGTTCACTTGCGTTGTCATGGGTAATCTCCTTTTCTTGTGTGTAGGTCAGAGAGTGTGCAGCATCCTCTGACACTTTATGACGACGGGTTGACAGGTCATGCGTTCCTATCCAGTCAACGCAACGGAAGGGCCCAGTTCGTGTTGAGTGCCTGGAGTAGGCTTGCACATGACTTCGTTGTCAGGTGCAGACGGTTAAAGGTCAAAAAAAATTCCTCATCCCTGAATCAACGGGATGAGGAAGAAAGATTCTTCTCTGAAAAGCCACCGGGCCCATCCAGGGGATGGAATAGGTGACAAATCTGCCGCATGAGCAGTTTTGTCGTCCTTATCCGGTGCATTACATTCATTAAGAATACTCCATAGAACTGTGCTATCTGGAATAGCTCTCAAATTGCTAGAAGTATACCTACTTGTTTGCCAAAAGTCAAGGTTTTTGGGAACAAATTTTTCCACAAGTAGCTCATAAGGTGAGCTTGCGAGCGCGAATGAAAGCACTCACAAACTTCCCATCTATACCCGCCCGTTCGGCAGCTGAAAGCGAAGCAACAGCAGATCCGCCTCCACTCTCAGCTACATCTTGCAGAGAATAACGTCGTGTGACCTCTACCTCGATATCTGTGAAGCCAGCTTCGGCCAGCAGGCGTCGATAGGTGTCTTCTTCCAGAGCGCCACCAAGGCAGCCTGCCCAGGCTTCCATGTCCTTTTGAATACTCACTGGCAGTTTTCCCTGAACGATAATATCTGAGACGGCAAAGCGACCTCCTGGGATGAGCACGCGGTAGGCCTCGCGTAGCACCTGGCCTTTGTCGGCAGACAGGTTGATTACGCAGTTCGAGATTACAACGTCGACACTCTGGTCAGGCAAGGGAA
>Ga0187819_10000893_pt1 | contig 15180 bp, 14 predicted proteins | sample NC_wetland_sal_i_15_FD_132411 | JGI IMG/M metagenome (GOLD analysis project Ga0187819, IMG submission 132411) | Wetland sediment microbial communities from Neuse River Estuary, North Carolina, USA - SO4_4 | ecosystem: Environmental > Aquatic > Freshwater > Wetlands > Sediment | place: USA...
CGCGGGGCGAGTAGTACTCGTAACGCTTGGTTTATGACGCGCATAGCAATTCTCGATGACCAAAAGAGGCGGTACTGCATCTAATATGGTACTCAGCAAAATCTAATTCGGTATTCAGCGGGAGTGGTGTACGCAGGAGACAGGGATGACGGAAAAACATATCAAACGCTATCTATTCGCGAGCGATTTCGATCAGACGCTTACGTTCAATGATTCCGGGTATGTATTAAGCGAGTTGGTGGGCATCGCCGCGGAGGAATTCAAGCGCAAAGCGAGCGGGATGGAGAAATTGAACCTGGTCCAGCAGGGGGCGGAATTGGCTTACCTGCTGCTGCATGACCCGGAATTTCGCACGCGGGTGCGGCGCGAGCATTTGTACGAGGTGGGGAAGCGGATTCGGTTGAAGGACAACATCCGGCTACTCTACGAGACCTTGGACCATGGAATCGAAGGGTACAACTTTGATTTTTATGTTCTTTCGGCGGCACCGGTGGAGGTGATTCAATCGGCGCTGAAGGGAATCGTGCCGGCGGATCACATTTACGGGACGGAGTTCAGCTACAAGAGCTCCGGGGAGATCGATACGATTTTGCGGGCGACGGCGGGGTACGGGAAAGTGGCGGTGCTGGACGATTTGCAGTCGAAATTGCAGATTGGGCCGGATCATGTGATTTATGCCGGGGACGGCGGGTCGGACGTGCACGTGATGCTGGACGTGAATGCGCGGGATGGGTTCACGATTGCGGTGTCGGAGACGAAACACGTGGCGCATATTGCGGCGCGGACGGTGCTGAGCACGGATGCGCTGGCGGTGCTGTTGCCGATTCTCGAGAAGATTGTGGGCTGGCACCGGCCGCAAATCCGGGAGTTTTTTGAAACGCACGGGTTTCTGATTCATGAGTGGGATCGGGTTCGGACGGATTGGCTGACACTGCGGCCGGCGAATGCTTCGACGTCGGAGGCGGCGCGGGCGTGATTGTTCCGGCCGATTTTTGATCGGGGCGCTTGGGGCGGTGATTGCTCGGAAGAGCACAGGCAGGAGTGTCTGTGCCACCTGAAGAAAAGGCTGTACGAAAGGCCAGATTAGCCGGCGGTGAGAAAATTGTATTGGGCATCGGAGAGCGGGACGACGGAGAGGCGGCCTTCGCGGATTAGGGGGGAACTCTTGAAGAGTTTGTTGGCCTTGATTTCGGCGAGCGTCGTATGTCTTGCGAGAGGCTTGCCTACGGTGATTTCCACGCGGGGGATTTTGGGGTCGGAGGCGTCCACGGAGATGACTGTGGCGGTGCCGACGGTGCATTTACGATTGGCGGTTTCGTAGATGACGAGGCGGGCGCCGGCGGGCATTTCGCGGAGATGTTTGACGCCGGCGGGGCTGGTGACGCCGTCCCAGAGGGTGGTCTTGTCGCGCTGCAAATCGGCGAAGGAATATTCCGAGGGTTCGGTTTTCAGCAGATAGGCCTGGGGCATGAGGATTGCCTCCGCGGTGCATTCTAATCCCAAATGAGATTGCGGGGAAAATCTTGAGGGCCGCGCGGAGGGCGACTTATGGCTCGGAGGCCCCACCCGTGCTGCGAGATGCAACGGGTTCCACCGTGAAGATGGGTGTGATCAAGATGTCGTCCCCTGAGGGCTTGGCGAACGATAGGAATGGTTCGAACTCGATGCTGAGGTGCGTTTTAACATCTGGGAGGACGAGCAAGGAGCCGCCGGAGATGCGATCTGGCGCGACGCGGAGGATCGTGGCACCGCCATCGAAGACCAATGGATGAGTGTGCCCATCGGGCGAAACGGCGCAGTGGAAACCAAGTTCGCCGCACGCATTTTCTGGCAGGGCCGGGTCTCCCGCTACGGGACGGTTGGGAACTAGCCGCAAGCGGATCTGGCGGTAAGCACCCGCAGGGACCAGCGCGCCGCGAACGAGATTCGCTGAGCTGGAATTCGTATCGTGAGACAGCAAATCAATCTGCCTGGGTGCGTCCACGAGATCAGGAGCAAGTTCTCGCCAGTCGGGGGAATCCTCTGGCGCAATCGCGTCGGGATGCGCTTCGATGCCCCCGAGGGTAACGAAGACGTGCAGAAGATTTGGCGCCATCGGCCCGTCGTTGGAAGCAGCAGCGGAGGTGATTCGCACCGAGACAGTGCCCATCAACTTGTTGTTGATCGCACAGCCGCCGGTATTTCCCGTGATTGTGCCGCCGGGATTGAAGATGCCCTCGATGCAGTATTGCCCCGAGCAGCCCGCGAGGAACAAGCATAGGAGCACGGTGGCGCGAAAAGGCACGACAGCGTGACAAAACGCTTGGGGGAATTTCGTGAGCGAGCGAACGGTTTCCGAGGGGAGCATGGTCTACCCCAACTGGCAGAAGTATCCTCGCGCCTATAGGGGGCGTCAAGATCATGCGGGACGAAGGAAAAGCAAACACAGACTCAGTGGGGAGTAGCGCGCGAGCGGGAATGTAAAACCGCTGGCAAACGCCGATTAACCCAAATTAGCCGCGAGCCAGGAACTCGGGGCCAAGACCCGGCCACGAATCCCGCTCGGGGATTCTTGCCGATAACAATCACACGATAATTCGAAATGACTGTGTCACTGCGGATCGGGCCTGTCCGCTTGCTCACCGACTGTGAAGTATGTGCAATCGGGATGGTGGAAGACGAGGGCGCTGACGCTGGCTTCGGGGTCCATCATCATCCCTTCGGTTAAGTGGACGCCGATTTCTTCGGGGCGGAGGAGCATCCAGATGCCGGCCTGGTCTTCGAGATTGGGGCAGGCGGGGTAGCCGAAGCTGTAGCGCTTGCCGTGGTAGCGCGAGGTGAAGCGGTCGGGCATGGTGAGCGCGGGGGGATCGGGGAAGCCCCAGTCTTCGCGGATGCGGCGGTGCAGCCATTCGGCGCAGGCTTCGGCGGATTCGATCGCCAGGGCTTGCAGGCCGTGGGAGAAAAAGTAGCGGCCGGCGGCTTTGGCTTCCTCGGAGCGTTCGCGGACGGCGGAGCCGGCGGAGACGACGAAGAGCGCGAGGTGATCGCGGATTGCGGTGCGTCCCTCAGGGGTTGAAACCCCTGAAAGCTGGGCGCTATTCGGCACGGCTGAAGCCGTGCCCTGACGGGAGCCATCATTGAGGCAACTGCCAGGCGGAAGAATGTAATCGCTCAGGCAGAGGCCGGCGGGGAGGCGCTGGCGCTGGAAATGGAATGTGTGCAGGGGCGAATTGGTGCCGGGGGCGAAGAGGGCGATGGAATTGCCGCGACGTTCGGCTTCGAAGAATTGCCAGACGGCGGATACTTTCATGAACGTGGCGGCTTCGCGCTTCACTTCTTCCATGTTGTTGTAGAGCTCGAGGGCGCGAGGGTCGCGCTCGGCGAGGGCTTTTTCGAAATTGCCGCGGAAGCCGAGGTGGCGGCCGAAGAGCATAAAGGGGTTGATGTAGCTCCAGATTTCGTTGAGGTTGGGGACGGCGCGGACTTTGCGATCGAGATAGGCGACGGACGGGATGGGGATGTCCGTGCGGACGCGCGGGGAGCGGTCTTCGACGGGAGAGATGGAGACGGAGGGAGCGGGCTCGTCGAGGACGGCGGTGGCGGCGTGCGTGTGCTGCTGCAAGACGGAATCGCGGCGGGCGGGATCGCTTAAATCATTCATGAGGCGCAGGCCGGTCATGGCGTCCTTCGCGTAGCAGACGGCATGGCTATATTGCGGCGCGATTTTCAGGCGGGTGAATTTATCGGAAAGCGCGGCGCCACCGACGAGGAGCGGGACTTGAATACCGGCTTCGCGCAAATCGGCGGCGGTGGAGACCATTTGCTGCGCGCTTTTCACGAGCAGGCCGGAGAGGCCGATGGCGTCTGGCTGGTGTTCGCGGTGGGCGCGGATCAAATCCTCGGGCGGGACTTTGATGCCGAGGTTGATCACGTCGTAGCCATTATTTTTCAGGATGATTTCGACGAGGTTTTTGCCGATGTCGTGGACGTCGCCTTTGACGGTGGCGAGAACGATTTTGGCGCGTTTTTCGGTGTCGGCCTTTTCCATGAATTGCTCGAGGTGATTGACGGAGGCTTTCATGGCTTCGGCGGATTGGAGAACTTCGGCGACGATGAGCTCGTTGTTGTTGAAGAGGCGGCCGACTTCGGCCATGCCGGCCATGAGCGGGCCATTGACGACATCGAGGGGGGCGGCGCCTTCGGCGAGTTTTTTGTTGAGGTCGTCGATGAGGCCGTCCTTCGAGCCTTCGAGGATGTAATTGGCCAGGCGCTGATCGAGCGGGAGGTCGGCGGCGACGGCTTTTTTGCGAGTGCCGGCGCCGCGAAAATGATCAGAAATCGCGGCGATATGAAATTGGTTGATGGCGGCTTTTTGTTCGCGCGATTGCAGGCGCCAATCGGCGGGGGCGGCTCGAAGAAGCGCGGCTTGCGGGTGCGCGCCCGGGATTTCGGCCGGCGGGCGATTGAAGAGCAAATTTTCGGCCAGCTTGCGCTCGTGCTCGAGGATGGAGGGGAAACGCTCGATGCGCTCGGCATTGACGATGGCGAGATCGAGGCCGGCCTTGGTGCAATAGTAAAGGAAGACGGAATTGACGACTTCGCGCGCGCCGGGGGGAAGGCCGAAGGAGGCGTTTGAAATCCCAAGGATGGTGCGCACGTGAGGGATTTGCTGCTTGATGAGTCGGATGCCCTCGATGGTCTCGACCGCGCCGCCAATGTAATTTTCATCGCCGGTGGCGCAGGGGAAGACGAGCGGATCGAAGATGATGCTTTCCGCGCGAATGCCGTATTTTTCGGTGAGCAGGCGGAGAGAGCGCTCGGCGATTTCGAGTTTGCGCTCGCGGGTGAAGGCTTGGGCCTGCACGGGGTCTTCGTCAATGCAGCCGACGATGAGGGCGGCGCCGTAGGAGCGGACGAGCGGGCAGACGCGTTCGAATTTTTCCTCGCCGTCCTCGAGATTGACGGAGTTGATGATGCTCTTGCCCTGGCAATAGGTGAGGGCCAGCTCGATGGCGCGGGCGTCCGTGGTGTCAATCATGATGGGGACTTTGATTTTGCGGATGAGCTGGTCGTAGAAGGGCTGGATATCGTTCATTTCGTCGCGGTCGGTGCTTTGCAGGCAGACGTCGACGATGTGCGCGCCGCTTTTCACCTGGCGACGGGCGATTTCCGTGGCTTCCTCCCACTGCTCCGCGGCGACGAGATTCTTGAATTGGCGCGAGCCGATGACGTTGGTGCGTTCGCCGACGAGCAGCGGGCGCGTGCTCTCTTCAGCTTCGATCCATTCGATGCCGGAGTAGACGGCGCGATGATTCGGATCGGGCAGGCGGCGCGGAGCTTTTCCTTCGGTCATTTGCGCGATGGCGCGGATGTGTTTTTCGGTGGTGCCGCAGCAGCCGCCGACCAGATTGAGCCAGCCGCGATCGGCGAAACGCTCGAGCTGCTCGGCGAGCGTGGTGGGGGTTTCCTGGTAGCGGCCCTCCTCGTTGGGCAGGCCGGCATTCGGATAGCAGGAGACGGAACGGCTGGTGAGCGATTGCAGGGTGCGGAGGTGGTCGGTCATGAACTCGGGACCGGTGGCGCAATTCAGCCCGAGGGAGATGAGTTCGGCGTGATCGAGAGAGGCCCAGAGGGCTTCGATGCCTTGACCGGCGAGCATAGTGCCCATGGCTTCGATGGTGGCGGAAATCATGAGCGGGATGGGCTGGCCGATTTCGTGGCTGAGAGCCTGGATGGCGAGGACGCCGGCTTTGATGTTGCGGGTGTCCTGACAAGTTTCGAGGAGAAGGAGGTCCGCGCCGCCTTCGATCAAGCCGCGAGCCTGCACGTGATAATTGCTTCGGAGTTGATCGAAGGTGATGCCGCCGGTGACGCTGATGGCTTTCGTTGTGGGGCCCATGGAGCCGGCGACGAAGCGGGGCTTTGCGGGCGTCGAGAATTCGTCGGCGGCCTGGCGTGCGAGTTGGGCGGCGCGGCGGCTGATTTCCAGGGCGCGGTCGCCCAGCGCGTATTCGGCGAGGACGATAGGGGTGCTGCCGAAGGAGTTGGTTTCGATAATGTCGGAGCCGGCTTCGAGGTATTTGCGGTGGATGGCGAGGACGACGTCGGGGCGGCTGATGACCAGGTGTTCGTTGCAGCCTTCGAGCGCCGGGCCGCCGAAATCCGCGGCGGTGAGGTTGGCCTGTTGGAGCATGGTGCCCATGGCGCCATCGAGGATGAGGATGCGTTCGCGGAGGAGCTCGCGGAGGGCCAGGCCTTTTTGGATCAGGTTCGTCATTTTTTATCACTATGATTGTCCCATGGAGGGGGGCGGAAGGTAATGGCGGCGCAGCGAAATGCGTAATGAGAGTATCGGGAGGGCGGTCCTGGGTCCCGGACGGGGCGCCTTTTTCTGCGCGTTAGGCGGCCTCGGAGAGGAACTCGACTTTGAAGGAGGCGGGGACGAGGCCCACGGCGGCGCCGCGGGCGAGCAATTCGCGGACAGCGCGGCGGCCTTCCTCGCCGTAATCGAGCGTCCAGCGGTTGACGTACATGCCGATAAATTTGTCGGCTAGGACCGGGTCCATATCGCGGGCGAATTGCAGGGCGTAGTCGAGGGCCGATTCGCGGTGTTCGAGCGCGTAGGAGACACTTTCGCGAATGACGCGGGCCACCTGGCGGCCCATCTCCGTGCCCAGCTTGCGGCGAATGGCATTCGCGCCGAGGGGCAGGGGGAGGCCGGTGGTTTCCTGCCACCACTGGCCGAGGTCAACGACGCGGTGCAAACCAATCTGCGAGAAAAGCAATTGGCCTTCGTGGATCAGGAGGCCGGCTTCGACTTCTTCGGCCTGAACGGCGCCGAGGATTTTATCGAAAGGCATGGTGATGACTTCGACGTCAGGCTCGAACAACTTGAGAGCGAGATACGAGGTGGTGAGCGTGCCCGGGATAGCGATCTTGCGGCCGGCCAGCTCGTTTTTCTTGATGGGGTGGGCGGCGACGACGATGGGGCCGTACCCTTCTCCGAAACTGGCGCCGCAATCGAGCAGGACGTATTTATCGGCGACGAAGGAATAGCCGTAAAAGCTGAGGGCGGAGATATCGTAAGTTTCGGCGCGCGCGGCCTGATTGAGCGACTCGATGTCGGAGAGAATGTGGGTGAATTTCACGCCGGGGAGGCGGACTTTGCCCGTGGCGAGGGCATAAAACATGAAGGCGTCGTCGCTATCCGGGGAATGGGCGAGGCGAAGCTCGGAAGGCTTCGGTGTAGCCGCGGGTGTGGACATCATTTTGTCCGTCCTGGCGCTCACAGGAGACGCTACGTCACCGCGCCGGGCTGGGGAGACGAAGGTGCGAAGGTCGTCAAACCCGCTGCGGTAGATGCGTTCTTGGGCGTGGGCGCTGCCAGCTTGTGCGCCTAACTGAGATAATACATTAGCACACACCGGGAGAAGCGTATAGGTCAGCGGCACGATTTGGCTATCCGTATTTTTACTGATTGGGACTCTTGCCTGCTGACAGAAGCCAGGCGGAGATATCGGCCACCACGCTTTCCGCGACATGCCCGGGCTTTTCGTATTCCTGGGGGGTGGAGGGTCCGCTGCCGCTTACGAAAAGGTGGTTTAAGTCCGCGTAAAACCTTAGGGTTACGTTTGCGCGCGCGTCGAGCGCGGCCCTCCAGGCGTCAAAATCCGCGGGCGTGACCTGATAATCGCGCCCCCCTTGCAAGATCAGGATGGGAATCTTCAATTGCAGGGCGGAATGGATGGGGTCGTAGCCGCGGAGGTCGAGCCAGTAGGATCCATAGGTTTTGCTGCCGAGGAAGGGGATGGCGTCGGCCGGTTTCAGGGAAGGGCTTTCAATTTTCTGGGCTGCCTGTTCGGCGGCGGCGATGAGTTTCTGATTCTCCTCGCCGGAGGCTCCGTCGGCGGAGGCCATGTAGCGGACTTGCTCGAGGACAAGTTGTTCGACGGGGCGCGCGTTTCCGGCCAGGATCACAATTCCTGCAATCTGAGGGTCGCCCGAGGCCGTGCGCGGGGCCAGATATCCGCCCAGGCTATGGCCGAGGAGAAAGACCCGGGCGGGATTGATGTCGGTTTCATGGGCGATGCGTGCGATGGCGGCGCGCGCGTCGCTGATGGTTTCATCATCCACGGTGAAAGTGGCGGGATCGTCGCTACTGTCCGCGCCGTACTTTCTGGTGCGCTTGGTGTAGCGGTAGACGGCAATGCCGCGCGTAGCCAGTCCCCAGGCGAGATCTTTGAAGGGCTTCGTTGCGCCGGCGGTCTCGTCCTGGTCGTTTGCGCCGGAGCCGTGGACGAGGACGACGGCGGAGAAGGGGGCGCCGCCTTTGGGAAGGGTGAGAGTGCCGGGCAATTCGAATTTTCCGTTGATGAGGGGCAGCGGCCGCTCGGAGAAGGAATCGGGCTTGGCGTATGCGGGCGGGGCCCAGGGCGGAGGGGGATCCTGATGAGGGCGAAGATTCAGGCCGGCGATTTTGCCGTCGGGATCGAAAGCGATGACGGCGTCCACGACGCTATTGTGAAATTTGCAGACGACGATGACCACGTCGAGGCCCTGCGTGCGGTGAGCTTTGGCTTCGACGATGGATTCGAACGGGCCAAATTGAGGAAGAAGGCCCGACCAACCGGCGCCCAGCTTTCCCGGGGGGAGAGCGGAGGCCATGGTGGCGTCGTACTGGGCTTCGACCTTCGCGAATTGTCCGGCGACGAGCAGGCGGACAATCTTTTGAGCGGCTTCCTCGGGGGATGGTTTTGCGGGCTGCTGCGCGAGCGCGCCGAGGAGGGTGAGTAGAAGGATGCCTGCGAGCGCGCTAATCCTCACTCGTGAATTCCTTTTGCGAGCCGGAAGGGCTGAGGCGGCTCGAACCACTAGTGTACCGTTATTGGACCGTGGAGCGAACCGGGGCGGGCAGAGGCGAGGCATGATGGGCGACGAGGAGCCAGCCATCTTCGCCGTGGACGAAAATATTCGTGGCTTGCACGGTGGCTTCGTCGAAGCCGTCGGCAAAGGCGGTGGTGACGTGCTCGGTGCAGGCCACCCAGGCGACGTTTCCTTCGACGCGCACCCAGATGGAGCTGAGCGCAATGCGCACGCGCTTGGTATTGGCGAAGATGCGCGACCAGCTTCCGCGGACTTCGTCCCAGCCGAGGAGAAGCTCCCAGCCGGGCTGGACGCACTCGACGGCGTCGTCATGGGCCCAGGCGGCTTCCATTTCGGCGATGTCCAAAGATTCGAAGGCGGCGTAGAAACGCTGATTTGCGGCGCGAACTTCTTCTTCGGGGGTTTGCTTTTGCGGCGCGGTCTGTGTGGACATGGGGCAGAATCCCGATTGAAAAATCGAAAATCGAAAATGGAAACTCGACAACCTATGTTGACACTTGCCACCTGATTCGCTCAGGGCGGGAAACCACACCCCGAGAATCAGCGCGGGCGACGCGCGAGCTCCACTCCGCGCACTACCGCCAAAATCAGCGCCATCTTGATAATTTCGCCGGGTAGAAACGGCCAAGCGCCGGCTTGAAACGCGCCGGTCCATCCGAATCCCATGCCGATCGCCAGCCATGCGCAGCCGCCGAGAAAAATGATGGCCTCGCCCGAAATCAACGCCCCTGCCAGACGGGCCGCGGCAAACGGCAGAAACGAGATGCGCGCGCTGCGTTCCGCGAGCCAGCCGGTGACGAAAGCGGCCGGCGGGTAGGCCAGCAAATAGCCCGCCGTGGGTCCGAAGAAATGAGCCGGTCCGGGCAGGCCGAAAGGCGCGAAGACGGGAAGGCCGGCCATGCCTTCGAGCAGGTAGAGCACGACTGCCAGAGTGGCGCGCCGCGAACCGAGCAGGACGGCCACGAGGAGCAAGCCGAACGTCTGCCCAGTAACAGGCACGGGTGTGAACGGGAGCGGAATGGCGATGTGCGCGCACAGAACGAGCAGAATATTCGCGGCGACGACACGGACCGCGTCCGCGGCGATCCCTTCGTGGGGAAGTATCCGGTCGGCAAGAACTCTTGTTTGGGACATTCGCGCCTCGTCCTGGAGATTGGCGGTTGCGCACCCGAAAATATCTGCCGGGCATTATACCTGAGGCTGCGGACTCTTACTCCGACTTTTCACCGGGGATCAGGGGATCTTCGGGGGTGGCCACGGCACCTTGTTTATCGGCGCCGCGAATTTTTCCCGTGGAGTCGAAGAGGAACGAGCGGCGGCCGGTCTTTCCGTATTCCTCGGGGGAGGCGGCCAGCTCGAAGCTTGTGTCGGTGCCATCCGGCGCGGGGACAATGTGGTAGCGGTATTGGTAGCCGCCCTGGCTGCCTGCGGCGAGATGCTCGTTGATGAGATCGGACTGCTCGGGCGAGACCTGGTCGGTGGGCGCGGGGCCGAGTTCGACGAGCGATTCGGGCAAGCGGCCCCAGGAGTTGCGGTATGTGCGAACGGCGTCGGCGAGGCCGCGCAGGGTCTGAATGGCGGCGTCTTCGCGCGCGACGAAATCCGCTGCGGCCCATTGTTTTGAGAGCTGGGGGATATCGAGGAGCATGAGGCCGATCGAGAGGAGCCGCCAGGCGCCTTTTTCGCGCACGAGGCCGAATTCGGCTTCGTTGCCGTCCACGACAGTGACGGGAATGAAGGCGAGATTCTCGCGCAGGCGCGTATCGCCGAACCTGTATTCGACGGTGGCTGCGGGGGATTCGCAGCGGAGGACGGTGTGGTTCTTGGTGTCGGAGGAGATGAGTGGTTTGCCAGGCTCGTCGGTGACGGAGAGGTGCTTGAGGAAAGTGGCGCGCTGGTCCGCGGGGAGGGCGCGGAAGGCGGTGGCGTTGTCGGCGGTGAGGTAATTGGCGAATTGGGTTTCGTTGGCGCGGCAGGCGGCGGCGAGCGCGGCGGCGAGCGCGGCGGCGGGATCGGATTCGTGCGATTCGGGAGCGGGTGCCGGGGCCTGCGCTTGGGCGCGCGCGGGCGAGGGCGCGAAGATTGCGAGGATGATTGCGGCGACGAGAGCGCCGCGCGCAGCCGCTGGCAGAGCGAGAGGCGTTTTCATGAGGATTCGGATTTCGCTTGGGCGAGGATGGCTGCCAGGTCGCGGGTGAATTGCGAGCGCGGCATCACATCGCGGCAGCCTGCGGCGCGGGCGGCGTTCGCGAGATCTACTTGCACGTGCGAGAGGTAGGCCACCAGCGGGATCGCTTGGCCAGCGGCATGGAGACGCTCGATGGCTTGGAGCGGATTCGAGCGCGCGTTCAAATCGATGATGACGAGCTTCGGCAAATTTTTCGCGGCCTCGGCGATGAGTGCGTCGCCCGTCGAGCAGACGCGTAACTCGATGCCGAGATGCTTGGCTGTCTGGAGCATCTTGGCTTGGAAGAAGAGATCGTCCACGAGCGCCACAACCTGGGCCACGCTGAGTTTTTCCTCACACTCCGGTGTATCACGCGCGAGTGCCGCACACAAGCGCGCAGGCGTGGGGCAGCGTGAAGAACCCTACTATCGCCCAGAACGGGTGTTCCCGGGAGTCAAGTGGCACTTGCCCGATATGCGCGGTGGATTCAATGGGTCGACGCAACACTCAGGTCGAACCCAACCTGCATTGAAAACAGAGGCTAAAATCGCTGGCTAGGGCTAGATCAGCGGAAGACTACCCTGGCTAGGTCTTGACCGAGTGCAGCCAAACAGATAGCTTCTCCCGGGGAAGCGTCGTCGAATCAACGTATTGGATGGTGTTGCATTGACCGGTTGAGCTCGCAGCGTTAATCGGGCATCCTCGATGACCATCGTGGCAAAGGTCTGGGAAAGTGGGCTGATGCCGTACCTGATGGCTCACCCAGCATTGCAGGCCTTGCGCCCCTTCAGTGTGGCAACTCGCAACGCCCGCGGCCTGCATCGCCATACAGAGCCAAAGTGGGAGAGCAAGGTGAAGTGCCGCGAATCTGGAAGCCGCTAGAAGCAGTCGTCCACCCAATGGACCGTAGTGATTGATCGCAACGTATCTAGGTCCTCGGCTTGCAGAAACCCCACAGGTGGATGCTGTGTTTGATCGTTAAATATGAAGGCCACGTAGTAAGAGTTATCGCCGCACGGCACTGGGAAGTGCCGCGTCCCGATTTCAATAACATCGTCATATGAATGTTTGTTTTCATCTTCTACACAACACATCTGCCCGAACTGGATTTTGTTCGCTCGAAAATAGTCCTCGACGTCTTTCCGGGTCATTCCGGGTTTGAGGACCTGACTAAATGAATGCGAAGCCGCTTTAGTTCGTCGCGCAACACAGCCGGTTAGTGCGCCAAGACTAACACCCATTAAGGCTAGACTCAGCAATCGACGCTTCATGTGGTCCATCGTATCTGACTGTTCCTCTCCCTCATATCTTCACAGCCCGTATCCTCCGACGGACGGCTACTTATGACAGTTTCGCGAGTGTCACAACCTGAACGAACTAGGGAGCCAGGAAATCCTGGCTGCGCAGCCTGTGCCCGATTAGTCGTGCGGGCGGTGCGCGAGCTGGCGCTCCACCGCTCGCACTGGCCGCGCTGGCTGCGCTGGGCACCTTCCATAATCGAGGCGTGATAATGTATAAGAGGGCGCTGCGATATCTTCCTGGGAGGAATTTATGGCTGCCAGTCCGAGTGCGCATACGCTGCCGGGCCTGCCTGTTCTCGAGCAGACGCCGATCATCATCGAAAAAATTATTTGGGCGGCATCCGAAGAGCAGATGAATTGGAAGCCGTCGATGGACCGCTGGTCCATCGGCGAGGTGCTGGCGCACCTGGCCGAAGTGGAATCGGTGGGCTTCCGCGAGCGGATTCAGATGATGCTCGACAAGGATAATCCGCACCTCGCGGGCTACGATCAGAATGCCGCGTACGCTTCGGGGAAGTACACCGGCGGAAAGGCGCGCGACAATTTGAAAAAATTCTGCCACGAGCGCGACCGGACGCTTTCATGGCTGCGGTACGTGCCGGCGACGATGGTGGTGCGCACGGGTCAGCACGAGCATTTGGGCGCGATCACCATCGGGCAATTGATGAACGAGTGGGCGTTTCACGATCTGGGGCACATACGGCAGATCGCGGAGCTCTACCGTTCACGCGCGTTTTACCCGTCGATGGGGGCGTTTCAGAAGTACTACACGATCAAGCCGTAGCATCTGCTCGCGAGGATTTACTCATGGAAGCGATGGAAAGCCGCATCCTCCAGCTCTACGACCAGCTCGAGCGGGACTCGCTCGACCTGCACACGGTTTTGGAATTCGTGGGCGGAAATCCGCCGGCGCGACGGGAGGCGGTGCTCGACACGATTTCGAACCTGGTGAAAAATGGAATGTTGCGCGAAACCGAGCGGAGCGATTTTTACGAACGCACGGAAGATGGGCGGCTCGCCGTCGTGGGCCCGCGCGATATCACGCTTTACACGCGCGAAGGGTGCCATCTGTGCGGAGAAGCCAAGATCGGCATCCTGCCGCTGGTGGCGAAATATGGCGCGACGCTCCGCGAAGTGGATATTGACGATGACCGGGTGCTGCACGATCGCTATACGAACGATGTGCCGGTAATTTTCCTTGGTTCGCAGATGGTGGCGCAGCACCGGCTGGATGCCGCGGAATTGATCCGGCGGTTGCAGCAGATTGCCTCCTGAGTGAAAGTCTCACCCTTCTTGAGCCCTCTTCCGGATTGAACAAGCCGCGCTTGGTAGCAGCCTCCGCGCATCTCCCCGCTCGCCTCGCATATTTTTGTGGCTACACTCGGCTGTGCTGATGTCGGGGGTGCATTAGGGGTTTGGGGATCAAGGATGTGTCGCACCTACGGTGCTTGGGACTGTCGCGCATTGGACACCCAGCCCGCCGACAAACGGCGGGCTGGGCTATCTTCTGTCGCGCCTACGGCGCTTGGCGGGGATGTTAAGAGAACTGGACGCTATAAAAGCCATTTCAAGTGTGTAAATGCGGAGTTAAGTAGCAGAAGTCTCCGAAATTTGGAATTTTCCTAAGACCACCACTGAATATTTGCGCCCGCCGGAAAACTTTTTTCGCTGCTGAGAATCAAATACTGAATCGACTCGAGGGAACGAGAGGCGGAGGCATGGCCATGAGAGTGGAGGGACGACTGACGCGCTACCGCAGCGTGGTGCTCGAAGCGCTGCGCGCGAGCGAGAATCATCCGACAGCGGCGGAGGTTTTCCGGCTGGTGCGGCGGCGGCGCCCGGGAGTGGCGTACGCGACGATTTACAATTCGCTGAACTGGCTCGAGCAGAAGGGATTCATCGTGCGCGTGGATTTCGCCGAGGAGGCGGCGCGGTACGATCCGATTGTCGAGCGGCACGATCATTTGGTTTGCAATCGTTGCGGAACGTTGCAGGATGTTTCGGTGGAGCTATCGGCGCGCGCGCTGGGCCGCGCGACACGCGGGGCCGGGTTCCGGATCGAGCACTACCGCACGGAATTCTTCGGGGTGTGCGGGCATTGCGTGCGGACGAATGGAGCAAGAGCGTAGGTTGCGAACCGGGCGCGGGATTCGGGCGGCGGGTTTTACCGCTTGTTTTCTTCTTCCGCGGCGGTTACCACTTCTAGCATGTCGCTGGGGCGGCCCTTCACGCGGTCATAGACGCTGAAATGGCAGGTGGAGCCGAGGGCTTCGTTGTAGTAGGTGGAGACACCGAGAGCCGTGCGCAGCTCTTCGTTGAAGCGGCGGAGGTCCGCAAGCTGTTGGACGTGCACGGGCAGTTTTTTCGAATCGTGCGTGAGAAGAAATTTCTGGTACCCGGCGTCCCAGAGATGCGTGAATTGCCCTTGCCACATGATGCAGGGAATCACGGTCATCTGAAATTCACCCTGCGGGGCCTTGCGAAGCTCCGCGCCGCAATTATATTTTTCGATGCGGACCACGCCACCTGAACTGCGCACCAGGAAGCCCTTGGAGGAAAGCGACTCCACCTGCGATTGGTTAAAAAGTTTGTCCACGTACCACATGGGCTCTCAGGATATGAATTCCGCCATGCTCCTGTAAAGGCAAAAATGTGACGCGGTATTCGGCCGTTTCGCATCCAATGGCGTGTGGGATCCTGGCTGGCGTAAATCGAAGGGGCGGAGAGAGTTACCGCCGCTCTCTCCGGCAGCCTCGGTTTGCAGGCGTCTATTAAGCTCTCCGCGAATCTGCTAAACTGCGTGAAATTATTTGAATACGAGAGAGTTTCCCACGCATCAGAAGGCAC
>Ga0187819_10000894_pt1 | contig 15172 bp, 12 predicted proteins | sample NC_wetland_sal_i_15_FD_132411 | JGI IMG/M metagenome (GOLD analysis project Ga0187819, IMG submission 132411) | Wetland sediment microbial communities from Neuse River Estuary, North Carolina, USA - SO4_4 | ecosystem: Environmental > Aquatic > Freshwater > Wetlands > Sediment | place: USA...
AACTTCGGCGGGCGGCGGGTACTCGACCGTCGAAGACCTCTTGCGATTCGCGAATGCGCTCGAGAATCACAAGCTCTTCGACGCTCATTACACGGATCTGCTGACCACCGGCAAAGTGGACACACCGATGGGCGGCAAGTATGCTTATGGATTCGAAGACCGCGTGCTCGGAGGAATTCGATGCTTTGGCCATGGAGGTGGCGCGCCCGGCATGAACGGCGACCTGCAAATTTGTCCGCGGTCGGGCTACACGATTGCGGTGCTGGCAAATATGGATCCCCCAGCCGCGCAGCGTGTTTCCGACTTCATCCTGAATCGCCTGTCCGAAAAGTAATCCAGTTCCGCTCAGCGGGTATCTTCAAGCAAGTGGCGCATCCTTGAGTATTCGTGTGTGCGTTCGTGTCTGTTCGTGTTTCCGGCGCGCCCCGTTGTCAGATGTGCATGACCGGCGCGGATTTCCGTCTTCCTCCTTGGCTCTGCGTTATAATCCTTTAAACCAAAGGCTCTTCTGCAGCGTTCATCTCCGCCATCCAAGATGAGCCCTGGCTTTCGCGGAACCTCTGAGGGAGGACAACGATGCATTTCCTGAAATCCTTGAATCGCAGTCTTGCTGCGGCCATTTTCATTCTGGCTGTCGCTCCTTGGGCAATGGCTCAGGAATATCGGATTGTGCGGGCGGATTATGGGGCTGGCGATCAACGTGTGGACGTCACGCAACGTCTGCGCGAACTCGCGCGCGACAATGCTGTCTTTCGCATGGGCAACAGCACCTTCGGCATTGATCCTGCGCCCGGCGTGGTCAAGACGCTGCGTATCTTCGCGCAGAGACACAACGGCAAGACCCGCGTCTTCGAGTACCGCGAAGGCAGCACCGTGGACGGCTCGGTTTTTGCCGGCTGGGGTGGCGGCGGTTGGGGCGACGATCATCGCGACCGTGACGATCATCGTGACGACCGCGCCGTCCAGGGCGGCCAGTATGTGATCCTTCGCGCCTTCTACGGCGTGCCCGGCAGGAACGTCGACGTTACGCAACGACTCCGCGACCTCGCTCGCGACAACGCCGTCTTCCGCATGGGCAACAGCACTTTCGGCATCGACCCCGCTCATGGCGTGGTCAAGACGCTGCGCATCTTCGCGCGTGGGCCAAACGGTGACGTTCGCATGTTCGAATATCAGGAGGGCAGCACCGTGGACGGTTCGGTATTCGCCGGTTGGGGCCGCGGCGATTGGGGCAGAGGCGAGTGGCACGGCGACTGGGACGGCGAACATCGGCGGGACTGACCTCGTCTCGCGCTCGCTGACTGACTATTGCTTGGCCCGGGCGCGCTTGTTTTGCGGCGAGTACTGGGCGAACATGGCCTGAAACTTGTCCATGGCCTGAGGAATGTGTTCGGGATGGGCGACAACATCCATAAAGATCGACCGCGTGTCGATGGGAAAGCCTACGAATTCGCGGTAAGTTGAAGGTAGCGGCGGTCCTCCAGGCGCGCCTGCTGCCGGTATTTCCTCCGGCAGATGAAAGATGTACATGCTCCCGCCCCCGATCGTTTCGTGGGGATACTGCATCAGCCATGCACAATTGTGGGCGTCGAGAATCATGTTGGCGGAAACAGCCGCCCAGGCGCTATCGTCGGATGCGTTGGCTCGTTGGCAATCCCAAAACTCCGATTGCGGCACCGACGTATTCGGATCGATCAGCCCGTAAGCGTCCACTTTGATTTTCTTCAGCGCGTGCGATTCAGCGAACTGCCTGACTTCCGGAAGCGCCTGGTCCCAATCCACGTTGGAATCGTTCATCAACCAATACACGGGCTTCCCGAAACCCAGCGAATTCGCGTAGGGCATGTAGTACGGGTATGTGCGAACCGCCGTCCACAGACAACTGATGCTAAGCAGCGCCGCAAGCGCTTGCAGCGCGCGCGCAGAAACCGCGCTCGTGGCGCGCAAGGCCTGCAGCAGCCGCGGCAGAGGCGCGAGTAGCAGCGTCGCCAGAACGATCGGAATGGTGAAATGCCGGATGCTCATGCTGAGCCGGCTGAGCATGCAAATGGCTGTGAACACGATCAGCGACACCCACAGAACTCTCCAGTGAACGCGCATGTTTTCGGGAATTACTTCCGGAATCACACTACGAGCAGCACGCTTCCGACGGTTCCATGCGAGGCCGCCGCCACACGCCAGCAAGCCCAAAAAGCCCAAAGGCGACTTCAGCGCGAAAACCACCGGAAAGTAGAACCACACCCCGTGCGTGTAGCCGTGCCCCAGAATGAATGTACTGCGGCTCCCGGTGAACACAACGACGAGGAGGCCTAGCAGGTAGACCCACACGGGCATCAACAGCCGGCGAATTACGCGCGCGATCCAAGCGTTGCCCAAAAGCCTCGGAAAATCTTCCGGCCGCTTCATGAAAATCATGTACTGAGTGGGCTGATTCCAGGAAAAAATCAGATAGAACAGATAGACCATGCACGCGGCAAGAAAAATCCCTCGCAGGGTTGCGCGCCAGCGCGTCCGGCGCCACGCCTTACGCTTAGGCTTTTCGACAGGCTCGCCAGGGAGCGGCCTCAATCGCGTGCTGACGATGAATGCGCCGAGCGCGAAGAACAAAATCCCGGCGGAAAATTTCGAGAGCAAAGCGCCCGCGAGACTCAGGGCAAAAATCCGGATGTTCGCCTTGCTCCGCTCGCGCCACATCTCGGCGAACGTCCACAAAGCAAGGAGTGAGAACAAGGCTATCGCGACGTCGGTCAGTACGAGCGGACCGAAAGTGAGGAACGCCGGCGTGCTCACGAACATCGCGAGGCACAAGAGGCCACCCCAGTCGCCACCAATGCGCCTGGCATAAACGCAGACGACGAACCCGAGCGCCAGGGTCACCAGGAGCATGGCCGCTCGAGCCCAGCCGAGCGTGCTCCGAGGATCATTCCAGCGCATCAATACGTGTTCGCCAAAGGCCCACTCGCCGAGGGACGCCGGAAACATTTCTTTGCTGGCAGTCCATTCGTAACTCGAGTAGTCGGCGCGCACCCGGCGAACAACGAGCGGAAAAGCGGCGATCATCTTGGCCAGCGGCGGATGCTCAGGATTCATGCGCATGTCGAAGCGCTGTAGATAGCTGACGCCCGCTCCGGCGTGCGCCAGTTCATCAATCGTGACCGACTCGCGCCAGGCGGCACCTCCCGCCAGCACCGCCATAAGAACGAGCAACGCCGCAGCGGTAGCTTTGAATAGAACGGGGTTGGTCCTGGACGGTTCGAAACGCGAAGCAGGTGCGCCGGTGTTCTCAGGCGCTACACCCTGGCCGTGAACTGCGGTAGCCATTTGCGAGCGGATTGTAGTCCAACGCTGACGCTCAGCAGAAACGATATTTCTCGCAATTTCCGGGGATGGTGACGAGTGGTCCCGCTACGGGCTGGCCGCTATGCCCTGTTCATCCAGCCATACTTGCGCAGCAGGCGAAACGGGCGGAGTGCGGCGTGAAGCGGGCTCAATTGTCGCGGGGCTCGCGGATTTTGCCAGTCTTCTTCCGCGGGCGCCAGCGTCAGCCGCATCGCGTACAGCCATCCAGGCAAAGTCCCCTGAACCATTCGGCGCCGAAATCGAAACCGTTCGGCCGCGCTGCGATCCGGCGTGTCACGGCTTAGCAGACGCTTTTTGATATCGGCCGCCAAACTCACCGCGCGCGAGTCGGCTTTTACGGCGGCGCGAATTTCGGGCGCCAATTCCGCGCCGACAATTCCTTCCGCGAGGGCCAGGCCAAGATGCAGCATTCGCTGTGCACGCATCTTTTGCGATGTGCGCAGCACCAAATCCCAATCCAGCGCGGGATAGGAGCGGAGCAACTCTGCTATATCGACGATCCACATGAGGCGCTGCCAAAAATCTTTCGCGCCGTGAACGCAAAGCGCCAGAAGCGCGTCTTCCGCGCAGAAGGTTGAAACTTCATGTCCGCCGACATCCACCTTCACAGCGCGCCGGAAGAACTCGTCGAGATCGGGCCGAACCGGAAAATGACGTAGCGTCGCCTCGGTGTGAACCTCTAAGAAGGTTCGCCGCGCAGGATGCGAATAGTTGTATTCGCCCGGCACAATCCGCATCCCTTGTGGCCCATGAAGCCATGCAGACCTGGGTTCATATCCCAGCGCCCGAATGGCATCGTTTGCCACCTGGATATCGCGCTGTCGCACGACAATGTCGAGATCTTCGAATTGGCGCGCGGCAATGTCCCGGTACGCCTGAGCCGCGATCACCGGCCCTTTATAGGGAATCGCTGGAATGGCGCGCGTTTCGAACAACTCCATGACCCGGATGAGCTCAGCAGAAAGCGCCAGGCAGCGCATGGCATTCTCGCGAGCCATAAGCTCGATTTTCGCTGCGGATTCGGTGGGGACTGGCGCTGCGGTTCGGCGCAGGCTGCGCTCGAGCAGCGGAATGATGGAATGTTCATCGGCTTGGGACACAACGTAATCCCAATCGAGCAGTTGGGCCGCAAGCTCGCGAATCCGCGCCGCAGTTTCCGGATTCACCTCCCTGCGCGCGCAGCAGAACAGCAGTTGTTTTTCGCGTGATGCGGATGAGATGGCGGAAGACGTCATTTGCGCGGGCAGTCCTGCCCACCGTGAATTCTACTTCAGCGGGACATGAACGACGAGGTCTTCAAAATATCGAGGGTCTCGTTGCTTTCTGCTCGCCCACCGCCCCTCTACCGAGGAGTGTTGCGGGCTATGCCGTGGCGGGATGTGCCGGGCCTTGCGTGTCGACGCGCCGGCCGACTTTCAGCAGTTTGGATCGCAAGCTTGAAGGATCAAGTCCGGCACAAGCGCAGACTTGACAAAAATCGTTGTTATCGTCGAACAGGAATTTCTGCGCAGCGACTTGGATGCGCGTCGAATCGGAGAGCCAGTCTTGCACGGCCGCGACGATTACGGCCGTCCACAAGCGGCCTTCCGCAATGATTTCTTCTATCCCCGGCTCTTCACAAAGATCGATGGCTCTATTCGCCATGCGCGTATCTCTCGGCGCCGACGGGTGATCGTTTGAAGAATTCTTCACGCCCGCTCGGCCACCGTGCACACGAATGCATCCTGCTCGCCAAATGTGCAGCGTGCGTTGGCGTTTTCCGCGCCTTTGCAAGTGTCGGCCTGCACGAGGTTTAGCGAAAAGGGAAAGGCGCGAATGCGGAGACGCGAGGAGAGTGACGATAAACTACTTGATTCGTAGGCGGGCAAATGATTCGAAGTGAAACAGCAGAAGAAACAAAACAGGGAAGGGCCGATACAAGACAACAGCCGAAGCAGCGCTGCACTACTCAACCGTCTCCTCGCTCAGGATTTCGTGCAGTTTCGAGGCCAGCGTCGCCATCGTAAACGGTTTCTGCAGCAGCATAGCGTTATCGTCCAGTATGCCCTGGTGAGCGACGGCCTGGTCCGTGTACCCGGACATGAACAGAACCTTTGCCTCAGGACGGATTTTCGCCACACGCTCCGCCAGTTCCCTGCCGCCCATCCCGGGCATCACCACGTCAGTCATCAACAAATGAATAGGCCCCGAATGCGTCGAAGCCAACTCGAATGCGTTGTTGCCGTCCTCCGCTTCAATGACGTTATAGCCGTTCGCTTCGAGGTATTCGCGCGCGAGCTGCCGTACGCCCTCTTCATCTTCCACAAGCAGGACGGTTTCGGTGCCCCGCGGAAGTACTTTTGGCTCCACGCGGTGATCGTGCAGATGTTTCGCGCCTTGTTCTTCGATGCGCGGCAAGTAGATTTTGAAACTGGTTCCGCGGCCAGCTTCGCTGTACACCCAGATGTATCCGCCGCTTTGTTTGACGATCCCGTACACGGTCGCAAGCCCCAGCCCCGTTCCTTTGCCTTTTTCCTTGGTGGTGAAGAACGGCTCGAACAGGTGGGCCTGCGTCTCTACGTCCATGCCGCATCCGCTGTCGGTCACCGCCAGCATGACGTATTTGCCGGGCGTCATGACCACGGCGTGCCGCGAGAAGGACGAATCGAGATCGACGTTGGCGGTTTCAATCATCAACCGGCCGCCTTTCGGCATGGCGTCTCGCGCGTTGACCGCCAGGTTCATGATGACTTGCTCGATTTGGCTGCGATCCGCCTTCACCAGCCATAAATCCGGAACGGAGGAAGTTTCCAGTTGGATATCTTCGCCGATCAGCCGCCGCAGGATCTTCTCCATGTCCGCGACCACCGCGTGAACGCTGATCACGCTTGGCGCCAGCATTTGCTTGCGGCTGAAGGCGAGTAGTTGCCGCGTCAAGGACGCGGCCCGTTGCCCGGCCATTTGAATCTGTTCGGCGTTGCGCCGCAGCGGATTCCCTTGCGGCAAGCGGTCGGCGAGCAGGTCGGCATAACCCTGAATCACCATGAGCAAATTGTTGAAATCGTGAGCGATTCCCCCGGCCAGGCGTCCCACGGCTTCCATTTTTTGGGCGTGCCGCAACTGTTCTTCGAGTTGCTTGCGATCCGTGATGTCCAGCGACATGCAGATGGCGCCCAGAATCTGCCCGTTCGCAGCGCGCAACGGTTCCGCGTGGCATGTGTACGATCCTTCCTTCCATTCGATCTGGAAGGTAACGGGCTCGCCTCCAATGGCGCGCCGGTGGGCGGCAATGGGCAGGAACGATGGATCATTCGTCTCGAAGTATTCAAAAAGAGATTTGCCGACCACCTGATTGGGTTTCAAGCCCAAACGCGCGAGGCCGGCGCCGACGCACGAAGTGAAGCGCAGATCCTTGTCCACCGTCCACAGCACGGCGGGCAACTGTTCAACGAGCACACGAAGCCGAGCTTCGCTTTCCCGCAGTTTTCCTTCCGCTCGCTTGCGTTCGATGGCGAAAGCGATTTGCCCACCGACAGATGAAAGAAACTCCAGATCGCGTTCGCTGTACGCGTTTTCCTTTTCGTAATGCTGAACGACAAGCACGCCGATCGTAGCGGCCGGAGTCCGCAGCGGCGCTCCCAGCCAGGATGGGGATGGCGTGCCCACGAGTTCTACCTCGCCCTCCTCGGCCAGTTTGTCGAACGCTTTCTGCGGAATCAGCATGGCCCGCCCGGTCCGGTAAACGTACGCCGTGCAGCTTCGTCCTACTTGTTGCGGCGGCGGAGCCACGTCATATCGATCCACGAAAAAGGGGAAATGGAACATTCCCGTCGAAGGTTCGTACAGGGCGACGAAACAGTTTTCGGCGTACACCACTTTCTTCAGCGCCCGGTGAATCATCTCCAGTAAGTCGTCTAGATTGTCCGTGGCGTTGACGCTATGGATGATTTCGGTGGCCACCTGCCGCTCGAGTTCGGAACGCTTGCGCTCCGAAATATCTTCGACCGTTCCTTCGAAGCCGATGATTTGTCCGCTCGCGTCGCGCACCGCATGCGCGTTCTCGGAAATCCACCGCCTGGTGCCATCCTTTCGCTGGATTTCGTACTCGAGGTTCTCGACCGCACCGCGCTCTTTCATCAACCGTTTGAATTCTTCCCGGAAATTAGGGTCGGCATCAAGTGTCTGCCCCAAGCCAGGGACTTCTTCCCGCGCCATCATCTCCTCGGGCGAAGCGTAACCACACATCTTGGCCAGTGCGGGGTTGACGCTGAGGAAGCGGCCGTCTGCGGTGCTGACATAAATGCCTTCAACCGCGTTTTCGAAAATGCTGCGGAATTTTTCTTCCGCCAGCCGCCTCGCCTTCTCCGCGCGCAGCCGCTCGCCAATATCCTCATACATGGCAAAGCTGCCAACCCGCTTCCCGTTCACAAGCAGCGGCACACCGGTGACATGGACGTCAACCAGCAAGCCGTCGAGGCGCTTGCGCTGCGTGGTCGACCGCACGATTTCCCCCGCCGCGGCTCGCTGCGTCAACTGGGCCGCCTCTTGCCTGCGCGCCGGCGCACTAAGCAGCGAATCGAGGTCCGCGCCGAGTATCTCTGCCGTTCGGTACCCGAAGAGGCGTTCGAAGGCGGGATTGCACATCTGAACCCGGCCGTTCGGATCGAGCACCACGATGCCGAGGGGGTTGTTCTCCGAAAGTGCCTGCAGATAAGCGGCATGCTCCTCCGGTGAAACCCCGGAGAGCAGACTGGATTGAATTGGTTGTTCCTTTGGCCCTCTACGGGGTTGCAACCTGCGCGTAGCGGCTTCGCGTGCTAAAGGCGACGTCGGAGTTTCGGTTGCCATCTTGTGCGACTAACCCCCGTGTTGGGACTAGAGCAGGCTGTTCTTAAGGTGTGCAGAACCGTGCCGCACTCCTCGCTTATACGACTCTGGCCCGTCGGACTACAATGGTACGAGGGTACTAAGTTGCCGATTCGCAAACACTTACGCGCCGCACCGCGCACCACTTGGGGAGGATGCCGCTCGCTTCAAATGAAGTATTCAGCCTTGTGAATGGCAAAAAGCAGATGAGGCGTTCGCCCGTCGACTCAGCGAATAGGAGGCGGCTCGGGAATCGCTTCGCCGTCCTTGCGAGGATCGGAGGCGCCGTAGTTTACGCCCTTCGCGAAATCGCGCCGAACGGCTTGCCCGCCGCCCATCGACGCAGAATAGTCTCCGCGCACTTCGATTCTGTGGCCGCGCTGGGCAAGTGCTTCGCGAATGCTTGGAGGGACGCGGTCCTCAACGATCACATCGCAACCGGCAAACGTCAGCTTCGTGAAACGCGCAGCTTCGAGAGCTTCCTGAATGTTCATGCCGACATCCACGATGTCCGACACGAATTGCGCGTGCGCCTGCGCTTGATTGAATCCGCCCATGATGCCGAACGCAATTCGTTCGTCGCCATGCACCATGAAGCCCGGAATGATCGTGTGCAGCGGCCGCTTGTGACCGGCCAAAGCATTCGGCGACGACGGATCGATGCTGAACAGCGCGCCGCGATTCTGCAGCGCGAATCCAGTCCCATCAGGGACGAGCCGCGAGCCTAACTCCGAAAAATTGCTTTGAATCAGCGAGACCATATTTCCGTCCCGGTCGACGACGGTGAGATACGTCGTGTCGCCCGTCGTCGGAAACTTCGGCTCGCCAGGCGAAACATCGCAGTTGGCCTTCGCCATGTCGATCAGCTCGGCGCGCCGCGCCGCATAATCCTTCGCCAGCATGCCTTCGACCGGCACGCGGCTGAATTTCGGGTCGGCCACATAACGATGCATGTCGGCATAGGCGAGCTTCTTTGCCTCAATCATGACGTGCCAGCGGTCTGCGGGATTCTGAAAATGGTTGATCGGGAAATTCTCCATGATGTTCAGCATCATCAGCGCCGCAATTCCCTGCCCATTCGGCGGAATTTCGTAGACAGTCCAGTCGTGATACGTCGTCGAAATTGGCTCAACCCATTCGGCCGAGTAATCAGCCAGATCCTGGGCCGTCATCGTACCGCCAAGTTGCGACGACAACTCCACGATTCGAGACGCGAGTTCGCCTTTGTAGTACGCGTCGCGGCCGCCCGCGGCGATCATCTCGAGCGAGCGTGCCAGATCAGGATTGCGAAACACCTCGCCCACGTGTGGCGCATGCCCGTCAATCAGATATGTGGCCGAAAGATTCTTGTCCTTGCTCAGGAAGTTTTCCGCTTCGGCCCAATACGCCGCATCCCATTCCGCAACCGGAAACCCGTCGCGCGCATAGTGGATGGCGGGCGCAAGCACTTCCAAGAATTTCTTGGTGCCGAAGCGGCTCAGCAGTTTCGACCAGCCGTCGACGGCGCCGGGCACCGTCACCGTCTGAATTCCGTAGTTAGGCATCTTGTCGATGCCTTTGCTCTTCAGGAACTCGATGCTGAGTTTGGCGGGGGCCCACCCGCTCGCATTCAGCCCACAAAGTTTGCCTGATTTCGCCTCGTACACGATGGCGAACAAGTCGCCGCCAATGCCATTCATCATGGGCTCGATCACGCCCAGGGCCACATTCGTGGCTACCGCTGCATCCACGGCGTTGCCGCCGCGCGCAAGAATCGTCGCTCCCGCTTGCGCAGCGAGCGGGCTTTCGGCCGCAACAATCCCGCCCTTGCTGATCACCATCGAGCGGCCCTGCGACCGGTCCTGCGCTCTGCTCTGCGCCTTCATATTTCGCGGAGCGACACTCAGCATGACCATAAGCGTCATCGTCACGAAGCCCAAGTTAAAAAGGAAGCGCGCCACCGGCCGCATGCCCTCTCCTTTGACAGGCCACTCGCGCTACAGCCGCCGTGTCCAGTACTCCGGTCGCCTGCTGCCGTGGGCGACAGCCCAGAGATGATTCTCGATTCTTGCTCGAAATAGATTACCGTGAAAGGGAAGCGCCAAAGCAGAAATCGCTGCGTGTTGTTCTCTCCGCTTGGCCAGCGCCCGGGCGCGTCCCGGATCGTCTTGACCGTCCAGCTCTGAGATGAAATCCAAAGCCGCTTTGTGACTGTGCTGCTGGTACCAGGCGACTGCGGTCTTCATACGTCGGCGACGGCGCCATCATGATATTCGACGCGCTTAGCGACCATTCACCATGGCCAACAATTCGCGATGCAGTTCTTCCCACTGCACGGTCACCGCTCGACCGGCTTTCAGGTCCTCGATACGCCGAACCACTTCCTTGTCCCACGCCTCTTGCACAGAGTCATCCGTGCTGTCGAGGCTGTCGAGCAAGGTGTTGGCGAGTGCGGGGCGCTCGTCCGGCGAGAGCACGAGAGCCCGTTTCAGAAGGTCGGTAATTTCTGAGCGCATTTCTGACTGTTTCCTTTTTTCAAGTGTGCCACAAACAGGGCGCGTGCTTCGAGCGATTTGCGAGTGCGGTGACTCTCGATCCTTTTCACACCGGTGAAGCCGCTCTTATTTCTTTGGCCGCGATTCCGGCGGAACGATGCCGTTGTTCCGGTAATAGGCAACGAGCAGACCGTAGTGCTCGCCCATATGCTCGGTATAACCGATCCAGTAGTAGAGATGCTTGGTCACTCCCGCGTCACCTTCCTTTTGAATTTCGGCTGCGCCGTCGGTCACCGATTTCTTCAGGAACGCGACAGTTTGCTCTTTCGTCTTGTAATCGCTGACGGCGGGGTCATTGCGGGCGTCGCCGACCTTCGTGCCGGTCGCGTGATTCAGCAGGTCGTAATTGGAGCCGGCGACGTGCAGCAGCACTTCCTGAAACGTCCGCACATCCTTGTTCGGACGGTACGTATATTTGTCAGCAGACCAGTCCTCCGCCATCGTGACGAGGCGGTTGCCAACATCATTCCAACTCTCGAGCACGGCTTGGCTCGGAGTGCGCTGCTTCTGGGCTTGGCCCTCCTGCGAACGCAGCGCCGGTGCAAGCAGCAGACCGGCGAACAAAGCAACGGTAAACATCAAGCGAGAGTTTTTCATTGTGGGCGTTCTCCTCTTGGGCTTGGACGCGGCATGGCCGGGAACCGCGACAGACTACCCTCGAATCGCTGCGGAGTCCAGCAGCGTCAGACGCAATCGCAAGACGAGGAACTCACCAGGTGAGAGGATTCGAAAAATGCTTCAGCAGGGGGCCGCCCGCAAGACCCCAGCTACTAGTCAACCTTCGGCCTATTCTGCGCGCAGCGCTTCGACCGGATCCACCGCCGACGCGCGCCGCGACGGGATGTAGCTGGCCAGCGCCGCTGTTCCGGCGAGGCCGACGCACACGAGGCCGTACGTCACAGGATCGACGGCGCTAACGTGAAATAGCAGCGACGACATCAGCCGCACCGCCGCAATCGCCACCACAAGCCCGCAGCCGACGCCCATGCCCGCCAGCACGAGCCCCTGGCGCACGAACATGCCCGTCAGCACGCGCGTCTGCGCACCCAGCGCGATGCGGATGCCAATTTCGCGCGTCCGCTGCGAGACCGAGTACGCGATCACGCCGTAGAGTCCGACGGTGCCGAGCAGCAGCGCCATCGCGCCCGCAATCGCCAGCATCACCAGCGTGAACGATGTGCGCGCCATCGATCTTGAATAGTAGTAGTCGAGCGTGCGAACATCCGCCAGCGGAAGGTTCGCATCCACCGACCACACCGCTTGCCGCACTTCCTTCATGAAGTTTTCCGAGCCCGCGCGCGGCGTGCGAATTGCGAATTCGACCGTCCGGCTAACCCGCACTGGCTCGCTTTCGAAATTGTTCAGGAAGATGGGCCAAAACGCCGTCGCCGTCGCGGGCTGGCTGATCCCATCATCATGAATGTTCCCGGCCACGCCGATAATCTCGCGCCAATCGTCCTTCGTGCTCACCCGGATTCGTTTTCCCAGCGCGTTGTTCGGGTCGTGCCAATACTCGCGCGCCAAATTTTCGCTGACGATCGCATACGGAGCCCGTTGATAGACGTCCGTCCACGTGTAATCGCGTCCCGCAATCAACGGTATGCCCAGAGTGTGCAAGTATCCCGGCGAAGCAAATTTGAAACGCCGCAGCGGCGGAAGCTCGCCTTGCGCGTAACTTCGGTCCTCGGCGAACACAGGATCGGTCCAGTGCTGTCCGTCGAGCGGAACCGAGTTGCCGAACGCCGCCGACGTAACTCCCGGAATTGCCTCGATCTTCCGCAGGATCGCTTCCTGCATGCGCACCACCGGCTCGTCGTCCTTTACTACCGCGTCGGGGATCGTGATGCGAAACACTTGCAGCTCGGCGGGCTTGACGAATCCTGGATTCACGATGCTCAGCGCGCGGAACGTTCGAATCATCAAGCCCGAGCAGATCAGCAGGACGAACGCGAGCCCCACTTGCACCACCACAAGCGTGTTGCGCGCGCGGTGCCGCTCGCGGCTTTGACTCAGAGTGCGCCCGCCTTCGCGCAGGCCCGTCCCCAAGCGTGAACCCGCGTACTTCAGCACAGGAATCGAGCCAAAGAGCAGACTCGCGAGCAACGATACGCCCAGCGTGAACAGCAAAACGGGAACATCGATGCCGATGTCATCGAGCCGAGGCAGACCCGCGGGCACCAGCCACACCAAAAAGCGCAATGCGCCGTAAGCAAGCGCCAGGCCCAGCACGCTGCCCAGCAACCCGATGACGATGCTTTCGAACAGCAGTTCGCCGGCAATCCGGCCCCAACTCGCCCCCAGCGCCGCGCGAATCGCCAGTTCCTGCTGGCGTCCTTCGGCGCGCACCAAGAGCAGATTCGCCACATTCGCACAAGCAATCAGGAGCACCATGCCGATGCTTCCCATTAGGATCCACAGCAGCGGGCCGACATCGCCCACCACGTCGCGCTTCAGCGGACGGACGTTTGGCCCGATCTCCGCTTTCTTGAACAGCTCGAGGCTGAACCCTGGAGGCGGCGGAAAGCTCTGCAGCACGATCGGAAGCATGCGCGCCACATCGGTGTTGGCTTGCTTGAGCGTCACGCCGGGTTTGAGCCGCGCCACGCCTTCATAGCTGAATTGGCCGAGAAAAGTTTTATTCCGGTCGAACTGCATCGGCAGGATGAACGCGGGATCGTTCCAATCGAGAAAATGAAACCGTTGCGGCATGACGCCAATGATCTGCCGCGGTTTGCCGTCGAGAATAATGTTGCGCCCGACAATTGAGCGATCCCCGCCGAATTTCCGCCGCCAGTAACCGTAAGTGAGAATCACCGTGTCGGGGCTTCCCGGCGAATCATCCGTGTGATTGAACCAGCGCCCCAACATCGGCGGTATGCCCAAAACCGGCAACACGCCGTCCGTAACGTCCAGCGCATCCGCTTGCTCGGGCTCGGCCACGCCGGTAACACTCACGGAGTCACCCTGATACACGCCAATGCCTTGAAACGTGCGGTTCTGCTCGCGATAGATGAAGTAATTCGACGGCCCCATATTAAGGTCGCCGCCGATTATGTGGATGCCGGGAGCGGAATGCCACACGCCCACTAATTCGTCGGGATGTGGATACGGCAAGGGCTTGAGCAGAACTCCTTCAATGACGCTGAAGACGGCGGTGTTCGCTCCGATTGCCGCCGCCAGCGTGACCAACGCAATCACGGTAAACATCGGCGCGCGTCCCAGCCGCCGCAGCACCTGCCTCAACTGCTCCTTGAATTCCACGGTTCACCCCTTTTCCGAGACCTCGAAGTCGTCTCAGGGAGCTCTTTAGGGAGTCGGAGCTTTCGCGGTTTTTGCGTCCGCCGTGGCGGAAGCTCCGACATACGACGCCCCAAAAATTGGGCTTTAGCCCCTGAAGAAAGCTGCGTTCTCGCTCCTGAGCCGCGCGCCCCATCCCCGTTTCGACATCGTCATAGCCAGATACGCGAATCGCCTCCCGCATGTTCCCCGAAATTTCGCAGGGCCGAAAGTCTTTGCCACAGAGACACCGAGACACAGAGGCAAAATGGCCGGTAGGGGCACAGCATGTCGAAGACCCGCCGGAGGAGATCGTCGATCCGCCATCCACTTGCCGGCCCCTGCCCGCTCACCGTATCTGCAATTTCTGGCGAGCCTGTATGATCTAGCTCGTGAGCTTTGGACCCGTCCTCATCTTCGACAAGTCGGCGATTCAGTCGCTCAGCACGGACGAAGCAGTCTGGCTAGACAATTTCTTCCAGAGCAATATCACCCCGCTTTTCTTTATAGAAACGCTCGCCGACCTAGAGAAGGAGATTAAAGTGGTAAGAGGCCGGAAGGCGTTGTCGGCGATATTGCACTCAAAACGCCAGATCGCGGCGCACACCCGAATGCCCACCACCGACGCCTTCTAGAGGCGGAGCTCTACGGCACCGACACCGTGCCGATGGACGGACGGGGAATCTTGTGGGGCGGGAATCCGGTCGTTCTTAACGGGCAGAAAGGAATCCTTTTTCCCCAGTCGACCGAGGAGGAAGCATTCCAGCGCTGGCAGACCGGCGATTTCCTCGGGACCGAACGCAGTATCGCGAAAAAATGGAGAGCCGCGCTTGCTGTGTCGGACTACGAAAACAGATACCAATTCTTCCGACAGAGATTTCTCGGCGGAAAGAGCCTCAAGAATCTTCACGAAGTCAAAGCCCGCGCAGACGAATACATCGACGATGCCGACCGCGAACGCACATTCAGAACCGGCATGACCCTCCTAAATATTTTGCTCGCAACACTTCGCCTTGTTTCGTGTGGGAGCGCAGGTTGCCCTTGCTTCCGTGCCTCCTTGCCTCCTCGCCTCGTGATCCTCGTCACTATGATTTTCTTAATCGGGACATCCGTGAAATAGGATTCCCTTCAAGCTTATGAAAACGCCCTACTTAATT
>Ga0187819_10000895_pt1 | contig 15169 bp, 9 predicted proteins | sample NC_wetland_sal_i_15_FD_132411 | JGI IMG/M metagenome (GOLD analysis project Ga0187819, IMG submission 132411) | Wetland sediment microbial communities from Neuse River Estuary, North Carolina, USA - SO4_4 | ecosystem: Environmental > Aquatic > Freshwater > Wetlands > Sediment | place: USA: North...
CGACTCGACGTAGTCGTCAAGAATCTTGACGAATTCGGTGACGATCTTGTCGCCTTTCAGGGTAGTGAACAGGCGGCCGTCCACATAGACCGGCGCCTTCGGCTCCTCGAATGTTCCCGGCAGAGAGATTCCCAGGCTGGCGTGTTTCGATTCGCCGGGGCCATTGACCACGCAGCCCATCACGGCGACTTTCATTTCTTCGACGCCCGCGTACCGTTCCTTCCAGACGGGCATCTGCTCGCGCAGGTAGGTTTGAATCTGCTCGGCCATCTCCTGAAAGAAGGTACTGGTGGTGCGGCCGCAACCGGGACAGGCGGTAACCTGCGGCGTGAAGCTGCGAATGCCGAGTGACTGCAGGATCTGCTGTCCCACCCGGACTTCTTCGGTGCGATCGCCGCCGGGCGCGGGCGTAAGCGAAACGCGGATCGTATCGCCAATGCCTTCCTGCAGCAACACCGCCATCGCCGCGCTCGAAGCCACGATCCCCTTTGCGCCCATGCCGGCTTCTGTGAGTCCCAGATGCAGCGGATACTCGCAACGCGAGGCCAACATGCGATACACATCGATCAGGTCCTGCACGCCGCTGACTTTGGCGCTGAGGATGATCTGGTCGGGGCGCAATCCGTGCTGTTCGGCAAGCTTCGCCGAACTGAGCGCGCTCACCACAATCGCTTCCATGGTCACTTCGCGCGCATCTTTCGGCTCCGGCAGGCGCGAGTTTTCGTCCATCATCTTCGTTAACAGCGATTGATCCAGAGATCCCCAGTTCACGCCGATGCGCACCGGCTTCTTGTGCTTCACGGCAACTTCGATCATGGTGCGGAAGTTGTCGTCGTTCTTCCGTCCGATGCTGGCATTGCCGGGATTAATGCGGTACTTGGCCAGACCCTCGGCGCAGCCGGGGTATTTGGTTAGCAGGAGGTGTCCGTTGTAATGGAAGTCGCCGATAATCGGCACGCGCAGGCCCTGCTTCTCAAGCCCCTCGACGATGTGGGGGATAGCCTTGGCGGCGTCGTCATTATTGACCGTGACGCGGACGACTTCGCTGCCGGCGCGGGCCAGGGCGGCGACTTGCTTGACAGTGCCGGGGATGTCCGCAGTATCGGTGTTGGTCATGGATTGCACCATAACCGGTGCATTGCTGCCCACGCGGACGCCGGCGATCGAGGCGGTAAAGGTTTTTCTACGATGAATTTCAGCCATATTTACACCATTTTAAACGAGGGTCAGGAAAAGCGCGAGATGCAGGCGTACTGGCGGCTACCCGAAGAGCTCACTGTGCGAACCCAGACGAACAAGTTGCAACACCTCAGCATCCGGCTTGCGGTAGATCAGCAGTAGATCGGGCTTGAGGTGGCACTCCCGATGGTCGCGCCAATCCCCTCCCAGAGCGTGATCGTGATTTCTTTCGGGCAGAGGTTTGTCATCCGCCAGCAGGGAAACGGAGAACGTCAACACGGCATCGAGATCGCGGCGGTGTTGACCGCGCTTTTCGCGCTTAAAGTCACTGCGGAAGGCGTTGGTTCGCTCAATCCTCCGCATTCAGGTCGGCCATCAAATCGGAGACATTATGAAACGAAGGCAGCCCGCCGCGGCGCGCTTCCTCCATTGCGGCAGCCGTCGCGGCGTTGGGTGTTTTCACCTCGAAGGGCAGGGATTTCTCCACCGCGACCCGCGTCAGCAACACGCGAACCGCATCGGACACAGAAAGGCCCATGGCCGCAAGTGCTTTCGCTGCCCGTGCTTTGGTTCGCTTGTCGATGCGAACATGAACCATCTCGGTTGTCGCCATTTTAGCTCCTGAGATACATTGTATCTCAAGTCGTTGATGGGCGTCAACCGGGACCGAAATTCGGGGGTGGGTCAGTTTGATTTCCACAGGAGTATTGAGAAAAGGAGAACGCCGGCGCAAGCGATGAAGACCCAGAAAACGAGGCGCCGCACAAACGGGAGCTGGCTGTCGGGAAATACCTGTTCATAGGCCGCGGCCACTTCGTCGCCCCCACGTCTCCACCAGGCTAATTTGTCACGCGGGGCTCTTCTCGTGAGGCGAACCCTCATAATGAATTCGCCGCAAATGCTTAGGAACGCCACAAGAAACAAAATTGAAAAGAAAATACCGAACATATTAGCTTGCCTGCTCTCCGAGTGCTTTCAGGATAAGCCCCTTGTCAATCCACTTCCCGCAGATGATGTTTCGGGCAGGAGGGCGCGCAGCTCTTCAATGCTCCACACGTGGAACCCACTACCCGAAATTCAGTAGGAATCAGGCTACAGGCTTATGGGGAGAGCCAAGGTCACTCCCCTACGGCATTCGCGTCAGCCCTGGCAGGGTCTTGACCAGGTCGTTATAGATCACCATCACGGCGAAGAGCACCAGGAAGACGAACGCCGCCTGATAGATGCGTTCTTTGATAGGCAGGCTGATCTCTTTCTGCATGAGGCTCTCGATGAAAAGCAGCAGGATCACGCCACCGTCCAGGATGGGAATGGGCAGCAGGTTCATGATGCCCAGGTTCAAGCTGATGGCGGCGGTGATGCCAAGCAGCGGAGTCCAGCCCTTCTCGCGGGCGGCTTCGCCAATATCTCTGCCGATGCCAATCGGGCCATCGACCTGACGCATCGAGACTTTGTGCTGCACCATCTTTTGCAGTAACTCAAGGATGAGGAAAGAGCTTCGCTTGTTGTCCGATAGAGAGCGCTGCAGCGCGTCCGAGAAATTGAGCTTGATCACTTTGGTCGGAAGGCTGGCGACGCCGATCCGGTAGGCTGGCCCTTGCGCGCCTCCTCCCGGCGAGAGGGCCGGTTTCACGGTGACGGGTAGTTTCTGGCCGTTGCGGAGAATCACCAGTTGCAAAGGCTGATCTTTGGTGCGGTTCAAAAGTTGGATGAGCGCTCCCAGGTGGGGAATGTCCTGCCCGTTCGCGGAGAGGATCTGGTCTCCGACCTTGATCCCGGCCTTGGCGGCGGGCATTCCAGGCTCGACAAGCGTCAAAGCGCCTGTGGACTCCTGCGGCACCCAACCGATGGCGCCGTATTGATAGGACCCGAGCGGCTCCGGAACCAGGACCTTCTCTGTGACTTTGCCGTCGCGCTCTATGCCGAATTTCAGCGGCTGATTCGGGCTGAGCATCGCCTTGGCTTCCAGTTGCTCCCAATTCGGATTCTGGATGTCCTCGACCCGGACAATCTTGTCGCCTCTCTGGATTCCTGCCCTCTCAGCGGGAGTATTCGGGTTCACCCATCCCACAACGGCCGGTTCGTCGAGGTCGGCGGGGTATTCGTAATGCAACATGTAGACGCCGGTGAGCAGCGCGACGGCGAGCATGACGTTCATCGCCGGTCCGGCCACGGCGACGAGGAAGCGCTGCCAGCGCGGATGCGAAAGAAACTCCCCTGGATCGCCAGTGCGCTCGTCCATCGGGTTCTCGCCCGACATCTTCACGTACCCGCCGAGCGGAATGGCGCTGATGCGATAGTCGGTATCGCCTCTCTTGAAGCCCAGCAGCCGCTTGCCAAAACCGATGGAAAACACTTCCACCCGGACGCCGAAATACTTGGCGACGGCGAAGTGGCCGAACTCATGAATCAGGATCATGAATCCGAGCACGATTCCCATGACAAAGATGGTGTGAAGGATAGACAGAAGCTGCGGCATCATTCTTTAGACTACTCCAAAATTCCTATTGCGAAATGGCCCCGATGGGCGATCCCTTGCGGCGGCGGCGTTGCGCAACTTCTCTTGCCAGAAGGCGGGCCTCGGTATCCAGTGCAAGCACCTTCTGTATAGATTCCAAATGTCCGGCGGGCGTTGCAGCCATTGTTTCTTCGATGATCCGGGGAATGTCCTCGAACCCAATCTGCTCGTCCAAAAATGCGGCCACCGCGACCTCGTCGGCGGCATTCAGGGCGATGGTCTTTGCTCCTCCAGCGCCGGCCGCCTCGTAAGCCAAACCCAGACAAGGGAATTTAGCCATATCCGGGGGGCAGAAATCCAGATGCCTTAAGTCACCGATCGAGAAGCGCAGCTCCGACGCAATCCGTTCCGGATACGTCAGCGCATACAAAATGGGCAGACGCATGTCGGTTACGGAAATCTGAGCAAGTATGCTGCCATCCACGAATTCGACCAGGGAATGGATCGTAGACTGCGGATGCACAACGACTTGCACGCGCTCGGGCGGCACGTTAAACAGCCGGCAAGCCTCGATCACCTCGAACCCCTTGTTCATCAAGGTTGCAGAGTCGATGGTGATCCTTTTCCCCATCTTCCAGGTGGGATGATTGAGCGCCTGTTGCACCGTAATGGAGGCAAATTCCGACTTCGGCGTTTTGAGAAACGGCCCGCCAGAAGCCGTAAGCCAGATGCGCTCGACCTCGTTGGCATGCCCATCCATGCGCCCGCCGCGCAGGCACTGGTGGACGGCGTTATGTTCGCTGTCGATCGGCAGCAGCGCCTTGCCCTGCTTCCGCGCCTCGGCGGTGATCAACTCGCCCGCCACTACCAGGCATTCCTTGTTGGCCAGCCCGACGGTCTTTCCCGCCCGCACCGCTTCGTAGGTAGCCTCCAGCCCGGAGACGCCCACAATCGCACTGACCACGAAATCCACGTCGGGATAAGTCGCCACGCGAACCGTGCCCGCGGCGCCATGGACAACTTCAATTTCGGAGAGGCCGGCGCCCCGAAGTTTGGCGCGGAGCGCGTCCGCGTCCTGCTCCTTAGCCATCGAGAAGACGCGCGGCTTCCAGCGTGCGGCTTGTTCAAAGGCAACTTCAGCATTGTTGCCGGCCGCCAGCGCGGCAACCTGAAAGCGGTCGGGATAGCTCTCGACCACGCTCAAAGTGCTGCGGCCGATCGAGCCCGTCGAACCCAGGATGGCGATGCGTTTCATGCGGACTTCCTATTGTAAGGGAGGGAGGGGTAGCGAGGCACCCGGAGGACCAGTTTTGCAGCAGCAGGAAGGCTGGAGAAAAGGTAAAGGCTGTGACATTGGTTATGCTCTAGCCACCAGCTCTTGCGAGGGAGCCAATAGCGTGGAGACATGCACCGTCACAGCCCTTGATGCGATCACCGCTTTCGCGGTCCCAAACCCCAACTGCCCCTCGCAGAGCCGTCGGTTTTTTCAGGTCTGGCTGCTCTTCGGGTCACCCCGCCGAGCTGATCACTCAGCTTACTTCGGACTGGCAAAGTTTTATTTAAGCCAACCCTTTCAGCCGTCGACGGAAGCAACCTTAGAGATTTGCTTGAAGATTGTCAATGCCCTTTTTCGGTGCAATTGGCCGGTTGCGACGCATCAAATAACAAGAACGCAACTCGTTGAATTGTTGCAGTTTAATGAACGGGAGATTAATTGTTTTCCATTTTTCCACACGAACATCCACAGATGGCAAGGACGCAGTGAAACGGCTGTTTTTGTAATTAGCAAGGAATGGGTGGAGAAACCTTAGCCCCTACAGGCTGCTAGCGTGCGCTTTTCCCTAACGGGCCCAATTTGCGCAAGAGATCGACGAATGCTGTGGTCGCGCAGGAGAGTGTCCGGTCCCGGCGGTAGGCCAGCCCGAGTTCGCGGAAAAGTTCCGCATCTTCGAGGTCAAGCAGCTTGGCTCTGCCCGACGCCACTTCGTCCCGCGCGAACGACGCGCTCACCAGAGACACTCCGAGATCGGCGGCCACAAAGCCCTTGATCATGCCGATGCTGGGCAGTTCCATGCGCACTTGCAGTTCCTCGCGATAAGGGCGGAATAGTTTATCCATCAGCCTTCGGGTGTGGCCGGTTTTCGGGAGCAGCACCGGGTGTTTGATAATATCGCGGACCGCCGCCGTCTTATGCTTCGCCAGCGGATTGCTGGAACTCACCATCAGCATCAGCTTGTCACGGAAAATAGGTTTGATTTCGAGGCTCGGAGACTGAATCGGCAAGGTGAGAATGCCCACCTCGATCGAGCCGTTCTCCAGCTTCTCCACGATCTTGTAACTGAAGTTCCGGTAAATGTTGATCCGCACTGGCGGATAGAGCCGGCAGTACTCCGCGAAAAGTTCGGGCAGAACATAGAGGCAAGTCGCTTCGTTGGCGCCCACGCGAAGGGTGCCGTGGGGCGTGCGGCTGTGGTCCGCGACCGCCATGAGCGATTCCTCGCGGAGTTGTTTCAGCCGTTCGGCGTAGTCGTAGAACACCTGTCCGGCGGGAGTCAGTTTGACGGTCTTGCCCGAACGGTCGAGCAGCCGCTCCCCATACTCCTGCTCCAACTGCCGGATCTGGGCGCTGACGGCCGATTGGGAGCGGAAGACTTTGTCCCCGGCGCGCGAAAAGCTGCCCTGTTTGGCCACTTCCAGAAACGTGATGAGCTGATCGAAATCCATTGAATTTATGCGGATTATAGCGGACCCGAGCCGGTTTCACGCCGCAATTCCACCTGAACCGCGAAGTTCTTATTTTTGCATCATTGCCATCGAAATTCTGGATTGTACTTCCCCCCGCGACTGGCGGAAAGTAAGAATTTGCGGGTTTGTGTTCCAGCCGCCTACGCCGCAGATGCCACGATGCCAACGACGGAATGATGACGCGTCAAAACACGAATGCTCCTCCGCCCGCTCAGGGCCTGTACCATCCTGCGCAGGAGCACGACGCTTGCGGCATCGGATTCGTGGCCAACGTTCGCGGACACAAGAGCCACGAAATCGTTAGTAAAGGAATCCAGGTGCTGCTCAACCTCGCACACCGCGGGGCTTGCGGATGCGATCCCGAGACCGGCGATGGCGCCGGCATTCTCCTCCAGATCCCACACCAGTTCTTTTCGCGGGAGTGCCGCCAGTTCGGTTTCGAGCTGCCTCTGCCCGGCGCCTACGGCGTAGGCATGACATTCCTGCCGGTGGAGAAGCACCCACGGCTGCAATGCGAAGGCATTCTGGAACGCATTGTGCGCGAGGAGGGGTTGACGGTTTTGGGCTGGCGCGATACGCCTTGCTTCGCCTCCGCCATTGGCCGCGTGGCACGAGGTTCGCAACCCTACATCCAGCAGATTTTTGTGGGCTGTGGCGCTTTCACCGACCCAGACGCCTTTGAGCGCAAGCTCTACGTGGTGCGGAAGCGCGCCGAGAGCGAGATCGCGGTGTCCGGCATCGAGGATGCGAGTGTGTTCCACATCCCGTCGCTCTCTTGCCGCACGATCGTCTACAAAGGACTGCTGCTGGCGCCGCAGATCACCAATTTCTATGCGGAGCTTTCCGACCCCGAAGTGACCAGCGCGTTGTGTCTGGTGCACCAGCGCTTTTCCACCAATACATTTCCGAGTTGGCAGCGAGCGCATCCGTATCGCTACATTGCGCACAATGGCGAGATCAACACGCTCAAGGGCAACGTCAACTGGATGCACGCGCGCCAGTCGCTGCTCCAGTCCCCTCTATTTGGCGACGATGTGAAGAAGCTTTTTCCCATCATTGCGCCGGATGGCAGCGATTCCGCGAATTTCGACAACGCTGTCGAACTCCTGCTGCTTGCGGGACGCAGCCTGCCTCACGCCATGGCCATGCTGATTCCGGAAGCCTGGGCCGGCAATCGCCACATGAAGCCCGAGAAGCGCGCCTTCTATGAGTATCACGCCTGCCTGATGGAACCGTGGGACGGGCCCGCGGCCATTGCGTTTACCGACGGCAGAGTCATCGGCGCGATCCTTGACCGCAACGGCTTGCGCCCTGGACGGTACGTGGTTACGAACGATGACCACGTCATCATGGCCTCCGAAGCGGGAGTGCTCGACATCGAGCCGGAAAACGTAAAGATGAAAGGCCGCTTGCAGCCGGGAAAGATGTTTCTGGTGGATACGGTGGAAGGCCGCATTGTCCCCGACAAGGAAATTAAGCAACGGCTGGCTTCGCGACAGCCTTACGCGCAGTGGGTCAAGGACAACCAGATCACGATCGATCAGTTGCCCAAGCCCTCGCGCATGCACCACCCGGATGCGGAAACGCTGCTTCGCCGCCAGCGTGCGTTTGGTTACAGCGATGAAGACCTGCGCATGATCCTCGGCCCCATGGCGTCAAAGGGCGAGGAGCCAGTGGGCTCGATGGGGACCGATACGCCGCTTGCTTGTCTCTCGGACCGGCCTCAGCCGCTGTTCAATTACTTTAAACAGCTCTTCGCGCAGGTCACCAATCCTCCGATCGACTCGATTCGCGAAGAGATCGTGATGTCGCTCGTCAGCTACATCGGGGCCGAGCGCAACATCCTCTCGGAAGAACCCGAAAACTGTCACATGCTGAAGCTGGAGCACCCGCTTCTGACCAACGTCGACTTGGAAAAACTGCGGCGCGTATCGACCGGGGACCTGCTGGCGATCACCTTGCCCGCTCTGTTCCGTGCCAGCGAAGGAGAAGCGGGACTGAAGCGGGCGCTCGACGAGTTGTGCCAGCGAGCCTCGCTCGCGGGAAAAGCCGGCTACACGCTGCTGATTCTTTCCGACCGTGGAGTGAACAAAGATTACGCTCCCATCCCCAGCCTGCTGGCGCTGGCCGCCGTACATAACTTGTTAGTCCAGGAGGAGACGCGAACCCAGGTCGCTCTGATTACGGAATCGGGCGAACCCCGCGAGGTCATGCACTTTGCGCTGCTCAGCGGATATGGGGCGAGTGCCATCAATCCCTATCTGGCGCTCGAGAGCGTCGAGAGCCTGGCGCGCCGCGGAGAGTTATCGGACGGAGTATCTCCCGAGCTGGCCGTGAAACACTTCATCAAGTCGGTGAATAAGGGTTTGCTAAAGACCTTCGCCAAGATGGGCATCTCAACCTTGCAGAGCTATCAGGGAGCGCAGGTTTTCGAAGCCATCGGGCTGAATAGGGAACTGGTGGATTCCTATTTCGCGGGGACGGCGTCGCGTTTGGAAGGCGTTGGCCTCGAGGTGCTTGCCCGCGAGGCGCAGCTGAAGCACGAGTACGCATTCCGCCCCCTGACCGGGTCGGACACTGAACTCGCAGTGGGAGGGAATTATCACCAGCGTGTCAACGGCGAGTATCACCTGCTGAACCCGCTAACCATCAGTAAATTGCAGCAAGCCGTGCGGCAGGACAGCTTCCAGACTTTTCAGGAATACACGGACCTCATTGACCACCAAAGCAGCAATATGGCGACGCTGCGCAGTTTGATGAAGTTGAAGAAGAGCGCCAAGCCCGTTCCGATCGAAGAAGTAGAACCCGCCCAAGAGATCGTGAAGCGCTTCACCACGGGAGCGATGTCGTTCGGTTCCATCAGCAAAGAAGCGCACGAGACTCTGGCCATCGCCATGAACCGCATTGGTGGAAAATCCAATACGGGCGAAGGCGGCGAAGATGAAGAGCGTTTTACGCCGGATGCGAACGGAGACTTGCGGCGAAGCGCGGTAAAGCAAGTCGCGTCGGCGCGCTTTGGAGTTACTGCCAGCTATCTCGTCAACGCGGACGAGTTACAGATCAAGATGGCGCAAGGCGCCAAGCCCGGTGAAGGTGGACAGCTTCCAGGGCACAAAGTGGACGAGGTCATTGCGCGGCTGCGGCATTCCATTCCCGGCGTGGGTTTGATCTCGCCGCCGCCCCACCACGACATCTATTCCATCGAAGATCTAGCGCAGCTGATCTATGACCTGAAAAATGTGAATCCGCAAGCGCGCATCGCAGTGAAGCTGGTGGCCGAGGTTGGCGTAGGTACAGTGGCGGCGGGTGTGGCCAAGGCGCACGCGGATGTTGTGCTGATCAGCGGAGACAGCGGAGGCACGGGTGCTTCACCGCTGAGTTCCATCAAGCATGCTGGCATTCCGTGGGAGCTTGGCTTGGCCGAAACGCAGCAAGTTCTCCTCTTGAACGACCTGCGCAGCCGCATCCGCGTGCAAACCGACGGCAAACTCCAGACGGGGCGCGATGTCGTGATCGCGGCTTTGCTCGGGGCTGAGGAATTCGGTTTTGCCACCACGCCGCTGATTGCGATGGGCTGCGTCATGATGCGGAAGTGCCATCTCAACACCTGCTCGGTGGGCATCGCCACGCAAGATCCCGTGTTGCGCAAGCAATTTCAAGGGCAGCCCGAGCACGTCATCAACTTCTTCTTCTTTCTGGCGGAACAGGTGCGGCAATACATGTCCGAACTCGGCTTCCACCGCATGGATGAGATGATCGGCCGCGTTGACATGCTGGACGTGCAGCCCGCGGTCGATCACTGGAAGGGGCGAGGCCTGGATTTGTCGGCCATTCTTTATAACCCTCCGGTACCGTCGCGAGTGGCGCGCCGCTGTATTCAGGCGCAGGACCATGGCCTGGAGCAGGCGCTCGATCATCAACTTCTTGCCGAGTCGCGGGCCGCGATTGAGACTCTGGCGCCGATCGAGATCAGGTTGCCCGTGCGCAACATTCATCGCTCGGTGGGAACCATGCTGAGCGGAGCCATTGCCCGCCGCGAGGGATCCGCGGGCCTTCCCGACGATACGATTCGCATTTACCTCGACGGATCGGCGGGGCAAAGCCTGGGGGCGTTCCTGGCCAAGGGAGTCACGCTCACGCTCGAAGGCGAGGCCAACGATTACGTGGGCAAGGGTCTCTCCGGCGGACGCCTGATCGTCTATCCGCCACGACGGTCGAGTTTCGCCCCCGAGAACAATATTCTCATCGGCAACGTCGCTCTCTACGGCGCGACTAGCGGCGAAGCGTTTTTCAATGGAGTCGCGGGCGAGCGCTTTGCCGTTCGCAACTCGGGAGCCACCGCGGTGGTCGAGGGCGTCGGCGACCACTGCTGCGAATACATGACCAAGGGCTTGGTTCTGGTGCTTGGAGCCTGCGGCAGAAATTTTGCCGCAGGCATGAGTGGCGGCGTCGCCTACGTTTTCGACGAACGCGGAGACTTCACCGAAAAGCGTTGCAATCTGGACTCGGTCGACCTGGAGCCGGTTCTCGAAGCGCAGGATGTCCGGCTGGTCGAAGGCCGGCTCGTCGGAGAACATCTCGGCGAGGTGAAGCTAGTCAAAGAGCTGGTGGAGCGGCATCTCAGTCTGACCGGAAGCTCGCGCGCCGCCTGGATTTTGGACAACTGGGCGGAAGCGCTGTCCCGGTTTATCAAAGTCTTCCCCCATGAACACAAGCGAGTGCTTGGAGTGAGCCGCAGACATCAGCCCTATATCCCAAGTCCGCCGCTGGTTGGTCCGGCGCCAGCCGAGCAGGTGCAGCATGGGTAAGGACACGGGATTTCTGGAATACGCGCGCGAGCTTGCCCCGCAGCGTCCAGTCACCGAGCGCGTCAATGACTGGTTCGAGATCTATCGCGATTTTCCCGAACCGAAGCTTCGCACCCAGGGCGCGCGCTGCATGGACTGTGGCGTGCCCTTCTGCCACACGGGATGTCCCGTCAACAACCTGATTCCCGACTGGAACGATCTCGTCTATCACGGTCGCTGGAAAGAGGCGGTTCGCCAACTGCATGCGACCAACAACTTTCCCGAATTCACTGGCCGCATTTGTCCAGCGCCGTGCGAAGCCTCTTGTGTGTTGGGGATCAATCAGCCTGCAGTCACGATCAAGCAGATCGAAAAGAGCATCGTAGAGCGCGCCTTTCATGAAGGCTGGATTCGGCCCGAGCCGCCGAAGCACCGCACCGGGAAGAAAGTTGCCATCGTGGGTTCGGGCCCTGCTGGATTGGCCGCCGCCCAGCAGTTGTGCCGCGCGGGACACTCCGTAGTGGTTTACGAAAAAGCCGACCGCATAGGTGGTTTACTGCGCTATGGCATCCCGCAATTCAAGCTAGAGAAGCACCTCATCGATCGCCGCCTGGAACAGATGTCCGCCGAGGGCGTGAAATTTATTACCGGCACCGAGGTGGGCAAAAATATTGCGGTCGAAGATTTGCGCAGCGAGTTCGACGCGATTGTGCTCGCCGGAGGCGCCGAGCACCCACGCGATCTGAATGTCCCCGGACGCGAGTTGAAAGGGATCCATTTCGCGATGGAGTTCCTGCCGCAACAGAACCGCCGCAATCTGGGCGATACCATCGCACCGGAATCGGAAATTCTGGCAACCGGCAAGCGTGTGGTCATCATCGGAGGCGGTGACACCGGCGCCGATTGTCTCGGAACTTGCCACCGGCAAAAGCCTCGATCCGTGCACCAGTTTGAAATTATGCCGAAGCCTCCCGACGAGCGCTCGCCGCGAACGCCCTGGCCACTCTGGCCGATGCAGTTGCGCACCGAAGGCGCACACGAAGAAGGTGGCGTTCGCGACTGGAGCATCGCCACCACCAAGTTCACCGGCTCCAGTTCCGGCGACCTCCAGCAACTGCACGCCGTGCGGGTTGGCCCGGCGCCGACGTTCGAGCCGATTCCCGGCACCGAATTTCGGATGGGAGCGGATCTCGTACTGATCGCGATGGGATTTGTTGGACCGGTTCGGAATGGAATGATCGATCAGTTGGGAGTGAAACTCGATCCGCGCGGCAACGTGGCCACGGACACGAACCATATGACGTCGGCGCCGGGAGTTTTCGCGGCTGGCGACATGCGGCGCGGTCAGTCGCTAGTTGTGTGGGCGATCGCCGAAGGGCGAACAACGGCCGCGAGCGTGGACCGCTACTTGCAAACGAAAGCGATGCCTTCGTTCACACCCCAGGTTTCCAACATCGAAAAACAGCCGATCGCTTCATGATTCGTAGCCGCAGGCGCAGCCGCGCCTATAGCCAGCCAAGCAAAATATGAATCGGTTCCATCCGGATTGATGCGCATTCGCAACTGCCACGCGGTGCGTCCGCCGCGCCATCTGACCCGCCTATCGATAATAGTTGGCTTATAACAGCCAAAAGCTCACACTGGATAAGCCGGATTTATGCTTCCCATAAATTACAGCTATTAGCAGAAAGACGTATGCGGAGCAGAAGAAATATGCGTTGGACGTGCGCTCGTTCGACCGCTAAGGTCGAGTTGCTGGCAGAGGAAACGCACGCTCTTCCGCCGCATGCGCCAGGGGAGAAAGTGAGCCACGAAATGAAAAACCGCTCCCATCTCGGAGCTGCAATCGTACTCGTTAGTATTCTGTTAACGTCGTTCAGTCCTGCGCAGGAACCCGCAGGCACGGGCGCCGCTCCGCCCACCGCAGCGCCGCAGAATGCTGCCGCTCTGCCGGCGACTGCGCCAGCCGCGGCTCCGGACCCGCCGCCGGCATCGCTCCCGACCCCTTCCATAACGGGTCCGTTGGCTGCGCTTCCGCCCGCTGTCTTCGATGCCGGCCCTTTCGGCAAGATCGCGGTGAACGGCATTCTCGACGGTCTGGGTATGTGGACGGGGAATTATGTAGCGGGCGATGACAGCCACCAGGCAGCGCTGAGTAACGGCCAGGTATTTATTCAAAAGCCGGACGGCTGGTTTCAGTTCTACCTGCAAGCGGGCGCGTACAACATTGCAGCTCTCGGAGCGCCGTTCCTTGCAACCGACAAAACGATGACCAAACTCTACGGCCCGGTGCCGGTTGCTTTTGCGAAGCTCCAGCCGGGGAAAAACAACCCCTTCAAGAACACCTCGTTCCTGATCGGTGAACTGCCAACGTTGATCGGCGCCGAATACACGTTCACCTTCGAGAACATGAACATCCATCGTGGCCTGTTGTGGAACCAGGAAAACGCGGTCAACCGCGGAATCCAGGTGAATCAGGTCATGGGCAAGTTCACCGCCTCGCTGAGTTGGAACGACGGATTCTACTCCAACCGCTACACGTGGCTGACCGGTTCCTTAGCCTACACCAAAGGGCCGCATAGCTTGGCCTTCGTGGGAGGTGGAAACTACGGGCAGACCGCGTTTCAGACTTATGCCACACCCGTGCAAAACAACAGCAGTATCTACAACGTGATCTACACCTACACCAAGGGTCGCTGGATTCTGCAGCCCTACTTTCAGTACACCAATGTACCCACCAACCAGAAGATCGGCATCGTGAAGGGCGCATCCACGACGGGCGGCGCGATGCTGGCGAGTTATACCTTTAAACACGGCTTCTCGCTTCCGGTGCGCTGGGAGTACATCTCGAGTTCGGGGAGCGCCGCGGATGAAGCGGTCAATCTGCTGTACGGCCCGGGCAGCGCCGCCACATCGATCACGGTAACGCCTACCTTCCAACGTGGCGGCTTCTTCATTCGCGGAGACCTCGCTTATGTTCATGCCAGCGATATCACCCCGGGAGACGCCTTCAGCCGCAGCGGCATGAACCAGAACCAGCCTCGGGCGATGGCGGAATTCGGGTTCATGTTTGGAAACAATGTTGTTGAGAAGAAGTAGATTCGGGGCACAAGGAGAACAGTAATGGCAGAGAACTCAGCAGAAATGAAACCGACGGTGGGCCTGACCGGTCTGACGATGAACGCCATGGCGCTGATCGCGCCCGGAGCGTTTCTATGGCTCACTTTTGCCGGGCAGGCGGCGGCGGGCGCGACCGCACCTTCCATGTGGGCCGGCATCTTATTTGCCACCGTGTTGTGCCTGGCCACCGCCGTCTGTTACGCGGAAATGGCGAAGCTGTATCCCGGAACCGGCAGTTCGTATTACTTTGCTGAGCAATCGTTCCTAAACCACGACAAGGCTTGGCCGTATGCCCGGCTGGCCAAGTTCATCGTCGGCTGGGGCTCGCATCTCTACTATTGGATCTACCCCGGCGTGATGGTTGGCGTCATCGGAGTGATCTCCGGCTATCTGGTCGGGACCCTTTGGCCGAATTTCATGAGCGCTTCTAATCCCGGCCCCATGTTCATGATGGCGGTTGCCGTCGCGTTCTCGTTTGGCGTGTCTTATATCGCCCACCGGGGCATTACCGGCTCGACCTCGGTCAACATCGCGATCAACGTGATTCAGATTAGCGCGCTGATTGTGTTCGCGGTGGTCGCGCTCGGCTACCGGATCAACCATCCGCCGGGCAGCGAGGCTTTCCAGTTTGACGCGCAAACCAGTGCCGCGTACAAGTACGAATTTGCGACCACGTCCCAGACGGTGAACGGCCAGGCGACTGATGTCATCACACGGGATGCGAACGGTATCCCGCAGCCCAAGTTGGATGCGGCCGGGAAACCGGTGCCGTATCACATCAGTTATCCGGAGAAGGATGCGAGCGGCGCTTTTGTCGCTCATCCCACGGCACGCTCGGTCGTCAGCATGCACAGTTTTGGCTGGATGTTCGTGCAGGCCA